>Ga0307378_10001437_pt1 | contig 38984 bp, 46 predicted proteins | sample UN1MG_FD_202238 | JGI IMG/M metagenome (GOLD analysis project Ga0307378, IMG submission 202238) | Soil microbial communities from Risofladan, Vaasa, Finland - UN-1 | ecosystem: Environmental > Terrestrial > Soil > Coastal area > Acid sulfate soil | place: Finland: Risofladan, Vaasa | collected...
GGGATCGTCCTGAGCTGCGTGATTCCCTTATCGTAATCTTTCCTTGCAAAGGAGTTCAGCGCCTTGCTGTAGACGCTGTTCAGCTGCCGCCTGAAAGTCATATACTCCTGCTGCTCCATCACGGCGCTCTGGAACTTCTCTTCAGTCTCCTTCAGCTTTGTCTGCTCTTCAACGAGGCGCTGCTCTATCTCCCCTATCCGCTTGCTGTACGTATCCACTTCCCTCCGAATCTCACCCTCTTTCTTAAGAAGCGCGTCCTCGTACTCCTTCTTCACATTATCGACCTCCTGTCTCGTCGTCTCTCTCGATTTGAGATATTCCTGATAGAGCCTCTCACGCTCGAGATCGAACTCGGCATCAGCATTCGCCACACCGCTCGCCGCAATACGGTTCTTTGCCTCCTCCAGCCGGCGCTGGTACTCATCACGAAGAGCGTTTTCCTTCTCCGTCAGGATCTCGTTCTGATTCTGGAGGAAGAACTCCTTTTCCTGCTGCAGGGACTGGAGCCTCGATCTTGCCGCCTGGAGCTTCTCCTTCTGTTCGGCGACCTCCTGTTCGGACTTTCGCTGTATTTCCCGGATAACCTCCTCTTCCACTCCGGAGATCCTTCCGCCTACCTCCTGCTCTGCCTGCCTCTCCCTGGATGTGGTGAGATAGAAGAAAAAGCCAGCGAGGAACAAAACTACGATAGCGATGTTCACCACAAGCGGTAGCACCACACCCTTCTTTTCAGAAGCAATAACGTCCTCGGAGTACACAAGCTGCTTGTTCTTGTTGATCTCTTCTTCGATGGCTTTGAACACCTCTTCCTCACTGACGTCCTCGAAGACCTCCTTTTCGCCGTCGGGAATCTCGTCACCCTTTACCTCCACCGCCGAGCTTACGATCTCCTCTATATCGTCACCGGTGACACTGTTCTCATGGTTTGTCACATACTGCAGGTCCATGACGGGGATGAGCATTCCTTCACCCCGGACGAAGAACTGGATCGACGAGTCCGGCTTCTTCCCGCCTATTCTCTCCGCCCCTTTAAGCTTCAGATACCCGACGATCCTGTCCACTGTGAATCCGTAATAATCCTTCTGATCCTTGAGGAACAGGATATTCTCGGCAGCCACCTCCTCCTTCTCAGGAAGGGGGATGTAAGACTTGAGGCTCCTCACCTCTACGCCCGTTTCGAGGGTGAAAGCGTCCTTGGTGGGATGCTTGTTGATAAGGATCTTTTCCACCTGGCTCGGCTCAACGGCAAGCGTGAACCCGTTCAAGTTGAAGCAAAGTACCTTGTCACTCATTTATTATACTTTCCATCTCTCTTGTGATTTTCTTATCGTATGAAAACCTACTACCGATTTCCTCAAAAACCGAAAGCCCTTTTTGCCGGTCGAGCCACTCGTACAGCAGCTTTCCTTTCATGAGAAGGATCCCGGGATAGCTCGCGGAATCCGGGAAGGATTCGAGGTAGCGATCGAGCTCGCCCAGGAGATCCTCGAGGATATATCGGTTTTCCTCCCCTGTCTCCCGGAAGAGAGTCACCAGGTTTTCGTAGTATTCCTCATAGAGATTTCCGCTTTCATCATCGATTGCAAGCGGTCTGAGTCTGTTATAGTCCTCGAGCGCATCCTCAGGCCTTCCCAGCCTTAGCCGTATATCCAGCAGATAGTTCACGCCGTAGGGAAACAGCTCATAGATCGGGTACTCGTACACGAAATCTCTCATGTACTGCAGCGCCTTCGGATAGTTACCCATCTGAAAGTAGCAGTACCCTGCTTCGTAATAACTGATCGGCACGAAATGAGAATCCTCGTAAAGATTGACTACCAGAATGAACTTCTTCAGTGCTTCATCCCACTCCTCTTTCCCGATGTGCTCCATTCCTTCCATAAAGGTATTGCGGTCGTCGGTTCCCGTAAACTCCCTTATCTCAACGCCGCTCATTGAGGCTTTGTCCTTTCTGCTTCCCATGGAGAGCTTTGAGAGCTTGAGGAGGTTGTAACCTAGAAACGCGCCGAAAACCACCGAAGTCAATCCGAACGCATGTGCATTCATGGTATCGTTTCTGCTGCTGTAGAGCGCGATACCTGCTATTGATCCTCCGAACAAAACTCCTGAGAATATCGTCTCGGTGACAGCGGTTCTCGTCGCTTGAAGGTACTCTGAATTTTGTATGGCGATCGTACCTTTATCGCTCTCTATACTGTAGGTTCCGCTCGGTATATTGGCGATAACAAGCGGAGTCTTTCCTGCCTTAATCTCGTTGAGGTATACGTCCTTACACTTTTGATTCAGCACGATGCTGATGTTCAGAGGTGAGAGGGTGTAAAAACGGATCCTCTCTTTTCCTTCCCCCAGCTCTACCTCGTCAATCACATCCTCGAACCCCTTCTTCCTGATCCTGAGCTCGTACCTGTCACTCGTCAGGCTGCTGACACGGAGCGGTGTCTTTCCAATGAGCTGCTGCCCGGAGTAGACCTCTGCATGTATCGGCTCGCTGTTGACGAACAGATCGTAACCGTATACGGTCCAGCAGGAGAATAGCGATATAAGAACCCAGACAAGTAGCTTTTTTATCACCGCAACACGACCTTTCATTATTAAAAGTAAAAAATGATCCCAAGCTCGCCTGAAAGAATATTCAAGGGGGTGTCTTTGTACGCCACATTCATATACCCGAACTTCATCGATACGTAGTGATCCTTGATCGGATTCAGGATCAGGTTGATACCAGCCTTGATGTACGGATCGGTTGAGGTTGACAGGATATCCTCGACGAACAGCCTTGAGAAGCACCCGCCTACGTTGAAATCCGCAGACAGTCCATCCACGAAACCCTTGAACTTCACTATATAGCGAACCTGTACCCCGACAGGAAACAGGAACAGCTCGGAATCCTTATAATACTCTTCGGCATTTCTTGCAAAATAGAAAAAACCTGTATGAAGCCCGAACCCCAGAGGAAAAACCTCTATCTTGGGAAAGATCGTGTAGGAGAGCTCTCCGGAGATCCCCACAACGAACATGTCACTCCACTCAGATACCGGGAACACAACCCCCCCGGACACAGAGAGGTTGTTGTGGACACGGGTCACCTCCTTCTCTACGATCCTCCTCATCCCCGGTTTGTACACCTGCGCTTCCTTCTCGATATCGTAGGCCCTTACCTGCTCAACAGTAAGGGTTTCTACTTCCCGAAGGACTTCGTTGTACTCCCCCCTGTCCTCACCGATATCCAGGATCAGCCCGTTCCGAATGAAGTAGACCTTTCCGAACAGGACAGGTTTTCCGGCTTCCACGTAGAACTGCCCGTAGATCACCTCGGCAATCCCCCTCTGCTGTGCAACCTCAAGGAGAAGATCGCTGTCCCACAGGTCATAGGCAGAGTCTTGTGAGTAACGCTCCAGACCCTCCGTGTCGATGACTGAAAATTTACTGCCCTCTACCCTCTCCTTCATGTTCGTGTAGATACATACTGAGAGCTTGTACATAAGATCTGAGTATTGGTCCTCTCCCGAGATATTCTTAAAGTAGTACACGAGGACATTTTTTGAGGGTTCTGCAAGAAGCATCGATGATGCGCAAAGAACAAACAGGAGTGTTAAGAATGCTCGTCTCATAGGATCATTTTCCGTATTGCAAAGAATGTTAATTTCTTATGGCTATTTTACAGTATCGAGATTTACCCTGTCACCTACCAAGAGACCCGCCTCTGTGAAGAAGTTTCTGTTCGCCTCTATGGCGTATCTGCACAACCCGCTCGAGCGCACGGGTTGGTTCGAATACGGCTCCATATCAATTATATCGGTAACTTTTCCGTTTTTATCCAAAAAAGCGATAGAAAGCGGTATCCCCGTGTCCTTCATCCAAAAAGAAAGGACCTGATCTTTTTCGAACACGAAGAGCATACCCTCTTTCGGATCGAGAATCTCTCTGTACATCAGCCCCCTTTGTCTCACAGCAGGCGTGCGTGCTACCTCGACCCATAGTGGACGGCCGTTAATGCTCAGCGCAATTTTATCGTTTACGGTCGTTCCGCGCGGACCCTTCTCAGATCCTGAAAAGAGAAACAGGGATAAAAGCAGAAGTAATGATCCCATGTATTGTATCAATTGTCTTCCGCTCATTATTCTTTCCTATAGTTGAAATTAAGGCCATCTGTTTGCCTTGACAATTGTAAAATTGAAACCTATATTGCTTAAAATGGTAAGAGGTAAACGGAGACCAAGATTAGGAAAAACCGGCTGTCTTTTCTGGCTACTCATACTCATCGTCATTGTTATCGTTATACTTTACAGGGGCAAGGGATCTTTTAAAGATACGTTCCATTCATTGAAAAAAGGTGTTGAGCGGACGGCCGTGGTGGTAGAAGAAAGCGTTGAAAAGAAGATGCCGGATGAGCAGGATCCTGTCATCGTGAAAGAGGATGAAACCGCCCCAGAGCCGAAGAAAGAGCCCGACAGGGAGCTTGAGAAGGGGCCAGTCCCCGTAAAACAGGAACCGAAAGAAGTGCCGAGGGAGGAAAAAAAATCTGCCCCCGAGCCGACGATAAAATCGAAGAGCTTAAACGCAACGCTCTACTTCGTGAAGATAGACGAATCAGAAGGCAGTGCAAAACCGTTTCCGGTGTCAAGAACGGTGCACTACAAAGACTCACCGATTACGAGAACCATGGAAGCTCTCCTTCTGGGCTCTACCCGGAGTGAAAAGGAGAACGGCATCGTCAGCTTCATACCGGCCGGGACCAAGCTTATCTCGGCGCAGATCAGCAACGGACACCTTACCCTAAACTTTTCAGGAGAGATCGAGGAAAACTACAGCGGCAGAGAAGCGATCCTGCTAGAACTCTCGCAGATCATGCTTACCTCCTTTTCATTCGATGCTGTGGGGAGAGTGACCATACTCATCGATGGTAGGAGAAAAGGTTACATAACAGGAGAAGGTATTCCTCTCAAACAATACTACACGAAGCAGGATATATCACAGCTCATATCCGGAGGATAGATGTTCGAAAGAGACGCCAGCAGACTTATGGAGAAGAGAGTTCATATCGTGTCCTTTATAAGGGACTATATAGGAGGCTCCGGGCACGACAAGGGTGTGGTGGGGCTTTCCGGGGGTATTGATTCAGCACTTTCATACTTTTTGACATGCGAGGCCCTTGGACCGGCGAACACGGTAGGTGTCATCATGCAGTCAAAGCTCTCATCTGAAGAATCTGTGAAGAACGCAGAAAAAATTGTGGCAATCAATAACGGAATGAAACGGTACTACGATATTTCACCCGTGGTCGACGGTTTCAGGAAGCTTCTCGGGGCGGGTTCCCTCGGGGCGGGTTCCCTCGGGGAGGGGTCCCTCGGGGAGGGGTCCCTCGGGGAGGGGTCCCTCGGGGAGGGGTCCCGTTTGCGTCTCGGGAACATACAGGCCCGCACGCGTATGATTATCCTCTACAATGTTGCATCCGAAATCGGGGGACTCGTCATTGGAACGGGAAACAAGTCGGAGATCCTCACCGGATATTTTACACAATACGGAGACGGAGGCTGTTCTATCGAGCCGCTGGGCGACCTCTACAAGACCGAGGTGTGGGAACTCGCGAAGATGGTCGGTATTCCTGAAGAGATAATAGACAAACCGCCGAGCGCCGAGCTCTGGAAGGACCAGACCGATGAATCAGAGCTCGGGGTGCCGTACAAAACGCTGGACGAGGTGCTGTTCCTGCTGATCGAAAAAAACCACCTCCCTGAAGAGATCGAAGCACTAGGGTACAATCGGAAGATCGTTGACAGGACCGTTGAGCTCGTGAAGAGATCAAGGTACAAACGGCATACCCCTCCATACCCGCAGCTTCAAACATACAATATGCAGGAGTTACTTTAGGAACTCTGCTATGAAAAAAACAGTACTTATCACACTATCCGCCCTTCTCCTTCTCGTCACGGTGGGTGCTAAGATCTCGAGAAAACAGCGGTATACAGTCGGAACAGTCCCATACAATCCTCCAATGGAGATAGTGGCCGAGGAGCAGCGTATCATAGGTTTTGATATCGACGTGATGACACAAATCGCCGCAGCACAGAACATCTCCGTCAAGTTCGTTCCCGCCCTAAAGGAGAATATCTTCCGCGGGCTCATCGACGAGACGTACGACATCGTGATATCCAGCCTCACCCTCACAGACACGGCTTCTTCACCCGAGGTCACACTGATCAGCTTCTCCGAGCCGTATATGGAGATCGGGGAGGTCATCGTTATATCTGAGGATTTTACATCGTACTCCGGACTCGAATCTCTCGAGGGCTTAAGGGTCGGGACGCTCCGCGCCACGCCGTCGAAACCTATCCTCGAGGAAAGGTACGGCGCCGTTACACAGGAGTATGAGCTCCCGGAAGCCGCGTTTGAAGACATGGCGCGCGGGGTGATCGACGCAATAGCCTGCGACCTTCCGCTTGCATCGAGGATGGTACATCTAAACGATGAGTATCGTGGAATCTTCAGGATCGCACCGGAACAGCTCACCCGCACGAGCTATGTGATAGCTGTAAAGAAGGGAAATACTGAGCTTCTGTCTACCCTCAACAGGGGTATAGAGAAGATCAAGGATGACGAAACGCTGGAAAACCTCATCGATAAGTGGTTCTTTGCCAAATGAGGAGGGCGATTCTCATCCTTGCGGCAGTATTCTTAACAGGGATCTCGTTGCTGTCGTACGCGGCCGGGCTTCCAGAGAAAGGTCTCCCTCGGGGAGGGCTCCCTCGGGGAGGGCTCCCTCGGGGAGGGCTCCCTCGGGGAAGGCTCACGTCAGTCTCCCACACAGGAATAGAGCTCGGAACCTACGTCAAGATCGTCATAATCACAAAGAAATCTCAGGAGAAAGAAGCTCTTGAAACGATAAACGAGATGTTCGGCAGGATAGAAGAGCTCGATCGAACCTTCGACTACCGTAAGGAAGGGGGGGGGCTTCTGAGGTTCAACGACGGAGAGCTATTATTCAGGAAGAACAATGAGGAGCTCTTCGGTCTTCTCGAGTACTCACTGGATATCGCACGGGCGACAGACGGCTTCTTTGATCCTACTATCCTCCCGGTTGTCCAGGCTTGGGGCTTCGATACGGACAGCCCCAGGCTTCCTGCCAAGCACGAAATAACTCATGCGCTCGAGAGGGTGGACTACAGAGCCGTCAGAGTCCTTGAGGGCAGAATAGAAAAGCCGGGGGCCGTCAAGCTTGACCTCAGCGGGGTGGCCAAGGGAAGGATAGTCGACATCATACGTGACGACTTGAGGAACAGAGGGTACGGCAACTTTCTCATCGATGCCGGCGGCGATGTATATGTAAGCGGTAAAAACGTCCATCGGCGTCTGTGGAGGATCGCGATACAGGACCCGGTGGAAAAATCCGGGTTTCGTGGAATTGTCGAGAAAACAGATACCGCGGTTGTTACTTCAGGAGATTATGAACGCTTCTTCATAAAGGACGGGGTACGGTACAGCCACCTTTTCAATCCGAAGACAGGGTACCCTTACAGTGACCTGAAGTCCGTCACCGTGCTTCTCCATGATACGGCATTTGCCGATGCTGTTGCAACAGCCGTGTTTGTGATGGGAAGCGAAAGAGGGTATGAATTTCTGATAGAAAACAGCATGGAAGGCTATTTCATCCTCGTTGATGCTGAAGGAACCGTAGCAACCAGAAGCACTCCGGACTTCTGGAACTAAAGGTTCCTTGGAACTGAAGTTTGGAACTAACTTCTCCAATAGATATGCCTGTCTTAAAAAACCATCACTCTATATATGGACTGCCTCTCTTGATAACAGTTCCTTAGAACTGAAGTTCCTTGGAACTGACCTCCAGTCCCTACAGATCATCATTTAGCTCATCTGTACCGTATTTATGAGATAAGGAACCTTTGGACTATCGTCCGGTTCATGAGAGCGGGGCAGATGAAGTTGAACGCTTTCAAACAAGCCATGTGATAACACGGCGAAACGGTGGCCTATCAATCGGTGCAAGCCTGGTATAAGTACCAATACCCGAGTGTAAAAGTAATAACGTTCAATAAAAACGATTTTTCAGTAGTGCCGGCAGCTCATCTCTTAAAAAAATGGTTCTTCTCCAAATTCGGTGCAATTACGAGAAAGGAGCCGAAAAGGAACTGTCTCCCCTTGGTTCGAATTAAAGCTGTAAGTTTCATCGGCGAAGTAATCTTAGCGGACCTTCTTGAGATTGCTTCATCAGGGTTGCTCTATACTGTTCGAGGCAGCATGTATATATATAGTCATACTTACATTTAGAATGTGATTTTCACTGATTTCTTACTATTAAATAGGAGAAGAACCAAAAATATTTCCTAAACTCATCGAGCTGCTTCTGCTTGTGATAAACTCATAGCTGTATAAATGTTCTCCGCATGAGGAAGGAACCGAGGAGCACCAAGACTTCGAGAGATATATAGATGAAATCAAACGGCAACGGCCGGTACTGACCTGGAGAGAAGCTTCTCATTCGATCGAAATCGCTCTTCGACTTCTCGAATGCCGCCATAAAAAAATCAATGACCCTCTCTCTTATCCGTTTTCCGCTGCCTTTGAATACACCCTTTAGCTCCCGGTAGGTGTTGTGAAAAATCCTGAGGACGTAGTAGAGGGCCAATATAATACCGGAAGATTCATGCTTTCGGGAAAAAGATGAGAGGGAAATGAGGAGCTCTTTCTCACCGAACCCGATCGTTAGTATCTTGCTCATGAGCCAAAGCTGTATGATAACGGCGGTGTAGTACACCCCTCTCAGTATTCCCTGCCTGACTACTAGAAAGGGCCCGACCTTTACAAGGACCTCCCCTGTGCCCCTGAAGCAGTTAAGTATCAGTACAAAACACACAATGGGTATGATCGGCACGAATTGCCTTAAAGGCAGGTCTTTCGCTTTTAACCTGCATAAAAAGAAAGAGGTGCCGATGACTGCGAGTTGGAGGAGCACTGTTGCGTAGTACCGAGTGATAAGGGCAAACAGTGCAAAGAGCAGTATATTGATAATCTGAGAAATCGGAGTTATAGTACGGGTAAGGACAGAATTCTTTCGGAAGGTTTTCACAGTCAATCTATGAACTTCCAGTTCATTTGGAACGTACAGCTTATTTTGAGCTTGCCGCCCCCTCTTCCTTCTTCTTTGTTTTCTTCTCTGTCGGCGCCTCCGCGGTTTCCTTCTTCTTCGTCTTCTTCTCTACCGGCGCCTCCGCGGTTTCCTTCTTCTTCGTCTTCTTTCCAGACCCTGACGCCGCTGTCTCGACGAGCTCAAGGTAGGAAAGTTCCGCACCGTCACCCTGTCGGCGTCCGATTCGGATTATTCTCGTATAACCCCCGTTGACGTTTTTATACCGGGGAGCTATGTCATCGAAAAGCTTTGCGACCATATCTCTGTCTTTGATCCTGCTCAGTACGATTCGCTTGTTGTGGAGCGTGGGGTCTTTTGCCCTGGTGATAATGCGCTCGCTTCGCCTTCTGAGCTCTTTTGCCTTGGTTATAGTTGTCTTTATCCGCTCGTTCTGTAAAAATGACACAATGAGATTTGCGAACATCGCCTCGCGGTGTTCCTTGTCCCTTCCCAGTCTCTTTCCCTTTTTCAGATGCCTCATCTCTACTTCTCCGGTTCCTTGTTCTCGAATCTTTTATCAAGGATTTCCTTCATGCCGAGCGTAAGTCCGTACTCTCCCAGCTTGTCCTTGATCTCCTGAAGCGATTTTTTACCGAAATTTTTTGTCTTGGATATCTCGTCCTCTGAAAGCCGCGCGAGATCCCCTATTGACTTCACGTCGATATTCCTGAGACAGTTCGAAGATCTTACAGAAAGCTCCAGTTCCTCAACAGGAGTATTGAGGATAATTATGAGACGCTCCTCCTCCTCATTCACTTCACCCTCTTCGTCTTCGAACTCCTCGTTGAAATTTATGAAGTGGACGAGATAGTCTTTAAGGATCTTTGCTGCATCAGCAACAGCATCCTCAGGGTGGATGCTCCCATCTGTCCACACCTCCATTACAAGTTTGTCGTAATCCCCGCGCTTTCCGACCCGGGCAGGTTCTATATTAAAGTTACATTTTTGTGTAGGTGAAAAGAGTGCATCCACAGGAATCGTACCGATGGTCTCTATGTTCTCAATATTGCTTTCGGCAGGCACATAACCGCGGCCATAGTTGATCTGTATGTCGATGACCAACTTGCTGCCTTCACTCAAGGTAGCAATGTGATGCTCCGGGTTGAAGACCGTGATATTATCGTCGACAGCGATATCCCCGGCCTTGAATTCGCCAGCCCCCTCTTTCTCGATGGTCACTGTCCTCGTTTCCACTTCATCCTCGAGTCTAAGACGAACGCCTTTCAGGTTGAGGATGAAATCCACGGTGTCCTCGACACAACCGGGAATAGTATCGAACTCATTTGTTATGAGCTTCATCGCATCTTTTTTCTTTTCATACGCTTCCGGCCTTATCGCCACAATAGCGTATCCCTGAAGCGCAGAAAGGAGTGTCCTTCTGAGTGAATTACCGAGGGTAACTCCATATCCTCTTTCAAGCGGCGCCGCGATGATCTTCCCGTAATTTTTGTTCATATCATCGTGCTCTATCACAATTTGCTTTGGCCGCTTCATCCCCTTTAAGAGGTTTTTATGTGCCATAACATCCGACTCCTAGGGTTATTTCGAATACAGCTCAACGATGAGCTGTTCGTTTACCGGCATGTCTATCTCCTCCCTCTTGGGAAGGTAGAGTAGCTTGCCTTTGAGGTTGTCCGGATCCACCTCGATCCAGGGCACAGTTCCCACCCTCGATTCGTTCTTCATGCTCTCCAGTATGGGAATGAGCTTCTTGCTCTTCTCCTTTACCGCTATCTCGTCTCCCTCACGTACAAAGTAGGACGGAATGTCGACCTTTCTTCCGTTTACGAGAACGTGGCCGTGCTTGACGAGCTGTCTTGCCATGGCCCGCGATGAAGAGAGGTGCATACGGCATACCACGTTGTCGAGTCGCTGCTCTAGGAGTATGAGAAGAATCTCTCCTGTTATTCCCTTCCTCCTTGTGGCAATCTCAAAGTATCTCTTGAACTGCTTCTCAAAAAGGCCGTAATAGCGCTTTACTTTCTGCTTCTCCCTGAGTTGAACCCCGTACTCTGAAGTCTTTCTCCTTCTTTTCGGGAGCTGGCCCGGCGGAAGCTTGTGTTTTGTAAGCGCACACTTGCTTGAAAGGCACCGGTCGCCTTTCAACATCAGCTTCAGTCCCTCCCTCCTGCACAGTCTGCAGGAAGGTCCCAAATATCTGGCCATGGTTTCCTCCGTCTTTTATGTCTATTTAATAGTTTCTATACGAAATCTTTCTAATGCGGTCAACTTCTGGCTGGAACCTGAAAACCTGGCGCTACACACCATGTTTACCGAACACCTTCGGCTATTCATCAGACCCTGGTTCGGCAATCTTCGTTTCTTACACCCTCCTGCGCTTTCTGGCTCTGCATCCGTTATGGGGTATCGGTGTCACATCCTTTATCATGTTTATCTTCAAACCGACAACCTGCAGCGTTCGGATAGCCGACTCTCTACCGGAGCCAGGGCCCTTGACGAATACATCTACCTCCCTCAGCCCGTGCTCCATCGCTTTCCGCGCCGCATCTTCAGCAGTGATCTGAGCAGCAAAGGGTGTAGATTTTTTGGCACCCCTGAAATCGAGACTCCCTGCACTCGACCAAGATATTGCATTTCCCTGCCTGTCAGTTATAGTTACTATCGTATTATTGAAAGTAGCCTGAATGTGTACGATACCGCTGGCTATGTTCTTCTTTTCTTTCTTCTTTGTCTTTGCCTTGCTCGTCTTTGCCACTAATTATACCCCTTTACTTTTTTCTTCCGGCAACTGTCTTTTTCTTGCCCTTTCGGGTCCTGGCGTTTGTACGGGTTCTCTGGCCTCGAAGCGGCAGCCCCTTGCGATGCCTCAATCCGCGATAAGAGCCGATGTCGATGAGCCTCTTGATGTTCATGCTCGTCTCTGTCCTGAGCTCGCCCTCTATCTTATAGCTCTTTTCGATGATGCCGCGGAGCCTTGCAATCTCGTCATCCGTCAGATTGTGAACTCTTGTATTAGGATCCACGTCGGACTCCTTGATTATCTCATGAGCCCTGGATCTCCCTATTCCGAAGATATAAGTCAGCGCGACCTCTACCCTCTTGTTGCTCGGTAAATCCACACCGGCTATTCTTGCCATTCGATACTGCTCCTCGCTCTCTTATTTCTGACGCTGTTTGTGCTTTGGATTATCACAGATAATCCTCACTACGCCTTTTCGTCTGATTATTTTGCATTTATCGCAAATCGGTTTAACAGAAACCCGTACTTTCATGAAACCCAACTCCTTCTACCGCCGAACTTTCGATTCTGAACAGACCGTTAGGTCCGAAACTTTTTATTATGACTAACCCTATTTATACCTGTAAGTAATCCTGCCCCGGCTAAGATCGTATGGAGAAAGTTCGAGACTTACTTTGTCTCCCGGTAATATCCTTATATTATGCATCCTCATCTTGCCGGAAATATGAGCAAGAACGACATGTCCGTTTTCAAGCTCGACCTTAAACATAGCGTTGGGGAGCGGTTCCTTCACTATCCCCATAACAGCTATTGCCTCCTCCTTAGACATCTAATCTCCCAATGCTTCCGTTATTTTGACCTTGATACTATCGATATCATCGTCTGCGCTGATCTGTAAATAATAATCCTTTTTACTGTAATAGTCAATTATTGGAGCTGTGTCACTATTATAGGTCTCAAGCCTCTGACGTATGATCTCCGGCTTATCGTCATCTCTCTGGTACAGCTCTCCGCTGCATTTGTCACAAACACCCTCCGACTTCGGATAGTTGTAGACGACATGGTAGGTTTCCCCGCAATTTCTGCATACCCTCCGGCCGCTGAGCCTCTCTATGATCTTTTGTTCTGGAGCATAGAAGTATATTGCCCTGTCTATTACCTTGTCCATCGATCCGAGCATCTGTTCCAGAGCCCCCGCCTGAGAGAGGTTTCGGGGAAAGCCGTCGAGAATAATTCCTTTGGAACCTGTTCGGTCGACCACGCGCTCCTTGATCATGTCGATTATTATCTCGTCAGGGACGAGCGCTCCGCTCTTTACGTACTTCTCTGCCTTCTTACCGAGAGTTGTGTTATTTTTCATTTCCTGGCGGAGTATATCCCCAGGAGAGATTATCGGTAATCCCAGTCTCTCAGATATGAACTGGGCCTGGGTTCCCTTCCCTGTTCCTGGTGCGCCGAGCAGGACGATATTCATTATAGATTTCTCCCCCTGATCTTCCCGCCGCGTTTCATGAACCCATCGTAGTGCCTCATGAGAAGGTGGGATTCGATCTGCTTCATTGTATCGAGATCCACCCCGACCATGATGAGGAGCGACGTTCCTCCCATGAGGTACGCCATATCGGGAGGCAGTCTCAGCCATCGCTGTATGATAGTCGGGATGAGTGCGATGATGGCTAGGAATATAGAGCCGGGGAGTACGATCCGATTGAGAACCTTCTGCAGGTATGAGGATGTATTGATACCGGGCCTTATTCCCGGAATATAACCGCCTACCTTCTTGAGATTATCCGCAATGTCTATCGGATTGAGCTGCACGTTCGTGTAAAAGTAAGTAAAGAAAATTATAAGCAGTGCATAAAATATAAGATACAGTATCCGGCCCGGAGAGAGCAGCGCAGCCAGGTTGTCGAGTGCCGGGATCCTCGTACCGAACGACTTGGCAATCTGCGCCGGAAAGAGAAGGATTGATGAAGCAAAGATGATCGGAATAACTCCCGACGGGTTGATCTTCAGCGGTAGATGTGTCGCCTGGGCCGCGTACACCTTTCTCCCCACTACCTTCTTCGCATGCTGTATAGGGATCCTCCTCTGACCCTGCTGTTCCAGTATCACGAATGCAACAATACCCACGAATATCCCGATCGATGCGATAAGCACGATAGGATTGAGCTCACCGAGCTTGAGCTGATCGTACACCTGCTTGAATGCAATAGGTACCCGCGCTACGATACCTATGAATATGATGAGAGACACTCCGTTTCCTATACCCCTATCCGTGATCTGCTCTCCTATCCACATCAGGAATATCGTTCCCGCAATCATCGAAACAAGCGCCGTCACGGTGAACCCGAGCCCCGGATTGACGATAACCTCAGGGTTTGAATTCATGAACACTGTGAGGGCATACCCCTGAACACCTGCAATTCCGATAGTGCACACTCTCGTTATCTGCTGTATCTTCTTCCGCCCAACCTCACCCTCTTTTGAGAGCCGCTCGAGAACAGGAATTACAACAGTCAAAAGCTGCAGAATGATCGAAGCGGAGATATACGGCATAATGCCGAGAGCGAAGAGAGTGAACCTCCTCATCGCCCCCCCGGCGAAGAGATCAAGAAACCCGAGAATGCCTCCTGCGGTCTGACTGAAAAGTCGCTCCAGGGCAACTGCGTTGACACCTGGAACAGGAATGTAGGCACCTATTCTCACGATCACGATCATCAAGAGAGTAAACAGTACCCTCTTCCTGAGCTCCGGAATCTTGAAAATGTTTAACACTATGTTGTTTTGCTGTGCCATGGTGTGTCCCTGATTAGCAGATAATCTCGTTATCTCTCCACGAGCTGTATTTCACCGCCTGCTGCCTTCACGGCCTCCTGTGCCTTCTTCGAGGCCTTGTGAACCAGCACGGTCACCTTCTTCTGTAGCTCACCTTTCCCGAGGAGCTTCACCCATCCGGTCTTCTTGCACACAAGGCGATCCTTGAGGAGCGCCTCATAGTCGACCTTCTGCCCATTCTTGTAACGGTTGAGATCACTGAGATTGATGACCTGGTACTGGCGTTCGAACGTACTGTTGTTGAAACCTCTCTTCGGGAGCCTTCGAACAAGCGGCATCTGACCGCCCTCGAATCCGATCTTTCGTTTGTAGCCCGAGCGTGATTTCTGGCCCTTGTTGCCTCTTCCGGACGTACAACCTCTCCCGGTTCCCGGACCCCTTCCCAGGACCTTTCTTTTCCTTACCGCTCCATAGGGTGGCCGTAGACTCATTTTTCTACCCTCTCAGTTTGCAGGAGATGACTCACTTTGAATACCATGCCGTCGATAGCGGGGTTTTTTTCCTTTACCACCACCGATCCCAGCCTCCCAAGACCGAGGGCCCTTACCACTCTGCGCTGCTTCTCCGGCACACCGATAAGACTCCGTACAAGCTGTATTCTCACCTTTTGTTTCTTCGCCATGTTTTTATCCAAAAAGCTCCTTGAATGTCTTGCCCCGGTTCTGCATTATTTCTTCCATGTCCATGATGCTCTGCAAACCGCTCATCGTCGCCTTGACAACGTTGATCGCATTGTTTGAACCGAGTGATTTTGTCAGGATATCCTTGATCCCCGACTGCTCCACAACCGCTCTAACAGGCCCTCCGGCGATAATACCCGTACCGGGAGATGCGGGCTTCATGATGATCTTTGCGCTCTTGAATTGTCCCAAAACTTCGTGGGGAATCGTGTTCCCCTTCATGTTTATAGTGACTATCTTCTTTTTTGCATCCTCGACGCCTTTTCTGATAGCCTCAGACACCTCGTTTGCCTTCCCGAAGCCGACACCGACATGTCCGTTCCTATCCCCTACGACCATCAGTGCGCTGAAGCTGAACCTTCTCCCTCCTTTTACGACCTTTGCAACGCGATTCAGCTTGACGAGTTTCTCAGTGAGCTCCTCTTGCTTCTCTTCTGCTATGACTTCTTTACCTGACAATTCGAACTCCTTGCCCCGATTTTTAAAGTTTCAGGCCGCCCTTCCTCGCCCCTTCACACACAGCTTTTACCAGACCGTGGTACTGGTAGCCGTTGCGGTCAAAAACCGCCTCTTTTATCTTGTGATCCTTGAGCTTTTTAGCGAGAAGCTCCCCCAATGCGGCAGCCCCGGCTTTGTCACTTTTTATTCCCTCGTCGAAATCAGACGCCGAGCACAGGGTAACCCCCTTATCGTCGTCTATGGCCTGGGCATACAGGTGACGGTTGCTCTTGAACACCGAGATCCTCGGCTTTGACGATGTACCGTGGATCAGCTTCCTGATACCCTTCTTCCTTCGAAGTCTTCTTTCTATTTTGTTCATTTCTCGACCTTTACTTGACTGCTGTCTTGCCTGCCTTCTTTCTCACTATCTCGTCGCTGTACATGATCCCCTTTCCTTTGTAGGGCTCAGGGGGCTTGAACCGCCTGATGTTTGTTGCCACCTGCCCTACGAGCTGTTTGTCTATACCGCTGACAACTATCGTCGTGGGGTCCTGTACTTCGACCTGTATTCCCTCCGGAATCGCATACTCTACACTATGGGAGAAACCGAGACTGAGGTCAAGGCTCTGCTCCTTGAGCTGGGCCTTGTATCCCACTCCCGAGATCTTCAGCGTCTTCGAAAACCCGGTAGAAACGCCTATTACCATATTATTGATAAGCGCCCTCACGAGACCGTGGTTCGCCCTCGATTGGTTTCCCTCACTCTTATTGACGATGATTATCTGGTTCCCTTCCTTCTTTATCTCACCTTCGTAGGAGATATTCTTCTGGAGAGTTCCTTTAGGCCCTTTTACAGTGACCTTGGAATCACTGTAATCGAACTCGACCTTCTCCGGCAGATCGATCGGTTGTTTTCCTATTCTAGACATATTCCTTCCTGACCTCATTTACCATATATAGCAGATTACCTCGCCTCCAACTTCCTGCTCCCTCGCCTTCTTATCGGTGAGTACTCCCTTGGAGGTGGATATGATCGAAGTTCCGAACCCATTGAATATCCTGGGCAGCTCATGTTTCCTCTTGTACACCCTGAGTCCGGGCTTAGAAACCCTCTTCAGGTTGTGAATGATACCATTGCCGGTCTGGGTGTACTTCAGATAGATACGTATGTAGGACCTGTTGCCCTCTTCGATTATCTTGAAGTTCTTTATATACCCTTCATTCTTGAATATCTTTATGATTTCCATCTTCAGTTTGCTGGCCGGAATGTCTACCTTTTCCTTTTTAGCTCGGTTAGCATTCCTTAATATCGTCAACATATCTGAGACTGGATCAGATAAACTCACTCTATCACCTCGTATTAAGATATATTCTGGAATATATAACTTTCCAATATCGCTTGCGCCATCTGCACCCTACCAGCTCGATTTGGTGATACCGGGGATCATCCCCTTATGGGCAAACTTTCTGAAGCAGAGCCTGCACATTTCAAACTTTCTCAGGTATGCCCTCGATCTTCCGCACAACTTGCATCGATTGTACTGCCTGGACTTGTATTTCTGCGGTCTCTGCGACTTTGCGATGAGCGACTTTCTCGCCATTGACAAACTCCTTCTACATTCTTCGTACTGCCAGTTGTTACTTTCTATACGGCATGCCAAACGCTTCGAGAAGCTTCCTGGCCTCTTCGTCAGTTTTCGATGATGTCGTAATGACAACGTCCATCCCGTGCATCTTTTCGACCTTGTCGTAATCGATCTCCGGGAATATGATCTGCTCTTTGAGCCCTACGGCGAAATTACCTCTGCCGTCAAACGAGTCCTTGCTCACTCCGCGGAAGTCCCTCACCCTCGGAAGCGCGACGTTGATGAATCGGTCGAGGAACTCGTACATCAGGTCACCTCGAAGAGTCACCTTGCAGCCGATCTCCATTCCTTTTCGTAGCTTGAAACCTGCTATCGGCTTCTTTGCCTTGGTCTTTACTGGCTTCTGACCCGATATGAGCGTCATCTCCTCCAGGGCGTTTTCAAGAAGCTTTTTGTTCTCCATTGCCTCGCCCAATCCAACGTTGAGCACGATCTTTTCGATCTTCGGCACTTGCATGATATTCTTGTATGAGAACTCTTTTTTCAGATGGTCAACTATTTCTTCCCTGTATTTTTTCTTCAGCCTGGGCACCGGATAATTCCTCTTTTTGGCTTCCTTTTCCATGTCACACTACCTTCTTATACCTTATCTAAGATCTCCCCGCACTTTCCGCAGGCTCTTACGAGCTTACCGTCTTCGAGTTTTTTCTTTTTTACCCTAACTGCCTCGTCGCACTTCGGGCAGACGACCTTCAAATTCGATATGTTCAGGGGAGCCTCAATATCTATGATTCCGCCTTTCTGGTTCTGCTGGTCCGGTCTCTTGGTCTTCTTTACGATGTTGATCCCTTCTACGATGACCCGAGACTTCTTCCTGTCGACAAAGAGAACCTTCCCCGTCTTTCCCCTGTCCTTTCCTACGATCACCTTTACTCTGTCGTTCTTTCTCATTTTAATTGCCATCACAATACCTCTGGTGCTAATGAAACTACCTTCATAAAGTTCTTTTCCCTCAGCTCCCTCGCTACGGGACCGAACACTCTCGTGCCCCTCGGGTTCATCTGATTGTCGATCACTACTGCTGCATTGTCATCGAACTTTATATATGAGCCGTCTTCCCTCCGTATCTCCTTCTTCGTCCTCACTATGACCGCCCGTACCTTTTCCCCCTTTTTTATGGGAGCATTCGGAATTGCGCTCTTCACTGAACACATTATGATATCTCCGATCGATGCGTACCGCCGTCTCGAACCGCCGAGCACCTTGATGCAGTAGAGTGTCTTTGCTCCGGAGTTGTCTGCTACATTGAGATAGGATTCTGTCTGTATCATCTTTCGCCCTTTATTTCGCTCGCACTATTATTTCAACAAGTTTCCACGTTTTGCGCTTGGAGATCGGACGCGTCTCCGATATCCGCACGATGTCACCGATGCTGCACTCGTTTTTCTCATCATGCGCCATGTATTTCTTGGAGCCCTTCAAATACTTCTTATATACTGGATGCTTTTTCATTCGCTCGACAGAGACGACTATACTCTTGTCCATTCGGTTGCTTACTACTGTCCCTACCATCACCCTCTTCTTAGCCCCAGTAACCTCTTGCTCTGCCAACTGTTTTCTCCGTGTCTTAATTTATATCGATGCAAAAAACACTGCAATAGCTCATTTCTTACGTATGCCCAGCTCGTACTCTCTCAGTATAGTGCTGATGCGGGCGATGTTTCTCCTTATTTCTCTGATCTTGAGCTCGTTCTCGAGCTGCCCCATCATCTTGTTGAACCTGAACACACGGTAATCCTTTACGTATTTCTCCTTCAGGTCTTTCAACTCGTCAACAGTCATCTCGTTAATATTGTCCTTACTCATCGAATCACCCTTGTCTATACAGTCATTCTCTCTATTAACTTTGTCTTTATTGGAAGTTTATGAGACGCAAGGCGAAAAGCCTCCTTTGCAGTCTCCAAGTCCACGCCGCTTATCTCGAACATTACCCTTCCGGGTTTTACCACAGCAACGTAGTACTCCGGTATACCCTTACCCTTTCCCATTCGTGTCTCTGCCGGTTTCTTTGTATACGGCATATCGGGAAAAATCCTGATCCAGACCTTTCCGCCTCTCTTCATGTGTCTGGTCATTGCTATTCGAGCAGCCTCTATCTGCCGGTTCGTTATCCAGCCGGGCTGGAGTGCGACCATACCGAATTCACCGAAGTTCACACGGTTTCCGGTGGCTGCGGTACCCCTCATTCTCCCCCGCTGTTTCTTTCTATATTTGAACTTGCTGGGCTGTAACATGGCTTCCTCTTTCTATGTTTCTTTAGCCAGACGCTTTTTCTTTATCAGCACACCGGCATCCTGCCTCTGGTCCTTCCTAAATATTTCACCCTTGTACACCCATACCTTTACGCCGATGACCCCGAATGTGGTCTTTGCCTCGGCCAACCCGTAATCTATATCAGCCCTGAAGGTATGCAGGGGGATCATTCCCTCTTTGTAGTGTTCGGATCTCGCCATTTCCGCACCACCAAGCCTTCCTGCGCATGAGACCTTGATACCGCGCGCCCCGCCCTGCATTGCGTTCGAGATCGCCCTCTTCATCGCCCGTCGAAAAGCGACTCTTCCCACGAGCTGCCGCGCTATGTTCTCTGCAATGAGCTTCGCATCGAGTTCTGGGTTCTTGATCTCCTTAATCTTTATCTGGATGTTCTTATCTGTAAATTTCTGGAGCTCCTTGCTTATGTTCTCGACTTCTGCGCCTTTCCTTCCTATGACTATCCCCGGACGCGCGGTGTGGATGATAATATTGAGTTTTTCCGGATAGCGGATTATCTCCACCTTAGATACTTCACCGCCCCCCAGCCTCCCGTCGAGATATTCCCTTATCTTGATATCCTCGTGCAGGTTCTTTGCGTAGTCCTTTTTCGAGTACCATCTGGAATCCCAGCTCTTATTTATCCCTAATCTGAGACCAATTGGGTTTACCTTCTGACCCATTCACTCCTCCCGCTACTTCTTGATTTCCTCTCCCGAAACCACAACAGAGATGTGACACGTACGCTTACGGCGGCGGTCAGCCCTGCCGCGTGCCCTCGGTGTCCAGCGCTTCAGCGTGGGCCCCTCATCTACGCCTATTTCCTCGATAATGATGCCTTCTTCGTCTATGTTCTTGTTGTTTGCCATGAGATTGGATACTGCCGACTGTACTACATCTGCCAGCACCCTCGCTCCTTTTGCCGATGCGAGCAGTAAAGTTGCCTTCGCCTTCTGATACGGCATCCTCTTTACAGCTTTACCGAAGCGATTAACTTTCCCCGACGATATCTTAACATATTTTGCGACTGCTCTGGCCTGCATCCTGATGTCTCCTTACCGCACCCGTGACGACCTCTCACTCCCCCCGTGACCCTTGTAAATCCTGGTGGGTGAGAACTCTCCGAGCTTGTGACCAACCATGTTTTCAGTAACGAATACCGGAAAAAACTTCTTCCCGTTGTACACATTGAATGTATGTCCAACCATCTCAGGAAAGACCGTCGATCTCCTCGACCATGTCTTTATGATCTTCTTTTCGTTCTTGTTGTTGAGCTCAATCACTTTCTTGTAGAGCTTCTTGTCTATATAGGGGCCTTTCTTGATCGACCTGGACATCAGCGTTTCCTCTTGCTAATAATATATCTATCTGAGAGCTTGTTCTTCTTCCTCGTCTTGTAGCCCTTGGTCGGCTTGCCCCACGGCGTTACCGGGTGCCTCCCGCCCGAAGTTTTCCCCTCGCCGCCTCCGTGCGGATGGTCCACGGGGTTCATGGCAACACCCCTCACCTTCGGCCTTTTGCCGAGCCATCTCGATCTTCCCGCCTTGCCGAGGGATATGTTGAAGTGGTCCTGATTACCGATCTGACCTATAGTGGCGGAACAGTTCTTGTGGAGAATCCGGGTCTCACCCGACGGGAGTTTTATGATGCAGTGCTTCCCCTCCTTGCCCACGAGCTGGACGAATGTTCCTGCTGAACGCGCGAGCTGCCCCCCACGTCCGGGATTTAGTTCGACGTTGTGTACAATAGTACCAACCGGTATGTTCGCGAGAGGCATCGCGTTCCCGACCGATAGCTTCACCTTTTCGCCGGCTACTACACGGTCCCCAACCTTTAATCCGTCCGGCGCCAGTATATAGCGCTTTTCTCCGTCAAGGTAGTACAGGAGGGCGATCCTCGCGCTCCTGTTCGGATCATACTCAATGGACACGACCTTCGCCTCAACGTCCCTCTTGTCGCGCTTGAAGTCGATGACCCGGTAGAGTCGCTTGTGTCCTCCGCCCCTGCTCCGAACCGTCATACGCCCGTAATTGTTTCTTCCGCTTATCCTCTTCTTGCCCTTCGTCAACGGCTTGTGCGGTTTATCTCTCGTAATATCACTACTGTCCACTACAGAGAAGTACCGTCTTGACGGGGTTACCGGTTTGTACTTTTTAACAGCCATTTATACCTGGACTCCTTCGAAGAACTCTATCTTGTCCCCTTGTTTAAGGGTGATGATCGCCTTCTTCCAGGACGAGGTATAACCTATCTTATACCTCTCCCTTTTTCTCTTTCCACTCATGTTGATCACGTTGCAGGTTACGGGCTTTACTCCGAATACATCGTGCACGGCCTTCATTATCTCTTTCTTGTTTGCCCGCGGATTTACCTTGAAGCTATACTTGTTGTACCCCTGCTGTTCGGTACTCTTCTCTGTCGTGATCGGGTGTATGATTATTTCGCCCTTTTTCATTTCAATACCCGCTTTTTTGTTTTATGGAGCGTACTTCTCGTTCAGTAACTTCACCGCTCCTTCAGTAAGGAGAAGCTGCGTAGCGTAGTAAAGATCCTTCGAGCTCAGGAGATCTGCGGCGTGGTACTTGATCCACGGTATGTTTTTTCCTGCGCGCGAGTTGGATTCCTTTTTCTCTCCATCGACTATGAGAACATTCTTTCGCCTTGCGTCATCTACGAGATTCATCGCGATGGAGTGGAACTCTTTCGTCTTTCCGCTCTCCACGGTAAAATCCTCGACTACCTTGATAGTCTCCTCTTTGAGCTTCATCGACAGAAGAGAACGCAACGACAGCCGCTTTATCTTCTTCGGCAGCCTCACTGTGTATGATCGCTGCCTCGGACCGAATGCGACACCGCCGCCGACCCGGATAGGACTCCTCCTCGAACCAGCCCGGGCCCTTCCGGTGCCCTTTTGACGATAGAGCTTTGTTCCGCTGCCCCTTACCTCAGCCCTGGTCTTTGTAACACTCGTTCCCTGCCTGCTGTTGGCGAGCTCCGCCTTCAGTGCATAGTAGATAGCGGATCGGTTGGGTTTCATACCGAACACCTTGTCGTTCAGTTCGATGTCACCCTTCTCTTTTCCCTTTATATCGTATACCGTCACATTCATCTCAGTGTCTCGATCCTGTAGTTTTTAACCACCATTCACTACCTCAAGATCCCCGGATACGCATGGGAGACATAAAGTCGTCCCCTTCACGAGATAACCGGGTCAGTATCGGTAGCTTTGAAGACAGAGCGGACCTACTGCTTTATCTCAACATCTACTCCGGCGGGGAGTTCGAGCTTCATCAGCGCATTGATCGTTTCGCTCGTAGGATTGAGTATATCAATCAGACGCTTATGAGTCCGCATTTCGAACTGTTCCCTCGATTTCTTGTTTACATGCGGTGAACGCAGCACAGTGTACTTGTTTATCTTCGTCGGTAGAGGTACCGGGCCTGAAACCCTCGCCCCGGCCCTCATCACGGCGTTCACGATCGATTTTGCGGACTGATCGATGAGCTCTGCGTCGAAAGCCCTCAGTCTTACCCTTATCTTCTGGACGTTCATTGGCTCCCCTATTCGATGATATCTGTCACTGCTCCAGCGCCGACAGTTCTTCCACCCTCACGGATAGCAAACCTCATTCCCTTCTCCATTGCAATGGTGTTGATGAGTTCTACCTCCATGTTGATGTTGTCGCCCGGCATGACCATCTCTACGCCTTCGGGCAGCTTGATCACACCGGTTACGTCCGTAGTTCTGACATAGATCTGCGGCCTGTAGCCGGTGAAGAACGGAGTATGTCTCCCGCCCTCTTCCTTTGTTAGAACGTACACCTGAGCCATGAACTTCTTGTGCGGGGTGATCGTTCCTGGCTTGGCTATGACCTGGCCTCTTTCCACTTCTTCACGCTTGACCCCTCTCAGAAGTACACCGATGTTGTCACCGGCCTGACCCTCATCGAGGATCTTCCTGAACATCTCTACGCCCGTACAAACCGTCTTCACAGTCGGCTTTATACCGATGATCTCGATCTCTTCGTTAGTATGGATCTTGCCTCTGTCGACCCTACCGGTTACTACGGTACCCCGACCGGAAATTGTGAATACATCCTCGATCGGCATAAGGAAGGGCTTGTCGACATCCCTTTTCGGTTCAGGAATGTACGCGTCTACTGCGTCGAGCAGTTCCTGAATGCTCTTCGTCTTCTCTTCGTCATCCGGGTTGTTCATCGCTTCGAGAGCGCTTCCCTTGATAACGGGAATATCATCGCCCGGATAATCGTACTCCTTGAGAAGGTCCCTCACTTCCATCTCAACAAGCTCCAGGAGCTCAGGGTCATCGACACGGTCTACCTTGTTGAGGTATACGACCATTGCAGGGACTCCTACCTGCCTGGCGAGAAGAATATGCTCTCTTGTCTGAGCCATCGGGCCATCGTCCGCGGCAACGACGAGAATCGATCCGTCCATCTGCGCCGCACCTGTGATCATGTTTTTGACATAGTCAGCGTGACCGGGACAGTCTACATGGGCGTAGTGCCTGTTTTTCGTCTCATACTCGACATGCTGCGTCGCTATTGTAATCCCTCTCTCTTTTTCTTCAGGTGCATTATCGATTTCCTCGAACTTCTTCGCCTGCGCCAGTCCACTCTTGGCAAGATAGAAGGTCATCGCCGATGTGAGAGTCGTCTTCCCGTGATCAACGTGACCGATCGTCCCGACATTGACGTGAGGTTTTGTCCTTTGGAACTTCTCTTTAGCCATGCACTCCTCCTAATTGGATCATGGTTTTGACCCTTTTTTAAAATATTTCCACGTTGTAAAGTTTTATCAAGTTAATATAAAACCCTATAAGTATCAATATTTTTTTTATACTATCAATAAACTGAAAAATATTTGCTATAGTAACGGCCGTCTTAAACCAAAATCGCTCACTCAGGCAACCGAATGGTTCGACCTAATCCCCGAAACTATTCTCTCGGTGACCGAGGCTGGTGTCTCGGCATAGTGCGAGAAGGTCATTGAGTAGTTGGCCCTTCCCTGACTGAAAGATCGCAGAGAGGTCGCGTAGCCGAACATCTCTTTGAGAGGACATTCGCAGACGACGATCTTTCCGTGCTGACGCTCCTCCATCCCGATTATTTTTGAACGTCTCGATGAAAGGTCCTTTATGATCTCACCCATGTACTCTTCAGGGGTGATTACCTCGACACGCATCATCGGTTCCAGCACGACCGGCTTTGCTCTCTTTATACCCTCACGGAACGCGTTCATAGCTGCAAACTTGAAAGCGAGCTCCGAGGAATCCACCTCGTGGTATGAGCCGTCGAGCAGTACCGCCTTGAAATCGATGAGCGGATATCCGGCCAGAACCCCGTTTTCGCTCGCGCTCCTGATTCCCTCTTTTACTGCGGGGATGTAGTCCTTTGGAACCCTCCCTCCTACTACCCGGGATTCGAACACGTAGCCCGCACCCGGATCGAGAGGCTCGAACTCGACAACGACATGTCCGTACTGTCCGTGACCGCCGCTCTGCTTGATGTGCTTGCCTTCGGCCTTCGAGCTCCCCCGTATCGTCTCGCGATACGCGACCTCAGGCGGTCCGACCGTGGCCTCTACACTGAACTCTCGCAGTATCCTGTCTATTATGATCTCCAGATGGAGCTCTCCCATGCCGGAGATGATAGTCTGCCCAGTCTCCTCGTCGATACGGACCCTGAATGTGGGATCCTCCTCGCTGAGCTTCGAAAGCGCCTGTCCGAGGCGTTCACCGTCACCGTTCGACTTCGGCTCAATCGCTATAGAGATTACCGGCTCCGGAAAATCCATTTCCTCAAGGACGATCGGGTTGCCGAGATCACAGAGCGTATCGCCTGTTGACAGGGTCTTAAGGCCGAGCACCGCGACAATATCTCCGGCGGAAACCTCACGAAGGTCTTCCTTTTTATTGGCATGCATCTGAACGATTCTGCCCATACGCTCCTTCCGGTCTTTACCGGAATTATATACAGTGTCTCCTACCGATACCTTTCCGGAATAAACACGGAAAAAGGAGAGTTTCCCGACGTACGGATCTGTCATGATCTTGAAGACCAGCGCGCTGAATGGTTCTTCTACATCCGCCTTTCTTGTTACATTCTCGCCCGTTTTGAGGAGGAGCCCCTCGACAGGGGGCCTGTCCTGAGGCGAAGGCAGATAGTTGACGACTCCGTCGAGGAGCCGCTGCACGCCCTTGTTCTTCAGTGCCGAACCGACGAATACCGGAAAGATCTCGTGACCTATGACCGCCCGGCGCAGTACCGACCTGATCCTTTCCAGCGACGGCCCCGCAGATGAACCTTCATCCGAGAGGTATTCTTCCATGAATTCCGTATCGAAATCACAGAGTGCCTCTAAAAGCTCCTCTCGTTTGCGCTCCACCTCCTGCCCGAGCTCCTTTGGGACCTCCTTTTCCTCGTAGGTCGTACCGAGGTCATCTTCGTTCCAAATGAAAGCCTTGCGATCGATGAGATCTACAACACCCTTGAACGAGTCTTCCTTGCCGTAGGGAATCTGAACCGCAATTGCGTGAGCGCCGAGCCGCTTTTTTACTTGGCTTATCACGTTCTCAAAATCTGCTCCCTTGCGGTCCATCTTGTTGACGAAGATGATCCGGGGAATACCGTACTTGTTCGCCTGTATCCAGACGGTTTCACTCTGCGGCTCCACTCCGCCGACCGCGCAGAATACCGCGACGGCTCCGTCTAGCACACGCAGCGATCTCTCGACCTCTGCCGTAAAGTCAACATGCCCCGGAGTATCGATGAGGTTGATGCGATGGCCTTTCCAGCTGAAGGCGGTGGAAGCACTGGTTATCGTGATACCCCGCTCCTTCTCCTGTTCCATCCAGTCCATCTCCGTTGTTCCCTCGTGGACTTCACCTATCTTGTGCTTTCTTCCTGTATAGTAGAGCATCCTTTCGGTGAGAGTTGTCTTGCCCGCATCTATGTGGGCCATTATTCCTATATTTCTGATGTCGTTTATTTTCATTCTTTTACCGCTATTCTACCACTTATAATGTGCAAAGGCCTTGTTAGCCTCCGCCATCTTTCGTGTATCATCCTTCTTTTTTATTGAAGCGCCTGTGTTGTTGTAAGCATCAATGAGCTCCTCAGCGAGCTTCTCGCTCATCGATTTTCCATGACGGAGCTTCGCATACCCTATGATCCACCTGATGGCAAGTGCGACCTTTCGCTCGGCCCTCACCTCGACAGGTACCTGGTAGGTTGCGCCGCCTACTCTCCTTGACTTGACCTCCACATCTGGCTTCACGTTGTCTATCGCCTTGCTGAATACCTCAAGCGACGGTTTCTTCAGCTTTTCCTCGATGATCTTGAAAGAATCGTACAGGGCTCGTTGTGCAATGGACTTCTTTCCGCCCTGCATAAGGCTGTTGATGAACCTCGCGGCGAGTATCGAGTTGTGAATCGGATCCGGAATCGATGCATGCTTCCTTGATTGATGTCTCCTCGGCACCTTGACTCTCCATACAATAAATTAGCCGGTTTGAACACAAACCGGCCCCTATGACAAGGGACCTGCCCGGCACCTGCCGGTGGTATCGCCCTGCTATCGATAAACTACTCTCTTGTTTGTCTATGAGAAACCCTGGTCTATGCCTTTGGTCTCTTTACCCCGTACTTAGACCTAGCCTTCTTTCGGTTTTCAACGCCGAGTGTATCGAGCGTACCGCGCACGATGTGGTACCTCACACCTGGGAGGTCCTTTACTCGTCCTCCCCTTACAAGCACCACGGAGTGCTCCTGGAGATTGTGCCCGATACCCGGAATGTATGCGGTTACTTCTATGCCGTTGTTGAGCCTCACACGGGCCACCTTACGAAGAGCGGAGTTCGGCTTCTTAGGAGTGAACGTCATTACCCTCGTGCACACCCCCCGCTTCTGTGGACATGACTGAAGGGCAGGAGAGCTTGTCTTCTTAAGCTGCATCTTCCTTCCCTTGCGGATGAGCTGATTCACCGTTGGCATATAGATCCCCCTTCAAGAAGTGCCCGAAATATAACAAATATTACTATCGCAGTCAATAGTTTTATCAAAAAACGGCCCCTCCGACCTCTTCCCTCGTAATCATCCCTCTTCCATCGACCTTCTCCCTCACCTCTTCGGGAAGTTCCATATCTCCGGGCTCTTCCCTGTAGATGTCCACCGCTTTGTACCGCTTAATCCCCGTACCCGCAGGGATGAGGTGGCCTATGATCACGTTCTCCTTGAGGCCGCGGAGATGGTCGACCTTGCCCTTTATCGCGGCATTCGTAAGTACCCGTGATGTCTCCTGGAACGAGGCTGCAGAGATGAAGCTGTCGATATTGAGAGAGGCCCTCGTAATCCCGAGAAGAACGGGCTTTGCGCAAGCCGGGCTACCGCCCAGGGAGACTACTCTCTCGTTCTCCTCCTTGAACTTGAACTTGTCTACCTGCTGCCCTATGATGAAGTTCGTGTCCCCGACATCAACGATCTCGACTTTCCTGAGCATCTGCCGGACTATGACCCCTATATGCTTATCGTTTATGTTTACCCCCTGCAGACGGTAAACCTCCTGTATCTCGTTTACGAGATATCTTTGAAGCGCGTGCTCTCCCTTGATCTGCAGTACGTCGTGAGGATTGGTCGCACCCTCGCAGAGAGGATCTCCGGCCTTCACCAGATCGCCGTCCCGTACCGAAAAGTGCTTGCCGAGCGGTACGAGGTGCTTGTATTCTGTTCCGTTCTCGTCTTCTATGATAATGACACGTTTTCCCTTCGTTATTGCGCCGAACTTCACGACACCGTTCACTCTTGCGAGGACAGCCGCATCTTTCGGCTTTCTTGCCTCGAACAGGTCGGCAACCCTGGGGAGACCCCCTGTAATGTCCTTTGTCTTTGCCTGTCCTCTCGGGATCTTGGCTATAACATCACCGGCCTGCACCGACTGATTGTCATCCACCCTGATGTATGCGCCCCCGGGGATCGAGTAGGTTTCCACCTCGTTTCCTTCCTTGTCAACGATGAGGATCTTCGGCTGGAGCTCTTCGTCCTGAAAATCGAGGATGATCTTGTTGATAACACCGGTTACCTCGTCAACCTCCTGCTTCATGGTCGTCCCGGGAATTATCGAAACGAGCTGAACTTTCCCCGAGTGCTCGGTCAGTATGGACTCGCTGAACGGGTCGAACTTTGTAAGCTGCTGTTTCGCCATGACGATATCACCCTTGGATACAAGAAGCTCGGACCCGATTTTCATCGTGATCGCGTAAGGTTCGCCGAGCACGAAGAGCTTCTTGTCCATGATCCTTATATGGGTCCGTTCCTCGTATTCTATCTCGAGTTTATCCTTCTTCGTCCTTGCGATAACCGTTCCAGGATCGAGGTAATCGTCCTCCTTTACGAGGAGATCGATATCGGCGAGGGAGTACTGGTGGTGAATCCGGTTGACAGTGATGACTCCCCTCCTCGGTATTACACGTTTACCATCATTCCGTTCTATCACATTTGCTTCAATTTTTTCAATATACACCGGATAGTTCAGTATTATAGCGTTCTCCTCGGTCTTTCTCGCTGCGGTGCCTCCTATGTGGAAGGTTCTCATAGTAAGCTGTGTCCCAGGCTGCCCTATCGATTCCGCAGCGACGATACCGACCGCTTCACCGATATCAACGGTATTCTTTATCGCAAGGTTACGTCCGTAACACTTCACGCACACGCCGTGCCCCGACTCACACGTGAGAACGGTTCTCGCCTTCACCGTACTGATACCCGCGTTCTCTAACCGGCGGGCGATGGATTCCGTTATCTCCTCGTTGGCGTCAATGATTATCTCTTTTGTGCGCGGGTCCCTCACCCTGTCTACCATATACCGTCCGAGAATACGGTCGTAGAGGGACTCTATTATGTTGTCCTCCTGTTTCAGAGCACTCATGTCGATTCCGTTTATCGTCCCGCAGTCCTCTTCGGTGACTACGACATCCTGGGCGATGTCTATGAGGCGGCGGGTGAGATAACCGGCATCCGCCGTCTTAAGGGCGGTGTCCGCGAGCCCCTTTCGCGCGCCGTGCGTCGAGTTGAAGTACTCGAGGACCGTGAGGCCCTCCTTGAAGTTCGATTTTATCGGAAGTTCGATGATCTCGCCGGACGGTTTTGCCATGAGCCCTCTCATGCCTGCCAGCTGCCGTATCTGCGTTTTTGAACCTCTCGCTCCCGAATAGGCCATCATATATACAGGGTTGAAGCCCTGATTGTCCCTCTTGAGGTTCTCCATCATAACATCTGCGATGCGCTCGTTTACCGTAGTCCAGATATCGATAATCTTGTTGTACCGCTCTTCGGTCGTTATCAGCCCGTTTCTGTACTGATCGTATACCTCTGAGACCTCCTTCTCCGCCTTATCGAGGAGCTTTCGTTTCTCCTCCGGGATCTTTATGTCCTCCATACCGATGGTGACACCGAAAAAAGTCGCATATTTGAACCCGATACTCTTTAGCGCATCAAGCATCTTCGTGGTTACCGCGGCACCATTCCGGTCGTAACAGTTACTCACGAGTGCGTTCAGCTCCTTTTCTCCGAGAGCGTAGTTGATGTAGCCGATCTCCTCGGGAAGTATCGAGTTGAATACAGCCTTCCCCACGGTGGTTTCAATACGCTCACCCTCGTGTCGCAGTATGATCTTGTCATGGTACCAGCATGCCTTGTTCTCCAGCGCCATGAGCACTTCATCGATTGAAGTGAACACGAGCTTCTTCTTGATTTCTATTCTGGGATCGTCCTTTGTGAGATAGTTGATCCCGAGAACCATATCCTGCGTCGGTCCTACGATTGGAAGGCCGTTTGCAGGGTTGAGAAGATTCTTCGCGGACAGCATCAGAATCCAGCTCTCTATCTGCGCCTCGAGAGACAGCGGAACATGAACCGCCATCTGGTCACCATCGAAGTCTGCGTTGAAAGCGTGGCATACCAGCGGGTGGAGCCGTATTGCTTTCCCCTCGACGAGAACGGGCTCGAAAGCCTGTATACCCATACGGTGCAGCGTGGGGGCGCGGTTGAGCATCACCGGATGCTTCTCGACCACCTCCTCGAGCACGCTCCACACCTCAGGGGCACGTGTCTCCACCATCGTCTTTGCCCGCTTGATGTTGTACACGTACCCTTTGTCTACGAGTTTCTTCATAATAAACGGTTTGAACAGCTCCATTGCCATTAGGCTCGGAAGACCGCACTGGTGCAGCTTCAGGGTCGGCCCGGCAACGATCACCGACCGGCCCGAGTAATCCACCCTCTTCCCGAGCAGATTCTGACGGAACCTTCCCTGCTTTCCCTTCAGCATGTCGGAGAGGGATTTGAGCGGTCGGTTTCCGGGACCCCTCACAACCCTCTTCTTCCTCGAGTTGTCGAACAGAGCATCGACCGCCTCCTGGAGCATACGCTTCTCGTTCCTCACGATAATCTCGGGTGCATTGAGCGCTATGAGTCTCTTCAGGCGGTTGTTACGGTTAATAACCCTTCGGTAGAGATCGTTGAGGTCTGATGTGGCGAACCGTCCTCCGTCGAGCTGTACCATCGGCCTGAGCTCAGGCGGGATAACGGGGATCACCTCCATAATCATCCAATCCGGTCTGTTGCCGGAGTCTCTGAAATCTTCAACTATCTCGAGCCTCTTCAAAAGCCGCTTGTCTGTTTTCAGGCCCTTCTCTACCATCTTCTCCCGCAGCTCAGCGGAAATAGCATCGAGATCGAGGTTTTCGAGAAGCGTCTTTATCGCAACTGCCCCGATACCGGCGGTAAAGCTCATGCCGTAGCGTTCGCGGTATTCGTTATACTCCTCCTCTGTGAGAAGCTGCATCGATTTCAGGTCAGTATCGCCGGGATCGATCACGATGTACTTTTCGAAGTAGAGGACGCTCCGAAGCTCTGTCATGGTAAGGTCGAGCAGAAGGCCCATCCGCGAAGGAACGCTGCGGTAGAACCAGATGTGCGATACAGGCGCTGCAAGCTCGATGTGACCCATTCGCTCACGGCGCACCTTGAAGTGTGTCACTTCGACACCGCAGCGATCACACACGACGCCCTTGTATCGGATGCTCTTGAACTTGCCGCAGTAGCACTCGTACTCCTTTGTCGTGCCGAATATCCTTTCACAGAATAAACCTTCCCTCTCAGGGCGCAGTGTTCGGTAGTTGATTGTCTCCGGCTTCTTCACCTCTCCGTATGACCATCTCCTGATGAGCTCAGGTGATGCAAGCTTGATCTTTATCTGTGCGAATTCACTTAAGTTCTTCATGAACCACCCTCTTATTATAGTTTATTCTGCACCATTGCCACACCGGTGTCACGGTGTTCTTTATACTTCCGTATCGAATACCTTTACTCTATTCGCGATGATCTCTTCGTCTTTCTCTGTGAGGGGTATCTGGGAATCGTCCTCATTGAACACGGTGATGTCGAGACCGAGCCCCCGCAGCTCCTGTATAAGCACGTTGAACGACTCCGGAACGCCGGACATAGCGACATTTTCTCCCTTCACTATGGCCTCATATATCTTTGCACGTCCTGTCATGTCGTCTGATTTTACAGTGAGAAGCTCCTGGAGGTTGTTGGCGGCACCATATGCTTCGAGCGCCCAGACCTCCATCTCGCCGAGTCGCTGGCCTCCGAACTGCGCCTTTCCTCCGAGCGGCTGCTGAGTCACCAGCGAATAGGGCCCTGTCGACCTGGCATGGATCTTATCATCTACGAGGTGGGCGAGCTTCATCATATAGATGACGCCCACTGTGATCTTATTTTCAAACGGTTCTCCGGTGAGCCCGTCGTAGAGCGTTGTCTTTCCGTTCTCCGGGAGCCCTGCCTTTACCAAATACTCGGTGATCTGCTCATTTGTCGCGGATTCGAACACCGGTGTCGATACTTTTATACCGAGCTTATCCGCAGCCCAGCCGAGGCTCGTTTCGAGGATCTGGCCGAGGTTCATACGCGATGGCACGCCGAGCGGATTCAGCACGATTTCAACCGGCGTTCCGTCCTCCAGAAACGGCATGTCCTCCTCCGGAAGCACCCTGGCTACTACACCCTTGTTTCCGTGCCGTCCGGCAAGCTTGTCGCCTTCCTGAAGCTTCCGCTTCTTTGCAATGAAGACCTTCACCACCTCTTCAATTCCAGGAGCCAGTTCGTCACCGTCTTCCCTTCTGAGCCTTCTGATGTCAATGACGGTTCCCTCGGTCCCGTGTGGAACACGGAGAGATGTGTCCTTTACGTTCTTCGCCTTCTCTCCGAAAATCGAGTTGAGCAGCTTGTATTCGGGAGTGATGTCCGTCTCCCCCTTCGGGGTCACCTTGCCAACGAGTATCGACCCCGGCTGCACCATCGCTCCGACCCGGACTATCCCCTCTTCGTCGAGGTCCTTGAAGGCCTCTTCACTCACGTTCGGGATATCCCTCGTGATGCTCTCCATCCCGAGCTTGGTCTCCCGCACCTCAACATCGAACTCTTCTATGTGTATCGAAGTAAACCAGTCCTCCTTCACGACCTTATCGCTTATGAGGATCGCGTCCTCGAAGTTGTATCCCATCCATGGCATGAACGCCACGAGAATGTTCTTGCCCAAAGCGAGTTCACCCTGATCGGTCGCGGGTCCGTCCGCTAAAACGTCCCCCTCCTTTACCTTTTCGCCGACAAGGACGATGGGTTTCTGATTGAAGCATGTGTCCTGGTTGGTCCGCTTATACTTGATGAGCGGGTAGACATCCGGTCCCTTTCTGTTATCCGGGGCTATCCGGACCTCATCAGAGGACACATACTCCACGACACCCTTTCGTTTTGCCCTCACCATCACGCCCGAATCCACCGCGGCCCTCGCCTCTATTCCGGTACCGATGAGCGGAGCCTCGGGCATCAGAAGCGGCACCGCCTGCCGCTGCATGTTCGATCCCATGAGAGCGCGGTTCGCATCATCGTGCTCGAGAAATGGGATGAGTGAGGTGCTGACGGAAATGATCTGCATCGGAGAGACATCGATATAGTCGATCTCTTCCGGGGTTACATGGAGAAACTCTCCCCTATGACGGACCGCGATGTAAGGGTCTATAAAAGCCCCCTTGTCTCCGATCTTCGCGGAGGACTGAGCGATGTTATACTTCTCCTCGTCCATAGCAGTGAGATACTCTATGCGGTTCGTAACCTTTCCCTTGACCACCTTACGGTAGGGTGTCTCTAGGAAGCCGTACTGATTGACTCTCGCGTATATGGAGAGCGATACTATGAGACCGATATTGGGTCCCTCAGGGGTTTCGATAGGACACATCCTGCCATAGTGGGAATAATGAACATCGCGGACTTCAAACCCGGCCCTCTCGCGCGAGAGGCCTCCAGGCCCGAGGGCGTTGAGCCTTCTCTTGTGTGTGAGCTCAGAGAGGGGGTTCACCTGGTCCATGAACTGCGAAAGCTGGGACGACCCGAAAAATTCCTTTATCGAAGCGGTGATAGGCTTGATGGATATAAGGTCCTGTGGCCGCATCGTATCGGCCTCCTTTATTGACATCCGCTCTTTCGCAATCCTCTCCATTCGCGCGAATCCGATCTTGAGCTGGTTCATGAGCAGCTCTCCGACCGATCGGACTCTCCTGTTCCCGAGATGATCGATGTTGTCGATAGTACCCTCACCGATGTAGACCATGATAAGGTACTTCATCGTGTTTGTGATATCCTCTTTTCTGAGAATCCTCTCACTGATATTCTTCTTGTAGTCGAACCTCTTGTTCAGCTTGTATCTCCCCACCTCGCCGAGGTCATACCTCCTCGAATCAAAGAAGAGGGTATTGATATCGCGCTCGGCGTTCTCGAGGGTCGTCGGCTCCCCGGGATGGATCACGGTGTAGATCCGGATAATGGCATCCTCCAGCGAGGGCTCGTCCTTGAACGGGTCCTCAGGGCTCTTGGTGAAGTCTTCCTTGTCAAGACAGTTGATAATGACGGTCGAGTTGAGGCTGTCGGCTGCCTCGAAGTCAATAACCTCCACTTCTTTTACGCCGGCGTGGAGGAGTGAATCGAGCGTAGTCGGGATCAGTCTCTCTCCCGCCCTCACGATCTTCTCGTTCTCCTCTTTTCCGAAGTAGGCGCGGGCAGTGTAGCGGTTGTTGAGTGTTCCCTCTGCTATTACATCCTCGCTGAGCGGTTCTTTCTGGGTCCTGTAGAACAGCTTTATTATCTCTTCCCGTGACTCGAACCCGATGGCCCTTAAAAGAAGCGTGGCCAAGATTCTTCTTTTTCTATCGATCCTTATGTAGAGGAGCTCCTTTTTACTCTCGAGCTCGTATTCGAGCCAGGATCCGCGGTCAGGAATGATCCGCGCCGTATGCATCTGGTCCTTCGCGTCATAGCCGAACACGACACCCGGCGATCGGTGTATCTGGCTCACCACCACCCTCTCCGCTCCATTGATGATGAAGGTCCCGCGGTCTGTCATGAAGGGGATGTCTCCCACATAGAGGACCTTCCTCCTTATCTCGCCTGTCTCTGTAAATATGAGATCTATCGTTGCCTTCAGAGGAAGGGCGAAGGTAAGCCCCTTATCCTTGCACTCGATCTCGGAATATTTCGGCTCATCGAAGGTATAGTTTTCGAACTGCAGGAGCATGTCACCGTTCGGGCTCTCGATCGGAAATGTTGATTCGAACACCGCATGGAGCCCTTCGTTCGCCAGGGTTTTACCTTCGTCGATGGCCTTCTTCTGAAGGAACCTCTCGTAGGAGCTCAGCTGTATCTCTATCAGATCCGGAATCTCGAGGATCTCTTTGGATGGTTTCCCGATGACGATTCTGCTTATATCCTTACTCATATGCTACCCCGTACTCCAGTAAATTTGTAATACGCTTGGCGGGCGACATCGCAACAGGACATATAATGCCCACAAACCCCATGGTGTTTTATTTTTAGGACTTTAATCCTGTACATTGACCCTATTATCTACCCGAAAGGAAGGTAAAAGTGTATTTTCCATATCCTCTATATAGAATAGAATCACGGAGAGGCACAGGTTACGGTAATGGTTGCTGACTAATGTAGCTAATGGAAAATTTGCAGTAATTTGATTTTCGGTTTATCTTACTTTCTCTTGAGTTCAAAAAGAACACTTGAGACCCATGGTAAAAAAAGATGCTTTTTGAGTTACCCCTGACCCGTTTAAGAAAGATGCCCTCTCCCTGAAAGATATATTTATCCTTCTGGTTATTTTGTGAAAAATATGAGCCACCCCACTTGATTTCGATGAATAATATAATACATTATTGCAAATTTGTTAACTTTTTTGTGAGCTTTTTAGACCACTTGGGCACGACCACTTGGGCACGACCACTTGGGCACGACCACTTGGGCGAACTTTCTTCGGATATATTATCCTCTGTATACAAAGTCCCTCTCGATCCGGATCACCCTGTTCTTTCAGTCTATTGATAGCAGTATTTTCATGCGTTCTCGGACAAAAAAGCACGAGAACGCATGAAATCCTTAACAGATATATACTACTTCAACTCAACCGTTGCACCTGCAGACTCAAGTTTTGCCTTTACCTCTTCAGCCTGCTTCTTGTCGACTTTTTCTACTACCGGCTTCTCCATACCTTCGACAAGCTCCTTTGCCTCTTTCAGGCCCAGATTCGTTACCGCTCTTACCTCTTTGATAACCTGGATTTTCTTGTCGCCGATGGCGGTAATGAAAACGAAAAATTCGGTCTTCTCCTCCGCTTCTGCAGCCTCGCCGCCCGCCGCCGCACCCTGGACAGCAGCCGCGACTACCGGCGCTTGTGCGGTAACACCGAACTTCTCCTCCAAAGCCTTTACTAGTTTCGCGAGCTCGATTACGGTCATCTGCTCAATGGCCTTGAGGAGGTCGTCCTGTGAAAGTTTTTCCTTTGCCATATTATCTTCTCCTATGTCTTTTTATTGAAGAAGGCAGATGCAGGCAATCTGCTCTTGAAGACATCCACCCCTCTTTAGTTCTTAACACTTTCGATCGCCTTTAGTGTACGTACAAACTTCGAGAACACTCCTCCGAGTGTGTATACGAGGCCGCTGATCGGCGAATTGAGAATCATGGCTGTCTTTCCGATAAGCACCTGTTTCGACGGAAGTCTTGATATAGTCTCGATGTCTTTGTCCGATATGATGGCTCCATCAACAAGACCGCCCTTCATCTTAAGCGTGGTTTGTTTCGCAGAGTCTATCAGTATCTTGCAAACCTCGGATACATCCGCGTTGAAATAGGCGATCGCAGTCGGATCTACAAAGAACCCTTCGACTTCGTCGTATCCCAGTTCGCTGAATGCCCTTTTGGCAAACAGGTTCTTCATCACGTGGTATTCGACTTCCTTCTCGCGAAGAGTTGATCTCAACGCGGTCATCTGTTCGACGTTGAGGCCCCTGTAGTCCGTAAATATGAAATTAGAATAGCTTTTAAGCCCCTCTTTCAGCTTCTCGAGTTTTTCAGCCTTCCATTCTCTTGACATCTGTCATCCCTCTTGAATCGTTCGTCCGAACCTCGTACTCATGAACTTTAGCTCGAATGTTCTAAAACGTAATTAAAAATACGCTTTTATGCTATCTGTTTGTAATCTATCTTGATCGCCGGACCCATTGTCGTTGAAAGATATACAGACGTTATGTACTCGCCTTTGAGATCCGGCGGTCTCTTGCTCAATACACTCTCGTAAAGCACATGGCAGTTTTCGGCCAACGCGCTCTCGTCCATCGAAACCTTCCCTATCCCGAGATGCACCACACTCGTCTTGTCGGCCCTGAACTCGACCCGGCCCTTTTTCAACTCCTGGACGGCGGTGCTTATGTTGTTTGTTACTGTCTGCGTCTTCGGGTTGGGCATAAGTCCGCGCTTCCCCAGAAGCTGGCCTATTTTGCCGACCTCTTTCATCATATCGGGGGTTGCCACGGCCACATCGAAATCGAACCAGCCTCCCTTGATCTTTTCGATGAGATCCGTATCACCGACATAGTCCGCTTTTGCTTCCTGTGCCTCTTTCGCCTTGTCTGCCTTTGCGAACACAAGCACGCGCCGTGTTTTACCGGTACCGTGCGGCAGGCTCACCGTGTCCCTCACCGTGTGCTTCTGGAGAATATTCAGATTTATTACGATCTCAACACTCTCATCGAATCCGGCGTACGAACTCTCCTTGAGGATTTTCACAGCCTCTTGTAGAGTGTAGAGCTTATCGCTCTCAATCTTGGCTGCCGCTTCCCTGTATTTCTTGCCCCTTTTCACTCCAAAACCCCTTGTGAATGTTAGTTACAGAATGTTTGATAGAAAAATGTCCGGGCAGATGACGAAAATACTCCGTCACCCCGCCACATCAACCCCCATGCTTCTCGCTGTTCCTTCTATGATCTTCTTTGCTCCCTCAATATCGTTTGCATTCAAGTCCGGAAGCTTGGTCTTGGCAATCTCCTCCACCTGCTCACCTTTCAATACACCGACCTTTTTCTTGTTAGGTTCTCCGCTGCCCTTATCCAGGCCTAAAGCCTTTTTGATAAGTATCGCAGCAGGCGGTGTTTTCGTGATAAAAGTGAAGGATTTATTTTCATAAACTGAAATAATAACCGGTATTATCGTTCCCTTCTGGGACTCGGTCTTCGAGTTAAACGCCTTACAGAACTCCATGATGTTCACACCATGCTGACCGAGCGCAGGTCCAACTGGCGGAGCAGGGTTAGCCTCGCCGGCCGGAATTTGAAGCTTTATCGTACTCTGTACCTTCTTTGCCATATGGTATCACCCATCCCGCTTATTCGTTGTAATTGCGTATCATAAGGAAGATAAAATCGGAGATTAAATATACCCATATAAGAATATAGCGTCAATTAAAATCATCCTACCCTATCTTCCTCTTATATCTTCTCGACCTGTAGAAAATCGAGCTCAACCGGGGTCGATCTCCCGAATATCTCTACCCTGACCCTGATCTTTCCCTTTTCATCATTAATATCCTCAACAGTCCCTGTAAAGGTCTTGAATGGGCCGTCGATGACCTTGACCGTCTCTCCTACCGCATATGTGAAACTCGGAATCGCTGTTTTCTCCCCCTTGATCTCGCCCATACGCTGTAAAATATTCTTCACGTCGTCGTTCGAGAGAGGAACAGGCGTTTTATTCCTGCTGGAACCCACGAATCCGGTCACTCCGGGGATCTTCGTGACATGCGAGAGAATCCGCTTCCATTCGTAATCGGAATCTTCGGGTATATTCATCTCCACGAGGATATATCCGGGAAAGT
>Ga0307378_10001438_pt1 | contig 38948 bp, 24 predicted proteins | sample UN1MG_FD_202238 | JGI IMG/M metagenome (GOLD analysis project Ga0307378, IMG submission 202238) | Soil microbial communities from Risofladan, Vaasa, Finland - UN-1 | ecosystem: Environmental > Terrestrial > Soil > Coastal area > Acid sulfate soil | place: Finland: Risofladan, Vaasa | collected...
TTGTGGCAATTGATGTGGTTGAACTGTGCCCGATATCAGATAACAAGGCTCCGGATTTTCTCGCGGCGAAACTTATTTACCAGATCCTCTCATACCGCTTCGGAACCAGACGTCATTCATGAATCAGCGTTTTTTTACGGGGAATAGTTGTATAACCATCCGTAAAATAATATTAATCCTAATCATTTTTTCCTAAATTTGTTAGCTGGTAGTTCCTGTAAAAAACGACAAATCTAAAATCTATCCACACCTATGACTCTTTACTTAAACTTAAAATGCGTAAGGTTATCCCTTATATTCCTGATCATTATCGCTGCAATTTCAGGATGTAAGAATCACCCCCCTTATGTGACCCATAACTGGGATTCTGATACCATTATTGTTGATCATGGTAAAGTGGTTAATATCGACCTCAGGTTTATAGACGACAGGAAGGAACTTAAATCAGTGAGGGTCGGCTTTAATGGCGCAGAAAAATATAGTGGAGCTGATACCTCATATATGCTCGAAGTAATGACCGGCGAAATGGCAGCAGGAAGATATATGATAGATGTTACTGCTTCTGATGAAGATGACCTCCTGACCGAGTCGCTGATTGTTCTCCAGATAAATGCCGTTAAGCCTGTAATCGGAAACCTTTCGATTTCTAATGTCAGGGCTACCGGGGCCAGAATAGATTTCAGCATTAACAGCAACGGAGGCTTGTCACTTGAGGAGAAGGGGCTTTTATTCTCTCCGGAAGGTGAACCGGGGATGTCAAGTGAAAAAATAGTGGTGGAAGGTGATGATCTGTCTGTCAGTGGAGTTATTGATGGGTTTCCCAGGAACAGGAACCTGATGGTAAAGGCCTATGCAACAAATGGAAAAGGAACAACTCTCAGCAATACTGTTGGGATAAAAACTATGACGGGTATCCCTGCTATAGTAACAGGTGGGATTAATGATATACACTCAAAAGCTGTGATGGCATCAGGAAATCTTACAACAGACGGCGGAGCTAATATTATCATGTACGGTATATGCTTTTCAGAAAATCCTGAGCCAACAATTAAAGAGAGGATTGCCAGAGCAAGGTCAGGAAGATCCTACAATATCCAGCTGGATGGACTTACACAGTTCACAAAGTATTATTACAGGGCTTTTGCTGTAAACAGGTTTGTCACAGTGTATGGTGAGGTCAAGGAATTTGAGACAACAGGTCCGCCAACAACTGTTACGGGAGACCCGGGACGGATAATGGTAGCTTCATTATTTATGAATATGGAAGTTACCGATAACGGTGGGCACAACGTTACTGAAGCTGGCATTACCTATAGCATGTTACACAATCCGACAATTGATAGTAATACTTTTGTTCTGGGTAATGGTACTGGAAAATTTTCAGGTAACGTTGAGAATCTTGACGCTGGAACTCAATACTATCTTAGAGCTTATGCTGTAAATAGTGAAGGAGTCGGATATGGCGACGAAATAGTCCTGCTTACCAAGAAAGGTATCCCTGAGGTACATACAGCTGGTATCCGGGATCTTGATTATTCTGCTGTAACCGTTGTTGGTGATATACCTGATGATGGTGGACTTGATATTATAGAACGTGGGGTGGTCTGGGATACAGTCACTAACCCTACCAAAATAAATAATTATGCGGAAGTGCCGGGTACTGATGGTACTTTCTCATTTACCATAAACGGACTTAAGTCTGGTATTACCTATTACACAAGGGCTTATGCAAGAAATGAAAGGGGATATGTATATGCTGATCCGGTTCGTTTCGTTCCATATCTGAAAACAGACATGGCTCAGGTGGACGGGTCAACCTTCCGGATGGGAAGCGAAAAAGGAGATAAGACCGAAAAACTCGTACATGAAGTTACCCTGAGCACTTATCAGATTGGCAAATTTGAAGTAACCAATGAGGAGTTCGCCAAGTTCCTAAACTATTTCAAAGATGAAATAAAGATACAGGGAAACGGCGACATTGTAAGCCTGAACGGTTATCCTGTATATAACCTGAAGGTTTATGGTGAGGACTATGAGAAAACAGGATTCAAAGTTCATATATCATATACTGATGGTGAATTCAGAGTAAATGAGGAGTGTGCCAAGTTCCCGGCAATCCTGATCACCTGGAAAGGTGCCCGGATGTTCTGTGAATGGGCAGGGGGGAGGTTACCGACAGAAGCAGAATGGGAATTTGCTGCCAGGGGAGGAAGGAATAGTACCAATGATTACTCCGGAGGTGACAACATTGATCCGCTTGGATGGTATTTCAGGAATTGCAGGGATGCCCTGTGTCCTTTGATGCCTGATGGCAGAGGGTTGAATTACACCGGTCTCAAGAGACCTAATAATCTTGACATCTATGATATGACCGGAAATGTTAGCGAATGGTGTAATGATATCTACAGCGATAATTACTATGAGGAGTCGGCAGATGAGAATCCCATTGGGCCGGCAAAAGGATTATACAGGGTTATCAGGGGTGGAAGCTGGGCCGATCGTGAGGATAACTGCACTGTTTACAGAAGGATAAAAAGCTTTGATATTGACCGGGGTTATGATAATATAGGCTTCAGGCTTGTACGACCGGTTGAAATGTTACCTGATTTGTAGTCAGTGAATATCAGGAATAGAGGAGGCAATTGATCATTCATGATCCTTGGCCTCTTCCCATATCTTATCCATTTCAGCTAGGCTCATATTATGCAATGAATTTCCTTCCATGATCGTTTTGCTTTCAAGGAAATTGAATCTTCTAATGAACTTCCTGTTTGTTCTTTCAAGAGCCGACTCAGGATCAATACCATACAACCTTGCAGCGTTGATCAGCGAAAAGAAAACATCACCAAACTCAGATTCAATATGCTCAATGTCCCCATTCATAATCTCTTCCCTCAATTCCCTGACCTCTTCCCGCACCTTATCCCACACCTGATCCTTATTCTCCCAGTCGAAACCAACACCGCGTACTTTTTCCTGTATCCTGTTTGCCTTAACGAGGGCAGGAAGGGAGTTGGGTACTCCTGATAAAACAGGTTTGTAGCCCTCAGATTCATCCATTTTCAGCTGTTCCCAGTTATCTTCGACCTCTGTAGCACTACTAACCTCCACATCACCAAAGACATGAGGATGCCTGTATACCAGCTTCTCATTTATCCCGCTGAGAACATCATAGATATTAAAAGCCCCTTTTTCCGATCCGATCTTTGCATAGAAGACTAAATGAAGCATCAGGTCCCCAAGTTCATTACATATTCCCTGATCATCCTTCTCAAGGATTGAATCAGCAAGTTCGTATGTCTCTTCGATCGTCAGCTTCCTTAATGATTCATTGGTTTGTTTCTTATCCCACGGACATGAAACCCTAAGCCTATCCATAATATCAAGAAGTTGTTTGAATTCATCAAGTGTTTTATCAGTTTCCATCACCTCTCTGTTATTTCAAATTAAAATAGTGAACCGGGTTTACTCTTGACATCCTGAAGAGCTACCCTTACTGCATCACCAATCTTCAGGCTCATCAGCTCGGCAGCATTTATACCATTGATCCCGATCTCAAGCAGATCCAATGAATTAAACAGAGAAATGAGGTCACTAATCGGTTCACTTTTGTATGACTCACTAATATGGTAAATCATGTTTTTGTTTGATCTTATTGTTATATAAAATTTTTTATTTGCGATAATACGATTGAAAAGATCCCGGGTGATATTTGATATGGCGTTTCCATATGAATCTATGAAAATAATGCTTCCGGTTATTGCACTATCCTCTATTGTGGCTCTCAGCGGGACTTTCTCGTGAAGTTTTGGGATGGTTTTTCCGGCATCGGATATGTCACCGCCATTGATTATGGTAGATGCAGCCTTTGCAAAGATATCCAGCTCGTCACATAATACCGGACTGGCAGGCTTTTCCAGGAGTGCAATGCTTTCAGGTTCTGTATTAAGGATCAGGTAAAAAATTCCATTATCGGCACTGATGAAGTAATGTCCCTGAGATTTTACTATCAGGTGAGGCTGATCATCGTGGTATTCTGAATTTACACATATTATATGTACAGAGCCCTCGGGATAATGCCTGAACGTATTTCTCACAACGAAGGCAGTATGTTGAATATTGAATGGAGGAATTGAGGTTGCATTATCGATAATTGTGGCTCCGGGACAAAGCGTGGCAAGCTTGCCTTTAAGCACGCCATTAAAATAATCATATCCTTGCCATTCTGTAGTAAGCGTAATTACCGGCATTACAAAAAACTTAAGAAAAGAATATATTCTTGTGAAAAAATAGGTTTACTTTGTAACTCTCAAACCTAATGATTTTTTTCGAAAAAACACAGGTAATTCTCCTTAAATTCAGGCTCCTGAAATGATTGAAAAAATAATTATTCTTGAAGAGATTGATCCGAAAACCTTTTTTGGGACTAACAATTACCTGGTGGATAGCATCAGGTCATACTTCCCAAAACTAAAGATCATTGCACGCGGAGATGAGATTAAATGTATAGGGGAAGAAGAAGAGGTAGATCGTTTCTCCCGTAGCTTCGAAGAGCTGATTGAATACTTTAACAGGCATAATTCAATGAGTGAGGATGAATTGAACAGGTTACTAACCGATCCCGACCACCGCAAGGCAGCCTCAAATGGTGACTTTGATGAAGCACTTGTGTTTAATGTAGCCGGAAAACCTGTTAGGGCAAGAACAGTCAACCAGTTCCGCTTTGTTGAGGAATACAAGACCAATGATCTTGTAATTGTTTTTGGGCCTGCAGGAACAGGTAAGACATATACTGCTATTGCGCTAGCAGTTAGGGCATTAAAGAACAAGGAAGTCAGGAGGATAGTTCTGACCAGGCCTGCAGTGGAAGCCGGGGAGCGACTGGGATTCCTGCCAGGTGATATGAAAGATAAACTTGATCCCTATCTTCAACCCCTTTATGATGCACTCAGGGATATGATACACTTCAAGAAGCTTGAAGCATGGCTTGAGGATGGTACGATACAGATTGCTCCTCTGGCATTTATGAGAGGCCGTACACTTGAACACTCATTTGTGATCCTTGACGAGGCTCAGAATGCAACAATAAATCAGCTGAAAATGTTCCTGACGAGAATGGGATCTAATTCAAAATTTATAATGACCGGCGATATTACCCAGGTTGACCTTCCGAACAGGGCAAAATCGGGCATGATTCAGGCCATAAAAATCCTTCAGGGAATAGAGGGCATTTCAATAATTGAATTCGACGAACGGGATATAGTCAGACATAAACTGGTAAAGGATATTGTAAGGGCCTATGACAGGGAATTCAGGGAAACCAATGCCTCATCAGGGCAACAGGACCCATTGCCTGAAGATTCAGGACTGACCAACAGGGAAACCGGGGATTGACACGAAGAAATTAATGCAACCGAGTTGAATATGTCTCAAACAATTGTACAAACGAATTTCAGTTTTCCGGGACAAAAAGATGTGTACCACGGAAAGGTTAGGGATGTTTATAACGTTGATGATAATTATCTTCTGATGGTTGTATCTGACAGGATCTCGGCTTTTGATGTGGTCCTTCCCAGGGGTATACCCTATAAGGGGCAGGTGCTTAACCAGATAGCAGCTAAATTCATTGAGGCAACGCGTGATCTGGTGCCTAACTGGATGATCTCTGCACCCGATCCTAATGTGTCATTTGGCCATAAGTGCGAACCTTACCCGGTCGAAATGATCGTAAGGGCTTACCTCACCGGTAGTTCGTGGCGTACATATAAATCAGGAGCAAGGCAGATTTGCGGTGTCCCTGTCCCTGATGGAATGTCGGAGCACCAGAGGTTTGAAGAACCTGTAATTACTCCAACCACAAAAGCACAACAGGGATTGCACGATGAAGATATTTCAAGGGAGAATATCCTGAGTACGGGATTAGTCCCGGAAGATGAATATTTCCTTCTTGAGAAATATAGTTTGGATCTGTTTAACCGCGGTGCTGAGATAGCTGCCGGGCATGGCCTTATACTTGTTGATACAAAATATGAATTTGGTAAGAAGGATAGCCAGATCTATCTGATAGATGAAATACACACGCCCGATTCGTCGAGATATTTTTACGCCGATGAATACCAGGAGAGATTTGACAGGGGGCTTGCACAGAAACAGCTCTCAAAGGAATTTGTGAGGGAGTGGCTCATGTCGCAGGGATTTCAGGGACAGGAAGGGAAGGCGGTACCTGAGATGCCCGATTCATTTGTCAGTGAGGTATCTGAACGATATATTGAATTGTTTGAGAATATAACAGGTGAAAAGTTTGTTAAGGCTGATATATCTGACGTGACCAACCGGATTGAAACTAACGTTAAAGATTATCTGAACAGGTTCAGGGAACAAGTCTAGTGTATTGCCAGGGTGCATGATACCGTGTACCAGGGTGCCTGGAAGATGGCACTGGTCAAACCTATTGTACCTCTTCAATATTTAATCCCCTTACACCCTCAATGATATCAGATCTATATATATAAAATATTTATGGTAATAAGACATAGCCCTGTTGGTATCACTGAAGGGGAGAGGGCACAGCTTGTATCAGAAGGTTGTCTTCAATGAAACAGTTTGTCTGTTTGCCTTGGATAAAACTTTACCGGACGCAAATTTCAATCTGCAATAGAACATTCGGAAACCTATCGGGAAAAAGGCCTAAAAAATGACTTTTATAATTGTAATCAAGAAAATTTTTGCAAATATTGAGTGCTCTTATAAAAATTGGAAAGTCTGACCCTGGAAATAGGAGGCAAGATTATAACCCGTCAGATATAAAGCACAGGAAAACAGAATTATAAATACGTTTCTTTAGAAAATAATTGGCCATATGAATAAAATTACTGAAAAGGAGATCCTTAACAGTAGTGTAGTGAAACTGGTAGTTGAAGCTCCGCGGATCGCAAAAAAAAGAAAGGCCGGACATTTTGTTATAGTGAAGATTGATGAAAAGGGAGAAAGAATTCCGCTTACTATAGCTGATGCAGATCCTGATAAGGGCACAATTACCCTGATAATTCAAAGGGTAGGAGTAACATCTCATAAATTATTCCGGATGGATAGGGGTGATATTATTATGGATGTTGTCGGGCCGTTGGGACATGCTACTGAAATAGAAAAAGTTGGTACGGTCCTTTGTGCTGGCGGAGGGGTTGGTATTGCTCCACTTCTTCCCATAGCCAGGGCATTCAAAGAAGAGGGTAACAGGGTAATTACTGTGCTTGCTGCCCGTAATAAGGATTTATTGATCCTTGAAGATGAGATACGTAACTGTTCAGATGAGGTTATTATCATGACAGATGACGGTTCATACGGGAATAAAGGGCTTGTAACCCATGGTATGGGAAAGGTACTGGAGCGTGAAAAAGTTAATCTTGCAGTAACAATCGGCCCTGCAATAATGATGAAGTTTGCAGCCCTTACTTCCCAAAAGTACAACGTCCCTACTATCGCCAGCCTGAATTCAATAATGGTCGATGGTACAGGGATGTGCGGTGCTTGCAGGGTAACAGTAGATGGGAAGACAAAGTTTGTTTGTGTTGACGGACCGGAATTTGATGCGCACCTGATCGATTTTGATGAAATGATCATGCGACTGGGAGGTTACGAGGTGGAAGAAAGAAAGGCGTATGAGCGTTTCCTTAAAACAGTTTAATTAAAATTGCCAGATTGCCAAATACTCGGATCTAAGGGATTATTACATATTAAGCAGAAATCATAATTCAAAATAATAGCTCATTATTCACACATGGAACAACTGCAGGAAATACTTAAAGAGGAACGTCAACAGGCATGGAGGGAGGAACTCCGGAAAAGTATGAAGGCTAAGGAGCGTACTGATATGCCCCGTGTCAAAATGCTTGAACAGGACCCTGTTGAGCGTGCCGCTAACCACCTTGAAGTTAACCTTGGACTCATGGAAAAGATGGCTGTCAGTGAGGCACGCAGGTGCCTTGATTGCGCTAACCCTACATGTATCAGCGGTTGCCCGGTTGGTATTAATATACCGAAATTCATAAAGCGTATTGAAAAAGGGGAGTTCCTGGAATCTGCCAGGGTACTGAAAGAGACCAATACCCTTCCGGCAGTTTGCGGCCGTGTATGCCCCCAGGAGGTGCAGTGCGAATCAGAATGCTTCTACAAGATAAAATTGAATAAGGAACCGGTAGCAATCGGATACCTGGAACGCTTTGCTGCAGATTATGAGCGTAACAGTGGTAATATATCAGTACCTGAAGTGTCAGAGCATAACGGTATTAAAGTTGCTGTCATAGGATCAGGTCCGGCCGGACTGGCAGTTGCCGGCGACCTTGTGAAATGGGGTTATGATGTTACTGTATTTGAAGCGTTGCATGAGATAGGAGGAGTGCTGAAATATGGGATACCGGAATTCAGACTTCCAAATGAGATAGTTGATGTAGAGATTGAGAACCTCAGGAAGATGGGTGTAAAGTTTGTGACCAACTTCATAGTAGGTAAAACCTCCTCGGTAGAGGATCTGAAGGAAGAGGGATTTGAAGCATTCTTTGTCGGCAGCGGTGCAGGATTACCTAATTTTATGAATATCCCGGGAGAGAATTTTAGCGGGATCTTTTCCTCAAACGAATACCTTACCAGGATCAACCTGATGAATGCTGCCAGTGATGAATATGACACACCGGTGGTTAGTGGGAAGAACGTTGCTGTTATCGGCGGAGGAAATACCGCAATGGATTCGGTAAGGACCTCCAAACGTCTTGGTGCAGACAGGTCAATGATCATTTACCGCAGATCGATAGAAGAGATGCCTGCCAGGGTTGAAGAGGTCAAACATGCCCAGGAGGAGGGAGTTGAGTTTATGAACCTGAATAACCCGCTTGAATATTATGCCGATGACAGGGGTCGCGTTAATAAAATGAGGGTACAGAAGATGGAGCTCGGGGAACCCGATAGCTCAGGCAGAAGAAGACCGATCCCCATTGAAGGATCTGACTATTTTGTTGATGTTGATACCGTGATCGTCGCAATAGGTGTATCCCCGAATCCGTTGATCCCCGCCAGCATGCCCGACCTGGAGGTATCTGACTGGGGTACTATAAAAGTGAATAAGGAAACAATGGAATCTTCCATTCCCGGAGTTTTTGCAGGAGGAGATATTGTCCGCGGCGGTGCAACGGTTATTCTTGCTATGGGTGATGGCAGGAAAGCAGCTGCCGGGATGCATGAGTATCTTAAGGTAAAAGCAAGGAACAAATAAAATAAACCGACATTATAAAGCAATCTTTAAAAATACCGATATGGCAGATTTAACAACCAGATACCTTGGATTATCTCTTAAGAATCCCATAATAGTTGGTAGTTCTGGTCTAACTGATTCAGTTGATAATATAGTTGAACTGGAAAAAGCTGGCGCCGGAGCAATTGTTATAAAATCCATTTTCGAGGAACAGATACTGCTCGAAGCGGAGTCAAGCCTTCGTAAAGCCTATGAGGATGATATGATCTATTCGGCAAAAGCTGAAGCACTGGATTATCTCGACCTTCATATAAAGGAGGATACCCTCAGCAACTTTATCAAAATGGTAAGGGAGGCAAAAAGCGAAACTGTAATTCCAATAATTGCAAGTATTAACTGTGTATCACCTGTGGAGTGGACATCTTTTGCAGGCAGGGTTGAGCAGGCTGGTGCAGATGCACTTGAACTGAATATTGCATTGTTGCCATCCGATACCAGGATGGGAACAGGGGAGATTGAACAGATCTATTTCAATATTATCGATAAAGTCCTGTCACAGGTGAAAATTCCCGTATCAATAAAGATAAGCCCCTATTTTTCCAACCTGGCTCAGATGATCAGTAAACTCTCCGCCACAGGAATTAAAGGGATGGTCCTTTTCAACAGGTTCTATTCTCCTGACTTTGATATTTATAACCTGACTGAGAAATCAGCAAACACATTAAGTACACCTGCTGAGATGAGTAACGTTCTAAGATGGATTGCAATCATGTCTGGCAGGGTTGAGTGCGATCTTGCTGCCACAACCGGAATTCATGATGGGAAGTCTGTGATTAAACAAATACTTGCAGGAGCTGATGCAGTACAAATTGTGTCTGCACTATATATGAAAGGACTGGACCAATTACAATTAATGCTTGGCGAGCTCGAATCATGGATGGATGAGAAAGGCTTCAACTATATTCAGCAGTTTAAAGGCAATATGAGTCAAAAACAGGGCACCAATCCCGCTGCCTATGAAAGGATCCAGTTCATGAAATATTTCAGTGAGATCAGGTGATCTGATTATTGACTGAATTGCCGGCATAATTTTTACCCCGCTGCTACAGGTTAATACTGGAATAGTTTTTACCTTTGAGCTGCCAATAACCTTTTTCGGATATGAATAGAAAATTATTGATTGCTTTATGTGGGATATTCATTCTCCTGCTCCGGACAGAGCAATCTGCAATGCCACAGATCGTTGTAAAGAGGAGTGAAACAAAGGTTTCAATTGGCGGCATTCCATATTATGTACATATAGTTGGCACGACTGAAACACTCTATTCAATTGCCAGGGCATACAATGTATCCACTGAGACCATTACCAGGGAAAACCAGGAAGCTTTATATGGACTTCAGGTGGGTCAGGCGCTTAAAATACCGGTTATTGAAGATAATCAAGAAGTTGAAAGGGAGAGGGATACTGAAAAATTTATATATCATATTCTTCAGCGGGGTGAGACTATATATTCTCTGTCAAGGAAATATGATGTTCCTGAAGATCGGATCAATGAAAGCAATCCCGGGATCGGCATATATGATCTTCCGCTTGGTGCCGAGATTGCCATACCAAAAAAGCCTTTCATGGAACAGCCAACCTATTTCCGGAACGACCAGGAAGGTTTCATATTGCACAGGGTAAAGAGGGGCGAGACGCTCTCATCTATTGCCCGCCAGTATGATGTAAGCATAAGAGAATTAAGGAATGCTAACCGGAGACTTGTTTTTCCCAGGGTGAATGAGTATATAAGGATACCGGGACAGGGCAGAGAAGTTGAGAATCAGATTGATGAAGCATTCTACGAGGAAGAATTGAATCTGGATGACCCATCCCTGACAGACGATGAGAAAATAACCTATCTTTTTGACGGGACACCGGTTGATTATACACCGGTAGAAGATCTGTCAGGATCAGTAAAAGTTGCCCTCCTTCTCCCTTTATATATTGAAGAGAACAGCCAGAGAACCTATATTGACTCATCAGAATACCGGAGCGGGAAGAGAATATACAAAACAGTAAAGAGGGCTGAGGAGTGGATATATCCAAGGAGCGAACTGTTCATTGAATTCTATGAAGGTGTATTGCTTGCGGTGGATATGCTTAGGGAGAAGAGCCTTGATATTGATATTTCGGTGTTTGACACGGCTGCCGATTCAGCTGTTGTTAACCGGCTGATATCAACAGGCAGGCTAAGAGGTATGGACCTTATAATAGGACCGGTTTACTCATATAATGTCGAACAGGTTGCCAGGTATGCAAGAAACTACAGGATACCTGTTGTATCACCCCTTGCCACTCGAGACCCCAATATCCTGTCAACAAATCCATATCTTTTTAAGGTGCAGCCCTCCCAGGAGGTTGTCCAGGAAGCTATAGCATCAAAGGTCAGCGATTATTATGATCATAATATCATCCTCGTTAATTCTGACACTGTCTGGAACAAAGATCTTTCATCCGGCTTTAAGAATAAGATATTCAGGGAGATGAGATATACTATCCCTATAGACGAGATTAATTTCAAACAGGTTTTCTTCACCAGCCGGTCTGCCTATAATGATACCATCAATGTTCTAGGCCATGCAATGAGCAATGTTATGCCTAACCTTGTGATCATTGATTCAGATGATCTGGCTGTAATGAGCGAGGTACTGGTAAACGTTCATACCCTCTTGAGGTATTACGATATAAAAGTGATCGGATACCCTGAGATACAATGGCTCGACAACCTTGATCCTATCTACTTCTATGAGCTGGAATTAATGTTGTTGACACCTAATTGGATTGACTATAACCAACAGGATGTCAAAAATTTCATTTCAAGGTATCGTGAAAAGTTTAAAATGGAACCACCGGTTCGAAGCTATGCATGGCAGAGTTTCGATATTGCCTACTATTTTATATCCGGTATTGCATTGAATGGCAATGACTTTAAATACAGGCCCGATAATCATAATCCTGATCTGCTTCAGGTCGCATACAGGTTTAAACGGACAAGCATATTTGGGGGATTTGAGAACCGGAAACTGTACCTTATCAGATTTACCCCTGACTTCAATGTAGAGTTTATCAGGTAATTATATCTCCTGCCCGGGAATAAACCGATTATATTTGTTGTCATAATAATGAATGGTGATGCGCGACTATATTCACTCGGATGATATGTCACTGGTAAACGAGACCCTAAAAGGTGATAACAATGCCTTTGCCGAGCTTGTCAGACGTAATGAAAAAATGGTTGCAATGACTGTTAAAAGTATGGTTGGAGATATTCAGCAGGCTGAAGATGTAGGTCAGGAAACCTTTGTACGCCTTTACTACTCTTTAAAAGATTTCAGGGGTGATGCTAAGATCAGTACCTATATCCAGAGAATAGCAATCAACCTGTCGTTAAATGAATTAAAGAAAAAAAGCAGGTTTTTATCGCTATTCTACCAGAGTGATAAAAATGATAATTATTCTGAAGTTGAGGTTCCCACTTTTGATACTGAAAACTCCACGGATATTAAAGAAGCTGTTAATGTGGCTCTTTCAAAGCTTGATACCGAATTCAGGTCTGTGGTTATGCTCAGACTGATTCATGGCTACAGTACCAAAGAGACAGCTGAGATTCTGGGCCTGCCTCTGGGAACGGTATTGTCAAGATTATCGAGGGCGAAAGATCAGCTCAGGGCTATTTTTGAGAAACTAATTTAGAGAAATATGAAACCTGAAAAGCTAAAAGAATTGGTGCTTAGCGCGCTTACTGAAGAATTAGGAGATAAGGATCGAAATGTGATTGTAAAGGAGGTTCTGCCTGACTACAATTTCAGTCCTGATTTCAGAACTGTTCTGATGAGCCGCATTAGCAAGGCAGGTAAGTCATTAATTGCAGGGAGAGAGTTTATCCGAACCTTTGATTTTATCTTTACCCGAATCGCCATTTCGGGTATCGCAGCAATTCTTATCCTTGCAATCAGCCTTTTACTTAATGAAGGATCATTGTCCTATGACACATTACTCGGTATCGACAGCCAGGTAGATGATAGTCTGATAAGCTTATTAGTAGAATAAATTTTTTCGGTATGAAAGCACGTCCGCTTATATTAATGATTTTAATCCTCCTGATCGGGTTTACAATTGGAGTATTAACGTCGGCACAACTGAGACACAAAAGAATGGCTCCTGTCCGGATCTATTTCTCTGAAAAGCAATTCAGGGATGGTCTGTCAAGAGCGATCCAGCCTACTGAGGAACAAATGGAAAAGCTTGACCCTCTGATTAAAAAGTATGGTCGTGAGAGCAAGGACCTTCAAAGGGAATTCAGAAAGAATTTTGATTTGATAATGGATCGTTACTGGGAGGAGCTAAAACCTTTGCTTACACAGGAACAGCTTGACAAGCTTGAGGGGATGGAAAAGAGAGGAAAAATGGCGACTCGACGATTCCGGCCAGACTCATTGAGGGTAGAAGGTGATTCCGGATCACGCGACAGGGATACACATCGTGGCCGGAGGAACGGCAGATCCGGTGGTAGTTACTCACCCGACTCACGCGAAGCACCAGGGATGAGGGATTCATCCCGTTTCAGGGGGGATACCCTGATAATCAGGGATTCTGTAAGGCGTTATCATCAATAACCAAGGTCGAAGAGAAGATAATCGGTGATTATAGGCAGGTCATCAGGATCTACCCCGTGACCTCTTAAGATATCAATGTCGTCATCCAGAACCTCTATAAATGACTCCTTGCTAAACTGACCTTCCATTATAGCCCGGCGGTAATTATCAATAGCTTTTGCCCTCTCTCCGATGCAAAGATATAGATGCCCGATATTTATGAGATCGTGGGCGGTCATATTATCGTCCGAAAGTTTATCATAATACTTCCTTGAAAGATCAAATTTGCCCATTACAAAATAGCACCATGCTATCGGGCGGTGGATTTTCCTGTTATCAGGGTCGTTATATTCAACCTTAAAATAATACTTGAGGGCCTGCTCGTATTCCTGAAGATCAAGATAACAATGTCCTATCATTGCAATGGTATGCATGTTCTCCGGATCGAGTGATTCGGAATCAAGATAGCTTTCAAGTGCCTGATCATGTTTTCCGAGCCTTCTCAGGCAGAACCCTATCTTTTTAAGAGTCCATATCTTATGGTCAAGCAGGTCGGCATTTTTGTACATTACAAGAGCCTCTTCATAATCCCCTTTCTGCTGCAGACAATATCCTGATTTCTCAAAAAGTTGAGGATCATCAGGTGTCGAGCCGGTAAGCTTGTTATACAGCTCAAGGGCTTCGTCATAGAAATCCTTACCGAAATAATAATCTGCCAGGGTCAGAATATCCTCCTGACCGGATATCAGGTTGAAGAAATAGGAATTATGAATATCCAGCTTGCCACTGAAAATATCATCAAACTCCTTTTTATAGGGCGATAGCTTAAAAAACCGGTAGAAGTCCTGCAGATACTGTGTCACATTTGTTTTAAACGTAACCTCCGGATTAAGATCAAATTCCCGGTCGCGTATCTGTTCAAGACCTTCAAGCTCCATTTTAAAAACTTTCAGCATCATTGTCTTCTGGTTCGATGGCAGGTTCTTGAGATTAAGGACAAGGGAATATTTGTCCGAATTACATATAAACGGAGTTTTGTACAACGCTTCGGCAAGCTCATCAGTTCCCCCACTTAAGACCTCATCCCTGAATACCTCATTCAGAACCTCATGGTCAGGATGGAAAGGAAGGAACCAGTTGCTGAAAATGTTAAAGAAATCGAAATGCTTTAGATTGGCAAATGCCGACATATAGACATCAGCTCCCTCCATCTGGAGTTTTGAAAACTCTTCCATGGTTTTATAAATATCCTCTGACTCCTCGAACATATCCGACCAGTCAGGGTTCTTACCTTCAAACAGGTCTTCAGGCAACAGATTCTCAAGGTCAAGTTTCTCTTCTATCTTAGGTCTCAGACTCGATACCTTTGGCAGGATCTCATCATGAAGTTTTCTGCTGATACGCTCCGTCTCCCTTGACCTGATCGTTTGCATAACAGTGATCTTGAAGGATTTTCTGAAGGCTTCATCATTACCAAGATCCTCTAAATGAGAAATGAGATCCGGATACAGCTTCAGCCGGTCTTCATAGTAATGCAGGATCAGTATCAAGCCGGCCAGGGCCCTCTCCTTAACCTGGTTAACTCCCTTCTGATAGACCGATGTAAGATAAAATATTTTCCCTGGTTCCCAAACCCTTAGTGCACTGAGAGTTATTGCGCTGATAAAAATACTTTGCTCATACCAGGTAAATTTCTTGCTGTTTCCAATAATGCGTACAAGCTCATTTTCTGCATCACCATACCTGTCGGTTAGCCAAAGGTGATTGAATATCTGTACAATTAGTTTCTGATGCCTGTGGAAGATCTCCGACTGGGGGTCAGAGAGGGTAGTTCCGCTTATCTTCAGCCACTCATCAAGCTCCTCTTTGAAGATCAGGTCATCAACCGATTCGATAATCGATCCTCCGGTAAGTTTTTGCTCGCGGTCAGTATTCGATTTAAGCCAGTAGGTATGCCATCCTGAATAATGGGCCAGGATATCCTGTTTGACATCATCAGCCAGTGAGATAATTGACATGAGAAGCCTGTAATATACCTTATTCCTTTGAGGGTCGTTAATTCCCTCAGCGGTATACTTTATCATATTGCGATAGGTCGACTCAAGATTTTCAAGTTGTACCCTGTGATCTCCATTATGGCTCACTTCAATAAGTTCCCTCAGCTGGTCCAGGCTCTGTTTAACTTTTTTTGTTACCACAGATCTGCAGATTACCTTGTGCTTTTTTATAACCTTAACTGCTTCCATACTGCTCCTGTAACTATTATTTACCGGTCGGGATCAAATTACAATATTAAAAAATCAACATAACACCTCCATCAATAATCTTGCCGTATGACTGATTGGCATATTATTGGCTTAAAAACCTAAGTTTTATTGAAAAATTGAGCTATTTTCGGCCAGGAGTGAGAAAAAATGACATGCATAAGTTTCTACCGGTCAGTATCCGGGAAGCAAGTGAACGGGGATGGGACGATTTTGATGTAATCCTGTTTACCGGCGACGCCTATGTTGACCATCCGGCATTTGGTGCTGCTGTTATTGGCAGGGTAATTGAAGACGAGGGTCTGAAAATCGGGATTGTCCCGCAACCCAACTGGAGGGATGATCTGCGTGACTTCAAAAAGCTTGGCAAACCCAACCTCTTTTTTGGTGTCACAGCGGGAAATATGGATTCAATGGTGAACCATTACACCGCCATGAAGAGAAGGAGGTCAGATGATGCCTATTCCCCCGGCGGAAGGGCTGGCTTCAGACCCGATTATCCAACAATAGTCTATGCCAGGATACTGAAAAAGATATATCCTGATACACCGGTAGTAATTGGTGGAATTGAAGCTTCGATGCGCAGAATTGCACATTATGATTACTGGAGCAACAGGGTGGAACCATCCATACTTATCTCAAGTGGAGCTGATATGCTATTGTATGGTATGGCCGGTCAAACAGTGCGCACACTGGCAGGATTGCTCACAAAAGGTGTACCCTTCGCTTCCCTGGATAACCTGCCACAGACAGTTATTAAAAAGCAGAAAGAGAAGGAACTGCCGCAGAGCAGGAAATGGGGTACGATCAATCTTCCCTCTTTTCTTGAAGTAGGCTCTGATCAAAGAAAATTCTCAGAGGCATTTGTAATATTTGAGAGGGAATCAAATAAAATTATCTCCTCCAGACTGGTACAGCAGTATCCAGACTCCTGCATTATCGTAAATCCACAGCTTCCTCCAGTTTCTACTGAGGAGTTGGACAGGGAATTTGGATTGCCATTCAACAGGTTACCACATCCGAAATACTTCAGGAAGCCACCGATCCCGGCCTACGAAATGATAAAATTCTCCGTGAATTTGCACCGTGGTTGCTTTGGAGGCTGTAGTTTTTGTGCTATATCGATGCACCAGGGAAAACATGTCATTAGCAGATCGGAAAGATCTGTAATGGAAGAAATTGAACATATAAGTAAACTGCCGGATTTTAAAGGAGTTATCTCCGATCTTGGAGGCCCGTCTGCCAATATGTACAGGATGAAAGGGATTAATGTTGAACTGTGTAATAACTGTACAAAGCCTTCATGCGCCTGGCCTTCGGTATGTAAGAACCTTGACACCGATCATGGCAGTATTGTAAGTATCCTCCAAAAGGTAAAAGATCTTCCCTATATTAAGAAAGCCTTTGTAACCAGTGGTATAAGGTATGACCTGTGTCTGAAATCATATAATAGGAAAGCTGGTGCGGCAGAAAAGGAATACCTTCAGAATGTGATCACATATCATACTTCGGGTAGATTAAAGGTTGCCCCGGAGCACACTCAGGACCGGGTACTGAATGTTATGAGAAAACCTTCATTCAATCTGTTCAGAGAGCTCACGGAAATTTTTAAAAGCACGATCAGTAAAAAAGAGCTTAATTACGAAATTATACCATATTTTATTTCGAGCCATCCGGGGACTACATATTCCGATATGGCTGAACTGGCTGCTGTTACCAGGGAAATGGGACTAAAGCTGGAGCAGGTACAGGATTTTACACCCACCCCCGGGACTCTCTCATCCGCAATTTACCATACTGGCAAAGATCCTTACACGGGGCGTAAAATAAATGTTGTCTCAACGGAGATGGAGAAAAGAAATCAGAATATTTTCTTTTTCTGGTATAAGAAGGAAAACAGGAAAAGAATTGAAAACCTACTGAAGTCAATTAACCGGCAAGATCTTATTAAAAAACTATTTGACAGGAGATACCCGTGATCAGGTTACCTCTTGAATCCCGGTGAGTGCATTGGCTTCGAACTTCGCCCCGATTTCTCGGGGCTATGTCCGACGAAGTCGCCGGGCTCGTAAACTCGGTTCCCCGCAGCTTGCTGCGGGGAGCTTCAATGTATCACGGAAATCTCTATTCTTTTATTCTTAACGATTTAAACTCCGATCCTTCTTTCCACCGGGGAAAGTATTCGGACATAGCAAGCTTATATCCTATCTCAAAAGCAATCTGTGCATCTTCAACGATACCATCCATGTCCCATATACCTGGTTCATAATTATCAGAAGGGCGGTGGTATTTATTGTTAATGTAATCAGCTTCCATTTTAGCAGCCCATTCCTTACCGAATTCCCTGGAGTCGCAATTTCCTCTGACATACATTGAGGGGACGCCCTTTTTAGCAAAAGAGAAATGGTCTGACCTGAAATACATACCGGTGTGCGCGTTTGGGTCAGGAAAAATGTATCTGTCCTGTTTTTTTGCAGCCTCTTCAAGCAAGTTATCAAGATCAGACTGTCCCCAACCTGTAACCATTACATCTTTCATCTTTCCGATGGGAAGAACCAGATCATTATTAATGCATGCCACTGTTTTTTCGATACTGAATGAAGGGTTTTCAACATAATACATTGAACCCAGCAGGCCCTGTTCCTCTGCTGTTGGAAAGAAGAGCATGATCGACCTGTCAGCTGTTTCCTCAAGCCTGGCAAATGCTTCTCCAATTTCGAACATCATGGCCATTGTGGTACCATTATCTACAGCGCCGTTATAGATTGAATCACCATTTTCTTTTTCCCCAATACCAAAATGATCCCAGTGACCGGTATATACTATTACCTCGTCAGGTCTGATCTTACCGCGCAACACACCTGCAACATTCATTGATGAGTTATAACTCAGGCTGTTGTTGACCGACAGTTTTATGGAAGTTTCCATATTAAAACCTCTGAAATCAGCACGGCATGCATCCATCCTTAGTTCATCAATATCATATCCAAGTTCATCAAACAGGACTTTTGCCGATTCAGCAGTTAACCATCCGGTAAAAAGACAATGCTCTTCGTTGCCGTTATCCGTTGCCATGAATAAGTTTGGTGTAAGTGAACTTTTCCTTGGAATATCATAAGGGTATCCTGCTCCCTCGGTTTCGTGTACTATCAAGACCCCGGCAGCCCCTCGCCTGGCAGCTTCCTCAAACTTGTAGGTCCATCTCCCGTAATAGGTCATTTCCCTGCCTTTAAAGAGGTCCTTATCACCTGTATACAACCCCGGGTCGTTGACTAGAACAACGATAGTCTTGCCCTCAACTTCCAGATCAGCAAAATCATTCCATCCATACTCCGGTGCTTCTATTCCAAATCCCGCAAATACCATTTCTGATCCTTCTATATCGATATCTTCGGATATCCTCGGTGAAGTAATTGCTATTTCATCAGGAGTATTAAGCATTATCTCCTTGCTGCCTGTACTTATAATTACCGGATTATTTACTATTGATGTGATCTCCACCATAGGAACTTCCTGGAAATAGCTGCCATCAAAAACAGGATCAAAACCCAGATTCTGAAGTTCTCCGGCAAGATAATCCACCGTGATTTTCTCTCCGGGGGTAAATGGTGCACGGCCCATGAAATCATCTGAAGCCAGTGTTCTTACATATCGGGCCAGGTCATCATTATTAATACTGCTGTAAGATGCTTCAAAATCATTGTCCGTGGCACATGAACACAAAAATGCCAGTAGTGATCCAAAAATAAAGATTCTCATAATGCTATTTTTTCTGATATGTTTTAGGGATATTAATAATTATTTTTTTTATGGTTTCCACAGCACTTTCCATAGCATTTATAGAAATATACTCATACCTGCCATGGAAGTTATGGCCACCGGTAAATATATTTGGGCAGGGTAAACCCAAAAACGATAATCTGGCGCCGTCGGTCCCCCCCCTGATAGGCTTGATAATTGGTTTTACGCCCGCTTCTTTCATTGATGCTTCTGCAAGTTCAATTATATGATAATGAGGTTCTACTTTTTCGCGCATGTTTGAATACTGTTCCTTTATTTCAACATTAATCCTCTCAGTATCAAACCTGGAGTTTATTTCACTGGCGATAGACTCAATTATTTTCTTCTTGCTGATGAACTTGTCTTTATTGTGGTCCCTGATCAGGTATCTTAACACGGTTTTTTCAACGGTCCCTTCAATATCGACCAGATGGAAGAAGCCTTCATAACCTTCGGTATGCTCCGGTTTTTGATCTTCAGGTAATCTGGAATTGAACTCACATGCAAGATGCATTGAATTAACCATCTGGTTCTTGGCTGTACCCGGATGCACATTCCTGCCCTGTATGTTTATTGTAGCAAGGGCTGCATTAAAATTCTCAAATTCCAGCTCTCCGGGCTGACCACCATCAACTGTAAAAGCAAAATCAGCTCCAAAAGACTTTACATCAAATTTATCAGCGCCTCTTCCTATTTCTTCATCCGGTGTAAACCCGATACGGATCTCACCATGCTCTGCTTCAGGATTCTTGATAAAGAATTCAACTGCCGATAAGATCTCAGCTATTCCGGCCTTGTCGTCAGCACCCAGCAAAGTGGTACCGTCTGTAGTAATCAGGTCATGTCCCTTATAATTAAGTAATTCAGGGAAATCTGCAATAGGCAGAATAACATTATCCCTTTTATTCAGGATTATATTCTCTCCGTCGTAAATTTTAATGATCTGAGGATTTACTTTCGTGCCACTCATATCCGGACTGGTATCCATGTGTGCTATGAATCCAACTACAGGCAGTCTCTTGTCTGTGTTCTTAGGCAGACTCCCTGTCAGATATCCATTATTATCCAGATCCACATCTGTGATTCCCATCGTCTCCATCTCATTTCTCAATAGCCTGGCCAGATCTAATTGTTTGGCAGTACTCGGGCAAGACTCAGACCCCTCATCAGACTGGGTGTCTATTTTACAATATCTGATAAATCTTTCTGCAACCGGATTCATGATTACCTGAATATCAGATTTCCAAGTAAAACACGACCACTCTTCCAGTATGCTCTGTAATATGGGTCATCTGAAATGTACACAACTTCGCCCCCTCCCATTCTTTCAGATGCAATGACCATGGTATTCTTAACCTCCTCCTGGAATTTACTCCCGGCAAATCCTGATACAGGGTTGCTGTCAAGTATATACCCAATATTACTGCCGGATGAGAGGAATGGCCAATTTGCAGATCTCTTCATTATAAACCACTCTTTGCCCAGGCCAAAAGTGTAGGGATGACTATCGTCAAGGGCTACCTTGTAAATACTCCCTGCCGACCTCTCCTTCAGTCCCTCTCTTCTGCGATCCTCGAATCTTTTAAGCAGGGTGGAATCGCTGCTATTGGTTTTCTCCTTTTTCGCATCGACCTCTTTTTTGCGCTCTTCCACTGATTTAAACAGGTTGGTCGTTTTTTCATCGGCAAACATTGAGATTGCCCTTTCAAAAACGATAAGTCTTCCGCCTTCCTTGACATAATTGATTAGCTGCTCCTTGAATTTGGTGTATGTTCCGGATGGCAGCAGTACAACATCATATTTTGAAAGATCGACTGATGCAAGCCAATCTGTTCCAAGAACTGAAACCGGATAATCAATCTCATTTTCAAAGTAATACCAGAGTTGCCCAAATGATCCGGAAGAACTCCCTTCCCCGGCTATAAGAGCTATTTCAGGCTGCTTATTTACACTGGCATAGTTTGAACCAAGGTCTATCCCTTTTTCTGAGAGGCCCGAAGTAGCTATATCAAGTGTCACTCCGCATTTGTTGGCCGATTCTACCACCAGTTGCTCAAACTTATCACCGAGATGTCTGTTATCTGCTCTTGCTATAATAAGAGTTCCCCTGCTGTAGCTCTTCTTACCCGAAGTGAAGACCTTGGTAGCATACCTGATATTAAATTTTTTCTTATATAGTTCCGACATCAGTCTGACTTCGCTAAATCCCTTCCAGTCGGCCAGAAATGCATAGGTTGGTGATTCGGGTATACTATTACTCTCAAATGCAATTTTTGGCCTATTCTCATCACCCTTCAGTCTCTCCTTAACAGCATAGGATTTGAGATCATATACATATGGTAATGCCCAGGCAGTGAGATCATAACTTAGTGAGTCAGTGTATCTGGAGTCAGGTTCAAACATGACCTTTACCATGTTTGACTGAGGCTGGAAGGAGGAAATCAGTATATCACCCTTGTCAAGGGTGACTTCCCCATCCTCGTTTTCAAGGTAATCAAATCCTTTATACCTCTTGCCCGTTGGCACCACATTGGAATATTTGATCTGGTTCCTGTCAAGAAGTTCCAGCAGTCCTTTGATTGACGACTTTTCATTGCTGCCTTTTATGATAACACTTCCATATTCGAAAACAGGTTTTTCGAGCCCTGACCTGAAGAACTTGTTAAATTCCTTGATTAGCCTGTCACGGTTCATATACGACACCTTTATTGTTGCCATTGAAGCCATGAAATGACCATCAATCCTTTCTTTGAGTGTAAGGGTATCATTTGTCACACGCTTTACGGCTATCCCGGCCGAGCCTCCGCCACCCTGCTCATATGTGAAGCCCATAGCGCCGTTAAAGAGAGGCCAGGTATCTCCAAAACTGGGACAAAAAAGATCGAAGCTCTCCCTGGTAAAATAGAGTCTGAATTTTTCATTGAAGAGTTCAGCGTTTTCAATCCCGGTAAGATTATGAAACTCGTGCTGCCAGGGTGTTATAACTTCATGCCACGGGTCAGCGCCGGGAGCAAAAAAGAAGGTCGAACCCGAGCCCATCTCGTGGAAGTCTGCATGAACGTGAGGCATGTATTGATTGTAAAGCCTGAGTCTCTGGATTGTTTCGATCTGGGTCTGCCACATCCAGTCGCGGTTAAGATCGAACAGGTAGTGGTTGGACCTTGATCCGGGCCAGCCTTCATGATGTGACCAGTCGTCAGCATTTACGTTTCCATTTTTTGCCCTGTGCATACTGTATTGGGATGCATACCGATCGCGGCCATCCGGGTTCTGGCACGGATCGATAACAATTATGCATTCCTTAAGCCAGTTTTCGACTCCATCATATGATTTGGCTGCAAGCGTATAGAGTGTTCTGAGAGCTGCTTCCATCCCCACTGATTCATTCCCGTGGACATTATAACTCAGCCAGATAAAGGGGATCTGTTTCCCTGCTGCTTCACCGTCGAGCAAGCCAATATTTATAAGATTGTTTTTTCGGAGCTGTTCAAGATCCTGAATATTTTCCCGTGATGAGATAAATGCCACTATAAGCTCACGTCCCTCGTAGGTTTTCCCGTATGTTTCGTAGATTACCTGTTCAGAATTATCAGCAATATATTTAACATAGGACACTGCCTCATTGTGCATGGTAAATTGTGTTCCCAATTCATATCCCAGATAGTCGGCAGGTGATTTCAGATCCTGCGCTGAAGCCGAAGTCAGTATCAATGTTAATGCGAATATAAAGGCTTGCGTTTTCTTCATTTCTTCAAGATTTTGGTCGAATAAATATAATCTATTAAGCTCTATATCTTCCAGAACATGTTATGTTTTTTAATATATGGCGCACTGGAGTCTGGCGCCAGGTTCTTTTGGGCAGTTGGTTTAACGACATGGTAATATTAATCCCTTTCCCTCATCCCGGGATCAGTACCTGGCTAAAAGGGTACATTATCCATACATAATTATCAGGAGTGATTTCTAACAAAATAGTACATAATATGGACAATTTCTTAATTGATAAAAGAAGGAAGATGTAGTAATTTTATAAAATAATGCAGGTTATATTTAAGTCTGTCAGGTTTCCGGGTATATTATTTATTGATTGGTCATCTCTAAAAATATATCTGCTGGTATTATTCTTGTTAATAATTCATAATATAAATGGGTCTCCTCTTGACCCGGCTCCATTTAAAGTAATACAACCTGATGGTAATGAGTTAATTCTTCAGGCAATTGGTGATGAATGGTATAGCTATATCAGGACAATTGATGGTTATACCGTTATTAATTGCCCTGGTGAAGGATATTTCTATGCCCGAAAGGATGACAGCGGACATTTGGCTCGTAGCAGATTTTTAGCAAAGCATGCGGAAAAGAGGAACAGGAAAGAGATCAGGTATTTAAAAAGTACCGGAAAAAACCTTCAACCGGATCAGTCTATTATAGAAAGAGGTATAGTAAAAAATCCTTATAGCTTTCTGAATGTGCTGAAAACGAAGTCTTTATTGCAATCTATGGATTTGAAGAATGATGAGAAAACCGTTATTAATCTTTGCGTACTGCTTGTTGAGTTTGATAATGTCACAGGTAATACTGCCAGGGCAACTTTTGATAATATGTTCAACGGGGATATTCCAACAACAGTAAGAACATACTATAATGATGCTTCATACGGAGAGGTTGAGATTCAGGCAGATGTATTTGATTGGTGCAGAGACAATACAACTATAGCTGAACGGGATTATTCCAACCGTGTACAGCAAATGTTAAATAATGCCATAACAGGAACTGATTCTCAGATTGACTATTCTAAGTATGACAATGATAATGATGGTGCAGTTGATGCCATAATAATGATATATGCTGGTGAGTTTCAAAAGAATAATAGCTCTACTTACTATGATTTTGGAGCTTTTGCAGGCAGCCTGGGAGATACCTATAAATTAACTGTCGACGGAGTACAAATCAATAATATGTGCTGCAGTTCAGAACTTAATGCTGATGGGGAGAGGCAAGCTGTAGGGGTGGCAATACATGAGTTGGGGCATCATATTTTCGGTATACCGGATATTTATGATATTGCTGAAAATACTTCTGGTGTAGGCTACTGGTGCACCATGGGTATTCTCTGGCTTGATGGGGGATGGACCCCCCCCATGCTTTGTGCATTTTCAAAGGAAAAGGCAGGATTTGCATTACCAGTAACCATATTGGAGAATACAGATTCACTTTTTACTCTTGCAACTGCTTATGAAAACAGAGATGCAATATACAGGATCAATATGCCTGATAATCCCACCGAGTATTTCTTAATTGAGAACCGACAGAAGATTGCCAATGATTATTTTCTGCCAGGCGATGGTTTGCTGATCTGGCATATTGATATTAAGATGGGTGGGAATAACAGTACCGCAAGTGACCACCAGCGAGTCACTTTGGAACAGGCAGACGGTTTAAGCCATTTATTGAGTAATGTAAATAAGGGAGATGCCGGAGATCCATTTCCCGGAAGCCAGCTAAACAGAATATTTGACAAAGATTCAGACCCGAATAGTAATGACTGGTATGGAAATATTACTGATGTATCAATAACCAGTATAAGCGATTCCGGTCCGGAAATGACAGCAAATGTTTGCGTCCCCTCCGGATCTGCTTCAGATTCGCTTATTTATTATGAGATGATTCATAACGATTTTGAAGAGGGCTGGGGAAATTTTGCAGTCAAAGCCTATGCATACCTTTATACCGGTGAAGTAAATGCATTTCAGGGAACAAATGCATCTATGACTTCCGGTAATCCAGGTTGGGCCGGTGCAATCCAGGGACCCTGGACTGCAATTGATACAAGTTTTAAGGAAATAAAAATTGAATTTTACTTCAAAACAGAAAATTTCGGATATTCAGATAAGATTAATTTTTGGATCTGGGATGGAGAGAATGGGAGTAGCTGGATAAAAATATCCTTTACATACCCGACAGATTTTAGAAATGATCAATTCTATTATGCCACTTTGATTTTTCCGAAAGGGGATGACTATAAATTTGATCCCAATGTGAATTTTGCTATTATCCCTGAAGCCTCAGGCAACTCAGCTACCATTTATGTAGATAACATATCACTGTCGTGTGCATTTAAAACCAGCGTTGATACGTTTACCTATACGTTTGAAGAGGTGACAAAAAGTGTCACTGTCGAGCGTAATGAATTAGATGGCGGTATTTTCTCTCCTCTCTATCCTAATCCATTTGGTTACACGACAAACATAAGTTTTACCCTGGAGAAAAGGGCGACGGTGGATATATCAATCTATAATATCATGGGAAAGGGAGTCAATACTATTAAGGTTGGCGAACGACTACCACCCGGGCACTATACTTATTCCTGGGAAGGGACTGACTCCTCCGGGAGACTGTTACCTGATGGTTTGTATCTTGTCAGCCTTAAAGCAGGGAAGATTAGTTCAAATCAAAAAATAATATTGAAAAGATGAATTTCTCTCCTCTATATATAAATTATTTTATAGGACAGAGGTGTAGCTTAGTTTTTGTCGGATTATTTATTAACTGATTAATACATATTCAAAATGAAAAAATATCAGACTGTTCTTGTATGTTTAATGCTATTACCATTGTGTTTGGATTCTTGTCGGTCAAAGTCAGGGGATAATCGGCCTAATATCCTTATACTTATGGCCGATGACTGGAATTATCCGCAAATGACTGATATTGTGGACCCAAATATTTCAATGCCTACCTTCGATCGCTTAGCTGAGGAGGGTATGACCTTTGAAAATGCTTTTGTCTCATCTCCTTCGTGTACACCTTCCCGAGGGTCATTTCTGACAGGCATGCATCCCTGGCAACTGGAAACGGGTGTGAACCTTTGGGGAGCTCTGCCGGCCAGGTATAAGGTTTTTACCGATTACCTTGAAGAAGCAGGCTATTTCGTCGGATTCAGGGGGAAAGGCTGGGGGCCAGGCATATTGGAAGAATGTGGACGTGATTATAATCCTGCAGGGAAAATTAAAACCTCAACATTTGAAGAGTTTTATGAGATGAAACCGGACGATCAGCCGTTTTTGTTCTGGTTCAATACCGGCGATCCTCACCGGCCGTATGAGTGGGGAAGCGGACTGGCAAAAGGGAAAGATTTGAGCTCAGTGGTATTACCTCCGATATGGCCCGACACTGATTCCGTGCGAATGGATATACTGGATTATTTCTATGAGGTGGAAAGGTTTGATTCATTGTGCGGGTCAGTATTGGATTATTTGGATATTAAGGGAGAAATAGACAATACTGTTATTATTATGACTGGTGATAATGGAATGCCATTCCCACGCGCTAAAGCGTCACTTTATGATATAGGAACCCGTGCCCCCCTGGCAATTCGCTGGCCAGGTAAAGTAAAAGCCGGTAAAAAGGTTAGTGACTTTGTTACATTAGGTCATCTGGCTCCCACCTTCCTCGAAATTGCAGGGTTGGAACCGCCTGACGATATGCGGTTCCCCAGTATTCTCGATGTAGTCCTGACAAAAAGATCAGGGCAGATCAGACCTGGACTCGATGCAGTATACAGCTCTATCGAGACACATTGTGGACGATACCCGATGAGGGCTATTCAGACGGCTGAATATTTATATATCAGGAATTATGAAACTGAGAGGCCTATCAATCAATGCAAGAATTACTGGGAAACCCCTGATGGTTATTCCCCGACATGGGTGGAGATAACACGGTTGGATAAATCGGATCCGATCTATCAACGGGTAGATGGCAGGCGGCCTTACGAAGAATTGTATTATCTTCCGGATGATCACTATCAGTTAAATAACCTGGCCCTGGATCCAGCTTACAGGGAGGCTCTGAACGATCTCAGAGAACGACTCGAAACTGAACAGCGGGAGACGAACGACCCACGATTCCTTGGTACTTTTGAAGAGGTATTCTATCCTGTCACCAAGAACAGTGAATGAATTTTTGAGGTTGGTTACATTCAAATCGAGCCGCAGATAAGCTTAGTCAATTTATAACTGATTCATCCATCAACCTGATCTGGATATAGATTTGACAATTTGTCACCGGTATGATATTCGAGTATACTCTATTCGTTATTTCTCCTGCTTATCTGGGCAGGGTTTCTGAACTGGAGTAAATCCATAGTATATTCTGGATAAAAAAGTATATACAATAGTTAAAATCTTGATTGCCACAACAGCATTTAGTAAATACATTTATTGCAATAAATGAAATAGAATACTTTTTATCAAGGTGATATTAAACTATTCTCTATTGAATGATTATATTTTAACCTTAAATCATAAATAAATGCTATGAGAAAACTGATTCTTTATTTATTAATCTTTGTGTGCTCGGGCTTTCAAGCCCTTATATCACAGACTGTTACAGGAACTGTGACGAGTGCACAGGATGGGACGACTCTGCCAGGTGTCACTGTAGCAGTAAAAGGGAAAACTATAGGTACTACCACCAACAGCAATGGTACCTATTCGATAACTGTTGAAACAGACGCTGACATACTGGTTTTTTCCTTCGTTGGGATGAAAGCCCTTGAAGTGCCGGTAGAAGGCAGATCTACCATTGATGTAGTAATGGAGCAATCTATACTGGGTATAGATGATGTTATCGTTGTTGCCTACGGTACGGCAACAAAGGCAACATACACCGGTTCAGCGGCTGTAGTCGGGACTGAGAAACTTGAGAAGCTTCAGGTAACCAGTATTGCCCAGGCTTTACAAGGCAACTCCACGGGTATTGAGGTGAAAAATACTACCGGACAACCGGGTGAAAGCCCAGATGTGCGGATAAGGGGTATTAGTTCAATCAATGGATCGTCAAGCCCACTTTATGTCGTTGATGGAGCTCCATATGGTGGAAACATTGGAAGTATTGATCCAAACGATGTTGAATCAATTACTGTTCTAAAAGATGCTGTAGCAACTGCTCTATATGGATCAAGAGCCTCTGCAGGTGTTATAATGATCACTACAAAAAAGGGAAAGGGCAAGGCAAAGGTTGAATTTCAGACTTCGGTTGGAATGAATGATCTGGCAACACCAATTTACCCGCAAACATCAAACAGAGACTTCTATATACTTGCCTGGGAAGCGTTGCGAAACGGATATCTTGATGGGAATCCTGCCGGCACACAGGCAGATGCTATGCAATATGCAACAAATAATCTTTTAGTAAGGGCCAGATATAATGCCTTCGACAAATTTCCAATTTTGCCTGACGGCTCATTTGATGAGTCTGCCAACCCTCTCTGGGAAACGACCTGGGCTGATGTTATTTTCAAGCCTGGACCAAGGCAAGAGCATCATTTAAGTATGAGTGGCAGTACAGATGATGGGACAAGTTATTATTTAGCATTCGGATTTATGCAGGACAAGGGAACGATGACGAATGCTGATTATAAAAGATACTCAGGCCGGGCGAACATTTCCAAGCAGGTTACCAATTGGTTTGAAACAGGCTTGAACGTTTCTTTTAACCGGGGAGTTCAGGATTCGCCTGTTGGAGTGAGACAGTACAGATATTCATTGGATCTTTCAAATATTTATACCCCATGGGTATGGGATGATGCTTCGGGAGACTGGCTTCTTGATGAAGAAGGTAAAAGGATATTCGACATGGGAGCAGGACAGTATAACGGTTTAAGCAGAGCCACGTGGGTTAACACAAATCCGCTGGCTGAAGCCGAATATAGTCAGAACCTTCATGAATATGATAACTTAAATACAAGGGCTTTCGTGAATTTAACGATTTTGCCAGGCCTGGATTTGAGGAATTCTTTAGCTGTTGATTACAATTCAAGTGCTGATTATGTATTCTGGCATGGAGTCTGGAGCTGGGCAAATAATCAGGGAGGTACATCATCAAGAACCCGGGGAGCAGGACTTACATATACCCTTACAAACCTGATCTCATACAACAAGAACTTCAACAAGCATAATATTGATATTCTTGCAGGACATGAGGCCTATTCCTATAAATATAATAATACTTCAGCTTCAGGATCTACATTCCCCGTTAATTCGCTGGTAGAGGTGGGAGCAACCTCAGTGATGAATAGTGTAAATTCAAATGAAGATAATCATAGAATAGAAAGCTATCTTTCAAGTGTAAAGTACAATTATGATCAGAAATACTACTTCTCCGCGAGTTTTCGTCGGGATGGGACTTCCCGATTTCACCCCGACTCAAGATGGGGTAACTTCTGGTCGCTAGGTGCGTCTTGGAGACTTTCGGAAGAAACATTCTTAGATTCACAGAGTTGGATTGATAATCTTACCCTTAGGGCAAGCTATGGTAGTCAGGGAAATGAGAGAATTTCAAATTATTATGCTTACCTGGGATTATACAGCACTACCAAGGAGAATAGCACTCCTGCGTTCATCCTCTCTTCTCTGAGCAATCCCACTCTTAAATGGGAAAATAATAGGCAGGCCAATATTGGATTTGACCTTTCGATGATGGAGAGATTCAGGATTTCGGCTGAATTTTTTATCCGTGACTCGCAGGATCTGCTGTTCAATCGTGAAATGCCGCTTTCAACCGGTTTAGGATCAATTGCGGAGAATATAGGTGATATACGGAATACAGGATTTGAGGTACAACTATACTCCCTGAACATACTAACTTCAGGTTTCAGATGGGAAACTGAGCTGAATCTGACCTCTTACAAGAACGAAATAACGAGTCTGCCAAATGAGGAAATTTCGGCAGGGCTTCACCGTTATGTTGTTGGAAAATCAGTGTATGATTTTTACCTGAAAGATTTTGCTGGTGTCGAAAGCACCACAGGCAAAGCTCAATACTATAAAAATATTATCGAGCTGGATGGTCTGGGTAATCCTGTTCTTGATGAAAACGGTAAAGAGATTGTAACCGGAAAGGAGCTGACAACTAATTATAACGAAGCGTCATACTACTATTTGGGATCAGCGTTGCCAAAGTTATATGGAAACATAGTAAATGATTTCTATTACAAAGGGTTTGACCTGAGTTTTAACTTCTTATTTAGTATTGGAGGTAAAATATATGATAACGGTCTGATTAGAATGGCTCACTATGGTGTTAATGCGGGAAAAGCGTTCTATGCGGACATGGTAAACAGATGGACTCCGGAAAATACGGATACAGATATTCCAAGGGTAACCTCACATGGCCCAACCGGGAATATGTTCTCAGGTAGTTCATCACAATATCTAATTGATGGAACATACGCAAGGTTAAGGAACTTAACTCTTGGGTATACATTACCTGAACACGTTACAAGTTCTGTAGGTCTTTCAAGAGTAAGAGTCTATGTGAAAGCTGATAATTATCTTACTTTATATAAGTATCGTAAAAGAGGTACGGATCCTGAACTTGGGTTTAATGGCGCTATAGATGTAAACAGCGTTACAGTTCCCAGGATTATATCAGGAGGACTACAGGTTAGTTTCTAATTTATAAATCAATGATTATGAATAAAATATTTAAAATATTAGCCACTCGCGTCCTTGGCCTGTTAATCATACTTGTATGTATTGTCGGATGCGAAGAAAGTTTCCTGGACACCAAACCCGCAACTAGTGTGTCTGAGAAGGATATCTATACTGATGTTGAAACGGCAAAGGGGGTAATTAGTGGAATGTATGCTCAGTTTAAAAGCTGGGGGGTAAGATACAGTAGTGCCAGCATGTCAGGGCTTCATAGTGCGGCAATGGTAAGAGATTGCATGGGTCCGGATGTTTTGATAGTGAAGAGCTGGTATCGTGCGGAAGCAACATATGGTGCGTTCAACCCTTCTAATTCAAGGGTTGCATATCTGTGGTCGGAATTATATTTTGTTATAAATAATATAAATAATGTTCTGTCACAGATAGATAATCTTACTGGGTCAGATGAAGCGAAGAATCAGCTCAGGGGTGAAGCTCTTGCAATAAGAGGATGGGCATATTTTGAGCTTATCAGAACCCACCAGCATACCTATACTATCGCATCTTCGCAACCAGGGATACCTGTTTACACCGAACCGGCTACGGGCGATTCCAAGGGAAATCCACGAGGAACTGTAGACCAGGTCTATCAGCAGATATTATCAGACCTTACGACTGCACTTCCTATTATTGGATCGAGTCGTAGTACAAAGTTCTACTTTAACGATGACGTTGTAGAAGCCGTACTGGCGCAGGTATATCTTACAATGGGAAACTGGTCGCAGGCAATAGCTTATGCAAGTTCAGTTAAGGCAGATTATCCCTTGATGAGTGCATCTGAATGGCAATCCGGTTTCAATGGTTTCAATTCGGAATGGATCTGGGGACAGAATAATACATCTGATGAGAATCCTGACTGGGGATCTGCACACAATATGATGGACCCGATTAATGGAGGTTCAGAAGCTGGCTGGCGAGTTTCCGATGCCTTAACTTCACTCTATTCAGCTACTGATGTCCGGGGAGCAATGATCGTTGATGACGGACTTGGCTATAATGCAAATACAAAATGGCAGGATATTCCAAGTCCATTATTTAGTGCAGATTATCCTCTGATAAGAAGTGCGGAGATGTACCTGATTGAAGCTGAGGCTCGTGCCAAATCTAATCCTCCCGATTTTGCTGGCGCCCAGACTGCCCTATATGCCGTTCAGTTTCGTGCAGATCCAAATGCTGTTATATCTTCAGCGAGCGGACAAGCGTTAATTGATGAAATCATTGAAGAAAAAAGAAAGGAATTTTGGGGTGAAGGTATATATCTCAGGGATATGCTGCGAAACCAAATGCCTCTGGTAAGGGATGCAACCCATAATTATATATATAATTTACCGGCAAATTCTTGGGAGTTCATTTTTCCAATACCTGAATCCGAAATCCTGATTAATGTGAACATCGGTCAAAGTGATCAAAACCCGACATCAGGAGTATATTCAGGCAAATAGCTCAGTTTTTTAATTTAGGTTAATGGAGTGTTAATTATGCATGGCCGGAAGAAGAGCTCCGGCCATGTTTATTTTATGAAGGATTATTCATGATGGAGATTGTTTTGAAACCTGCCGGGATAAACTGATAATTTCCCTTTTACCCATTCTGATGTCCTGGAATTTGATAATAAGGGGCATAGCCTCGCTAACCTGATCCGATCCGATCTATCAAAGTGTAGACGGCAGGCGGCCTTCTGAAGAATTGTATTATCTTCCGGATGGTCACTATCAGTTAAATAACCTGGCCCGGGATCCGGCTTACAGGGAGGCTTTGAACTATCTCAGAGAACGGCTCGAAACTGAACAGCGGGAGACGAACGACCCACTATTCCTTGGTACTTTTGAGGAAGTATTCTATCCGAATAGCAGGAATTAGTAAAGAGACTTTTGAAATTAACTATATTCGAATAAAGACGTAGAATAGCTTAATCAATATTTTTTCATACATATACTATTAAGCTCTATAAAGTTCAGAGCCGATTATGTTTCTTAATATATTGAGGTGATATACATATTGTTGGTTAAGAGATATAACTTCAGAGTCTCCTGTTCAACCAGTAAATAAGATCTATGTTTCTCAAAACCTTTAGATCATTAATTTCCAGGATTAATGATGGTTCACAGTGCTCCTGTCCAACTAAGATAGTATATTAATCTGCTAAGATCATGATTTATGTTCCGGTAAGTTTCTATTACCTTCATAAACTATTAAGTAAATGAATCTGTTTATTAAATGTTGCATCGTATACTTTTATTGCCAGTAATCCTAACTTTCATTTCACTTTTAACCTGCCGGAATAATTCAAACCGGCAGCCGAATGTAATATTGATGACTATAGACGACAAAGGTTATAGCGGCTTGGAATGCCATGGTAATCCCATTATAAAGACTCCGGACATGGATCGGCTCTGGGAAGAAAGTGTCAGGCTGACCAGTTGCCATGCCACCCCTGCATATTCTTCGACAAGGGCAGCCTTGCTGACAGGAAGATATAACAATCGTACTGACGTATGGTACACAATAACAGGTAGAAGCGGAGTAAGAGAGGACGAAATAACAAGGGCTCAGCTCTATTCGGATAATGGTTATAAAACCGGCATGTTCGGCAAGCGGCCCCCGGGCTTTTCATACGCTGCCCGACCTATGGATAAGGGATTTAGTACAGCGGTATATCACGACGGCGGCGGAACCGGCAATACGCCTCACTACCGGGACAATGATTATTTTGCTGACCAGTACATGGTTAACGGGGAATATGTGCAGTTTGAAGGTGGTCGCAGGACGCCATGTTTTATCTACGGTCAGGATGGAGGAATGGACACGGGAATAGATATTTGTATGCTGACAGCACATATTGATATCCTTCCAACCCTGGTTGAGATATGTTGAAGGTACCTGATGATTTTCTTGTTACGAACTTCTTTAATATAGTTATTATGAAAAAGTATTTTCCCCTGCTCATAACAATGATTTTATTAATTGGTTGTAGTTCAACGGAAAAGGATAAAAAGTCTGACCCCCGTCTGCCTAATATTGTACTTATCCTTGCCGATGATATGGGGTATGGAGATGTTGGTTGTTACAATCCTGAATCAAAAATACCAACTCCTGGTATCGATATGCTTGCTTCGGAAGGTATTTTGTTTACGGATGCCCATAGTCCGTCTGCACTTTGTACTCCTACCCGGTATGGTCTCCTGACAGGCCGGTATTGCTGGAGAACGAGGCTTAAGCAGGGTGTAATACTTGGATATGACGAGGCCCCTTTGATTGAAAATGGCAGGTCTACCATCGCTTCCATGCTAAAAAGCAAAGGATACCACACTGCATGTATAGGGAAATGGCATCTTGGAATGAAATGGCAGACAAAGGAGGGATATGTTATCCAGGATGACCAGAATAACTGGAACAATGATCCTGTAATTTTCAGGGCGAATGAACAAAATATCGACTTCACAAAACCGATTGAGGGTGGTCCTGTTGATCTGGGATTTGACTACTTTTTCGGAACACTCGGATGTTCTACAAGTGATCCCCCATACTGCTTTATTGAAAATAACATGACAGTGGGTATCCCTTCAATCCCAAGCCCTGAAGAATACAGCAAATTGCCAGGCTTTGTACCGGGTCTAATGGTACATGGGTGGTCGCTCGAAGAGGTGGATCCGATATTCACCGGAAAGGCAATACAGTTTATAGAAGATCATCAGAACAGATCAAAGGATAAACCTTTTTTCCTTTACCTTGCTCTATCTTCGCCACATAACCCGTTCTTGCCTCCCGATTTTGCCAAAGGGAAAAGTCTGGAGGGCCCCCGCGGCGATCTGGTAACGGTGGTCGACTGGAGTACCGGCAGGATATTGGAAACTCTGAAAAAATACGAGCTGGAAGATAATACCCTTGTCATCCTAACAAGCGATAATGGGGCTATGAGAGGCGCCAATGGTCATAAGTCTTCCGCTAATTTCAGAGGATATAAAGGAGATATCTGGGAGGGTGGACATAGAATACCATTTATTGTTCGCTGGCCAGACAAAATAGAACCAGGAAGCACCAGCAATGAGATCATAAGCCTTACTGACATGTTTGCAACGTTTGCTAAGCTGGTTTCCTACAAGACAAGTGATAACGAGGGAGAAGACAGCTATGATATCCTGCCCGCTTTCCTTGGTAAACGACAGAATAGCTCAGATGACCGGGTCAGGGTATTCCATTCAGGTAGTGGAGTTTTTGCTTTGAGGATAGGACAATGGAAGCTTGTTGAAGGAACAAAAAGATCCGGATCAGGAAAACTCTCACTTACTGAATACTCATTAGGGATGACGGGTCAGCTGTATAATATGCTTGATGATCCCGGTGAAAGAAATGATCTCTGGTACAAGGAACCTGAGAAGGTAACTGAATTGGGCAAACTCCTTGAAAAGTGTAAATCAATGACAAAGAGTAACAGTATATATAACAACTGAACATTAATTATAATGATTAGTAACTTAACTATGAGATTTATCAGGATTTACCTTTTAGCAAGCATTATAATGCTTTCAACAATAGCTTCATACGTCTGGTGCCAGCCTGTGGAGAAAGATACCCGTAATAAGTCATATACCTCCACAACAAGGCTATGGTATAATGAGCCGGCATCATTGTGGACTGAAGCCCTCCCGATCGGAAATGGTCGTCTTGGTGCAATGATCTATGGCCGGACCCATGAAGAATTAATTAAGCTGAACGAGAATACGGTATGGGCTGGAGGCCCGTACAATTCAAACGGGGAAGGAGGTTACTTCTCCCTTGATTCAATTCGCAACCTTGTTTTTGCAGGTAAAGGAAAGGAAGCTGAAGAATTGTTTGAGAAAACCATGATGGGAAGGGATCGGGGAACAGCACCATACCAACCTCTGGGCAACCTGAGAATTATATTCCCGGAGCATGCCTTTACTTCAGATTACAAGCGTGAATTGTTGCTTGACTCGGCACTTGCCAGGGTTTCGTACAGGGTGGGTGATGTGGAATTTACCAGGACAGCTTTTTGTTCTGCCGTGGATGAGGTTATGGTTGTACGTATTGATGCCTCAGAACCGGGAAGTATTGACAGTTATTTCCAGTTGGAGGGATTAACAAATCCGTCAGGTACTCGTGATGAGAAATGGAGTATCTCCACTGAAGGGAATAATACATTGATATTGAAAGGAGTTACAAGGAGCTTCAAAGTTTCAGATAATCGATTGAATTATGAGGGAAGGATAAAGGTAGTGACGGAAGGTGGAGAGATCGCCATAATACATAAGGGCAACGAACCTTGTGTCAGAGTGAAGGGAGCAAATACAGTTACCCTGTTTATGACAGCTGCCACAACATTTGTCCGGTACAATGATGTGTCCGGAGATCCAGCGGCCAGGAATGATGGAGTTTTTAAAAATATTGTGAACAAGGGATATAAAAACATTTTATCTGATCATGTAGATGATTTCAGCAGGCTGTTTAACCGTGTATCGCTAAATCTTTCAGATAAGGAAACATTTGATATAACTACAGATAATCGCTTTGAATTATTCTCGGAGGGTAGTGATCCGAATTTTGTTGCACTTTTCTTCCAGTATGGACGTTATCTTATGATAAGTTCATCCCGTCCCGGAAATATACCGGCTAACCTCCAGGGAATATGGAACAAAGACATGAATCCTGCCTGGAATGGTGGGTTTACCACCAATATTAATTTTCAGATGAATTACTGGCCTTCTGATCTAACCAACCTGTCGGAATGTAGGGAACCGCAGTTATCGATGATTAAGGATATGTATGAGACTGGCAGCGAAACGGCAAGGCTTAACTTTGGCGCAGACGGATGGATCTTTAATTTGAATACAGATATCTGGCTTGCCAGTGCACCGATATATGGGGCTTACTGGGGGAGCTGGCATACTGCAGCCGCATGGTTTTGTGATGATCTCTGGGATCATTTCCTTTTTACCCTTGATACAGCATACCTGAAAGAGTATTATTATTTAATTCGTGATGCTGCCTTATTTTTCGACCAGACACTGGTAAAGCATCCGAAATACGGATGGCTGGTAACCAATCCTTCAGGCTCACCTGAAAACGGACCCGGGGGTGACCTTGCATGGACTTACAATCCGGACGGTTCACGTAACAGGCCAATTGGAATATGTGCCGGATCAACCTGCGATAATGCCCTGGTGGGTGAGTTGTTTGAACATTTTATTGAAGCTTCCACCCTGCTTGGTAAAGACAGGGGGTTGCGGGAGTCAGTGGCCAGGAAGAAAAAGCTTCTACCACCCTATCAGATCGGAAGGTTCGGTCAGTTGCAGGAATGGCTTGAAGATGTTGATCATCCTGATGATCACCACAGACACACATCCCATTTGTGGGGATTATATCCCGGAGTTTCAATTGATCCCTTAAGAACACCCGGGTTTGCTGAGGCAGCAAAGGTTACACTTGAACACAGGGGGGATGAATCAACCGGCTGGTCGATGGGATGGAGAGTCAATTTATGGGCAAGGTTACTTGATGGCAACAGGGCTTATAAACTTCTCACAAGACAGTTAATGCTTGTCGATTCTCCCTCTTATGGTGCAGGACCGGGTGGAACTTATGTTAACATGATGGATGCACATCCTCCCTTCCAGATAGACGGCAACTTTGGAGGTACGGCAGGTATTGCTGAGATGCTGCTGCAATCACATAATGGATACCTCGCTTTTCTTCCGGCCCTTCCGGATGTATGGCCTTGTGGAGAAGTAAGGGGTCTGAGGGCAAGAGGTGTGTTTGAGGTAAATATAGACTGGAAGGACGGATCATGGACTTCGGTAAATATTCTTTCAGAGAGAGGTAATCCATGTACTATAAAATCAGATAAGATATTCAGAGTATTTTGTGAAGGAGAAAGGGTCAGTGTAAAAAAAACAGTAGATGGTGAGTTCCGGTTCTTGACAAATCCCGGAAAATTATATAATATATATGCTGACCAGCACTATTTACCTGAAATTTAAAAACAAAATAATGAACCGTTTGAGGTTATCTAAGGCATGGGCAATTATTGGCATAGTATTGTTTTTCGCTTCCTGTACAGTATCAGAATCAGGTAACACTAAAAACACGGGGCCAAACAAATAACATATTAGGCAGGCAGAAGGGAACCGCTCAAAAAAAATAATAATGAAATGAAAACAAAATGAAAGGAGGTACGCAATGAATTCCAGGGAAATTAAAAGAGCTTTAATTATACTCCTGCTAATATGTAATCTCCCGGTCACATCTTCGCCAACAGTTGAGAAGAATGAGTACCGTGAACGCAGGGAGATGCTGATGAATCTGATACCCGATGGAATTACAATTGTCCTTGGAGCTAATACACCATTGTGCAACGAGCAGTTCTATCAGAATAATGATTTCTACTATTTTACAGGTGCTGAAATACCTGATGCCATTCTTGTTATGGATGCTGCTGCAGGGAATAGTATCATGTTCTTCAGTGTTGATGCCAACACTATCAGGGCACTTGGATTGCCTGAAGAAGTAATC
>Ga0307378_10001439_pt1 | contig 38898 bp, 34 predicted proteins | sample UN1MG_FD_202238 | JGI IMG/M metagenome (GOLD analysis project Ga0307378, IMG submission 202238) | Soil microbial communities from Risofladan, Vaasa, Finland - UN-1 | ecosystem: Environmental > Terrestrial > Soil > Coastal area > Acid sulfate soil | place: Finland: Risofladan, Vaasa | collected...
TAATACTACTTGAAACTACTGCTGGACAAGGGAAAGGTTTAGGGAATAAATTTCATCATTTTAAAACTATAATAGATGAAATAAAAAATAAGAAGAGGATTGGAATTTGTTTTGATACTGCCCATTCCTTTGCAGCAGGATATGATTTTACAACAAAAAAAGGATACGAGGAGATATGGAACGAATTCGATGATGTTATTGGGTTAAAATATCTGTTTGCCTTTCATTTAAATGATACCGATAAAGAATGCGGTTCCAGAGTTGACAGACATACTCATATTGGCCAAGGAAAGATAGGAAAAGAACCATTTGGCTTTTTTATTAATGATGAAAGATTTAAAGATATGCCAGGAATATTGGAAACCCCTAAAGGTGATAATTTAAAAGAAGATGTAATGAACTTAAAACTTCTTAAATCTTTAAGAAAATAGAAAACTATTCCACTTCGAACCATACAGGATCGTTACTTGTCGCCATCCCTCCATAGTTCATTGTTAATTCTTCATCTTTCTTAATATTTTTTATAGTTTTAAATTTAATTGTGTCATTTCTATAATTATACTCATATCTAACATTTGGACTATAAGAGTGATTCATAAATTGACAGATAGTCATAGCGAGGACCATTTTATTTTCTAATTTATATTTTGGATTTTTCCATTCAAAACAATAATTCGAGAGAAGAGTTTTATCAATTTGTTTGTAATCATTATTAGGAATTAAAACCACATGCGCAACATCAATTATCCTACCTTTTAGAATATCTTTTTTGGCAAAAATGCCTCTCCCTTTATTTGATGAGATGAATTTTACTTTTAAAAGATCATTCATAGATATCACAATTAACAATAAAATACAGCTTCAATATTAAATAATGTGAAATATGATAAAGAAAAAAGTTTCTTAAAAAGATCTTTAAGAATGAATTATGTCACTCTACCTCAAACCACATAGGACTTTTATCATCAACAAGAGCATTATAATTTACTAAAATTTCTTCTCCTTTTGAAATATCTCTTATTGCAGAGAATTCAATTGCTTTACTTTCGTAATCATAAAGATATTTAACATTTGGTTCAAATGAATGATTAATAAATTGGCTTACACTAAGAGTTATCGCGTTTCTAAATGCTGGCATATGCTGCGGATCTTCCCAAATATAGCAATAATTATACAAGATTGTTTTATAAATTTTTTTATAATCTTTATTAGGAATAGGAACTACATAAGCAATGTCTATAATTGCCCCATTTTTAATCGGTATTTTAGCAAAAGCCCCTCTACCTTTTTTTTCAGAAATGTATTTTACTTCAATATATTCATGCATAAATATCATTAAATAACTACCAATTATAATATTTATAAAAATTAAAAGCTAGTAAAATTCAAGATGTATGATAGTTAGAAGTAATGTCCAAGTATTTATATTTACAAGAAATCCACTATTTAAAGTCTTAATATTAAAAAGGACAGCAGAACGAGGAGGATTTTGGCAACCTTTATCTGGAGGCATTGAAAAAGGGGAGGATTATAATGATACAATAAAACGAGAAGTTTATGAAGAAACTGGCATAAAAGAAATAATAAGAATAATTGATCTAAATTACAATTTTACTTACAAAACCAGTAAGAATAAGGAATTCAAAAAAATGAAAGACTTTTGTTTTGCAGTTGAAATTAACAAAGAAAAGGAAATACAATTAAGCTATGAACATGAAGAATTTTTATGGTGTTCACAAAATGAAGTAAAGAACCAATTAAAATGGAAATATAATCTCATTGCTTATAATAAATTATTAAAAATACTGAATATTAAATAGTAGTTTATTCTATTGATGCATGCCTTTTGTTAATATCTTCTTCTTTGATATTCAATTTTACCATTAATATACCCCCTATCGAATCTAAAACCGCTAAAGCGGAAATATCAAATAAACTAGTGTAAGGTGCTAGACTTTTATGGTTTAAAACGACATCTTTACTTTTTCCTTTTATTTCAATAACAAAATCAGATAATAAACCTATGGTACTTTTAGGATTATTAATGAGAGACACAATTTTTCCTCCAATTTCTTTTGCTTTTTTCGAGATTGCGACTGTGGAAGTAGTCTCTCCACTTCCGCTTACTATAATCAATAGATCTTTACTTGTATATTGATGAGTAACAGCATCCGATACAAAACATGATTTAATACCTAAATGCATTAATCTTTGAGCAAAGCATCTTCCAATAAAACCTGATCGCCCAGCACCATATACAAAAATTCTATTCTTACTATTATAAATTTGTAGGATTAAATCAATTGTATTTAAAACGTCATGACTTTCAATGGTTTTAGCATTTATTTTTATTTGACTTGCTAATTCTAGCATTGTATTGTAAAATCTTTCTTGATTATTTTCAGAAGTCATAGTAATGATATTTTTTTTATTCTTCTTTATATTTTTCTGGATTCACACATTTGCGCCATTGCATAACTGTTTCCAAAGGGCCTAATCCAATAAGGAGATCTCCCTTTTCGAAAATGAAATCTGGTTTAAAGCTATATATCCATTTATCTTCTCTTTTTAAAGCTATAATATGAAAGCCTCGTTTATAGCGTTTATCTTGCAATTCATGATATGTTTTACCTTTAAAGTAGGAATCTTCGGATAATGTTTCTCTTACTACAATTTCTGAAGTTTCTTGAATAGCCTGCTGTAAAATTCCATGTGGCTCAAAACCTTTAATAATATTTTCTGCAATATGAGCTGCGGCATCAGCTATTAATTCACAACTAAATACAATTCTCATTATTCCAGTAAGATCTCGAGGATATTCAACCAATTTTGCTAAATCAAGAAGATCTTTTTCAAGAGCTAAATTTAAGCCATCCATCAATTCCTCCATTTCTAAAACATCTTCAGAAAGCTCTTCATTTGTGAAAAAGAGTGCTGCTAAAGCTAATTCGATCATTGTTTCTGAAATATCAGTTATTAAAACGTAATTTTTTTGGACTTCTTCAACTTTTTCACAGATATCGGGATTGTTGAGATCAAGAATTTCATCTTTTTCCTTTTCTTCAATATCAAAAGAAAAGGGTTCTTGATCGTTACATAATTTTTTCAATTCTATAATGGGTTGAATTTCTCCTTTAACGATTAAAATATCATCTTTTAGCACGTTTTCATTTCTCTCAAAAAGCCATTTGCCTTCTCTCCGAATTGCAATTAAATCGACTCCATGTTTAGATCTAAAGTGTATTTCTTTCCTTACATGTCCAATAAACTCGCATCCCGTATTAACAACAATTTTAACTATAGGTTCGGGTACATAACTAAGATCACTAAATAACTGAGAAAAATAAGAGATATCACTATTAACATATACCACTCTAGCAATATCTGATAAAGCATCAGATATTTTATCAATCGCATAACCCATTACAACGATAGGTTCTAACTTTTTTGCTCCATCCAATCCTACTGGATGTGCTTGAATAATTTGGAAATTAAGTAAAAATGTAAGTTCATGAATTCTTTGTTCCATTTTATAAGTTTCGTCAGCAAGTTCTTTACTTCCAAATTTTATTGCACTATAAGCCAAATCTATCATTAAATCAATGTTTTGTTTCATTTCTCTAATGATATCTTTTAAAGAGAGTGGTTTATACTTAAATTTTTTACTAGGTTTAGTCATTTTGTTTTATTCACTCATTTTTCATATAAATTTGTTTTTATATAAATATTATTATAAATAGAATTAAGAAAAAAGGTGTAAGAAGATCAGCTAAAGAGGTAACAAATGGAATTAAAAAGTTATTTGGATCTTTACCTCTTTTAAACAATAATACAGCGCCAACAAATAATGCTAAAAACAATATAATAAAGATTAATAATACGGTAATTGTTATAATAATAATCATTATTAATGGATTTACAATTCTAATACCTGTTATTATTCCAACCAAATAGCCTAAACCTATTAGAGAAGCTAAACTCAATAAAAGAGTTATGAGTAACCCATAGAAATCTTCTTTTAGTCTGTCTGATTTCTGAATTTTAGGTAATAATGTTCCTATATATAGATGTGAAGTTAATCTTGATACCAAAACTGTTGACATATCACCAATTAAAGAGTTCAATGCGGGGATTATTAGAAGCATTATGGGGATTGCAGATAAAATATCTTCATTCGAAGATAAGACAGTACCAGAAATTATTCCCATTAATGAACTAAGAATTACAATAATTATAGATTCTTTGAAAATCTTTATATAATATTTCATTTAAGGCACCCCCAACATTAATATAGTTAAAAGAAAGCAAAAGACAGTAGAAAAATCGTCAACAGCAGTCATCACAGGATTTACTACATTATTTGGATTTAATCCTTTTTTAAAAGCTAAATAATTTAACCCAGTTGAACAAGGAATTGAAATAGAAAGTGTTAGAAGGATTGAAATAGTTGGAATAAGAATGAAATACCCCATTGGGAGAATAGTTAATTTGAAAAAGGCTAAATTTAAGATCATCGAGAAAATACCTATAAAAAATGCAGTGATAAGTGAGAGGGTATACGTAGCAAGAGCATTTTCGAGCCATGATCTCTTAGATAATGCTCCAATAACTAAATCTCGAGAAGTTCTAGCTATAAAAGGACCACTTAAATTACCTCTTAGAGACAAAAGAGCAGGAATCATTAATATTAAGACAAGAAAACTATCAAAATGTATAATTAAAAGGGATAAAATGATTCCAGCTAGGAGATCCCCAATGATCGAAACAATTTCTGATGGGAAGGTTTCTTTGATAATTTTACCTTTAGAATCTTGAGACTCCATATGCCATCCTCATCAGATTCAGTTGAGTTTAATTTATCTTTTTCGAGCATTTTTTATACTAGTTTATTGTGAATTTCATTAAAAATTTATTAATAGTTTTCTTCTTATATTTTAATTAGAATCCATTATATTTAAAAATTTAGATATGCCTAATTTATTTAAATTAAAATTGAAAATCTGATTCCTTACTCTTGAATAGAATTATCTTATAAAATTTAATATATATTTATTAATAAATAATTGATGGTTCTCTAATTATTTTAAATTTTATAGATGATTTTCTTATATTAACTTACATTTTTACTTTCAATAATTAATATCTTCAAAACTTAAACATTCATAGGAATCTAAAAAAATTTTATTTTAGAAAAATAATTCATTATATTTGCTCCTGTAAATTTAGAGTATTTTACAAATTTAAAGAGTAAACATTTATTGAATATGTGGAAAACAATAGCAAAAAATGAAATTCGCATCAAGACAAGTCGATTTAGAAATTATAGGCGAGTATTCTTTATTTTAGTTTTTTCAATCTCATTATACTGGGGACTTTTTATTGGACCGTTTTTCTTGGATGCAATTATTCCTGAAGTTGTTAAAGAGTATTCTTATCAATTTGAAGCCCTTATTATTCAATTAATAGAATTTACATTTATTTCTTTATTCTTAGTTGCTGTAATGTATCCCCTCTTTGTTTTATTTAGAAAATCTGAAGTTATTGAGAAAGAGTTTATTTTAGCAGCTCCAATTAAGCCCGCTGATATTATTTTTGGTGAATTTTTAGGTCATATACCATTCTATCTTATATTTATTTTGATGATTGGCCCTTTTGGACTAACTTTAATATTGCAAATTGATCCTAGTGTGAATTTAATCTATTACTTGATTTACTACTTATGCCTTTTTACACTATACATGTTTGGGTCATTAATTGGAACATTTATATCTAATTGGATTGAAAAAGTATTAGGGAGTAAAAAATTGAAAAATTTTGGTAATTTTTTTCTACTTTTAACGTCAATTCTAGTAATTATAGTTTTTTATTCATTCCAATTTATGTTTAATTTCATTAAAAATCATCCAGAATTTAAAGGAGTTTTCTTATTCTACCCCTCATTTTGGTTTTCAAATATTATTTTATATTTTGTTAATTTTTCATTGATGGACTCATATATTCTTAATATTTGGGTTAATCTTCTATTAGCAATTTTTATTCCTATTTCAATTTCTTATATTTTTTATAAAAAAGCTAACTCTTTTTATGATTTAAAGATTAGAGCTGAAAGAGAATCAAAAATCTATAATAAAGAAAAGGCTTTTCACATTTTTATTAAAAAAATTACTCCCCGAAAATTTAAAGGTTTAGTAATTGTTCAATTTAAAGCATTCTTAAGAAAGAAAGAAAATATACTGAAATTGATTTATATGATTGGAACTATAAGTGTCCTTGGAGTGTTAATATATATTTCCTTTGAAACCCAAGTTTTTTCATTATTGATAGAACCATTGAACATTCCAATAGTATTTCAAACTAGATTTGATAGAAATGTGATTATATTTATATTGTCTTGGATGGGTGGTTTGATTTTTGGAATATTTATGGGTATGTATGATTTTATTGACTCAAAAGAATTATTATTTACATACAAGAAATCCCCAAAAGGAATTAAAGCACTCATATACTCATTTATATATGAATCATTATATTTCCTGATTATTTATGATATATTTTTAACTTTTTTTTTTTCTGCTGTATTCCAAATCGATTTTTTAATCTCTCTGCTATTTTTCCTTACATATATAGCAAATAGTGAAATAATATTTCTTCAAACAATCGGAATTCAATGTATTAGACCGTTGTTCGAGGAACGTCGTAAAAATTTGTTTTTTAACAATTATTTAATTTTCTTTATTCAGATTGTTTCCTTTTTATTATCACTCTTTATTTTCATTTATTCTTTAACAATACTAATAAGCCCGTATTTAGTGCTTATCTTTACTATATTTACTAATCTTGGAGTTTCAGGATTAATCGCATTTTCTACGTTATCCTTTGGGTTAAAAAAACTAAATACAATTGAATAGAATTTCTAAAATTAATTCCTTTAACGTTTAATTTTTTTTACTATCCTAATTACGATATCAATAATTAAAGGAATAGATAAGATAAAAAATCCAATTGGATTGAATATAATATATTGAACGACTAAAACAAGAATTTCTATGGAACTGAAAGAAAATAAATGCAAAATAAAAAACATAAAAATTGCTGATCCAAACACTATTAAAAAGAAATTTGACTTTACACTTGATATAAAAAGGATTATTATAAACAAAAAAATAAGAGAATCTGCAAATTCCATATCATAACTATAAGTAATTAATTTCTAATAAATATTAAAATTAAAAAAAAAAAATTATAATTAAAATTACACTACTTGTTTCGTTTTCGAATATAATAGATTATCCCTACAATAGTTGAAGGTAGTACTATTAAAAGCGTTACAATTTCATATCCAGGAATTTCTCCTTCTCCAAAATATAAATTAATACTTATTGCTACTACTCCATCAGAAGATAACCTAGCTTGATTAAGAAGTCCATTTCCATTCCAATTGGCTGATACTTCATAAGCATCCGGATGTCCAGTTGTTGCTATTGTAGCTTCAGTCGTGATAGTTTCCCAATTGTAATTATTAGCAACGATTAATCCTTGAGTAAAAACGAATTGATCGTAGAGTGCCATTTTCTGGTTTGAATATGTTGATGGATCTACAATGTAACCCTGTGCTGTGAAATTAAGAATTGTTTGTAATATAATAGTTACAGTTGAAGTTTCGGTATAAAATGGATCTGAAAGAGAAAGTGTGCTAAATCCTGAGACAAAATCATTCAACGCAATCCATGTTTCCATATCGAGACTAATAGAAATCATCATATCAATAGGTGTTGCTCTTTGGCCTCCTAAAGTCGATTGTATTTCCGGGTTGATTTGATCTATAGCAACTTTTATTCCAATGGTTGTAGGAAGTCCACCCATTTTACCAACCGTTTCCTTCCATGCATCCCATTCTGGTAATACAAATGTAGTCCATAGAGTTTTAGCTTGTTCAAGTTCGTAATTAAGTAATTCTTGTATAGTCATATTCATCCAATCAGTGGGAAACATACCCGTAGGCATCATAGATTGATTCATATAATAAAGTCCCATATCAATTCCCCACTCAAGTATTTCTGAAGCAGTTGCTCCCTCTAAAATTGGATCAATTGAAGTAAGATTATAATTCAAAAAATCCGCTAAAATATCGATAAAAGATGAAATTGGTTCAGAGTCCCATCCAGGAGAAGATTTATTGTCAATCATATACCATAATCCGTCTAGCATATAACTAAGATTGGCATTCCATATTTCAGATGGAATGATAAGGGGAAAGAACTCATCAATAGTATATGCATCAGCTCCAGCAGGTAACGTCATATAAGCTGTTGATAATAATTGATCCATCAATATATAAGTCAAAAAGCTTTCCGTTGCCACAGGAAAAGATTCTATTATAATAGTCTCAAAAAATTCCTGCAATGTCATATCATTCCATCCACTAGGTAGAATACCCATTAATAAGGTATCATTTAATTCATTTAAAGTAAACTCTAGCATAAATGGAATGGGTTGATCTTCCCAACCAATAGGAAGTGTTTCATTAAGCCCATCAACCATTACCTCAACGAAAGCAGAATAATTTAAAGATTGCCAATTATCAGGGATCTCTCCAGAAAGAAATGTTGAATTAAATTTTGTTATATAATGGTCAATAGTCTTATATAATAACATAGAAATATTTAAACTCTCCCACCCTAGAGGTAAAAGATATGATAAAAACGTATAAGATATATTTTCCATTGCTTCAGGAATCGTCATAGATTCAAAACCGAAAAATTCATATTGTGATACTCTTGTTTCCATTTCAGTTAATAAACCTTCAACATTCTGTATTACATTATCAAGACCATTAATGTTTATGTTAATCCTCCATTGATATTCATCCCCTTCCTCTACACCAACATATCCATTTGATTGCGCTACTGAAAACTTTCCAAAAGGAAGAAAAAGTAATGTACATACCATAAAAAGTGTTATTATTGTTACTTTTTTCATGATTACTTCAATTTTTTTTTAAAATCTTTTATTAGATTTGAGATTTTATAATAAATATCCTAATTCAATTATTTAAATTTATATTAATTTTATGTTGTACGAAAAAATCTAATTAATTTCCTATATTCACATACAAGGGTGCCAAAACTATAATTTTTATAATAATGATTATCCTAATTATTTATAATAATGAAACTTATTAGATATGAATCTAGATTTAGAGCAGGAGAATTATTAGCAGAATTTATTAAAAATAGAATAAGTACTATTAAAGATCATTTTTTTGATAACAAATCTCTATTTTTCTGTTTTGCTATCCCTAATGGTGGTGTACCAGTTACAGAAGGTTTTTGTTCTAAATATAATTTGAATTATGATATATTAATTGTTCGAAAAATCAAGATTCCTTATAATACAGAAGCAGGTTTTGGGGCTGTAACGACTGACGGGACAATATTAATTAATAAACCCTTATTGAGTCAACTTAACTTATCAGAGAAACAAATACAAGATTCAACCAATTTGACAAAAAATGAAATTTATGAAAGATTGAAGTTTTATAATAAAGAATCAAACTTAGAACAATATTATCGTGATAGTATCAAGAACAAATACATTTTCCTTCTTGATGATGGATTAGCTTCAGGATTTACAATGTTAGCAGCAATAAGTATGATAAAAAAGTATCAAGCGCTTAAAATTTTTGTTGCAGTACCCACAGCACCTTTAAGGACTATTAACAAAATTAAACCCGAAGTGAATAAGATTTTTTGTCCTAATATTAGAGATGTGATATGGTTTGCAGTTGCAGATGCGTACATGAATTGGTACGATGTTCCAGAATCAGAAGTCTTAGAGATTATTAACAAATCAAATTATTACATCTCTGCAATAAAATAACATAGAGAGAGATAATATTAAAAGAAAAGTAAAAAAAATGTATTATTTAAGCGCTAATCAAACGGAATAATATAGAGGCATGAGGAATAAAGAATTCATCTTTACGTTTGATGACCACAGTGTGAAAATACTCTGCCAAACCTAAAAAACCGCGGATAACCGATTCATCTTCCTCAAATCTAAAAATTACTGTTGCGATAGCAGCTCCTGGACTGAAATTTACTTTATCATATACTCTTTCGTCAATTAGGGGGATTTTTAGCTCGTTAACAATTTCATAAACCCGTTTAATGAATAGTTCTCGCTTAGGCATTTTTTACAAACCTTTTTAATTTATACCAATCTAAAAATTGAATTTTTAATAATTTTTAAACTTACTAATGAAATATGTAATATAATATTAATAGGTCTAGGTTTTTTAATAATTAACGTTTTTTTGGTTTTACGTATTATTCCGTATAGAGAGTCAATTAAGAATGGAATAAAAATATAAATACATATTAATATAATTAAAATATAAAGATTATAACTAGTAATTTTAATTTTAATCAAATTTTCAATAATAATAGAGGAATTGAGTAGAACGTGGTTTCAAAAGAACAGAAGAAAATTGAACGAGTCATTAATTTTATGAAAAAGGGGTTAACATCATTAGCTGATGATCTAGAAGAGACTGTTAAGGGGATAAATGACTTTATTAAATCATTAGCTAAAGCTCAGAAAGATTTGAAAGAAGTATCCGTGGTTGAAGAATTTCAAACCGTAAGCACTTCCTCTAAAAAAATAGTAGCGCCCACAAGTGAGGGTGCTAAAACTGCCGCTGCTAGCACTTTGTTTAGTCTTTTAAGTAGTAGCGTAGGTGCTCCCGTTGCTGCTCCAGGTTCAATACCCTTACCTACTGCAGCCCCGACATCGGCTATTCCTTCTGCTCCTGCACCTCCTTCTGGAGGTGGACCTCCAAAAGCACCTAGTTCTGGCCCCCCTAAAGCTCCTGGTGGAGGTCCTCCTAAACGACCAGGTTTACCACCAGCTCCAAAATTACCCCCTACTAGTGGAGGAACACCTAACGTACCAGGCTCGCCTCCTCAAGCACCTCCAGGAGCAGGTCCTCCAAAGCCTCCAAGTACAGGACCACCTTCTGCACCCGCATTCGCAAAAAGACCTGGGGTGCCTCCTGGTGGAACCACTCCTGCCGCACCCTCTGCTCCAGCTGTAGCACCTAAACCTGGTGGAGGGTTAGGTTCACTTCGTGACGAAATGCTTGACGAATTGAATCGGCTTAAGAAGATTATGAGAGGAGAATAGTCTTTTATTAATACAAGACTAAATTGATTATATTTTTTTTCTAATAGTAATCTTATACTATCTTTAGGTTTTTTTATAAGTAATAATGCCTTTAAATTAAGAAATAATTATGCACGACTTCGATATTGTTTCATAAATCGTGTTAGTTTTACCTTTAGTTCAGCGCTATACCTTAATTTTTCAAGTTTTTTATTTCTTTCCAAATATCCATTCTTTGAATATTCATAATAACGATTAGATTCAATAAAGTTTTTTTAGGGTTTTGTAAAAATTATATATAATGTTAGAAAATCGCTATTTAATATGTGAGGGAGAAATCCCTATTATCGTACCTAAAAGGATTATGGTTTTTGCGGGCCATCCCGATGATGAGTTAGTATCTTGTGGGGGTACGGTCTTAAAATATCAAAAACTAGGATCAGAAATCATCATTGTTATAGCTACTTTTGGCTTAGGAGGCTACGCTAAGGAAAAGCATAAAGAGAACATTGCTGAAAGAAGGGAAAACGAATTAGAGCTAGTAAGGAAGGTTTTACAAAGTGAGATTATTGAGTTAGGTTATTCTGATTTACAAATTGATAGAACAAAAGTCTCTCAGATTACTAATCTCATCCGCGATTATAAACCTCAAGTAATTTTAATACCTCACTACTCAGATTTTCACCGTGTACATCGAAATTTATCATTAATCACGCGGGAAGCAATATATCACTGTTCTACAGGTAAAGCATATGCTGGACATATGAGGAGTTGGATTCCTCTGGGTGTTTATTATTATGAATCTCCATCATGTAAATTTCAATACATAGAAGGATCTGTATTTGTTATAGTGAATATAGAAGATTATTGGGAAAAGAAAAAAGAAATTTTTAACCAGATATATACATCTCAAAAAGAAGTTTTAGAGCGCGTTTTAGATTGGGCAGAAGATACAGCAATTCTAAGGGGAAATGAAATAAATGCTGCTTTTGGCGAAGCTTTTATGCCTGAGACTACATATACTCCATTAAAAATTCTACTACTATAAAAGTACGGAGATTTTTTTAATAATTAAAATAATATATTAGATATACTAATTTAGGCTAAATACCTTAAAATTAAATTCAGAACCTATTAAGGCATGGGAAATCTAACAATAGTTCTTGATATTGGTCAGTTCAGCACTAAAATTGGATTTGCAGGAGAGGATACACCATCTCAAGTTTTCCTAACAATGGTTGGAAAACCTAAATATAAAAGTGTAGATGTCAGTTATGAATCTAAGCAATCTCGTGAAGATGAAATCTATGTAGGAGATGAAATTCAATCAATTGGACTATATAAGATTTTTCATCCTATTGAGAAAGGAATTGTAGTGGATTGGACTCATTTTGAGAATATTATTGATTATATTTTTTACAACTTGAGAGTAGATCCCACTCTTGTTAATGTATTATTCGCAGTACATCCATTATTTCCATATAATGACTTAGAGAAAATATTTAAGTTATTTTTAGAAAGATATCAATGTATGGCGTTTTATCCAGTATTAGATTCAATGTTAACTCTATACTCCGGTGGGTTCCAAACAGGATTAATAGTAGAAATAGGAGATAGCAATACAAGAATCGTCCCGATTTATGAAGGATACAAATTAGAGCATGCAGTAAGAATCTTAGATATTGGTGGAAGAGTATTAACTCATCATATGGAACAGATTTTAGAATCTATTGGATGGTCAGTCGATTCTTCTATTCGCAGAGAGCTAGTGAGAGTTTTGAAGGAAAAAGCTTGTTTTGTATCTTTAGATTATAAAGAAGATCTGAAGCGAAGTGAACAGTATGAGAAAGAATATTCCCTTCCTGATGGTTCTACAATCTCACTTAATAAAGAAAGATTTATTATACCAGAATTATTGTTTAAGCCTACTTCAGAATTGGAAGAAGATGCATTACAAGTAGCCATCATGGATGTAATTGAAGCTTGTGATTTAGATATTCGTCCTGAGTTATTAAATAATATTTTTCTTTCGGGCGGTTCATCTATGTTTCCTAATTTAAAATCGCGTATCTATCAAGAATTAGAATTGGAATTAGCAAGACGAAAGAAAAAAAATTTAGGAATTAGAATTATCGCTCCAATGGAACGAACATTTTCTGTGTGGATTGGAGGATCTATTTTAGCAATGATTCCCGAATTTTCTCAAAATTGGATTACTCGGGCAAAATATTTTGAGGACGGAATACCACCAAATTTACTTTAATATGACTTAACTTATGTGTGCAAAATATCCTAATGACATTGAGATAATACATTTTGTTAAATAAGAAATTTTTATATTAAATTATATTATAACTACTACTTTTAAAGGTATAAATGAATATGGATGAATTTGAAGAAAACAAGTTTTATAAACCAAGTTATTCCCATTTGTTCAATAGAATTAAGGATATCAAAACACCGATAAAAAATGAAATATTAATTGCTCTCCTCGACGGTCATTGGCATTCTGAGTTAGAAATAATAAGAGTTACTAAAAAACAGCACGGATTCATCGGGAGTGTTACCTTGGGTACAATGGTAACATCATTGAATCATTATATAAAAAACAATTATCTCCAGAAGAAGATAGTGAATGGTAAGCTTTATTATAAGATATCAGATAATTATGTTGGACTTACGAGGGCAGCATATAGGTTTGATGCAAACGATTTCCTTTAAGAAGAAAAAATCAAAAATATAGAATTATTTTAAAGAAAACCCATTATTTCTTTAAATTCTACAACGCGTTTATCTTTATTATAAATATAAGGATGACATTTTTATGATGTATAAATTATTAAATAGGAATTCTAATATAAGAGTTGATAAATGGATTTTTCAATTGAAAATAAAATCCTATTGGTGTAAAGTGTAGAAAAAAAAAATTAATGTCAAAATTAAATAAAGAAATTCAATGTTATTCATGTTATTAAAGTATAATCGATTATTTTTTTGTTTTTAGGATAATAATAAATAATATTTTATTTTTTTATGCATCTTCCTTTAAAAATTCTGTATTCCTCACAATTAGAACAGAATCCCTTACCTGATTTTTCTTTAAAACTTTCATTCCAACATTTAGGGCATAAATAATATGTAAGAGGTTTATTATTTTTCCTAAGTACAACTTTAAAAAGATTAAAATTACAGATTGAACAAACTGAATCTAATAATTCTAATTTTCCATTCTTAGGTAAGGATAAATATTGTTTGCAATTTTCATCAGAACAAACTAAAAATCTTTTACTTTTACTATCAATAAATTTCATAGGATATGTATTACAAAAAGGACAATTTGAAGCTGTGAGTGGGATAGTATAATCCAACTTATAAGTATCAATTTTAGAAGTTAATTTATGTTTATTTACTAAGAATTTATCAAACAACTGTAAAAACTCATTTCTTATCTCATCTACAACATCATTCATTTTTTTTTTTTTATCTTTAATTTCTTCAAGTTTTTCCTCCACTTTTCTTGTAAAATCGGGCTTTAAAAATGGTAACCATATTTCAATTAAATTTTCTATTATAAATTTACCTAAATCCGTTATAAAATAATGGTGTTTCAATCTTTTTGTTAAACTACGAGTTTGTAATAATTTTATGATGACAGGTCTAGTCGATTTCGTACCTAAATGATTTTTTTCCATTATTTTAAGCAATGACGTATCATTGTATCTAGGAGGGGGTTTTGTTTCTTTTTGGATAAATAAAACTTCCTTTATTGGGATGTCATTACCAATAATTTGAATAATAGAGTCATATGTTGGTTTAAGAAAAGGAGCAATTTCTAGAAATCCTGGAGAGATTAATGCTACAAATTGAGCCTGAAAAGGCTCTTCTTTTATGAGAATTTTTAAAAATTGTTTTGATTCTAAGGCTTCTTCTCCAAAAAGTGCTAGATAATGACGTGCGAGTATATTATAAACTTTTTTGTGTAAATCATTTTCAAATCTTGAACTATTAAGCTCTAAACTTTCAAGAGGTGTTATAGGTGGGTGATCGCCCATATCTTTCTTTCCTTTCGTTGGTCGTATTCTATTATTCTTCAAAAGGTTTATAGTATAATTATTAAATTGTGAATGTAAAGTGAATTTCTGGAGGATTTCATAGTGATTAAAATCTAACTTGTATACATCACTATCAGTTCTCGGATATGAAATTAACTTATTAAGATATAAAGCATTCAAAGCTCGCATAGCCATATCAGCTGAAATTTTTAAGTTTTTTGTTAACAAAATTAAAGCATTAGATGTATTCAATGGAGTAGGTGGGGCTTTTCTTACTACATTTTTAGTATTATCGATGATCTTACCAATTTTCTCATTATTGATCTTTTGAAAAATTTGTCTAGCCATAACCTCACTATCCTTCAAGAAAGGATTATGTTGGTGATGTGCCCGAAAAACTCCATTTACATGAGATAAATCAGCATCAATTAGAAAATAGGGTTCTGGAATAAAATTCAGAATCTCTTGTTCTCTAATATATATTAAATAAAGAAGACTAGTTTGAACGCGACCAATTGAAGTAAATCTAACTCTAAATTTATTTAATAAAGGACGTAGAGTATTTGTAATTTCTCTAGTAGCTGAAAAACCAATGAATGCATCAATAATTGCTCTGGCTTCTCCTGATTCACCCCAACTATATTTTGGAGATATAAGATTATTATATTTATTTAAAATTTCATTTTTTTGAAGAGAACTAAGCCATAATTGCGATATTTTAATACTAGGATTAATGTGCTTTACAAATGGTAGTGCATCAAATAAACCAATCGCGCAGCCCTCCAAATCAGCATCTGTCCCGATTATACAATGATTAGAAATTTTTGAATATTCCTTTAAAGAATTTATATACGGATAAGCATAACTAATAGGTACTTTTTCAATTGCATTAGGATTTGTTATAATGTCTCGTGGACTCGTTTTTGTCCAACTTTTAAAAGCATCCGTATTTCTGTATTCAAGGATATGTCCTCGTAAAGGAACTATATAAATATCTTTTGATGCAACTAAGTAAATATTTAATGCTTTTGCCTTTTTTATTATTTTAACTGATCCTAATGCATTGGCAATAGCTTCTGCGGCTTTATTTTTTTCTGTAATTATTAAGGTTGTCATTATTACCTTTCAATAATACTATAGAATGCTTTATTTTAGTTATTAAAAAAGCAATAATATTTCATAACAGTTAAATTAATTTCTGGTTATTATTAAAAGAAAATTAATTTATGTAGAATTTTAATTGTTGTAATATCATTTGAAATATCAATGATTTCCAGTAAACTAGAAAGCCAAGATTATGAAAGAATTTAAAGGGGTATAGTAAAATAAAATGCTGAACCTTTATTTTCTCCCTCTGAATTAGCCCAAATTTTACCTCCATGAGCAGATATAATCCCTTTCGTAATATAAAGACCTAAACCCGTTCCAGAATCTTTAATATTAATATGATCATTAATAATTGGTGGCTTAATTCTTTCAAATTTTTTAAATAATCGTCCAATTTCGTTTTGAGCTAAACCAATTCCGTTATCTTTAATTTCAAAGATATATTGATTTTCTTTTTTTTCAGAAGAAATTTTTATCCATCCATAATCAGGAGTGAATTTAATCGCATTTGAAAGTAAATTAGTAAAAACTGTGAAAATTCGTATATGATCTACATTCAATATGATTTCATGTTCGATGTTTAATATTATCTCAAGATTTTTTTCATTTATCAGATAACTCAATTCATCAAGGCATTCATTAATGATATCACTGAGATTTGTTGATTCCTTTTGTAATTTTAATTCATTCTCGTCAATTTTTAAAACATCTAAAAGCTGGTCCATTAGAATTTCTAATCGATTAACATTTCTCTGTACTGTCAGTAAGTCTGTTGTGATTTCAGGATTGATTTGGTTCCTATGCTTCATCAAAATATAATCTGTATAACCAGAAATTGAAATTAGTGGTGTTTTTAATTCATGAGCTGCCATTGTTATGAAATCATTCTTAACTTTATCAAGTTTTCTTAATTCAATATTCTGTTGCCTTAATTTCTTCTCAGAATCTAATAATTCTTGTTCTAATCTGAATTTTTCAGTAATATCAGAAAAAGTCCCTTCAATAACCATGGGATTATTATTATCATCTCTTATTAAGTGAGCATTTAATTGTACAATAATTATTTCTCCATTTTTCTTTTTTACAGGTACGGTATAATTTCGAATTAATCCGTTTTTTTGTAATTCTGTTCTATAATTCTTCTGATCCTCTGGTCTTTGCCAAGAAAATGGAGGTGGTAATCCTATTAAATTTTCATTAAGATCATATCCTGCTATCTTGCTAAATGCTGGATTATGGTATATTATATTTCCTTCCCATTGTACCATATAATATCCTTCATCTAAATTAGTTATCATATTTCTGAAATTTTTCTCGGATTCTATAAGTTGATTTTCCATTTTCTTGCTTTCTGTGATATCTCTAATAATAGTGATTATTTGACTGACTTTACCTTCACCAAATATCGGAATTTTACGCGTTTCAGTAATGACATCAAAATTTGGTAACATAGTAGTTTCGATCGTGATTAAAGGCTTACCAGTTTCAAAAACTTCGCGATATTCTTCATAAATTTTATCTGGTAAGAAGGAAAATGCTTCAGAGAGATGCTTACCTAAAACTTCTGATCTAATATCAAATTTATAAAGCCAATTTTTAAGTTCTTTGTTTACTAGAATAACTATTAATTCATTATTGATTACATGTAAAGGATCATTTAAAGAATCAATTGTAGCTCGATATTGTTGTTCAGATTCTATTAGATTTTTAGTCCGCTCTAGTACTTTTTGCTCTAATTCTCTATTTAATATTTTTAATTCTTCTTGAGACTTCTTTATTTCTTGTTCAGCCCTTTTTTTCTCGGTAATATCTTGTATTATAACTTGAAAAACAGTTTGACCTCCAATTTCTACGAGAGTATCATCAATACTGATCCACATCGAACGTCCATTTTGCGATCTTGAAATTTGAACTTCGAGTGGATCTGGGATAATTCCATTCAAAATATCTTGATATCTTTGTTTAAATAGAGGTAAAGCCTTTTCAGGTTTTATACCAACATCCAAGAAATTTTTATTTATTAAACTATCACTCTTTCTATTAAATAATTTCTCGGTTACAGGATTACAATCAATTATAACTCCTTTTCTATTAATTATTATAATTGAATATGGAGAATTTTCAAAGAGATGACGATATTTTGTCTCCGAATCTTTAATTTTTTGTTCAGCATTTTTCTTTTCAGTAATATCTTGTATAATTGCCTGCGTAAGTGTTTGATCTCCTATTCTTACCAACGAACTCTGGATAGATAACCAAGCTTTTTTTCCATCAACTCGAGTTATTTGAAATTCCAATGGTCCTAATTTTTCACCGTTTTGAAATCTATTAAATCGATTTTTTAACATGCTTATAAGATATTCAGATCTTTTTAGAACCGATAAAACTTCAGAAAATTTTTTACCAATTAAATCTTTTACTTCTATAACTGAAAATAACTCTATCATAGTTGAATTACAGTCAACTATAGTTCCAGTTTCATCCATAAGCCATATAGCATATGGAGAACTCTCAAATAAATGACGATATTTTTTTTCAGATTCTATTACTTTTTGTTCAGCTTGCTTTCGAAGAGTTATATCTCTAGCTAAATTTAGGATTTTGGTAACTCTTCCATCTTCTTTTAAAGGCACAGAATTCACTTCATATTCGAAAATTTCACCTCGAGTTGTTTTTGCTTTAATTTCAACGCCTTTAATCTCTTTCCCCGCTTGTATTGCAACCCCAACCTCTCTTAATTCATCAATATTATCACTAGCTAAAAAATGATTAAAATTTAGGCCCTTAACTTCTTCTAATTTCATTCCAATACGTTTCAATAATACGGGGTTCATATCCAAGATATCTCCTTTAGTATCTGTCAAGAATATATAATCTGGACTTGAATTGAACATTGTTCGATATTTTTCTTCTGATTCTTTAATTTTTTGTTCTAGAAAATATTTCTCTGTAATATCTCTTGCTAAACCGCTGAAACCAACTTTATTCCCTTCTGAGTCATATCTTAAATATACAGAAGATTCACATGTGCCTAAATCTCTATTTTTTTTCTGAAATTGAAATTGAAAATTAGCTTTTGGTAATGAGGTTTGATACACTTTATTATAAACTGTAAAAAATTTCTTCTTATTTTCCTCGTCAATAAAATTTCGATAGTTTGTACCTAATAATTCAATTTTAGAATATCCTATAAGATCAATAAAAGCATTATTGAAAAAAGTAAAATTTCCCTTTAAATCGACTTCAAAATAAGTTTCTTTTATATTTTCAAGGATTCCACGATATTTTTCTTCTGATTCTTTTAATTTTTGTTCTGCAATTTTTCGTATTGTAATATCTTCATAGGTGACTAATATTCCTACAACTTTTCCTTTTGGATCATGTAAAGGAATTCTATTGACCTCAAACCATGTTTGCTTTCCATTAATTGTAGATAATGATTCTATAGCATTATATTCAGCAGTATCATTTCTCATAACTTCCCTTTCCTTGTCCTTTAAAGATTTAACGTTTTTTTTCAGCCAAATTAGATCTTCATCTGTACTTCCAATAATACTTGTCGGTTGATCAATCTTATTCAAGAGTCCAAAATTCTTATTACACCCCATATAGACCAAGTTTGTATCTTTCCAATAAATTAGTTGAGGTATATTGTCTAATACTAACTCTAACATTTCTCTAGTCTTCTGAACAACACTCTTTCCCTCTCTAGTTTGAAGAAGCTTCCAAAATTGTATCTCTGGTACATACTCTACCAATTCACCAAAACGAGCCCGGCTTTTTTTAATTTCAAACTCAAGATTTTTAAACTTAGTTATATCTCTACAGATTAAAATTGCTTTTTTTTTTTTATCTTCGTTATCTATGAAACTTTTACCTTTTATTTCAAACCATTTAAATGGTTTACCTTTGCGTTTAATTTGAGCATCTTCAATTCCGTAACCAGTTCTAAAGGCGTCTTTTAGAAGTTTATTTATTTGTTTAAACCCATCTGGATGAATAAATTCGTTAATCTTTTTCTTTATAGTAAAATCTTCAAAATTGATATATTCACATTGATGCTTATCATTAATTATAAATATAAGATCATCAATATTTTCAGAAAAAATCTGACCAATTTTACTGAAACTTTCGAAAGTACTTGTCATCTCTTACAATTGCCCCATTTAACATTTTAGGTTTTGAATAATCCGATAAATTTACAGAAAATTTATCCTTTCTTATGAAAAAATTATATAAATTAAAATATATTTTTTATCTATTTAGAATTCATTAAAGCTAATTTCTATAATATAATCAGAATTAGAAATAAATTGATTTAATTTAATTTAGCCTAATTTGCTTACCCATCCTCTCATAAATTTTCTCATACTTTCCTGTCGTAAGATTATATCGTCAATTTGCTTTTTTGATTTATTTGTTAAATCCACAATCTCGGGTAAAAATTTGTATTTTATGAAAAAATCTTTACATTGTGGTGAGATTAAATCATCCGGGATGTCTTTAGGATCATTCTGAAAGCCTTTAAAATTGAATTCCCACTGTTCTAAAAAATATTTTATATTTTCATATTCTTGGAAAATGGGTAAAACTCCTAAACTATTTGTGGTAATAAGAGCTATATTAGCTCGTCCAACACTAAATCTATTTCCATTCAAAGATACTGCGATACCGCCTTCATCGCTTATTCTTTGGAGCATATTAATGTCAGTAATTGAATCTCCTAAAGCGATCATTTCTGAAATTGGTATATTTGTTCGACTAGATATTTCTTCAACCGCTAACTCTTTTCTTTTTCCTCCTCGAACTATAACTTGGTTCATAATCCTGATATAATCTGATTCTGGACCCATCCAAAAAAAAGTATTCAAATCTTCAATAATAGAATCAAGATCTTTGTCATTTGAAAGATACTTTTTAAATATCTGTCTTATCAATATATCTATAGCAACATTAATATCTAATGCTTCCTCTTTTAGTTGTTGGATATGCAAATTTGTACAATATACATGGTCTTTTGGAATTTTCAGAGCAGATGTTACATTATGAGCAAAATGTGAGTAACTGGTAGAAATTACGAATATATCCCAATCCTTTTGCAAGATTTTCATTAACTCTCCACATCCTGGCAACAAACCCAAGTTACTTTTAGCTAAATTTATTAATTCTTCGTCCGAAAAGCAAGATACGTACAATGGAGCCATTAATCTAAGTGTATCTCCTGGTTGATATTCAAGAATATTCAATTGTTCTTTAACTCCTGCTACTTCAATAAGATAATCATCATACTTAGAAATCATAGTAAAAAATTCGCCCATATTATATTCGTGCAAATCCAACTCCAACTTTTTATTTAATTTTTTTCCTAGTTCAGCCGCAAAATCGATAACGCTAATAGGGCCCTCTAGATCCCAACAAGAAATCTGCTTTTTATTCAAAAAAACCGTCCTCTTATAGAATATTGCAAATTAATTTATGAAATAAAAAGTTGAAATGTTAAAAAACTACTTATTAAAGATTTATTATATAAGAGAAAAATATTTCCATTAGCCTTTTAGTTTAAAAATTTCTTGAATTGACTTATTTCTTTCTTGCTCAATTATTTCTTTCCAATTTGGCTCTATAATATTAAAGGCGTTTAAAACTAAATTTTTAATATCATTATCAGAAGAATCTAATAATGGACCCAAATATGCTAATGCTCTCTTATCTTTAATCCTTGTAAGGCTTTCTATTATGTAGATAATTCTATACTTATCTGGTTCGTACTTTTCTTGTTCTTGTTTAAGTTGTTCTATGATCCTCATTGTCGCTCTTCCATCTCTGATTCGCCCTAATGCTTCTATTATTTTATTAATAACAGTATGATCTTTCTCAGATCTAAGAGCTCTGCACATTAGATTTGTGGCTCTTCCATCTTTTAATAATCCGATTTGTCTAGCGGCTTCAGCTCTTTTCTGCCAATCGTTATCATGAAAGAGTTGTCTTATTAAGGCATTGAATTCTGCATTTTTTTCATGCCAGTTCATAATTCAAAAAAGATCAAATAAAGGCAATATTATAATTTGATGATTATAGAATATAACACTTTATTTTGTAGATAAATAGTAAAAAATAGCATTTATTCTTTATTTAAAATAGAATTCATGTGTGAAATTCGTTTTTGTAATAGTTTTCTAGTACCCACATCTTTCCTATGAAAAAGCCTTCCTTCAATACACCCTACTCCGGCTTCAGCAATCTTTTCAGCTTCTTCTAGGGATTCTGCGATCCCTAATACTCCCATTGCCCTTGAAGTTGTAGTGAATATCTTTTCTCCTTCTCGATAAACCGAAGCATAGTAATATTTTGCTCTAGTTTTATTAATTTTCTCCGTGTTTATTTTAATGACTTCATCCTTCTTAGGATTAACGGGGTATCCCTCAGGAGCTAGATATTTACATACAGTGGCCTTCTTTTCAAATTCATAATTTTGATGCAAATTTCCATTTATAATGGACCAGCAAATATCTACAAGGTTTCCCTTAAGAAGTGGTAAAACATTCATAGCTTCAGGATCACCAAGTCGAGAGTTATATTCAATTAGTTTTAATCCATTTGCTGTTTTCATGAATTGTCCATATAAAAAACCTTTGTATTCTACCCCTGTTTCAGTTTTCACGGCTGCTACTGTCTTTTTCATATCTTCAAGTGCCATGTCGACATCTTTTTGAATGATAAATGGCATAAGATGATCTTCCATAGAATATGAGCCCATCCCTCCTGTATTTGGCCCCTTATCATCTTCATACGCTCTTTTATTATCTTGAACTAAGGGGGATCCAATAACAGTTTTTCCATCAACAAAAGTTTGTAAAGTGAATTCTTCACCTACACATTTTTCTTCCAAAAGAAATCTATTATTATTATTCGTTAATTCTTGACAATATTCTAAAACATCTGTTCTTGAGAAAAGGTGATCTCCATAAACTTTAACACCTTTACCTCCAGTTAGTCCTTCTGGTTTTACAACAAGGTTTTCTTCGCCAAAATCTTTAATATATCCCTCAATTCCATCCATTGAATCAAAAACTTTACTCTTGACATTCGATTTAATTTTATATTTTTCTAATAGATTTCTGGCAAAAACTTTTGAACCCTCTAATTGAGCAGCTTCAATTTTAGGACCAATACAGGGGATCCCACCTTTTTCCAGTGCATCAACAATTCCGACTACCAATGGGGCTTCAGGTCCAATTACAGCAAAATCAATATTATTTTCTTTACAAAAATCAATGATTTCTTTAAAATCAGTCTCAGAGTGAATTTTGATTTTTGTACTTAAATCTTCTAATCCAGCGTTTTTAAAACTCATAAAGGAAAATAAATTTGCTCCACTATTAACGAGAGTTTCTCCAATAACATGCTCTCTTGCCCCATGACCAATTATTAGACAATTTGTCAATTTTTCTTCACGAAAAAGTATCAATTTTAATTATTTATATTAACTACCTAAGATAACAAATAATTTTAACATTAATTATTAACCAAGTAATTAGCTATAATGTATTTAAATGAAATAATTGAAATATGGAAAAATCCTCTCGAATTTATAACAAATTTTGAAATTACCAAAGAAGATAAATTAAAGGTGATAGAGGCAGGTAGATTTGCACCCTCAGCAGGGAACCAACAAGTATGGAGATTTTTATTAATCGATGAAAGAAATAGTAAAAATATAATAATCCAATCAATTCAAGCTAGAGATCCAAGATTAACAACGACATTACAAAAAATAGAAAAGCCAAATTTAAGAAACAATTTTGTGTTCTCAACCAATAATTTTAATTCAAAAGAAGATAAATTTAAAGATTTTATATTTGAAAATCATTCTAACGAGCTTAACTGTGCTAAATCCGCTTCATTCTTTATCATCTGTACTCATAAAAGCTCAATTACAGGGAAAATGTTTGGTCATACTGACATGGGAGCAGCAATTACAAATATGATTTTAATATCGTATGAATTGGGATATCATTGCCGTTGGATTAGAATTTTTGACAGAGAGTTCGTTAGAGAAAGATTTAATATTCCACAGTCAATTTTTATTGATGCTATATTAGCAGTGGGAAAAGTAAAAGAAACTATGGAGATTGCAGAATATAAAGCGAAAGATTTCAAAGATTTTTATTTCTATAATCAATGGAGTGAAATCTTAACAATTAATAAATTACAGTCTGAAAATTCAGAGTTTCACAATTATGGTATTGAAGCAATTGATGCTATTGTTGATAGAAGATCTATAAGAGGTTTTAATGAAAATGAACCTATTCCCAGGGGCATTATTTTGGAATTATTAAAAGCAGGTATGATGCTTCCCTTAACAATTAACCTCCCCTACATAAAAATAATTATTATAGACAATAAAGATTTACTTGTTCAAATCGCTAAAAATTCTAAAATTGTCACTAAACAAAGTCATGTTCAAGAAGTACCTTTAATAATTATAATAACCTATGATTGCTCCAATAATTCTCCTGCTTTTTATGCTGAAACAGATACAGGTTCGATTATTCAGAATTTTTTATTACGTGCTCATACTTTAGGTATTGGTTCTTGTTGGATTGGAGCATTTAACCGAAAAGTTGTTAGAAAGATCTTAAAGATTCCTGAAGATTGGCATATACCAAGTATGGCAATATTTGGATACCCAGATAATTACCCTAAGCCAACACCAAGAGTCGATCTCGGTAAAGTTTGTTATTATAACTCTTGGCGAAAAAATATCAAAAAGAGGAAAAGAACTTTGTTACCTGATTATTTTGCTTTAAGTATTGGGCTTAGAAGGTTCAGAAATACCCGGGTCACAACCTTGTTGAGGAAAAGAAAAGTTGGAGTGTTAAAGGGAATTCCAGAATTTGAACAATTCTTATAATTAATATAAGAGAAAGATCAAAAAACTTTGAAATAATTAATCTATTTTAGTTTAAATTCAATATGACCATAGTTTATTACTTTAAGATTAAACGATAAAATTTTAATTATTTCTATTTCAAATTAACAAGAACAAATACAGAAATAAATTTTTGATAAAAATGTCAGATGAAAAGTATAGAAAAGCAGCAAGAACGATTGTAAAAGCAGGTTTTCTTCCATTTCCTATAAATGATACAATGTTAAAACTATTAAAATTATTGATTGATGAAGAACAATTAGATTTTATCTTGGCGTTTAAAAGTAAACCTTCTCAAACAATGGAACTATTAAAAAAAAATAGTAAAATGTCTGAAAATGATATAAAGATTCATGTTGAAAATTTAGCAAAGAAAGGATTTATGTTTAATCAACCTAATTCTAAAGGTATTTTAGTTTACAGATTAATGCCATTAATTATGGTTGGGGCATTCGAGTATACTTTTATGAAGCGAATTAGTTTTAATGAGGAAGAGAAAGAAATTGCTCAATTATTTGCTCAATTATTTGATGAATTAGCCGAATTTATTCAGAAGAATTACGATACAGTTCTACCTTTATTTCAAAGGATGCCTCCTTTTGATCGGACTATCCCTTTTTTAGATAAAAACATAGAAGGAGAAGAAATTCAGATAACGGTTAATAAGGATATAGAAGTTCCCGAAGAGAAAGTAATGACCACCCAAAGAGTCGAAGAAATAATAGAGAAGTTTGATGAGATTGCAGTAGGACATTGTTTTTGTCGACATCATCAAGATTTATTATCAAATCCATGTAAACAGACAGAATTAAGAGAAAACTGTTTTACTCTTGGTAAATCTGCAAAATATGTTGTTGAACAAGGTTTTGGGAGAATGATATCAAAGGATGAAGCATTATCAATATTAAAACGTTCTGAAAATGATGGCTTAGTTCATAAAGCTTGGCATCCTCATTCTGATATCTCTAAAGATGAAACTAGTATTTGCAATTGCTGTAAATGTTGCTGTGGAATATTTGATTGGTGGAGAAAGGGAACTACAGCAATGATAAACTCAACCAATTTCATATCTGAAATTGATAAGAGTAAATGTGTTGGGTGTGGTACTTGTATGGAAAAATGCCCTGTAGAAGCAATAGAAGGTGATGATAATAATAAAGCAGAACGAAACCCTGAATGGTGCATAGGATGTGGTGTTTGTGCTCATTTTTGTCCTGAGAATGCAATATCTTTACGAGAAGGTCCAAGAAAAGTGTTTGTTCCTCCTCCTAGATTAAGAAATTAATTAACACTGCTTTTAAACAAAAATATTGTTCTATTAAGGTCGAAGTGACTATTATTATAAAAGTAAAATAAAAAGGTGATATAAAAATTGTGTATACCAATTGAAATATTAGCTTTTGCAATACCCCTTATAATAATTCATTTTTCATTAGCAGGATATAGGTTGCGCAATTTATTCGGAAGTAAGGCTAAAACTAGACAAATTAAAATCGGTTGGACTTTCATTGTGTTGATTTTAAATTTAATTGGCCCATTACTATATATTTTCTTTGGACGGGAAAAGTTTAATGAAGATAATAGATAATTTAATTTTAATACAAATTTTCGGGAAAATCGATGATTAATATGATTTTAAATGGAAAAAAAGTTATTGATATAGCAAGAGAAAATGGTTTAAATGAAGATAAGTTAATAGAATTCCGTAATGTCTCTAAAAGATATAAAGAATTATTAGCATTGGAAAATATATCTTTTACAATCCAAAAGGGCGAGATATTTGGATATATTGGTCCAAATGGAGCAGGTAAAACAACTACAATTAAAATATTAGTTGGATTAATTAAAGATTACGAGGGGGATGTTTACATTAATGGAATGGACATCAATGATAATTGGAAAGGTTTACATAATCTAATAGGTTATCATCCTCAAGAAGCTGGTTTCCAAGAATGGCGTACTGTTGACCATGCTTTTAAAACATTTGGACGTTTATCAGGATTAAATTCAGAACAAGTTGAAAGTCGAACTCAGGAAATTTTAGAATTACTAAACCTTTCACAAGCACGCTATAAGAAAATAACTCATCTTTCTGGAGGTATGTTTCAAAAATTGAGATTAGGTCAAGCTCTTCTGCATAAACCTCAAATCCTAGTTTTGGATGAGCCATTATCAGGGTTAGACCCTCAAACGAGATATCAATTTAAGAATATAATTAAAGAATTAGCAAGAAGTGGTATAACAATCTTATTTTCTTCCCATATTTTAAGTGATGTACAAGATATTGCTGATAAAATTGGTATTTTAAATCAAGGTCAAATTAAAGATATTGGTACTCCTGAAGACCTCCAAAATAAGTTCCATATTGGAAATGTAATTGAAATCGTAGTGGCTGAAAATACTCCTTTATGTAAGGGATTAGAAGACTTATTAGAAATTGAATATGTTCAAAAAACTAAGTCAAACAAACAACTGATTCATTTGAAATCTGAAATTAGTATAGATTTGGTAATTTATCAAATAATTGACATATTAAAAGCACAAAAATGTAAAATACGTAGTTTCAATTTAGTAAAACCTAGTCTAGAAGAAGTATATTTAAAATATGTAGGAAGTGAATCTAGATGAGTTTAATGTTACTTTTTATAGATGAATTAAAAGGATATGCTAAATCAAGAGTAATGATTGTTCTCTGGTTTGGTTTACCTTTATTATCTTTCTTAATTCAATTTATTAATCCTAATGAATTGGAAGGAATGCCCATCTCATTTTTGGTAGCTCTTGTTGTTTCAAGCATAGGAGGTACGCTTTCTGTTATAATGCTGAGTACTACAATTGTTAGTGAAAAAAATCGTCATGTTTATGAATTATTTTTAATCCGACCAGTAAGGAGAAGTAGCTTAATTTTAGCAAAATTTTTAGCTGTATATCTCTGTTTAGTTATTGCTGTGTCAATTTCTCTTACCATTGGACTTATAATTGATGCCTTTACAGGTGATTTGATAGAAAATTACCTAAACATAACATTTGAATCGTTAATTATCGGGATTTCTTCGATGGCAATTACATGCTCAATAGGGATTCTCTTTGGTGTTTTAGTCTCATCTGTGCCAGTAGCGGCAATTTTATCCGTTTATTTAGGAAGTCAATTATCTTCACTTATAATCTTACCTACGTTCTTTATACCTGGTTTAGACACTCAAATGCTAGCATTAACCTTAGGAATAACTCTTACTACCATAATTATGGGAATAAACATTATACTATTCAATCGAATGCAATTTTAGGATAAAATATATTATATAATCATATTTTTACAAATAGGATATAACTATTATGGCTTTGTTTTATTCATTCCTTTTAGAAAATTTACGAAAAGCATAGATTATTCTTTGAAGTACCGTTATATTTGCTCCAATTGCTAAAACAACCATTGTCCACCATAAAGCAGATGGAAACCAAATCTGAAGTATAGCTCCTATTAACAAAATTGGAACACGATCAGTCCTTTCTATAAACCCAACACCATATAAATTATCTTCTCCTAAAGCTTCAATCTTAGCTCTAGTATATGAAGTTAAGAATGCCCCTATAAGAACTATTAACCCGATTTCTAATGTTATATATCCACCAAGGATAACTCCAATAAATAAGAAAAAATCACCAATTCTATCTAATGTGGAATCTAAAAAACCTCCCAATTTTGTGGGTCCTTGAAGACGAGCTACAACTCCATCTAATTGATCAAAAAATTCAGTAATAAACAGAAAAATGATTATGATTATTAAACAATTAAAAATAAATCCAAAAAATGTAATAATTGCAGATAGTAAGCCAAATAAGGTAAAATAATTAGCAGGAATTTTTTTAAACTTTTTCCCTAAAGGAAGTAATAGTTTTTCAGAAAATTTCTTTATTTGTAATAGCATAAAATAATGATAACAAATTCTTAATTGATCGTCTTTTTAAAATTAAGATTTTATAAAAATAAAGTTTTACTTACATTGAAAAAAAAAAAGAAAAAATCTAAATTCCATAGATAGGATAATATTTATTTTCGACGTATTTAATAAAATAGTCAGGATTCAAATCTTCTCCAGTTATCTTCTTAATCAGTTGTGGAGCTCTGTAGATTTTACCATACTGATGTATATTTTCTTTTAAATAACTTAAAAGGTTAGAGAATTCTCCTTTCTCATAATCTTGAGGTAATGAAGGATTCTGCTTTAAAGCACAATTATATATTTGCGCAGCATAGAGATTCCCGAGTGAGTATGAAGGAAAGTATCCAAATCCAGAAGTCCAATGTACATCTTGCAACACACCAAGAGTATCATTCGGTGGTATAATTCCTAGTAATTCCTCCATTTTCGCATTCCATAGTTCGGGTAATTCACTTGCTTGAAGTTGATCTTCTATTATCATTTTCTCTAGTTCAAATCGTAGTATAATATGTAATCCATAAGTTACCTCATCAGCATCTACTCGGATAAATGATGGTTGTACTACATTTATGGAACGATGAAATTCTTCCATTGGATAATTTTTCAAATTTTCCGGAAATGTTTTTTGAAAGATAGGATACCAATAGGTCCAAAATTCCTTACTACGGCCAACTACATTTTCCCACATTCGAGATTGAGATTCATGAATCCCCATAGAACACCCCTCAGCTAATAATGTATCCTGAATCTCTTCTCTAAATCCCATTTGGTAAAGTGCATGGCCACATTCATGAATTGTGGAGAATAAACAATCAGGAAGAAAGTCTTCACGTATTCTAGTGGTTATTCTAGTATCTATTGATGATAATGAAGTCGTAAAAGGATGAGTTGCTTTGTCTTGTCGTCCAGTATTAAAATTAAAATTGAGTTTTTTAATTATATCAAGACTTAATTGCCATTGTTTTTCCGCATCATAATGTTTTTTTAGAATCGATTGATTAGGTTTATCAGAGACACTGTTTAATTTATTGACAATTTTTATTAATTTAGGTTTCAATCCATTGAAGACATTTAAGATGTAGTCATAAGTAACACCTGGTTCGAACAAATCTAACAAAGTTGAGTATAATGTTGGACCTGTATCAAGTTTCTCGGCAAATTCTATTCTTAATTTAATAATTTTTTCGAGATAAGGCTTAAATATTGAAAAATCACTTTTTTCTCTTGCTTTTTCCCATTCTATATGCCCTAATGATGAAGTTTTGGCAATTTTAGACACTAACTCATCAGGAATTTTGATTGCTTGATCATATTCTCTTTTTGCTTCTCGTATCAGTGCTATATATATTTCTCTAAGGCTTTCTAATTTTTCAGCTTCTTTTATCAATTTACCCGTTTTATCTGATTTTATCCTGGAATGAATCAAATTTTGCATAAGTGCCAATTGCTCAGCTCTTCCTTTCACGGAACCCTTAGGCATATTAACTTGTTGATCCCAACTTAAAAGTGCTCCAATATAATATAATCTCATTATTTCATTAAAATGTTCCCAAAGTTCTTTCATTGCGTTCATGTTCTAATCATTTTAGGTAGTTATTTGTAAATTATATAGAGAATGCTAGTTAACTTTATACAAAAAAGTTTTTGCTTTCTAATTCAAAAACTTAGTATTTTAGATGATTATAAAAAAAAAATTATAATCTATATATAGGATAAAATTTGTTTTCGATGTATTTCATAAAGTAATCAGGATTTAGATCTTCTCCAGTAATTCTATTTATTAAATCCCCTGCTCTATATACAGCTCCATGTTGATGAACATTCTCTCGGACAAAATTCAATAAATTTGAAAATTCACCTTTTTTATAGTCCTCTGGTAGTTGCGGCATCTTTTTTAATGCAACATTATACATTTGTGCTGCATATAAAGTCCCCAGAAAATATGTTGGGAAATAACCAATCATTCCCATTCCCCAGTGTATATCTTGTAATACACCTTCCTTATCATCTGGCGGAATTATTCCTAATAATTCCTCAAATCTAGAATTCCATATTTGTGGCAACTCACTTACTTGGACTTTTTCGTCGATTAGATCTTTTTCGATTTCAAATCGCAATATAACATGTAATCCATAAGTTACCTCATCTGCATTTACCCTTATAAAGGAAGGTTGAACTGAATTAACCGCCCGATGAAATTCTTCCATAGGATAATCTTTTAAATTTTCTGGGAAAGTCTTTTGAAAAATCGGATACCAATACATCCAAAATTCTTTACTACGCCCCACAAAATTTTCTAACATTCTTGATTGTGATTCATGGATTCCAAGTGAAGTACCAGTGCCCAGTATTGTGTCATGAAGTTCTTTCTTAATGCCCATCTCATATAGAGCATGACCACATTCATGAATAGTTCCAAAAATACATTCATTAAGAAAATCCTCCCTTGTCCTTGTAGTAATTCGAGTATCCGCAGAAGATAATGTTGTTGTAAAAGGATGGGTTGATAGATCTTGACGTCCCGTTTCTAAGTCAAAATTCAATTTTTTTATTATTTCAAGACTAAGTTTAAATTGTTTATCTTGATTGTAGTTTTTCCGTAATATTGATTGATTAGGTTTATCAGTAGATGAATTCAATTTTTTAACAAAATCGATTAGTTTTGGCTTTATTGGATTAAAAATATTAGCGATCCAATTGTATGTAGCACCGGGTTCATATAAATCAATCAGAGTAGAATATAAATCTGGATGAGTTTCAAGTTTCCTTGCTTTTTCCCTTTGTAATTCAACTGTTTTTTCCAATAAAGGTATAAACATTTGGAAATCTTTTTTTTCTCTTGCTTTTTGCCATGTTTGTTGGGATAATCCAGCAGTTTTTGTTATTTCCATTACTAATTTTTCTGGTAATTTTACTTCCTGTTCATAAGCTCTTTTTGCTTCTCTTAGCATTGCAGCATCAATTTCATTCAAATCTTTGAGTTTTTCAGCTTCATTTATTAGTTTTTCTGCTTTTTCTGAGGTTAATCGCTTATGCATAAGTTGTGCTATAAGGGCCAATTGTTCGGATCTACCTTCTACAGATTTATAACCCCTCATATTAACTTCTTGATCCCATCCAAGAAGTGCTTGTATATAATTCAATCTCATTATTTCAGTAAAATATTCACGAAGTTCATTGATAACACTCATTTTTAATACCTTGTTTAAGATTCTTTTTTAATTCTAACTTATCGAAATTAGCTATACTTTTACAAAAAAAATATGCTATTATTTATTTGAATATAGAATTATTTTAAAAGAAGTGTGTTATGAACTTTTATTGAACTAACAATACGAAATTAAAAAATTGAAATTACAAATTTTGTGAATTAGGATAACTGTTCTTGTTTAACGAAAAAATCGGCTGCTAATTCCACATCTTGAATTGTTACAGGTCTCCCTAAAGAATTTTCTAATTCTATTATTAAATTCTTACATAAATTTAAACTTAAAGAACTACCTTTACTTATAATAATTTTTTGTAATTCTTTAGTAAAATCGATTACTAATGGTTTTTCTATGTCCTTTTTTATATCTTCATGAGGGCTGAATATCTCTATTGGCATTTTTGCTCTAGGTTTTGGCATACTATCCGTTTTATCGATATGGGGTTCTTTACTTATTTCTTGTGGCACAGATGCTTTTTTCATGGTTTTTTGTGGCGCCTTTGGAATTTTAAGTGGCTTTATTTCAATATCTTTATCTAATTTTTGAAAAGATACTAAATTTTTAATATCTTTTGAAGGAGCAGCTTGAAGTTCCTCCTTTAAGGTTTCTTGAACTTGAACTTGATCTGAAATAGCTGTATCTGTGCTAGGAAGGGGTTTTACAGTAACTTTTCTCGCAAACATCAACGGTTTCGAAAATTCAAAATCCATCTTTTTTTCTGATTCCTTTCTTTTCTCAGTTTGTTCTTGAATTTTTTTGTTAAGATCCGTGATTTTCTGTTCAATTGCTTTTGTAAATATGATATTTTGATATGATTCACTAATAGTAATTAATTGTTTATACTTAGCTAGAGCTTGCACTTTTTTACCCTCTAAAACTAAATTGTCTACTTCTCTTATCAATTCTCCAAAATTTACTGGTATTTTCTGTTTTAGCCCAAGACTTTCCATTATAAATTTCTGAATTTGAGATTTCGCATCTATATCTGTTAAAGAAATTTCTTTAAAATCAGTAATATTTAATTCATTTTTTATTCTTCTTATATCTGCATCCTCTACTAAATCCCTTTTATTTCCAATTATAAGTAATTTGGAATAATTACTTTCAGTTTGATGGAGTTTTAAAAAGCGGTTAAGCATTCTTAAATTATAATTTGCTAAATTAAAGAGGAGAATAACTAAATCTGAACCTTTTATGAATTTTGACCAAAGAAGTGAGAAATTATCTTTTAATTGAAAATCCCATAAATCAAAAGATATACCATCTATTTCGAAAGATGATGATTTTGCAACTTCCATAATAGTTTTTTCTTCGCCACTTTTTAATATATTATAGAGAGTAGTCTTACCCGCATTTGTTGGACCTACGAGCACTATTTTTGAATGAATCTCTTTTTGGATTTCATCCAAAAAAGTATTAAATTCATTCTTTGCGGGACTAGATTCATTAATTTCCTGAGGATTGGGAAATAATTCTTTGAATTTTTTAATTGTTTTTATCATTATCGTATCAATATATTGAAGTGAATCGACTATATCTGTAATAAATAGAAAATATAAATTCTCAGATGCTCTATGAAAAATCTGAAAATTCGAAACTGGTCTTTGAAATGTTTTCCCAGGCATAGGCATATCAATATATTTCTGGATTATACTTTTTACATTGTTTAATTCATCAGTACCAAGGGCTAGTGCATAATCCTTAACAAATAATAATTCGGATCTTAGAAAAATATGCAGTTGTCTCAACATATTCTATTGAACCTAATTGGAATAATTGGAAATGTTTATATTTATTAAAAAAGAAGCAATGCTAATTAATAATTTTTTATTATAAAATAAAAATCAATTTTATTCATCTTTTATACTTATTTAGTTGAATAAAAAACAATAATAGGTTAAAATTATTTTTATTTCATAGAATAAGCAAAAGAAAATTATAATTTTGAAATTCACGACATGCCACTCCAACCAGACCACATTCTAAAGTATCTATACAGTGAATCAGATACAAAGAATAAATCAGAATTAATTGAATTATTACGGAATACTATTGATAAACTTTGTTTTGAGGACTGCCAGCTAGATAGGATTGCTTGTACTTTGCAACCAAAATGTTCAAGAAGGCATCTATTGAAACTCCGTATAAAAAGTAGACTTTCCATAGATGATTTACCAAAATTTTGTTATAGTGTCCATAAGGGGGTTGTAGAAAGGTATTTCAGAAATAAAACGGTAATTTACCGTCCATACGATAGTTATTTATATTTAATTGATTTTTTAGATGTTTTTTTCCATGGAGATTATCGGAAATTAAATAAATTCATTTCTCTTAATAAATGGGAAGATGCTTTTAAGATATTTGATGATAGAATACATAATAGAGCAGAAAAATTTGAATATCTTAAAACAGATAATTATTTATTATTCAAATTTGAAGATCGCATTCATATTGTTTTTTTGAATGAGAAATATGTTCTTTGTAATGCTAATCGCGAAAACATTACCAGTCTTGAATTATTGAATGGAATTTGTAATCTTTATGCAGACATCTATTTTCCTGAAGTAAAAATGAAATTTATTCCCTCAAAACATGTAGAAATTACCCTTAAAGTTCCTTATGAGGTTTTAACACAAGTTTCGAAAGAACCTTCTGTTAATGATTCTAAAGCAGATAAATATTTTTGGAATACTTTTTGGGAAGATCTGAATGCTCTAACTCAATATTGCGATCAAATTAATCTATATGAAGATAAAAATCAAAATTTAGAAATAATTTTATATGTAAGTCTCTTAACTAATACTTTCACTGAAGAAGGAGAGAAATTAGCATTAAGAGTTAGAGATTTGCGATTAATATTTAATTTTATAACTCGAATTTATACAGAATATTATGTAATATGGGTAGAGTAAATAAAAAATCATAAAATGGGTAGGAAACATGAACGATTCTGAGAAAGATAAGGTAGAAATCAATCAAATTAGAGATTTTGTTAATGATGGAAGATTTGATGATGCTGTGAATATTATAGCACTTTATATTGGAGATTCTACTGAAGATGATTATTTAGATAGGCTTGAAGAAATAATAGAAACTCTTTTGACCCTACATGGTGGCCGGACAGTTTTACGTTTTTTAATTGAGAATCTTGTTATTGATATTCCATCCTTATTAGAAAATCTCTCAAAGAAAGATTCTGTATTACGGTACACTTTTTTGTTACTATTAAAAACAATCTGTGAGAAGGAATGCGAACTTTTTCTTCCATATAGTGAAAGTTTAGTGAATTCAGAAGACCCCAATGTTAGAGAAGCTGCATTACAATTACTAATTTATATGGCAGGTGGGGATACCACTATTGAAGATGAATCTCTTATTAAAACAATATTAATAAAACTCTCTGATGAAAAAGATTTTGTGGTAGAGAAAGCCATTCAAACTTTGAAATCAATAGGGGAAAAAGCACCTAAATTAATGACAAGAATTTTGACAGAATATGCTAAAGTAATTTCTGATATTCCTGAAAATGAAGAAATTAAAAATTATATTGATCAAATTTTGAAATCTATTGTTTCTGTTGATAAAATCGGTGAAATTGTAGAGGAGCAAAAAGAAAAAGGGAAACCTTTAAGAGATGAAGTTAAGGCTTCTGAATCCATAGTTGATGAGAAAAAGGAAGAATATTTAGTAAAGGAAGAATCAGACATTTTAGATAAAAAATTTGAGTTAAAAAAGAAAGAATTAGAGATTAAGAAAAAAAAATTAGAATTAAAAGAAAAAGAAAAGGAAATTGAGGAAAAAGTAATCCAAAAGAAAGAAGAAGTCCTCAAGCTTAAAGAAGAAATCTTAGAAAAAGAAAGTGATCTTGGAGAAAAGATTGAAAAAAAAATCCCTAAAAAGCTTAAAAAGAAAGAAGAAGAAATCATCGATAAAGAAATACAATTGAAAAAGAAAGATTTAGAAATCAAGAAAAAAAAGATTGAAATAGAAGAAAAGGAGAAGGAATTAGAAGAAAAAGAGATTTTTGAGAGAGAAAAAACTTTAAAAATAAAAGAAGAATTGATGGAAAGGGAAAAAGAGTTATCTCAAGTTGAATTAGAATTAAAGCAAAAATCTATTGAACAGAAAGAGCAGAAGATTCAAGAAGAAGAAATGAAAAGAGTTGAAGAAGAACTCAGAAAATCTAAACAAAAAGAAGAAAAAACTAAAGAAGATTAATCATTTTCCTCATCTTCTTCAAATTCCATACTTGATTCGGGTTTACTCTCACTAATAGGAGTAGTGTGTAACCTTCGAACTATTTTTCTTACTTCTTCAATTTTCATACTCTCTGGAGGCAGATTAAGTTGGATTTTCTTGGCTAAATCATAGGCCAGCTCAATATATTTGAGATCTTCTAAGAATTCAATTATTTGGATTTTATAATCAACATCCTCAGATTCTTTGCCGTACTCCATTAGCTTTTCCTTAAGTAAGATATCAATTTTATCCGACCTTTCCGACCGTTTAACTGCCTTTACAAGCATTTTAAAAGAATTCATAATGTTATACATTTCAGATTTAGCATAACTATCTATGTTTTTCAATACATAGAAAATATATATTTCTGCTTTCTCCCACCTTTGAAATTTTAAACTCGCTTCAACCAATTCTAACAATGCTAGCTCATAGAGAAATTTACTCTCAATGTTGGGAATAATCTTTTCAAAAATCCAATCCAGTAAATTTGGCTGGTCAAATTTATCAATTATATCGATTAAGAACTTTTCAACAGCAAAATACAATTTTGCATTTTCAGTTTTAGTTGAGGAAAGAAAAGATACTAAAGCATACTTAACACGTCCCATAGCATCCTCTAAATTAAGAGGTGTTTCGGCAAATTTATAAAATGCAGATTCTAAAATAGGAATTAGTTTGTCTTTAGCATTAAAATCGTAAACAAAATATTCTCCCCATGAAGGACTAGGACCCGCAGTTTTTTTAACTATTTGCTTCTCGCCCGGAGCTCGTGGAGTTTTTATTACTTTGGTTTTCTTGGCTTTTAATTCATCAGAAAGCTGTTTACCTTGTTCATCAGATAAAAATTCTAGAATTATTTTATCTTTCTCATTAGGAACGACTAATCTGAAATAAACTTCAGTATCTTCTTCAAATAATAAGTCTCTTAATTCTTTTGGGAATGTGATTCCGGTTTTTGTTTTCTTTATAATCTCTTCAAAAAAAACTTGTTGATCATCAGAATTCTGATTTTCTTCCATATGTATATTATTTTAATTATACTTTTAAAATATTTTATTGAGGTTTTAAAAATAGATTCTTAACAAGTTAAGATTAGGTTTTTTTTAGCCAGTAATATTTACTAATTCAATACCTCTATGTTGGAAATTTCGGTCAATAAAACAGAGGATAGAATGTCCCTTATGGCTATAGACTATAGGAACAGGGTGAGATTCTGCATGCTCAATGACACTTTTTTTTACAAATAGTGGGAGTACTTTATTACATACTCGACATTCTACATGAATTCTTTTGACTAAATCTAAATCGGCAAAATTTTTTATGGAATCCTCAACATTTTGTTTAAATCCATTAAAAAGACCGGGAGAAAAATTACCATATGATAATATTACTTCTACGTCGTATATTTCGTTAAACTTTAAATCTATATACTCTAATAATGCTTCTAGTAATTGATATTGGACTTTTGGACTTGCACCTACTGTATATATGAGGTTATGTTTTCTTATATATACAATTTTCATATTCCCTTTGTCCTTATGAAAGAAAATGTCACTTACAGGGTTTTCTTTAACAATATTTAAATCTAAATCGAATCTCCTCATAGAACTTGGTGGTTTCCATTCAAAAAGGGTAAATTTATCATTACTAATATTGATAAATTCAAGAAATTCTGCAATATTTTTGTAAACAGCCATATATTCCATCCAACCTCATTTAAGTTCTTATATTATGAACTTTATTTTATATAAGTTAAAGTTCTTGAGAAAGTAAAAATATTATTTTAACTAACTAATGAGATTTCTGATATTTATATCTTTCATTTGGATTAGCTATTAGAAAGATAAATAGTAAACGAGAATTTTATTACTTGATTGGATATTTCCCCGCTGTTTTTGAAGCACGTAAAATTGCTCTAAGATTCTCTAATGGTAAATCACGTGGTATTTCGCATCCAAACGCAAGCCAATAACCTCCTCCTTTATCTGCATCAGGAAGACTTGGATTCATATATCACATTTATGAAAAATCACTTTTTAACAGGAAACTATCTAATTTTTAGTGAATATCTAGAAAACCTAATTATTCATAGCATAATTATATTGTATTATGAGTTTTGCTTATGTCAATGGAATAAATTTATCTTATGAAGTTACTGGAACTGGCTTTCCCGTAATTTTTATTCATGGTTTTGGGTCGAAACAAGAAATTTGGAAACCTCAAATAAACGAATTAAGTGAAAAATTCAAAAC
>Ga0307378_10001440_pt1 | contig 38862 bp, 24 predicted proteins | sample UN1MG_FD_202238 | JGI IMG/M metagenome (GOLD analysis project Ga0307378, IMG submission 202238) | Soil microbial communities from Risofladan, Vaasa, Finland - UN-1 | ecosystem: Environmental > Terrestrial > Soil > Coastal area > Acid sulfate soil | place: Finland: Risofladan, Vaasa | collected...
GCTCGGCGACATCAGCCAGTTGACCGAAGAGAAACTGCTCACCTGCAAGAACTTCGGCGAAACGAGCCTGAACGAGGTCAAACAGGCCCTCACCCGGTACAAGCTCACCCTCGCCGGGTAAGACGGGGCCCGGCGACGGCCTCGGCCTTCGTGGCCGGTCGCAGTGGACTCGGTTGGGCCCTGCTTGAAAAATCGCGCGGCGGCCTTCCTAGGCCGCCGCGAGCGCCACGGGTGGCTCCCAAGTCGGTGGCGGCCTGGGAAGGCCGCCACTCGAGAAACATTTTCAGACAGAGGATTGGTCGGACAGGCTCTTGGGCATGGCTCTTATGACCGAACCGGCGCTTCTGGTCCACGTCTGCTGCGCTTCCTGCCTGGCTGCCATCCTCGACCCGCTACGTGCCCTAGGATGCCCGACCGCTTTTTTCTACAATCCCAACATCCATCCCCTGTTGGAGTTTCGCCGCCGCCTCAAGGCCGTCCGGACGCTGGCCGACCGTAAGCGCCTGGACCTCCTTGCCGACGACCGCTACGACCTTCGAGAGTTCCTGCATGCCGTCCCCTGGGACCGGCCCGAGCGGTGTCCGGCGTGCTATCGGATGCGCCTGGAGGAGACGGCCCGCGTCGCTGCGGAGCGCGGCTTTGCGGCGATGACGACCACGCTGCTGGCCTCGACGCACCAGGACCACGATGCGGTCCGCTGCATCGGCGAAGAAGCCGCCCGGGCCAAGGGCCTCGCGTTTCATTACGAGGACTGGCGGCCGCTCGCAGCGCGCGGCCACGAGGAGGCCGCTCGCTCGAGCCTCTACCGCCAGCAGTACTGCGGCTGCATCTTCAGCGAAGAAGAGCGGTTCGCGCCGACCTCGGTGCATGTGTATCGCGGCGGCGGGCGCCGCGAGGCGCGGGGAGGTGCAAGGTGAGGCCGGAGGCTCGCGGCAGGCAGAGGGGTGCAGGGACGGTGCTGGCGGCGTCGGCGCTCGGCGTGGGCTTGGCCGCCCTCGTTCTGGCCGGTTGCTCGTGTGAGCGCCCGCAGCCACGCAAGGCGCCGCCGGTGTCGCCTCGACCGGTCCCCACCATCCGCGTCAAACTCGGTTCCGACGCCCCCGCCGTCACCCTTGCCGTGGACGGGCCGTACCGTCTGATGCGCGGTGAGGAGACCGTCGCCTCCGGGGACCGGCTCGAGTGGGCGCGGCTGGAGTTGCGCGGCGGGGAAATCGTCGCCGGTGCGACGTCGTTCGGCCCGCCGCCGCTCGAACTCCATCCGGCCCAGGACGGGACCGTTGCCGTCCGGTTCCCGGCGAACGGCAAGGAAGTCGAGCGGACGTACCGCGGCTTCGTTCGGCTGGTGGCGACGGCCGACGGGAAGTTGCAGACCATCAACGTCCTGCCGATGGAGGCGTACTTGGCGGGCGTGCTGCCGAATGAACTGTTCGGGCGTTGGCACGTGGAGACCTACAAGGCCCAGGCCGTCGCCGCACGCACCTACGCCCTCGCCGAACGCAACCGTCGCCTGAGCCGCGCCTTCGATGTCTATGATTCCCAGCAGAGCCAGGTTTACGGCGGCGAGGGGTCCGAGACGAGCAAGTCGAGGGAAGCGGTGGAGGCGACGTGCGGCGTGGTGGCGACGTGCCGCGACGCCGATGGGCGGGTGCGCCTTCTTCTGACGCAGTACCACTCGACGTGCGGCGGGGCGACGTGTCCGTCGGGGGCGGTGTTCGGCGGTTCGACGCCCGCGCCTCTGGCCGGCGTCCGGTGCCCGTATTGTCTGCGCTCGTCGAAGTTCCGCTGGACCGGCGTCGTGCTGACAAAAAAGGAAATCGGCGAGGCGCTGCGGTCGCGCGGCGTCCCGGCGCTGGCGCGCCTCAAGGACGTTGTGCGCGTGGAAGTGGCGGAAACGACCAGCGGCGGGCGCGCCACCCGCATCCGCGTCACCGACTCAGGCGGCGCCTCGCTCCTGGTGGACGCCAACTTCTGGCGCAGCGCCCTGGGCAGCCTGCGCGTCCCGAGCACGTGGTTCACCGTCCGCGACGAGGGTGACCGCATCGTCCTGGAGGACGGCCACGGGTTCGGCCACGGTGTGGGCCTCTGCCAATTTGGAGCGGAGTACCTGGCGTCGCACGGCATGACGGGCGAGCAGATTGTCCGGTTCTACTATCCCGGCGCCGTCCTGGTGCGGGCGTATTAGGTCCGTCCCAGTTGAACTTGTGGGTGCCATGCTTTCGCGCTGTTGCGAAAGCATGGTCGTTCGCGGGTCGGCGGGAACATGCTTTCGCAAGCGAAAGCATGGCACCCGCAGAGCAACATTGATGCCCCAACTGGACGGGGCACGGCGCTTCGGCTGAAGAGGATGCCGCGGGATGAACATGCCGAATGGCTTTGCGTGGGAGGTTCTGGCCGCGCCCGACGGCGACGGCGGTCCGCGCCTCGGCCGGTTGACCACACCGCATGGAACGGTCGAGACGCCGGCTTTCATCCCCGTCGGCACGAAAGGGACGGTCAAAGGCGTCCGCCCCGAGACGCTCCGCGAACTGGGCGTGCAGATCGTCCTTGCGAACACGTATCACCTGGCCCTCCGGCCGGGGGCCGAGGTCGTCCGCGACCTGGGCGGCCTCCATGCCCTGATGGGGTGGGACGGTCCCATCCTGACGGACAGCGGCGGGTTTCAGGTCTTCAGTCTGGCAAGGTTGCGGACGGTGACGGACGAGGGCGTCACGTTCCGCAATCACATTGACGGCGCGGAGATGACGCTGACGCCGGAATCGGCCACGGCCGTCCAGAACGCCCTCGGCGCCGACATTATCATGGCGCTGGACGAGTGCCCGCCGTATCCGTGTCCGCGCGCGGAGGTGGCCGAAGCCGTTCGCCGGACTCTTCTCTGGGCCGGGCGATGCCGCGAGGCGCACGGCGACGCGCGGCAGGCGCTCTGGGGCATTGTCCAGGGCGGGGTGGAGAAGGACCTGCGGCGCTTTTGCGCAGAGGAGTTGGCGGCGATGGAGTTTCCGGGGTACGCGATCGGCGGCGTGAGCGTCGGCGAAGGGCACGAGCGCCTGGTCGAGGCCGTCGAGTGGACGGCGCCTTTCCTGCCGGCCGACCGGCCGCGGTATCTGATGGGCGTCGGCCAGGTGCGCGACGTGGTGGCGGCGGTGGCGCGGGGCGTGGACCTGTTCGATTGCGTTCTGCCGACGCGGAACGGTCGGAATGCCTCGGCCTTTACGTTCGACGGGCCGATCCGGATTCGCAACGAGCGGTTCCGCACGGACCGCCGGCCGGTGGAGGAGGGGTGCGACTGCCCGGCCTGCCGGCAATTCAGCCGGGGGGCGCTGCGGCACCTGTTTGCGGCGGGGGAGATGCTTGGGCCGATTCTCCTTTCGATTCACAATCTGAGGTTCTACACACGGCTTTTCGGTCGGCTGCGCGAGGCGATTTCGGCCGGTCGCTTCGACGAGGTCTCCCGAGGTTTGCTTGACACCTGCGCCGGAAGCGAATAAAAGGGTTCCTTCCGGGTGTCGTTTTCTGTCTTTCGCGAGCCAGGGTACAGGAAAGGAACGCATTCGTGGAAACCTACGCACTGATTGCCGCAGAGTCGGCTGCACCATCGCCGTCGCCGGAACAGGCGCCGCCCGGCGGGAATTACAGCTTGCCTATCATGATGGTGCTGCTCTTCGGGGTGTTTTATCTTCTGGTCTGGCGCCCGCAGAGCAAGAAGCGCAAAGAGGAGCAGAAGAAGCGCGAGGAGATGCTCAAGAACCTCAAGAAGAACGACTATGTGGTGACGATCGGGGGCATCCACGGCATCGTCTCGACGGTGACCGAGGAGGAAGTGGTGCTGAAGGTGGACGAGAAGAGCGACGTCCGGATTCGCATGGCCCGCGAGGCCATCAACAAGGTCGTCGGGCCGGACGGCAAGGAAGAGGAAAAGAAGGACCGAGGTTCGGCCTAAGCGCTGTTTGAGAAATCGCGCGGCGGCCTTCCCAGGCCGCCGCGAACAGCACAGAAAGGCTTCGAAGCTGGTGGCGGCCTGGGAAGGCCGCCACCCGACAGGTGCGGGATATCTTGCTCCGGGGGTTCGGCGCGGCGCGTCACCCGCCAGCGAAATGGGGTCATCATGAACCGAGGCGTTTACGTCGTCAGTCTGGTTTTCATCGCGGTGGTGGTCGGCGTGCCGCTCATCGCGATTGGGCTCGACCCGCAGGGCTCGGTGCGGGACTTGTTTCGCCTGGGCATTGACCTGGAAGGCGGGACGAGCCTGATCTACGAACTTCGGCCTCCCTCGCCGGAGGCCTCGCCGCCCGACGCGACCCAGGCCAAACGCGTCATCATGGGCCGCATTGATCCTACCGGTACGCGCGGCTATGTGGTGCGCCCGATCGGGAAGCGGCGCCTCGAGATCATCCTTCCGGGTCGGCGGACGCAACTGCAGGTCGTCCGCGTCGAGCCGATTACCGAAGCCGACCTGCCCAAGCCGGGCGCTGAGGGGCCGGAGGAGTTGCAGCGGTTTGTGGGCGGGTCGCGGCTGGTCATCCGTCTGAAGCCCCCTCTTTACCTGGATGATGTCCGCAACCGGGTGGAGGAGGAGATCCGCCAGCGCATGCCGCTCGAGTCTCCCGCCTGGCGTGTCGTTGGCGTTGAGAAGGCGGGCGACCAGTATCAACAAATCGCCGTCTGGCTTGCGGTTTCCGCAGAAGGCAAGGAAGCCCTGGCGCAGTGGGAAGACCTGATTCAGAGGGCCCTCAGCACGCAGCGCGACGTCTCGCGCGTCAAGCGCCTGGTAAAGCAGGCGGGGTTCCTGGAGTTTCGCATCGTGGCCGACCGTGTCAAGGACCGCGACAAGGCCAATTTCGATCGCATCCAGCGCCTGAAGGAAGCCGGCAAGCCGCCCGACAGCCCGCGGTTCCGGTGGTACCCGATGCGCCGTGGATGGGAGTTGGCTGCCGACGGCGCGCTGGACGCGTGGAACTTTGTCTATGTCGTGGACCGCGAGACCAAGACGGTCGAGGTGCTGGTGGACGTGGGCGACGGGCAGGATGTGACCGGCTCGGACATGGCCCGCGCCCAGGCCGACAGCCAGGCCGGCGACCCGATCGTCAGTTTCAGCATGAAGCCCAAGGCCGAAGCGCGCTTCGCACGCCTGACGAAGAAGGAAAACTACCAGCGCGCCTTGGCCATCATTCTGGATGACGTGATCCAGTCGTCCCCGACGCTCGGAGGCCGCAGGTCCAAGGAAGAGTACCGGCCTCTCTCGAAGGGCGGCATCATCGAGGGCTACCGCAACAACCTCAACGAACGCGACGAGGTCGTCACGATCCTGAACTCCGGCCAGTTGGCCGCCAGCCTCGGCGACCCGATTACCGAGCGGACCGTCGGCCCGGAACTGGGCGAGGACAACATCCGCAAGGGCGTCAAGGCCCTCGCGGTCGGTCTGGCCCTGGTCCTGGTGTTCATGGCCGTCTATTACCTTTTCGCCGGGCTGGTCGCCGACCTGGCGCTCGCCCTGAACCTGGTGCTTATCATCTGCATCATGCAGTGGGTGGGCCAGGCGTGGACGTTGCCCGGCATCGCGGGCCTGATTCTGACGATCGGCATGAGCGTGGACGCCAACATCCTGATCTTCGAGCGCATCCGCGAGGAAAAAGGCCGCGAGGGCAGCCTTTCTCTCGCCCTGCGGCGGGCCTACAGCCGCGCCTTCCGCACCATCCTCGACGCCAACATCACCACGCTTATCCCGGCGTTCATTCTTCTGCTGCCGCAACTCTCCACCGAGGAGGTGAAGGGTTTCGCCATTGTCATTGTCGTCGGCATTCTGGTGAGCATGGGGACGGCGCTGATCATCACGCGGCTCATTTTCGAGACGGCGATCGGCACGGGCCTCGTCAAGCAGATGGCGATGCTCCAGATTTTCCGCACCCCGAACATCAATTGGATGCGCCTGGCGAAGCCGGCCATTGTCGTTTCCGGTGTCCTCGTCCTCGCGGGCGCCGTCGCTTTCTACAATCGCGGCGACGGGAAGTATGACATCGAGTTCACGGGCGGCACGCAGGTGGAACTGGCGCTCCAGGTCCCGGAGGGTCAGACGGACGTTTCCATCGAGGAGGTCCGCCGGCGTGTCACGGAGGCGCTCGGCCCCGGAGCCACGGTTCAGGAACTCCAGTATGAGCGCGCCACCATCGCCGCCGAAGAGGGCCAGGGCGCGCCGCGGCTGGACCGGTTCCTCGTCGCGCTCGCCACCGGTGTCAAGGTCAAGGCGGACGCCATCGACGCCAGATTTCTGGCGGTGGCCGAACACCGCGATCCCGAACACGCAGCCCGGCTGGCAGCGTTCAAGGATGCCCTGCTGCCTGAAACGCGGTTCGAAGTTACCATGCGGCCGGCGCTGAACTTGGCCGACGTCGAGGCGCGCCTGCGGGAGGAGATCGGCAGGGCTTATCCGGTCGAAGCGCCCCCCTGGTATGTGGTCGGCCAAGTGCCGGACGCTGAGCTTCAGTCGGCGGTTGACGTGTTGACCGAGGTGAAATGGATGGACGAGGAGAAGGTCGCGCGGTGGCGCGAAATGATCCAGCAGGGACTCTCCGCGGGTATCCAAGAGCACGTCAAGGGCCGCTTGACGACGGTTTTCGCAGACCTTCGGCCGGAGTCGCGGGCCGCCATGGCCGATGTCCAGGCCTCCGAGATCACGGAAGATTTGATCCGGTCGCGGCTGGTGGGTCCGGCGTCCGGGGCAGGGGGGGCGGCCGACGCCGGCGAAGGCGCCGCGGAGGCCACGTCCGTCCGCTACATCCCGCCGGCGTACCGCCAGTACCTCGGCAAGGTGCGCCTCGTGGCGAGGCTCGATCCGCCGCTGACGCTGCCGGAAGTTCGCCGGCGGTTGGACGTGTTTGTTCGCGACCGCTACCCGAGCCTGGTCAGCACGCTGCTGCGGGTGGACGGGAGCGAGCCGGCCGAGCGCCAGGGCGAATACCGCGCGTGCGAGATTTGGGTGGCTGCCGACTTTCAGGGCTCACGCGCCGACGTCGCGAACCCCGTGTTCTGGACCGATGTGGCGCGCCTGGCGCTGGGCGGCGAGGAGACATTTGCCTCGACGACGGCTTTTGAGCAGACCCTGGCGGAGGAGATGTGGCACAAGGCCGTCATCGCCATCGTCTTCTCGCTCATCGCCATCGTCCTCTACATGTGGTTCCGTTTTGCGAAGGCGGGGTACGGCGTGGCGGCCGTCGCCGCACTCGTCCACGACGTCTTCATCACCCTCGGCGCCGTGGCATGCAGCGCCGCCGTTGCCGCGTGGTGGACCGGCAACCCGCTCCTCATCACCGAGATGCGCATCAACCTGCCGATGGTCGGCGCGTTCCTGACGCTCATCGGCTACTCCGTGAACGACACCGTCGTCGTCTTCGACCGCATTCGGGAGAACCGCGGCAAATTCGGCGACCTCTCCGTGGACGTCACGAACCGCAGCATCAACCAGACGCTCACCCGCACCATCTGGACCAGCCTGACCACGCTCGTCGTCGTGGCGGTCCTCTACGTTCTCGGCGGGACGGCTTCGACCATCCACGGCTTCGCCTTCGTCTTGACCCTCGGTGTCCTGGTCGGGACGTATTCGTCCATCGCCATCGCCTCGCCGATCCTGGTCCTGCGGGGCTATCTGTTCAAGGTGTACGTCTGGACGTTCCCGATTCTGGGGGTTCTGCTGCTCGGTTACTACGCGGCGGTGTACCAGCCGGCGGCCGAGTTCTTCGGTTCGTGGGGCGGCTGGGCCTGGGCCGGCGGACAGGGGCTCTGGATCGTCCTGGCGACGTGGGCCTTGTGGGCGTACGCCTACGGCCGGCCGTGGGCCGTCCTCGAAAAGGCCCGGCCGGTAGCGGTCGTCATCGCCGGCCTGGCGGTCCTGGCGGCACCGGCGCTGGTGGTCTTCGCCCTGATAACGTTGGCGGCGCCGGCCGATCATGCGGCCTGGGCGGGACCTGCTGCCGTCCGGACCCTGACAATCATCCCGGCCGCCTACGCCTTGTACCGGCTCGTGTGGGGGAAACGGCCGGAAATACGGAAAAACTAATCCTGCAGCCCGCCGCTTTCCGATACACTGGGCGGGAGAAGGGGAACCGCGAAAAGAGTCGCGCCTTCCGGGGATTCTGATGCGTCTGGTCACGAAGGCGATTCTGCTTCTGTCGCTCATCGCGCTCGGCGTATTCGTCGTGTACCTTGCGGGCCTTCGCGGCGGGCTGCACCCCGGCCGCGACGCGCGCCCGCGCGTCGGGACGACCGAGCCCGCCGGCCGCCTTCTCGAGGACCAGATCTCCACCTATGAGCGGTGGCGCGACCGCCTGGCCGACGCGCGGCGCGAAGAGACCGCCGGCGGCGGACGGGCCGCCCCGCCGTCCCAGGAGCCGCCCAACCTCCATTCCAGCGCCCAGCAGGAAGGCACCGTCGTCGCCGTCCAGACCCAGACCCCCATCGTCGGGGCCGACCCGCCGGGCCCGACCCTGCGGCCGGACGGGATCCAGGGAACCGTTGTCACCGGCCGATGGCTCCCCGTGGCCGACGACCCGTCGCGGTCTCACGTCATCCGCGCCGGCGACACGCTGTACGGCATCGCGGTGGAGCGGTACGGCGACGCCTCCTATGTCCGCGTCATCGAGGCGGCCAATCCGGGACTGAATCCCCGGACCCTGAAGATCGGCGACCGCCTCGTCCTTCCCGACAAGCAGGAGGAACGGCCGAAGCCGGAAGCCAAGGCCGCGGATACCAAGGTGTACGTCGTCCGGAAGAACGACACGCTCATCGGCATTGCGCGGCGGTTCTACGGCGATGCAGCCATGTACAAGAATATCTACGAAGCCAACCGCGACGTACTCCCGTCGGTCAACGCCACGCTCTATGTCGGCCAACGCCTTCGCCTGCCGGAACGCGAGTAAACGCTTCGGTCCCGCGCGCCAGTCTCCCGGGCGCCTCTTGCCACCCTCGCCTTGACAGCCTTCCGACCGTGTGCGATGCTGCGCGGCGAAGCGGGGGAGGGAGCGCGGCGGATGGTTCCCGGCGAGCGGAAGAGCGAAGCGGCCGAGAACGTCCGTGTCGGGACGAGCGGTTGGTCGTACCCGGACTGGCAGGGCCGGTTCTATCCGGCGGAGAAACCGAGCTCCTTCGACGACCTCGCATACCTTGCCCGCTCCTTCGATTGCGTCGAGGTGAATTCATCGTTCTATCGGCCGCCGAACCCGCGCCACGCCGCCTCCTGGCTCCGCCGCACGCCGCCCTCCTTCGAGTTCGCCTTCAAACTCCACCAGCGCTTCACGCACGAGCGCCAGCGCCCCTGGACGCGCGACGAAGTGGACGAGTACAAGCGCGGCATCGAGCCGGTGCGCGAGGCCGGGCGGCTCGGAGCGATCCTGGTGCAGTTCCCCTGGTCCTTCCGCGCCGATGCCGACGCCTTCCGTCACCTGGAAACCGTCCGGCATGACTTCGGCGACCTGCCGCTCGTGGTGGAAGTGCGGCACGTGTCGTGGCTGGGCGAGGAGGCGCTCGCCGCCGTGCGCGACGGGGGCTTCGGCTTCGCCGACATTGACCAGCCCGCCGGCCGATCCGCCATCCCGCCGATGAGCCTGGTCACGGGGCCCGTCGGCTACGTCCGCCTTCACGGCCGGAACCGCGAGGCCTGGTTCTCGAAGGATGCCGACCGCGATTCGCGCTACGATTACCTCTACCGCGAGGAGGAATTGGAGGAATGGATCGGGCGTATCCACGAGATCGCCCGGGCAAGCGAACGCACGTACGTCTTCACGAACAATCACTATCGCGGCCAGGCGCCGGCCAACGCGCTCCAGATCCTGTCGAAGTTGCGCGGCCGGCGCGTGCCGGTTCCCATCGCGATGCTTGAGGCGTTTCCGTTCCTCCAGGCCATCGCCGCGGAGGGTCCGGCCCCCGGCGAACAGGGACGCCTGTTCTGATATGCAGCCCTGTTGCGGCGACGACGGCGCCGAAACCGAAAAGGTTTTTCGGGGTGGGCGCACGCCCCCTACGGATGAGGTTTGGGGAGGCGGATGCCCCCAGGATTTGGTTCAGCCCTGGCGGCGCTTGGTGGGCCGGCGGCGTCGGCCTTTCTGCGCATCGCGCTGGCGGCCGGCGGCGGCCTTGTCGGCGGCGGTGGCTTGTTCGCGGGCCTTCTTGCCCTTCCGCCGGAGTTCCGCGACCGAGCGGGTCCTCATCCGTGCCGCGCCTTGCCACTTCCACGTGCCGCGATACTCGCCGCGACGCTTCGCCGCCGCCAGACGCTGCTTCGCCTGGGGGATGGCCTTTCGGTACTGCGGCAGCCAACGGGCCTGGGCGACGAGCATCTCGTCGGTCATCTGCCAGACCTCTTCGGGGTCGCAGACGGCGCCGACGAGCGGGTCGTGCAGCACGGCCTGTTTCAGAAGCGTGACGTCGCCTGCGACAGCGGCCTGGACGGCCATGCGCTGGACGCTGATGCTCGCATTCAACGTGGCGGCGCAGGCGAGCGGCAGCGGGCCGACACGCGGAACGCTCACGCCGTTACGGTCCACATAGGCGGGCACCTCGACGATGCAGTCGTCCGGCAGGTTGGGGATACAGCCGTGGTTCTTCACGTTGAAGTGTCCACGATAGACGCGTCCGGTCTGGAGCGCCTCGATGATGTAACTGGCGTGTTCGGTGGACCGGGCCGCGGGCGTGATGGGCGGGTCCTTGTCCGCGAGCCATTTCGGGAAGTCCGTCTCGAACCAGTTTCGCCCTTCGGTGCAGACGCGCAGGTATCCGCCCGTTTCGCCGTTGATCCAACTCGACAGGTCGGCCCACTTGCGGATTTCCTTCGGGCGCTTGCGGTACCAGGGCAGGTACTCCGACAGGTGGCCGTTCGACTCGGTCGAGTAGTAGCCGAAGCGCCGCAGGACGTCGATGCGGACCTTTTCGGTCCTGGAATAGACGGGGTGGCGCTCAAAGGCTTCGAGGAGTTCCCGGCTCGTGACCAGGCGTCCCTTGTAGAGGATGCGGATGTACCAGGTCTGGTGGTTGATGCCGGCGCAGATGATGTCCACCTCGCGGCGGTCCTTGGCGCCCAGGACATGGGCGATCTGTTGCCAGCCGCCTTCGACGCCGTGGCACAGACCGATGGTATTCACCCGGCCGAAGTCCATCGCCGCCCACGTGTTTATGGCGTTGGGGTTGGCGTAGTTGAGGAACAAGGCGCCGGGGCGGGCGACCTCGCGGATGTCTCTGCAAAAGTCCAGGATGCAGGGGATGTTCCGCTGGCCGTACAGGATGCCGCCCGCGCACAGCGTGTCGCCGACGCACTGGTCCACGCCGTACTTCAGCGGCACCTCGATGTCGAGCCGGAACGCCTCCAGGCCGCCGATCCGGGTGCAGTTGATGACGTAATCGGCGCCTTCCAGGGCGCGCCGGCGCTGGAGCGTCGCCGTCAGACGCGCCGGCAGGCGGTTCGCCTTAAGGTCCTTGCGGCACAGTTGCGTGACCATGTCGAGGTTGTGGCGATTAATGTCGGTGAACGCAAAATCGGTGTCCGCCAGTTCCGGGATCGTGAGGATGTCGCGGAAGAGGTGGCGCGTAAAGCCGACGCTGCCTGCGCCGATGAAAGCTACCTTAATCATCCGGTCTGCTCCTTTTCCTTTTTTTGCCGGCGGCGGGTCGCGCTACGGGCGCTTGTGCTTCCTGGCCCACCGCGCTTTCAATCGCTTCATCTCGGCTGTGACGCGGACGCGCTTGCCGGGGCACTGGTTGCGGCGGTCGTAGAGCCAGTTGCCGAGGTTGTCTCGCAGGACGGGCATGCGCTTGGCCACCGGCGGCGGCGCCGCGACGCGCGTCGGCTTGGCCGCGTACCAATAGGCGACGCTCGACATCTCGTTCGCCAGGTGGTTGGCGTGCCCGTGCTCGATCGTGGCCTTGATTTCCTTTTGAAAGCGGACGGGGTTCTCCAGATGGAAAACGTAACTGGTCTGATAGCCCCTGGTGTTGGACTCGTGGATGGACGAGCCATTGCGCAGGAAGGCGTTCGGCTGCATGCCCCAGGCCTGGTTCAGATAGTCCTCGCTGCCGGTTCCGTGGAGGTCGGGCGGCCACTTGTATCCGTCCACCCAGATCATGTCGTCGCCTTCCCCCCACCACGTGCCCTGGAAGTTGGTGACGGAGAGGTTGCAGCCGATGTAGTGACCGCGACCTTTGGTCGCAAGGATAACGTAGTTATTGTCCCACGCGAGAGGGCCCTTGTTTACGGCGTTGGCCTCGGGGTGGTTGACGGTGATCTCGTGCGCCCATCCGCCGAACGGGTTCGCCCGTCGGAACTCCGCGTGGAAGTATCCGAGGTCGTCCGGCAGGGCGTCCACCCGCTCGTAGTCCACGTAGAAATACTGCCGGTGGTCCTCGCGGCCCTCGTTGACGAGTTCCACCAGGGCGCGCTTGCGGAACGGCATCGGCGCGTAGCAGTTCAGGGCGCAGCCTTGATTGAAATGGTTGTTCTGGTTCGTCGAGGCCGTGAAAAGAAACGATTGATACGAGTTGGCGATGCCGTGACCCAGGCCGAAGAAGTCGCCGAGCGGCACAAGGACGCTGGGGCTTGGGGCGTCGTCCCACGTGATTCGCAGGAGGCACTCGCGGTAGTGGCAGGCCTGCGTCATCCAGATGTGCCGGATGACGCCCGGACCGCGGAGGTCGGCCAGGACGGCCGTCTTGCCTGCGGGGATGGTCCAGGCATCGGCATTGCGGCCGGCCATGTCGTACGACGAACAGCGCGACGTCCTCCCGCAGGACAAGCGAGCGAGGTCCGCGAACATGAAGCACTTTCCTTTGTAAGGTCCGGTGCGTGCGGTTGGCGCGAGTCCCCGAACGAGGGCGGCGAGTCCCCGAACGAGGGCGGGAGTGTAGCGTGGCTGACCGCGGCCGTCAACCATTTTGCGTCGCCGGGCGGATGTTGAAACGGTTTGTCGCCGGTGCTATAAGGTGTACGTGTCCTCTCGAACCGGGCCGACATCCTCTTTCCGTACCCGTGGCGCGAGATTCGCGGCTACGCGGTGGAGCATCGTGCTTGCCGCGGCCGGAGACCACGCCGCTACGGACGCGCGGCGGGGGTCAGGACAACCCGGCAGTGATCAGCCGCCCGGCGGGGTCTCGGCGGCCTTGCGGTCGGCTTGGGCGGCGTCCCGAAGTTCGTCGAGGTATCGTTCCCACTCGTAGCGCATCCATTGGTCCGGCGGCGCCCCGCCCCGTGCCCTTGCCAGGTGGTGGACGGCGTTCCGCAGCCACTCGCGCTGATCCACATGGTTGCGCGGGAGTCGCGTCGCAGGCCCTTCCGGATGATAGCCCGCCTTGGCGAGCATCCCGGCCAGCCGATCCTGCACGAGTCGGTGAAACTCTTTCTCGAGTGCGTCGCGCTCCGCATCGGCCGTCCGGCGGAGGTCCGCAATCAACATGTCAGCCAAGGCGCGGACATCGCGGATGTTGCCGGCCGGGTTGCGGCTCTCCAGGGCGGCCCATAGGTCGAGCAAGGTTTCGATCTGGCCCCGCGTCAACCTGTAATGCCAGTACGACGACACCATCTGTAGCAATTGCGGCCGCAGCGCTGCCCGCGCGAGCCGCACCTGGACCCACGCCTTGGCCGCCTCGACGTTGGCGTCACGCTGGCGGTCGGCTTCCTCCTTCGGGAGCCTTGTGCCGATATCAATCCACTTCACCTCGGCCGGGTGGTAAAGGCCGGCCACCGCTCGGACGCCGAGATCGCAGAACCGCAGGCGGACCGGCTCGAGATGCTTTCCGCCGGCAGCGCCCACCATGAAGCCATAATACTCCGTATTCTTCAAGAACGACTGGATGATCGGAAGGACGACCGCCTCGTCCAGCCAATTGGCCGGTTCGATGTAGATCTCGATGAACTCCCCCATAATGGCCGCCCTCTCCATACGGGTTAGTTTGTCCGACCCCAGAAGGCGGTTCAGGCGGGGCCGCCCCCAGTCGCCTGCGCGTGCATCGAGGTACAGGGCATAGGTTGTCCAGAATTGCACCGGGACAACATGTTTTTTCCGTGGCCACTCCACGAGGGCGACGTATTCGACGGCCTCCGCGCTTTCCTCGCCGCTGTGCCGCAGGCTTTCCAAAAACTCGCCCCGCAACCGGCTCTCCACTTCCAAGTAATACATCGGCGGTTGTTTCCTCGCCATCTCCTTCTCCCAACTTTCGAGGAACTTACGTGCGGCCCGCAGGCCGGCCTCGTACCGGGCGGTTTCCTCGGGGGTCCGCCGGCGCGGCTCCTGGGCCGCTCCGGCCGACCCGGAAATCATGACCAAAAGCCACACCGCCACCAGCGCCACTACGGCGGCTTGCTCCATGGCCCTTCTCGCCCAAGACCTCAGGTCATCCATTTCCGCATCCTCCACAAGCCTTGCTCTGGGTCTCACCCTTTTGTCAAGCCCCTACCTAAGGCGTCTCTACCACTTCCCAAGTCCCCCCCGTATCTGGGCGGGGCATGCGTCCAATCACTTTTTCTCCGGCGTCCCAGCGCCCATTCCCATTGTTATCAACAAAATCGCCCCCGAACGAACAGCCTCCGACGATCCCGGCGCTGATGACACCGGACGGCAAGGGCGGCGTGGTCGATTTGATCTGGGCCGCGAGGCTGGTCCTCTCCACGGTATTTTTACCCGTCGCATCCGCGAAGAAGCGATACGGTTCCCCCGTGTGGCAATGAAGGAGGTTTACGATTGCATCACCTCGTAAGAAAGGTCGAATGAGGTCCGCGTATTGCGGCATGGGCAGAGGATGCCAGTCCGACGGGAAGTTGGGGTCGAGTTGAATGATCGCCAGGTCCGTGGAGTGGCCCACCGCGTCCTTCTGGTTCTCAGGCTGCCGGGCGCACGTCATTATCCTCGCGATTTCTTCGGCCACCTTTTCCCCTTCTGCGTCCCCAACCGGGCGGTTAGGAGCCGCCCGGCGGGGTCTCGGCGGCCTTGCGGTCGGCTTGGGCGGCGTCCCGAAGTTCGTCCAGGTATCGTTCCCACTCGTAGCGCATCCACTGGTCCGGCGGCGCCCCGCCCCGTGCCCGTGCCAGGTGGTGGACGGCGTTGCGCAGCCACTCGCGCTGATCCACATGGTTGCGCGGGAGTCGCGTCGCAGGCCCCTCCGGCTGATAGCCCGCCTTGGCGAGCATCCCGGCCAGCCGATCATGCACGAGGCGGTGAAACTCTTTCTCGAGCGCGTCGCGGTCTTTGTCGCCCGTCCGCCGAAGATCTTCCTCAAGCAGGTCCGCCAAGGCGCGGACGTCGCGGATGTTGCCGGCCGGGTTGCGGCTCTCCAGGGCCGCCCAGAGGTCCAGCAAGGTTTCGATCTGGTCCCGCGTCAACCGGTAACGCCAATACGAGGACGCCATCTCGAGCAATTGCGGCCGCAGCCCTGCCCGCGCGAGCCGCACCTGGACCCACGCCTTGGCCGCCTTGACGTTCTCGTCGCGCTTGCGGTCGGCTTCCTCCTTCGGGAGCCTTGTGCCAATATCAATCCACTCTACCTCGGCCGGCTGGTAAAGGCCGGCCACCAACTGAACCCCCAGGTCGCAGAACCGCACGCTGACCGGCTCGAGATGCCGATCGCCCGCCGAACCGACAAGAGTGCAGAAGTAATCCGTGTTCTTGAGGAACGACTGGATGATCGGAAGGACGACCGCCTCGTCCAACCAATTGGCCGGTTCGATGGAGACCCGGATAAACTCCCCCATAATGCAAGCCTTGTCCATATGGGTTAGTTTGTCCGACTCCAGAAGGCGGTTCAGGTGGGGCCGCCCCCAGTCGCCCGCGCGTCCGCGAAGATACGCGGTATAGGTTATCCAGAATTCCCATGGGATAACGCGTTTTCTCCGTCGGCACTCCACGAGTGCGACGAATTCGGCCGCCTCCGCGCCTTCCCTGCCGTTTTGGCGCAGGCTTTCCAAAAACTCATCCTTGACCCCCTCCATGGCAATCGCGTAATCCCCTGGCGTTTTTTCCCGCGACGCTACTTTGTCGCGATCTTCCAGGAACTTGCGTGCGGCCCGGAGGCCGGCCTCGTACCTGGCGGTTTCCTCGGGGGTCCGCCGGCGCGGCTCCTGGGCCGCTCCGGCCGCCCCGGAAGTCATGACCAAAAGCCACACCGCCGCCAGCGCCACTACGGCGGCTTGCTCCATGGCCCTTCTCGCCCAAAACCTCGAGTTATCCATTTCCGCATCCTCCACAAGCCTTGCTCCGGGTCTCACACTTTTGTCAAGTCTCTAGAAACGGTTTCAAAACCACTGCAACCCCTCACCCTTGCCCTCTCCCACAAGGGGAGAGGGGGTTATGAAACAGACTCTAAGGCGTCTCTACCACTTGCCAAGTCCCCCCATCCGGGCGGGGCATGCGTCCAATCACAGGTTCTTCGGGGTCCCAGCGCCCATTCCCATTGTCATCAGCATAACCGCCCCCGCACGCACAGTTTCCGCTGATCCCGGCGCTGATGACACCGGACGGCAATGGCGGCGTGGTCGATTTGATCTGGGCCGCGAGGCTGGTCCTTTCCACAATATTTTCACCCGTCGCATCCGCGAAGAAGCTATACGGCTCCCCTGTAAAGCAATGCAGGAGGTTTACGATCGCATCATCCCGTAAGAAAGGTCGGATGAGGTCCGCGTAGTCTGGCACCGGCAGGGGATGCCAGTCCGACGGGTTGCCGAGCTGGATGATCGCCAGGTCCGTGGAGTGGCCCACAGTGTCCACTTGGTTCCAAGGTTGCCGGGCGCCCTCCATCACCCTCGCGATTTCGGTCACCTTTTTGATCGTGAACTTGCCGAGGTCCCCGTGTCCCAAGGTATCATACGTGCTGACGGAATGGTACGCCACGGGGGGATTGAGGCCGCTGAGGTAGCCGGGAAGTTGGTCAATCTGCTGGATGTTGCCGTTCAACCCGCAGGTCAAAAGGACGGTGCGTCCATTAGAATCTTCCGCGTACATTTCCTTAAGCGCGATGCCCGAAAAGATGAACTTCCCGTTCATCGTCACGCCCTTTGCGTCCGGGGTGGTGTCCTTAGTCGTATTATACTGGTTGACGACGATCACGTGAACGCCGGACTCAAAGAGATCGCTGCGCCAGACGGGCGGGGACCCCCCTGGTGGACCGGCCGGAACCGCAAAGACCCCGACGCAAATGACCAGAGAAGACGTGTTTGCCGGTATGGGCGGGCTCAGGGCCTGGTGGAGATTGGCCAAATCCTCCATCTCGTACCACGGTATATTGTTGTGTCTGCGACAGGCTACGACCTGGCCCGGTGCCCGGCTGGAAAGAGGCGCCTCCTGCCGGCGTTGTGTTTAACTCGGCCACCTCTTCCTCGCTCTTGACCACAAAGGGCCGGCTGTCCCAGGCATTCGTCGGCGAGACCTGGTTGTTGTGAACGTTCCTTGCGGCAACCGCCGGCTGTTGCCCCACCGACACGGATACGCAGATTGCCGCCAGCGCCGCGCAAAGTCCTGTTTTTCCCATGTTATTCCTCCTTTTCTATCGCTTCGCCTGGTTGGCCAACTTCTCCTCCAGTTCCAGAATCTCGTTTGCCGAGACCCGCCCGGCCTCCCAAGTCTTCGGGTAGCGCGAGCGCAGGAGCCGAAACGCCGCGATCGCCTTTTGCCAATGCTCCGTGAAGTAGTAAACGTACCCCTCGTAATACAATGCCTTGGGTGCCTCCTCGCTGCGCGGGTACAACGTATAAATCCTTTGGTAAGTCACGAGGGCCGCCGGCTTATCATCCAGGCTCAGGAGCAGCGCGGCCTTGTCCAGAAGGGCCATCGGCGCCATGGGCGCGGCTTGGTACTCGCCCTCGAACTTCTCGAGGGCCTTGAGCGCCTCCTGGAATCGAAAGGAAAGTCGCAGCGCTTCAGCGGTTTCCATCTGGGCGTACGCCTTTTGCGCCAGGGTGGCGCTTTGAACCAAGGGCGTCCGGCCCAGCCGCTCCAGAAGGCTGAGCGTTTTCGCAGCGTCCCCCGCTTCGAGGTATGCACTGGCCAGGAAAAGGAGCGTCTGCACGCGCCGGTCTCCAGCCAAAACGTGTTCCTTGAAATAAACGGGATTTTTCTTCTGCCGGCACATATCGAGCAAATACTGCATGTTGCTGCCAATGGTATAGCCTCCCAGTTTGCGCGTCGGTCGCAGCCTCAACTCCTCCGTCAGGTATTTCTCGGCTACATCCAGTTGGCCGCACAGGTAAAAGCACAGCCCGAGCCGCTCGCAAGCGTCGGGCAAGACCTCCGCCCAGGTGGGGTCCGGGCGGGGGTCGGCCAGATGGGCCAACGGATCCGGCGGTTCCCGGTCCGTGCCGTCGGGGGGCGCCTTGGCGTTCTCGAGAAGCCCAGGATGAACGATGGCCGAAAAGTGCCGGGCGGCGGCATCCACGTCAAAGAACTGCTCCAGGAGCAAGTCGCCCGCAAGCAACAGCGCTTGACCTCGCCAGGGCCCTTGCGGGGCCTCTTCGATAAAGGCCGTCGCCCGCTTCAGGGCCGGTTCGTACTTTTTCTGGCCCGCCAGACACACGGCCGCGAGATAACCCGCCGGGTGCCTGAGCGAGTGTTCGGGATACCCTTTGACAATGGACTCGTAGAGCTCCATCGCTTCGGCAAACTTCCCATCGGTTCGCAACCGATCGGCCCGATCGAAAGTGTCCTGAGGTTCCCCTTTCATGTCGGCCAGGCGCTGGGCCTCGCGCAGACGCCCTTCGAGGCGGCGGATGAGGTCCTTTTGGTCGTAACAGTACTGGCGCGCGTAGGCGAGGGCGAAGCGGAACGATTCGACGGCCTTCTGGTACTCCTTGCGCGCCAGGAGCGCCCGCCCGCACCCTTCGGCCGCACCCACGAGCGCCAGGCCCTCGGTCTGGCCCGCCATCCAATCGAAGAGGACCAAGGCCTCGTACGGCTTGCCGAGGGCCAGGAGCGCATCGCCCGCTACAAGGTAGCAGTCGGCGTAATCCGGGTTATACGTGTCGCGCGGCTCGACGTAGGGGCGGACAATGTCGAGGGCCTTCTCGGACGCTTTGGAGGCGAGTGCGACGCGGGCGATGAGGGCGTCCACGCGCGGAAGTTCGCGCTTGGTGTCGGCGGCCGCATCGTCCGCGCCTTCGGCCTGCTTAGCCAGGCCGCGACGGAGGTCCGCAAGGAGCGGCGCGGCCTTGCGATGGTCGCCCGACTCGACCAGCGCGGCGCACCGCTCGACCGCCTCGTGGACCGCGGCGCGGCGGGCCTGCGTCTCGACGGGGGAAGGAGTGGAAGCGCGTGCGGGCGGACCTTGCACCGTGGCTGCAAAAGAAAACACCGCCAAAGAGATGATCAGCGTCCAGCGCCAGCCGGACCTATGACAGCAATTCCTACACGTCACCACGACCCCCCTTGTCCTAGGGCACCACTCGTTTTCCTATTTCTACTACGAATCTTATCTCTCACCCAGCGAAGAATTCGTGTTCAAAGTCTGAGGCTGAAAACCGGGCCCTTTTTTGTCCCTTCGGCGCTAGGGCTTGCGCCGACGGCGCTTGCCTCAGGCCGCGCTATGTGCTAGAATACCTTGTGGACAACGTGGGGGCGACTGGTTTCGACGGGGCTCTTGCGGGCCTGAAGTTGCGCGAAGAGGTTGTCGGCCACCTCTTTAAACTGCCGGCACAATCACAAATGCCGATTCAGGCATGTCGTTGGCTGCCTAACTAGCGGCCACGTCCTTCGGGGTTCGTCCGTGGGCCTCGAAAGGACGCCGATACGCGGGCTAGTTGGCCGAGTTGACCGCGTGCGAGGCTGACGAGACTCCGAGTCGCGGTTGGGCCTGAGCGGATCCTGTTGGTCGGAGCCACACGGGCCGAGAAACAATAGACCGACTACTCGCGTAGACGCTTCAGGCCACGGGCATCCGGACGTGGGTTCGATTCCCACCGCCTCCACCATTTCTTCGCGCTCGAACCCGTCCCTTGCGGGTTTCGGTGCTGCGCTGGAACTGCGGGGAACAAGAGGACAGGGCTAGGCACGCCCTTGCTACGGCAGGCCGTGCCGCTAGAATGCTCTGATGGATCAGGCTTTCATTCGCAACTTCAGCATCATCGCCCACATCGACCACGGCAAGAGCACGCTGGCCGACCGGCTTCTCGTGCGAACCGGGGCCATTAGTCCGCGCGAGGTTCGCGAGCAGATGCTCGACGCCATGGACCTGGAGCGCGAGCGAGGCATCACGATCAAGGCCTCCGCGGTGACGCTCGATTACGAGCACGCCGGCCGGCAGTACATGCTTAACCTCATCGACACGCCGGGCCACGTGGACTTCCACTACGAGGTCAGCCGCGCGCTGACGGCCTGCGAAGGTGCGCTCCTGGTGGTCGACGCGAGCCAGGGCGTGGAGGCCCAGACGGTGGCCAACGCCCATCTCGCGCAGAGGCTGGGCTTGAGACTGGTGCCCGTCGTCAACAAGGTTGACCTGCCTGCCGCGCGGCCGGAGGACACGGCCATGGAGGTCGAGCGCCTGCTGGGAACGCGGGCGGAGGATTGTCTTTTCACGTCGGCCAAGACGGGCCAAGGCATCGAGGAAATGCTCGAGGCCATCATCGAGCAGCTTCCACCCCCCGTGGGGGAGCCGGACGCGCCCCTGCGGGCGCTTATCTTCGACTCGGCGTACGACAGTCACCGCGGCGTGATCGTTTACGTGCGGGTGGTGGACGGGCGCCTTCGCCGAGGCGAGAAAATCCGGATGATGGGCGCGGGCGAGGTGTACCAGGTGGTGGAACTCGGGAAGTTCCGGCCGCGGCCGACGGCGGTCGAAACGCTGGCGGCGGGGGAGGTCGGCTACGTGATTGCCGGCATTCGCACCGTGGCGAGCATCCACGTCGGCGACACGATCACCCTGGCCGCCCAGCCGGCCGAGAAGGCCCTCGCCGGCTACCGCGCGCCGCAGCAGATGGTCTTCTCGGACTTCTACCCGGGCCCTTCGACCGAGTTCCGCGAGATGCGCGGGGCGTTCGAACGGCTCCAACTGAACGACGCCGCCCTGACGTTCCACCCCATCAGCTCCGAGGCCCTCGGTTTCGGTTTCCGCTGCGGGTTTCTGGGCCTGCTGCACATGGACATCGTGCAGGAACGCCTGGAACGCGAATACGACGTCGAGGTCGTCCAGACCGCCCCCACGGTGCCGTACCAGGTGCTCCTCGCGAGCGGCAAGTTGCAGGAGGTGGACTCCGTCGGCGACCTGCCGGACCCGGGCGTTATCGCCGAAATCCGCGAGCCCGTCGCACGGGTCGACCTCATCGTGCCGGCCGACGCCATCGGCTCGATCATGGCCTTGGCGGAGGACCGCCGCGGAACCTACCGCCGGACGGAGTACCTCTCGCCCGACCGGGCGATCCTGACCTACGACTTGCCACTCGCCGAGATCCTGTACGACTTCTACGACAAACTCAAGAGCGCGACACGCGGCTACGGGACGATGGACTACGAGGTCTCGGGCTTCGTGGCGAACGACCTGGTGAAACTCGACATCCTGCTCAACGGCCAGGTGGTGGAGGCTCTGTCGCGGATCGTCCACCGGTCGAAGGCGGAGGCCCGCGGGCGGGCGATCCTGAAACGTCTCCGGAAGGAAATCGCGCGGCACCAGTTCGAGATTGCCCTGCAGGCGGCCATCGGGTCGCGTATCATCGCCCGCGAGACGATCAAGGCCTTCCGCAAGGACGTGACGGCCAAGTTGTATGGCGGCGACGTCACCCGCAAGCAGAAACTTCTGAAAAAGCAGAAGGCCGGCAAGAAGCGGATGAAAATGATCGGGACGGTCGAGGTTCCCCAGAAGGCCTTCATGGCGGTCCTCGAAGCCGAATGATTCGCCCGCGGGAATAGGGTTCCGCGCGGCGGCCTTCCCAGCCTGCCCGCCGAAGCCCCGGCGCGCCGGGGGCGAAGGTAGGGGCCGCCGCGCGCTGTTCACGTTTAGCCGTCGGCGGCACGCCGACGGTCCTAACCCTTCCCTCCGCCCGCCGGCCCGCTTCCGCCGCCGCCAAGGCTATGGCGGACAAGTGCGGGCCGCGTGCCGTTGACTTTGGACCCGCCTTCGCCGGAGGCTATGGCGGGTAATCTTTGGACCGCCGCCCCCGCCCGTTCCTTCCCGTCGCCCTTCACCCCCCGCGCCGCCGACCACGGCAACCTCTTGAACCTCGCCCTACACGATGGTGCGATTGTCGTGCCGAACGGGATTGATGGTGTCCCCCCGAACTCGCAGTTCTGCGTATTCCGTTGATGCATATTGCAGAAGCCCGGAGATGGAATATAATCATCCCAAAGCCCACGGTGGTCGTGGGCCAAAGGTCCAATGGGAAATCCCGGTTTACGTCAAGGCTTGGGTGGAATTCTTGGCCGGAAGGAAGCCCAGGAGAATCGGCGGACCGGCTCACCGGGGGCCGAGCACGGCCGCTGACAGGAGGAATCGGGGATGCTTTTCAGCAAGTCCGCTTACACGTTTGAACTGCATGATGACGGCACGTTCGAGATCAGCACACCTTCCGGCAATCTCAAGTTCCTGGAAAGCAAGGGCATTCCTTTTCTCCCGCTGGTCAACCGGGGCGTGGTATGGGGGGCGCCCGAAGTTACGACGAGCCGGGACGCAGGTTGCGATACGATCACCTTCGCCCTGAAATCGAATTGGCTTTACGACTCTCCCCGGGTCATCCTGCGATTGAAGGACGATTACGTTGAGTTTTTCTTCAGCGCCGCCCGTGTCAAGCGGAGAGTCGCCCTCAACAAGTGGTACCTGTTCGAGAAGGGCACGAAAATCAACGGCCTTGAATGTCTGGACTTTCGTTCCCATATCATCAATTCCGACCCCTATGAAACGCATCAGATCATCCTCGGCAGGCGGAAACTGGGCATCTCCGGTTTTCAGGCGGACACCGAAGACGGGGATTTTATGTTCGGTCCGCACCCGATGCTGTTTATCTTCAGGCATCTGGAAGACAACCTTCTGGTGGCGCCGCTGCAATTGGTCCAGGCGGAAAGCCTGTACGTCCAGATGGATGAGGGGAGCACCCGGCTCAGGGATTTTCACATTCGGATCGGCGACAACCTGTACTGGCTTCAGGAGGGCGAGGCGCTGGAGTCGCCCCACTTCATGATTCAACTTACCCGCGACAAGGACCCCTACGAGACCCTGGCCGCCTATACCGGCATTCTCGTCCGGGACGGGCTTGTGCGGGCGAAGACGGAAAACGAGATCGAGCCCTGGTGGCTCTCGCCCATGTGGTGCAGTTGGGGTGACCAGCACTTCGAGTTGGAGAAGAAGGACAGTGCCACCAGCCTCGCCACCAACCGCTGGCCGCTCTTGGACCGCATCCACGACCGGCTGGTCAACGCCGTCGTCGAGGTCATCGAGAAGCATCAACTCCCCATTCGGACCTTGATCCTGGACGACATGTGGTACGACAAAAAGGGCGACATGCACCCGGACAAGGCCAAGTTCCCCGACATGCGCAGCACGGTGGACCGGCTGCACGGGAAGGGATTCAAAGTTTTAGCTTGGTCCACGCTCTACAAGTTCGACGAAAATTCCCAGGTCTACAAGAACCACCCGGAGTGGTTTGTCATCCACCATTACCCGCGGAGTTGGTCCATCCTGGACACCGTGCCGGACAACATTCATATTGACTATTCCGACGAGAAGATCGTGAGGGCCTACCTGGGCGAACTCCTGCACCGCTTCCTTTCCTCCGACCCGGGCTGCTACAACTTCGACGGCATCAAGTTCGACTGGCCCTTCCTGGTCCCGCACGACTATCCCTATGAAAATCGGGACTGGGTGGGAAAGGAAATGACGGTCTACAAGACCCAAAAACTCATCTATGACATGGCGAAGTCCTTTAAGCGGGATGCGCTGATCATCGGAGTGTCCCCCCATCCGTTTTTCAATGATACCCAGGACATCATCCGGACCTATGACGTCGCCACCCCGGATATCCGGGTCCATATAAACAGGGCAAAGTATGTGAAAGCCATCGCTCCCGGCATGATTCCGGGGCTCGATGAACATGTTTATTTCCAGAATTTCTTCCGGTATCTGGACGTGGGCGGCAGACTCGGCATCCCCATGTTGTACAACCTCCTTTGTTTCAACGGCGACAATTATCAGCCGACGGATGCGGACTACCAGACCATGAAGAAACTCCTGTGGGATTACGTCAACCGGACGCCCATGCTGAGGGACTACATGCGCTCGCCGCGCCGGTAGCCCGCAAACCGGATCATGCCATGGCGGCGGGTGGCCGGTGGACGAGGCGGGAAAAAACGATAGTCGGTTTTCTTCGGAGGAAGAGCTAAAATGAATAAGTCCGTCCTGCCCTGGGCCGTGCCGGACGTCCTGGCGTTGGGCTTGGCTGCGGCGCCCATCCCGGTCGCCATCTTTAGTGAGGAGACCGGCGAGGGCTAACGGCCCGTTGAAAAGGGCGGCTTGACAACCAGGGCCGCCGCGGATGAGAAGGTGGCACCGGACCTCCGAAGGAGTATGAAGGTGACGCCACACCTCCTGGCCTTCCCAACGCTGATTGGGTCGGTGGTCGCGCTGGCGCTGCTCTGTCTGTACTGTGCCGGACCGGCGTTTGCATCGAGCGCAGCCCAAGGCGCTGGAACGACAAGCCTCTGGGCTCTGGCCAGGAGTAAGCAGCCGGTGCACCGGTTCTCGACGCTGCTGACCGCGCAGGACGTGCGGGATCGTCTGAGCACCGAGGAAGGCATCCATTCCGCCATGGACTGGTGCAAGAAGACCGCGGTGACGAAGGTATACATCGAGGTGTTTCGTGACGGCTACCAGGCCGAGCGGGCCGCGCTCGAGCACATCAAGAAGCGTTTCGTCGCGGCTGGCTTCACGGTGTCCGGATGCGTGACGACGACCCAAGTCGGCAGGGTCTCGACGGGCTGGAAGGAGATTTCCTGCTATACCGACCCGGCGACGCAGGAGAAACTCCAGGGCATCTTCGAGTACGCCGCGAGCCTCTTCGACGAGATCATGATCGACGACTTCTGGTTCACCGACTGCGCCTGCCCCGAATGCGATGCCGCCCGTCGCGCGAAGACCGTCACGGTCGGCCGGCGGACGTCCCCCGTGGCGGGCGACACCTGGGAGGACTACCGGCGCGACCTGATGATTCGTTTGTCGCACGAACGGGTTCTCGGCCCTTCCAAGCGCGTCAACCCGAAGGCGCGGCTGATCATCAAGTACCCCCAGTGGTATGACAACTTCCACGAGCGCGGCTACGAAGTGCTGCGGGAGACGGCCGACTTCGACCGCATCTGGGTCGGCACCGAAATCCGCGACTGGCAGGACAAACAGTGGGGCGGCACCGTCCAGTATGAGGCGTATTTCATCATGCGATGGCTCGGCGGCATCGGCGGGGCGAAGTGCGGAGGAGGATGGTACGACTGGCTGGGCACGACCGAACGCACCTACGTCGAGCAGGCGCGACAGACCGTGTTGGCCGGGGCACGCGAATCCCTGCTGTTCTGTTACGGAGGCCTCCAGCGGGACACGGGGCCGAAAGACATCGAGGCGCTGCGGTCGAACCTGCCCGAACTGCTGGCCGTCGCTGAGCAGGTGCAGCGCCGCCCCCTCATCGGGATCGCCGCCTACAAGCCACCCAACAGCCATCCGGAGGGCGAAGCGCGGGTGTTTGATTTCGTCGGGATGCTTGGTCTGCCGCTGGTGCCCTGCCACGAGTTTTCCGCCGAGGCGCCTGCGGCGTTTTTCTCCGTTCACGCCCTCAAGGACGCCGACCTTGCCGTAAAACTGTCGGCATTCATCGCCGCAGGCAAGCCCGTGCTGGTCACGGACGGACTGGTCCAGCGGTTGGCAGGCAAAGTGGACCTGGCGGGACCCAACGTGCATGTGCTGCCCGTGAAGGGCCAGCCCAAATCGCTGCTGCAACTGTCCGAAAGCGAACTGAACTCGATGCGGGCGCCGCTGCTGCGGGCACTTCAGACATCGCTGCTGGCGCCCAACCGGGTCGCGCTCTACCTCTTCGGTGACGGAAGTTGGGTGGTGGAGAACTTCAACGATGAGCCCGCAACGGTGGAGTTGAACGGCAAGCGGCTCACGGTCGGGGCACGCGGCTGGGTCTGTCAGTGGAACTGACCAGGGCGAGTGTTCAGTCGCGAATTCAGTGGATCGGCGGACAGGCAGGAGGTTTCGGAAAAAAGGGGACAGGAAAAAGGGGACACCCATCTATGAGCAAGGCTCTGTCAAGTCGCAAGCGCCCGCGTGAAGGGGCTTGGCCTAGTCTGCGTCTATCAGTATCACTTTGACCGGCACAGCCGGGAAATGACGCTTGAGCCGTTCGATGTCGTACACGAGTTGCTCGCCGTACGAAACCCCCGACGACATCGAACTCGGAAGGGCATGGCAAGGCACAATCTCAACCCCAACCTCGGCCTTGCTCTCGTTGAAGAAGTACTGAAGCCAAAGTCAAGCCGTCCGACTATACAGGATCAGGCTATGACCGGAGGCACATGGCTCCCAACTACGCCATCGCAACGAGGTACGGGGAGGAAGCCCAACTTGACTGGGATCTCTCCTGTGTCCGAAGCCCCGGCCCTCAAGTCATTCGACCGTCCTTTGCTGCGCCGACGGCTTGGTTGCCGTCGGCTGGCCGGGGACAAAGAGCCTGGCGTGGCCCGGCAGGGTCGCGATCTCACGGTCGCAGGTGAAACACCACATGTCCCACTGGCCGTCGATGTAGTTGCGGTTTGCTGGCAACGGACAGGCCTGCGTGTACAGATACCACTTCCCTTCGATCTGATAGAACGCAGGGGTGGCCACGTGGAAGATCGTATCGTCACGATAGATTCCCTCCCACTTGGTCTGCAACGCTGTATCCACATCGAGCTGCGCCCACCCACGGTCCGGGTGCCGGCTGACGGCGATGACCGGACGCCATCGCTTCCCCCTCTCCGTCCCGACCTCGATCGAAAGCACATAGGTGTCACCGATCTTGAAGACCTGATGCCATTCATAGTAGGCGTCTAGCGTAGACGCGAAGAGCTGGCCCATGCCGCGCGGGTCTTTCGTGTTGAACTGCCGCTTCCAGGTCTTCCCATCCTCCGAGGTCGCGAGCCGAATGCCCGGCAGCGTACCGTCCTTGCCGCGATACGAGTAGTACATGAACCAGTTCCACCGTTTCGCCGTCGAGTCCCACTCGCGCATCACCGCCGCTTGCGAGGCCATGTTCTCACAAAACGGTTCTGCGGCTTCGGGTGCGAGCACCGGCTCCGATCCCGCGCGCTGGATGTCGGCCGGACTAATGCTAGAGTAACCGTCAGCGCCCGCCGGGCAGATAGCCAGCCCGATGCGGTCTTGACCCGCGGCCTTGGCGCCCGAGTAGTAGATGTAGTAGGCCTCTTCCTCCGGAACATAGAGCACGGCATCGAGGCGCATGCTGCCGGAGTCCCATCCGTCCTTGCTGGGTCCGAACACCGGGTTGGCCTCGTGCTGATGCCACGCGAACGGGTTCGACTTCAGCGCCCACGCCTTGCCGATGTAACAGAGATTGCGATTCGAGGCCGGGACCCCCGAGTAGAACATCACCAAACGTGCCGGATCCTTCGGATTCGGCAGGATACACGGCTCCTGAGTTTGCTGCGACAGCCAGTCCGCCGACCTGCGGTGGACGATTACTTCACCCCGAATCGTCACGGCCGCCGAAGCCAATTCGCACCCAAGTGCCGTGCCCGCGACGACAAAGGCCATGATCACGCTTCCTTTCACCTGGGATTTCCCATTTGATTCTCGCCCACGACCGCCGTGGGCCGTCTGTGCATGATTGTAACCCGTTTTCTGGATTCGACAAGGATATTTGCGACGCTGAGATCGGCCGGGGAGCTGAATTGGCGCCGTCAGGGGGCAAATCCATTGCGGCAAGCGCAGGACACGCCGAGTTCGGCCGACGGGGGCGCGGCCGACGCCCAGGCAACCACGCGTGCGACGGACCCCTATTGGATCTTCAACGCGTTCAAAACGCGATCCAATTGGCTGAAGTCGGGAATCACCAGGTCGGCGCCGGCGCGGATCAGCCGTGCCCGCTTGGCTGGGCACAACCCGAACCGCCGAATCTCGGAACTGGCCACGCCGACCGCCACGCCACGACGCTTGCGGGTCTCGCGAATCTCCACCGGCCCGTCGCCGAACGTGACAATCTCGTGTCCTCCCAGCCGATGCTCGCAGAAAATACGCGCCAACACGACCCGCTTGGCCTCCACTTTCACATCGCCGACGGCTCCGAAGATGCGCCCCTCGAAGAGGTCGGCGTAGCCCAAGGCTTTTGCCTCGGCCGCCACGTCCTCCTGGTCGGTCCCGCTTGCCAAATACAATTTGACTCCGGCGGCATGCAGCAACTCCAAAAATTTGCGGGAATTCTTGATCTGAAAGTCCGCCGGATCCAACTCGCCGCGATGGAGTTTTTCAACACGCCGGCACACCATCGCCAGCAGTGCGTCGTTATAGATCGCCTTGTACCCGTGGATATCGAGAATTTGCGATTCATCCACGAAGCCGAATTGCCGGACCATCTCCACAAGCCCCTGCATCTGGGCCAGCGTCTGGATGCCGGTGGTCTTCTCGATGAATCCGCGTACGGCGTCAACCACCTTGTGATAGTCCGCCTCGCCGGCATCCTGGTATCGGAGCCCGAGAACCGCGCGGACCATCATCGGCTCCATAATCTCCTCCCACCCCTGGCGAAGCGTGGAGATCGTGCCGTCGTGGTCGAAAATGGCGTGGCGAATCTTCAGTTCCCGCGGCAGGTCGCGGATAATCTCAATCTCCGTGCCCTCGACATACCGAGCACCTCGCGGGTCATCCGCCAGTTCCGGCAGGTACACATAGTCGGGCGTCGGCCCCACCTGCCGGATCTCCTCCGCGCTGGCCGTGCCGGTCGTCTTCAGTTTGCGGACCGTGACCGACGCGGCGATATTGGCCAATTCGGCCGCGACCGTCGCACGGCCGCCTGAGGCCAACACCGCAGCGAGGGCCGACAGCATCGTGTCGCCCGCACCCACCGGGTCAGTCCGCTGGACGATTTGGATGCCGGGAATGAGGTGACACCCCGCCTCAGTCGCCACGATCACCCCGTTCTCGCCGCGCGTCAGGAAAACGGCCCGTTCGATCCGTCGGAATAACTGAGCGGCCAAGTTCTTCGCCGCCTCCGCCGGAATTCGTTCGTCCAGAGGCCGTGGCTCGCCCGCCAGACGCGCCGCCTCGTGCGCGTTAATCTTGAGCATGCAGTTCTTGTACAACTCCGCCCGGTGACGCGAGTCCACGATGAACGTGCAGTCGGGATGGGCGGCCACGACCGCATTGATGCGCTCGATCATCTCCGCCGTCGAGATGCCGGAGGGCACCTGCTGGTTCAGAATGACTACGTTGCTGGCCGACGCGGCCCGATCCAGATGCTTCGCCAGTTCCTCCGTGGTGCCGGGCGTCAGACGGTTAAACGCGCCGAGATCCAGACGGTTGTGTTCGGCGTCTCCCACGAGCGGCTTGACGAAGACCGCCGTCTGCCAATCCGCGTCCCCCGTCAGCAGGCTTTCGACGTCCACACCCAACTCGCCCAGCATCCGGCGCATCAACCGGCCGAACGGATCGTCGCCTAACAACCCCACCGCGCGAATCTGCCGCACCCCCAGGGCGGCCAAATTGGCCACAATGTTGCTCGCTCCCCCCAGACTATACCGCTGCTGCCAAACACGCCGGACCGGCAAACCCGTCTCCACCGACAACTCCGATCCGTCCGGATTAATCAGCCAGTAGGCGTCCAGACAGAAATCGCCGAACACCGTCACCCGCGCGCGGGGAATCGCCTCCAAGGCCGATTCCAACCAGTTCGCTTGCTTCATTGACGCGTCCATGTCGGCCACAGTATACGTCGCCCGCCGTCGCATTGCCAAGGGCCTTGTGGCCGCGAGATCGTCCATTGGGGGATGAGGTCACAGGGAAGACCTCCCCCGTGCCGAGTTTGCGGGTGGATAGACGCACCAGGCACGGTAGGGAGGCCGGCATGCAAATCTCGTGCCAAAGCGCCCCCCGCTTCGCGGGAATGACGAAATCCGAAAACGCGAATGACGAATCAAACCCGAATGACGAATGAAGAACCTGCCGCCCGAACCTCGGACCTGCCGCCTTGGCCTCTCGTCTCGGATTTCGGGCCCGCCACCGGCGGGCAGGCTTCGTCATTCATTCGTCATTCGGCAAGTCGGATTTCGTCATTATCCCTCGCACCTACGTCCCCCCCCGGCACGCAAATCCCGTGCCAATCGCGCAGAAAAGTCCCTAAACGCATCAGGGTTGCTCCATAACATAGGAGGCAAAACGAGGGTCCTGCGAGGCAAAACCGGGGCAGTACGGGGCATGTACGGGGCAAATCGGGGTAAAAACGAGGTAAAAACGGGGCAATTTTCACCCCAAATGGACCTTTCCACACCCAAAAACCGCCCTGGCGCTCTAAAAATGCGGCCGCGACCCCCAAAAAACGCCCCCAAAATCCGCCCGCCACCCAAAAAAATTTTCGGAATTTTTCCTTTTGTTGCCGGGAACGGGACCGCCCGCAAAGCGGGCGGCTCGAACGGCGAACGGGCGCGCGGGGCGGTTCGCGGGCGGCTAAAGGCGGGTGGCGGTTGCCGTTACCCTTTCTCCGCCGTCGCCACCCCCGCCTCCTGCTCCTTCAGCACCCCGATGATCTGCTCCTCTGAAAACCGGCTCTTCCGCATGGTCCCGTCCTCCTGTCCTGGCTACCCATTTACCCGGAGGACTCTCATTTTGACTGGACCAGTTTTTGGGGTGCAGGTCCGCCGCCAAAAAGAAACCGGCCAGCCGGGTGAGCGACTGGCCGGTAATCACTTACATTGGCGAGGGCGACGGGATTCGAACCCGCAACCACCGGATCGACAGTCCGGTACTCTAACCAGTTGAGCTACGCCCCCGACCTGCGGCAGGATTGTTAGCGTGGGACAGGGCGGTTGTCAAGGCCAAATCGCGCGGGCGGAGCGGCCTGTCCGAGTGGGCGGGCGGAGCGAAGGCCGTTCCGCGCCCCCCGCCCGCCGGCCGGTTGTCGTCGTTATCCATCCCTTCACCCCGTCACGGGTGCGGCGGTGGCGGAAAAAAAGATTCTCTTTTTCCACGCACAAAATGCCGGCCCCCGTTCCGCGCTGCCTGTCGGCGGAATGCCGTTGACAGCCGCGGCTCCCTCCCCATAATGACAGGGTGATGAGGCGGGCGTAACTCAGCGGTAGAGTGCCAGCTTCCCAAGCTGGACGTCGTGGGTTCGAATCCCATCGCCCGCTCCAGCACACTCGAACGCATGCTCGGACGCCGATGAAGGCCCCTGCGTCGCGCCTGGATAAAGGACCCTCGTGATGGCAAGGAAAGCAAGAAACCCATCCGACAAATCAGCCTCAGGGAAAGAACCTGACAGCGCCCGCATTCAGTGTCATTTCATCTCCAATACGCACTGGGACAGGGAGTGGCGTTTCACGGCCCAGCGAACCCGTTACTACCTGGTTGAGATGCTCGACCGACTCCTGGACATCTTCGAGAAGGAGCCGGATTTCAAAAGTTTTCACCTGGACTCCCAGACTCTTCCCATTCAGGACTACCTGGAAGCCAGGCCTGAAAAGGAAGACGCTATCCGCAAATACATCACGGACGGCAGGCTGCTTGTGGGGCCTTGGTTCTGTCTGCCTGACGAGTTTTGCGTGGGTGGCGAGTCTCTGGTGCGCAACCTCCTGCTTGGGCATAAGATCGCCCGGCGTTTCGGTGGGGTGTCCAAGACGGGCTACTCGCCGTTCTCCTGGGGCCAGATCAGCCAGATGCCGCAGATATACAAGAATTTCGGCATCGAGATGATGTCCTTTTACCGCGGCATCAACACACGAGTTGCGCCCGAATCCGAATGTATCTGGGAAGGCCCCGACGGGTCGCAAATCGTGGTGTCGCGTTTTGGCCCGCGTCCGCGGTACAACGTATGGTATGTCATTCAGCGCCCGGTTTACTGGAACTTCAAGGACGTCGATAACAGGTACCTCTCCTGGAAAGATGTCGGCGGTCCGTTCAGGTTCGTCGACGAGAAAAACGCCTTGCTGGATGGAAAATACCTGCACCCCGTGTATCAGTACCATTCCGAACACATCGCCCACGCTGCCGCGCAGGCGCTTGCCGAGCAGGACGGCCACTGGACGACTCCGCATCGGTTCTGGTCCGCCGGCCATGACACGTCCTTTCCGGACATCCGCGAAGTTCAGATGATCGCGGACTTGAACGCTGCCGTCGGCGACAAGGCCGATGTTTTCCACAGCAGCGTCAAGGCCTGGCAGGACGGCATCCTGGCCAACGCGAGAAAGGACTGGCCGGTCGTGCGCGGCGAGATGCGCCATGCCGCCAGCCCGGGAAGCTCCAGCGTACTGATTGGCTGGGTGACTTCCGCAAGGACGTATCTGAAGCAGGAGAACTTCCAGACCGAGGCGGCTCTGATGAACTACGCCGAGCCTCTGGCCGTTTTCGCCGGCATGCTTGGAGCAGCCTATCCGGCCAATTTCATCGAGATGGCCACCAACTGGCTGCTGCAAAACCATGGGCACGATTCCATCGCCGGATGCAGCCGCGACGCCATTCACGATGACATGCTGTTCCGGTACAGGCAATCGCGCGAGATTTCCAGTTGCGTCACGGAACGCGCCGTGATGGACATAGCCGGTTCCCTGAACCTGTCGGACTGGTCGGCCGATGCAATGGCGCTGTTCGTCTATAATCCGGCGCCCTCCAAGCGGACCGAGGTTATGCCGATCCTCCTCGATATGCCGGAGGAATGGAACTGCAACGGCTTCACAATTCTGGACGAGCAGGGCAAGGCGCTTGCCTTCGATGTGATTGAGAAGACCTCGCCCGTCTATCCGCTGTACTTCAACTGTAACGACGTGATCAACCCTATTCGCTCCAGCCGCTACAAAGTGAACGTGGAACTCCCCGACGTGCCGGGCATGGGATACCGTACGTTCCGCGTCGTGCCGTTCAACAAGGATCCGAAGAAAACGCTGCTCGGAAAACCCAAGGCTACGCTCGTCACCGGGCCGGCGCAAATGGAGAATGAGTTCGTTCGCGTCCGGATCAACTCGAATGGAACCTTGAACGTCGCCGACAAAAAGACCGGCCGTGAATACCAGGGGCTGGGATACTTCCGCGACTCCAGCGAGATCGGCAACCCCTGGGTTCACGAAACGGTGCCGAACGAAGTGGTCTTCACCACGCTGAACGAAAAGGCCAACGTTATGCTCGTAAGGAACGGGCAGTTGGAGGCTTCGTTCAAGGTGGCCATGGACTGGGCTTTGCCCGAAGGCAGTTCCGGCGACGAGAAGACTCGCAGTCGGCATCTGAAACCCTACAGAATCGTCAACACCGTCACGCTTCGCAAGGGAACGCCCTGGGTGGAGATCGTGTCCGAAGTGGACAATTCCGTCGAGGATCATTACCTCCAGGTATGCTTCCCAAGCGGGATAAAGGCCGACAAGGTAGCCGCCCAGGCGAACTTCGATGTGGTCGAGCGGCCTCTTGTGGACGCCGAGCGGCCCCTGTGCTATGAAGAGCCGCCTTCGGAAAAGCCCATGAACTCGTTCGTGGACATCAGCGACGGCGAGGCCGGCTTTGCCCTCCTGAACGAAGGTCTTAAGGCTTATGAGGCCCAGAACGACTCGGACCGGACGTTGAGCCTTTCGCTGCTGCGTTGTTTCTCGCTGCGAATCTTTGCCATGACGGAGGCGACCGACTACAGCCGGGTTGACAAAGGGTCGCAGTGCCCTGGCAAGAATCGCTTCCGTTACGCGGTCATGCCCCACGAGGGCGACTGGGTCAAGGCAGGCCTGTGGCAGGCGGCCGAGCGGTTCAACCTTCCATTCGCCCCCGCGCAGATGGGCATTACGTCACACGGCAGGGAGCCTTTGACGAAGTCTTTCCTGGAACTTGATCCTGCCATCCTGCACGTCAGTGCCGTCAAGCAGAGCCAGGACGCCCAAGGCTGGGTTGTCAGGCTCTTCAATCCTTTGGATTGCTCCGTTCAGGGCCGGATCCGCCTCAACGGCGGCAAGGCCAATCCGTCCGAGACGTTTTCGCCCGTCCAGCGGGTTCAGAAGGAGTTCGCCCTTCCCGAACCCAACGACAAGCCGTGGCGCAAGATTCGCGAAACGACCCTGGAAGAGATTCCAGTCGCTGATCTTGCAATGGACTCCGCCGGTTGGGTGGACTTCACTATAGGCAAGAAGAAGATTATGACCCTGGAGTTCCGGCCGTAACGGCCTCCGCCAGCCACCCGCGGTATCCGATGGTGCGCTGGCGCTGCGCTAGAAGGGCAGGCTCTCGTCCGGCGCGGCGGGCACTGGTTCCGGCGCGCCGGGAGAGTGAGCGTCGTTCGAGCCGCCCGCTTTGCGGGCGGTCATGTTCCCCACCACCGAGCGCATACCCCCCGGGGAAAAAATCTAAAAATTCCAAAAAATATTTTTGATGGCTGGGCGGATTTTGGGACGTTTTTTTGGGGGTCGGGCCGCGTTCCCAGAGCGCCAGGGCGGTTTGGGGGCCTGGAAGACTCCGCGTGGAGTGCAAAAAGCCCCGTTTTGACCTCGATTTTGCCCCGATTTGCCCCGTACATGCCCCGTACTGCCCCGGTTTTGCCTCGCAAACACCTCGTTTTGCCTCCTATGCTATGGAGCGGCGCTAATAACTGTCACACCAAAACGGAATTTGCTTGACCGGTTTGGCACGGGATTTGCATGCCGGGGAGGAAGGGTCCAAAGTCTAAAGTCCAAGGTCCAAGGTCTCAATCCTCCAGCCCGCCCCAGGCGAGCAAGCCTGCCGTTGAAGCGTGTGGCCGGAAATGCCTGTCGCCGGAAATCGAAGGAAGCACTACGAAGTGGGACGCTAATTGTCTCGCCACCAGACTGGGGGCGAATCAGGTGAAATCAAGTCCTTGCGGCCGGTCTTTTTGAAGACAATCGTCTGGTTGTCCCTGACTTCCGCCACGACCTGACTCTCCAACTTCGAGCCATTGTGTACCACCACGTGAAGTGTCTTGCTGGCTGGCTCGAACACGCGCTGGCGCACTCGGCCATCGAATGTTGAAAGTTGGTCACGCCACTTTCCCGCCGAACTGTCGTTCAAGAACCAGTACCCATCGCCGGAGTCTGTCTGCGAACTCGCGAGTTCTGCGGCATTTGCTCTTCGCTGCACAACGGGCCTCCATGTTGGCCGCGCCTGCGTCGTCACGGGGGGCGTGTATGCTGATGGCGGACTCCTAACCCACTTCTCGCCACCTGGAACTTGTGTCCATTCCGTGCGGACGCCAGGAGCGATCCCTCGGAAACCCGCGAGAAGAGGCGACTGGCCCATGTTGCGGACCGTGAACTGCTTTGGCCCCAACTCGATACCACCGCTAATCCGGTGGACTGACTTGCCCATCGTATTAAACGCACCGATCTTGCGATTCAGGCTCGCCCGAAGGGCCTCATACCTGTTAACCAAGGCATTGTATGACTCTGCATTCCTATTCCACGATTCATTGTCGCGCTTCATGGAAGAATCGAGACGGCCGATCTCCGCATCCAAGTCCTTGAGTTTCGCGGTCTCTGCCTCAATCTCTTTCTCGGCCGCAAAGACTTCGGGTGGATCGGCCGCATAGACGAGGAGGGCCTTAAGGTCCTCCTCGTTCTTCACGATGGCCGCCACCTTCTGTCCGCTACACGAATCGAAGAGCGGTCCTGCCTCCGCCATGAACCCCGATACTTCGCCTTCCGGGACTTGCGCCCTTTGGCAGAGGAACTTGGCGACGGCCGCCTTGTCGGGAAACAGGGCCTCAAACGGCCTATCGAGAGTCGGCGTCAGACACAAGACGGAAGCCGCGTAGGCGGCGGACAGGAGTTGCGTGCGTTCTCTCTCTGTCCGAACGGGCGGAATCTCGACGGCGAGCAGGGCGTCCAGGTCTACGTTCGAGGGATTGGCGCGCCGGAGCCACGAACAGACGCCCATCATCCGCGCAACGACGGTCAGTTCCCTCAACTCGGGGAATGCCTCGGCGTAGGCGTCATACTTCGCGTTAACGTTGGCTATGCTCTCGCGGATACTGGGGCTCAAGTCACGCTTCTTTCCGCTCTCGAACTCAGCTTCTGAACCGTAATCGTCGCGGGTCCGTTCCGTCTCGGCCGTGAACTGCGCGCACTTGATGACCGCATAACTATAATCAATGTCGGCATCGATTTGAACGGATTCGGGGTAGTACCAGAAGCGGGTGCCTATCCACTTGTCCGATTCATCTACCTCAGACGCCAGATCGATTTCGGAGGTTGTCCGGAATCCGGGAATACACTGCCCGGCCTTGCCTCTCATGTCGTGGTAGGTATTGGGGTCGAGGCCACTGGTTATCGTCTTGAACCGCTTGTCGGCCTCAAGCACAACAGAGCCAATCCTCGTGTCTTGCAGCAGCCCGCCGAAGTTGACTGTCACCTTGGTCGGGTCGGCGTGCTTGTCAAGACTCACGAAGGCTTCGTTGTCGCCCGCGTAGAAGACCGCCCTATAGGCAACGGCAAAATCACTGATAGAAGCTGATTCCCCGCAAAGCGTCTGGGGAGGCCCTTGGCGAGCGAACAGCACAAGCCCCTCGGCAGAATCCAACTTTCCCCCGGTAAGCTCACCGCCTTTGCTGAAAAAAGCCTCAAGCCCCCTAACGTCCAAGGGTTTCCTGCCGCTCGGAGGCGAACAATACTCCAAAGAGACTCGGTAGGGCGTGAGGTTCAGCGACAACTCAAGGGCAGCGTAGTTGTTGGTATAAGCATAACACTCCACTTTCAATGGCCGCTCACCCGAAGCCAAAATGCCCTCCAGCGCATGCCTGAAAACGGGATAGTCTCTCGCATAAGCCTCACGCGGATCGCTCCCCGGCAGAAAGATGCGCGCCCGGGAGCGTCCATCGGACTCAAGGACTATCCTTCCGCTTCGCATGATGGCCGCCCAGCACGGCTGCTTTGTCCCCTCTGGGAATGCCGCACACGCATCAGTGAATGGCAGTCCGCTCGGTCCGCACAACATGTCAACCGCGTGGGGCAGGAGCGAGGCGTATGGCTCAAGGAACGGTTGAGCCTCGCGACGAAGGTCCGGCTTGCCGATCACCTCGTCGAGTCGTTCGCCGCTATGTGTGATGCGACCGACATCAACCAGGTCTCCGTAACTGATCTTGACCCATTTAGGCGGGGCCGCGTTAGGGAGTGATACAACAATAATTAGCCCAACCACGAGCGCAGTAACCGCTGCGAGGGCAAGCCAGACTGCCGGGGACGGGTTGTGCCACAAGGAAGCATGCCGGGTTCCTGCTTCGTGGCGAATGCGGCGCGCTGCATCCTTCTCAGGTGCGACCCCAACGGGCTTATTCAATTTGAGGCGCTGTCGGCAGGACGGGCACTGAACGATCTCGCCAATCAGCGACTCCGAAAACTCGGCTGCCGTGCCGCACTTTGGACAACGGACGCGAACGGGCATTTCATCGCCCCCCAAGAACATTTAACTTGTCCCCATGCGCTGGACAGTTTCCAACCTGGAATAAGGTTGAACCGCCGCCTGTCTCGATTCTATCTCGCCTCGCCGGCCGCACAAGAAGTTTTTCGCCCGCCCCAGGCTCCGCCCCGCCGCGGCGGGCAGACTGATCATCCGTCGGCCCAGAACGGGCCCAGACTCCGGATCGGGCCGGGGCGAGAAGAAAGCGAACCGTAGAGGCCTTAGACCCACAGCACACCCCGTGCGGCCAAAATCCGCAACCATCAACTCCGGTTGCAGGTCAGCGGTCCTCGGGAACTCGCCTGATTGTGTGGTGACAGCCGGGACCAAATGGGATTGACACCGCGTTGGGGTTGTCTGTTGGCCAATACCTTGCCCGGTGCCCGTTATAGATCTGCTCCACTTGAAAAATCTGCCCTTCGTGTACGCTACACTCAGCCGGCTCCCACTTTGGCTGAGCAGCCCGATAGGCCTGGCAGCGAGTAACGCCCTCTTCCATGAGGCGCTTGGCAAACCCCCGCACATACCAAGTGTTAAACTCCGTTAGCGCGAGACGCTCGGAGGCCTGGCGTATGTTGCGTCTTCTTTCCCGAACGACTCCATCGCGCTCATAAGTCTCAGTGGGATGCCAGTAGTCTGGTTTGGCAAGGTCCGCGGTAAGGGATTCTTCGTTCCCAGACTGGATTGCCTTTCGCATCAGATCGGGGAATGCGTCACGCCCCTTGGCAGAGAGCGCCTTGCTTACGTAGGGATTGCTGCTCCGCAGTTCAGGCTCGAACTCCTGGAGCATGTATCCACGGGTTATGTCGTCCATCTCCTCGAAGTTCATTGCCATTGAACCACCCTCCCTCACCTCGCGCGCCCTTGCCCAAATACCGCATACCTGCTCTTGCCATGAGCCCCGCGCCCACGCGGCTAAACAAATATCATGTTAATTCTGGGGACGCAATACCTATTTCCCCCAAGGGCTCCACGTAACTGGGTATTGTTTCACCACAGGACACGGAAATCCAGGCAAAAGATCTCACGCCAGTTTCTTGGCGATTTCCTCGTCGAGGATGTCTTTCACGGTCGAGGCACGGGTCATTATAGCACGGAAGGGGAGGAAGCAACGCAGAAAGTAGAATGCAGAATGCAGAACAAAGAACCCGGAAAGCGGAGCCCGGAGACCGGAAAGAACGGCAAAAGGCAACGGATTCGAGGCGAGATCCCTCGGCTCGTCCCGGCAGGACTCGCTCGGGATGACAACCTTACAACACACGGCGAGATCCCTCCACTCGTCCCGTCGGGACTCGGTCGGGATGA
>Ga0307378_10001441_pt1 | contig 38832 bp, 26 predicted proteins | sample UN1MG_FD_202238 | JGI IMG/M metagenome (GOLD analysis project Ga0307378, IMG submission 202238) | Soil microbial communities from Risofladan, Vaasa, Finland - UN-1 | ecosystem: Environmental > Terrestrial > Soil > Coastal area > Acid sulfate soil | place: Finland: Risofladan, Vaasa | collected...
GCGACTCAGAAATCAGCCGGGTCAACAGAGAGGCAGGCGAAAAAGCAGTCAAGGTCAGCGAGTCCACATACGAAGTCCTGCAAAGAAGTGTCGAATTCAGCAAAATGACTGACGGCGCTTTTGATGTTACCGTCGGGCCGCTCGTCGCTCTGTTCCGTAAAGCGAAAGAAAATAAAGTCGCCCCAAGCGAGGAACAAATCGCCCAGGCCAGGTCGAAGGTTGGTTTTGAAAAGCTGAAACTCGACAGTGAAAACAAGACAGTGCAGTTCTCCGATAATGGTATGCTCCTGGACCTGGGCGGCATAGCCAAAGGTTATGCCATTGACAAGGCAATCGAGACCGCGCAGCGATGCGGTGCAATCGGGGCAATGGTCGATATCGGCGGCGATGTTCGATGCTTCGGTTTGCCGCCGGAAGGTAAAGACCATTGGTTAATCGGATTGCAGGACCCGAACTCCGCTATCGAGGGCATCGAAGGAGGCGGACTTCTGCTGGTACTAAAAATAACGAATGCAGCAGTAGCCACAAGCGGCGACTATCAACAGTTTGTCTTAATCGAAGGCAAACGCTACAGCCATATTATGGACCGTAAGACGGGGACGAGCGCCGAAGGCTTATCAAGCGTCACCATCATCACGGACAATGCAACGGATGCCGATGCCCTCGCAACCTCGGTCAGCGTAATGGGCGCCGAAAAGGGCCTTGCTTTGATCGAGAAGCTGCCGGGAACCGAAGTGATTTTGATAACCCCCGGACCAAAGTACGAAATAATCAAAACCGCCGGTGCTGAAAAGTACGTAAAAAGTGCCGACGCGGGAAAATAAATTCTCGGTTATCCGGTTTACGCTTTTGTCGCTTCAGTTGTTTTTTTGCCGGGAGTGAGCGGTTCGGGAGCGGTTTTTCCACGGTAGACGATTACTTTCGTGGGGCATTTGTCCATGGCAGCATCTTCCTTTTCGGTCATCTGGTATTGTGCGTAATCAAACCTTGCCAGATTCTCCTCGACTTTGAACAGTTCGGACTGTTTGGCGCAGAGGCCGCAGCCGATACAGCCGACCTTGCAGATTGCCCGCGTGCTCTTGCCGGTCTCTTTACTGCTGCAGGCGACCGTCATCATATTTTCATGCCGGAATGGAATCATCTCGATCAGATGCCTCGGACAAGCCTTCGAGCAGGCGGTGCAGCCGGTGCATTTGTCGTAGTCAACGGTGGCCAGATCGTCAATAATGTCTAAAGCATCGAACTTACAGGCTCTCGTACAGTCTCCGAAGCCGAGGCAGCCAAAAGCACAGGCCTGGACATTCGCCAGGGCGTTTGCAGCAGTACAGCTTTGTATACCTTGATATTTTGCATACATGGTTTTGTCCTGGGTGTGGGCACGGCAGTGTACGATAGGCTTTTTCTGCGGGCCTGAGTCACTGACCTGCAAGTTCAAAATATCCGCGATTTTGCCCGAAGTATCCGGCCCGCCGGGCGCGCATTTGCCCAACAGTCCGGGGTCTTCCAGCACAGCTTTCGCGTACTGACCGCAACCTGCAAAACCACAGGCACCACAATCCAGATTCGGCAACGCCCGGTGAATTTCCTCGACTTTCGGGTCGACCTCGACTTTGAGCTTCACGCTTGCGATCAAAAGCACTAATGCAAAACCGCTGCCCAGGCCAAGCATTGTCAGGCCGGCAGGCCATGCACTACTCCATAATTCTAATACACCTGCTAAAATCATCTAATCATTCCTGCAAAACCCATAAACGCCATAGCGAGCAGCCCTGCCGTAATCAGGGTAATCGGAGCGCCTTTGAGGCAGTCCGGGACATCCGCTAAATCCAGATTTTCACGAATACCGGCCATAATGCAAATAGCCATCGTGAAACCGATACCGGCACCGAAGCTGAGAACGACCGCCTCAAGCAGAGAGTTGATGCCCCAGAGGTTTATGAACAAACACAATCCTAAAATCGCGCAGTTTGTCGTAATGAGCGGCAGAAATATGCCAAAACTCTCGTACAGCGAAGGGAAGAATTTCCGCAGATACATCTCAACTAATTGTACAGCGCCGGCGATCACCAATATAAAACAAACGTATCGCGTCACTTCCAACGGCGTGCCTATCAAAATCAAATGGTCAATCAGCCACGTAAGCGTTCCGCTCAGTGTCACGACAAAAGTAACCGCCAGGCCCATACCGAAGGCCATATCGATTCTGCCCGATACTCCAAGATAAGGACAGATACCGAGAAACTTTGTGAACACAAGGTTATTGACGACCACGATGGATATGAAACCCATAAGCAGGATGCTTAATGTATCCATAAATATCACCTCTTACGCTTTCCTGCCGGCGACTATATTTACCAGACCCAACATAAGACCTAACGTTATGAACGCTCCCACCGGCATACTCATTGCCGCCCACGGCACAAAGGCATCGGGCATCAACGAAACTTCGAATATTTTACCTGTCGAGAGCAACTCCCGAACGGCAGCCAAAATACACAGCGTTACTGTAAAACCGCCACCCATACCCAGTGCGTCGATAACACTTACTAACAAAGGATTCTTACTGGCACAGGCCTCAGCCCGGCAGATAATAATGCAGTTCACGATAATCAGAGGGACATACGGCCCAAGCATCTCACTCATCCTGGGCATGAACGCTTTGAGGAATAAATCCGCGATGGTCACAAAAGTGGCTATTGTCAGAGTGAACATCAGGATTCGCAGGTGCGGCTTAAGAAGATTGCGCATCAGGCTGACAATAATATTGCTGCATATGAGCACAAAGATGACACAACAGCCCATTGTCAGGGCCGGCTTTACCGCAGCGGTCACCGCCAATGTCGGGCACATTCCAAGCAGCAGCCGAAAGACCGGGTTCTCACGCCACAGCCCGGCCAACAGCGTCTGCCAATAACGTGCAGTTTTGACGTTACTGTCTGTCATTACCGATTATCCCTTTCTTACGTATTTGCTCTTTAATCTGCGTTATGGAATTACTCACTATCTCAACGACCGCTTCACTGCTTATCGTGGCGCCGCTTATAGCGACGATTTCAGAATCGATCTTGTTGCGCTCGCCGACAGTTACAAGCTTGAGCTCTCCAGCCGGCGCGCCCTTGAACTGGTCCCGGTAGTAATCATACTTTATCTGGTCGCCGAAGCCAGGGGTTTCATTGCTTGCGAGAACATCGAAACCGGCGATCTTTTCAAAATTCTTATCCAGGGCAACGACCAGTTTAATCTTGTCGGCGAAACCCGATCCGGCGGCCTCAAAACTCCAGCCGACACATTCAGAAGCCTTAGAAACCGCCTTGTAAATCTCAATATTTTCTTTCTTGCCCCGGAGCGATTGAATTTCGACCTGTTCGTCCAGGAGGATAAAGTCTTTCGCTTCCGGCAGCAGCGCAGAGACCAGGCGGTTGCGCTTATTGATTTCATTCTGCCTGATTCTCGGCGACAAGGCGGCGCTGGTTACCGCGATCAGCAGTCCGAAACAAAACGACGCAACAATCAGCAACCAGCTCTGTTGCATGAAATATTTAATCCTATTCACTTAAGAATCCTTTTTGCCACTAAGACACAAAGACACGAAAGTGTCTAAAATGCCTAAAGTGTAAAGTGACTAAAGTTGTAGAAATCGATATACAATTCCCAGCATTAGAGTCTATTTGTTTGCAGCGGATGTAAAAATTCCAAGCAACTCGCTACATTCTTCGTATTCCCACTTTACTTTGGCCCAAGAAAGCCATTTCACTTTGACGATTATTTCCAACCAGTATTGTGTTTCACTGGCTTCACTCTCACATATTTTAATTTTGTTTTTGAAATCTGCCTTACTTCTCGCTCGATTTGCTTCACGATAATTTGCTCCAATGGATGTTCCGGATTTTGTCATCTGCGACCTTATGATCCTTGCCTCCGGCGTATTGGGCAACGTACTCGACAAACGGATAATGCGCACGGCAAATTCTCGGGTGCGTTTCTCAAGTTGTTTGGCGAATTCTTTATTGTCCATAACTTTAGCTCACTTTAGTCACTTTAGCCCACTTTAGGCACTCTAAACGCTGGGTTTACCTCCAGCCGGAATCCGCTTGAAGAATCTGTCTACCAGGGGCGTCAAAGCATTCATCAAAAGAATGGAAAACATGATGCCTTCCGGATATTCTCCGACAATTCTTATCAGCATCGTTAACGCTCCTACACCGATACCGAAAACCCACATTCCTCTTCGTGTCAAAGGAGCAGTCACAGGATCCGTAGCAATAAAAAAGGCACACAAGAACAATCCGCCGCTCGTCAGATGGAAGAACGGCTGGACATATACATAGGAATCTATCAAGTATGCAATCCCGGCAAAGACAAAAGCGGCGGACAAAACAGCCAGCGGGATGTGAAAATTAATCGTTCGCCTTATTGATAGATAAAGCCCCCCGATTAAAAGAGCAATAACGCTTGTCTCACCCAGGCATCCACCTACCTCGCCCGTGAATGTTGCCTTGAATTGCTTTTTGCTATAGATATCCGCTCCAAGTTCATTTTTGATTGCCAGCTTGCTCCATGCCAAAGGCGTTGCCTGGGTTCTCGCATCGAGTATATTTTCCTGGGCAACCGCAGGCATGGCCGGATCTATCGTGGCCGGCACTGTCCAGGTTGTCATTAAAACGCCGAACGAGACCGTTAGAAATGTTCGGCCGACCATCGCAGGATTGAAAATATTGGAGCCAAGTCCGCCAAAGACCATTTTGCCGATAGCAATGGAAAAAACGCTGCCAATCACCGCCGCCCAGACAGGCAGGTCCGGCGGAAGCGACAAGGCGAGAATTATGCCGGTCACGACGGCACTGAAGTCATCGAGTGAATTCGGTTTTTTACGAATCAGATTGCAAAGCCATTCGGCGGCAACACATGAAATGACACAGGCTGCAATAAGTATGAGTGCGTGCATACGAAAGTAATACCCCGCCGCCGCCATCGCGGGAGCCAAACCGATGATAACATCGATCATGACGCTCCTCGTCGAAAATCGCTCGCTGATATGCGGCGCACACGAAACTCTTATATCCCTTAACATTCCAAGCTTCCCTGTCGTAAGACCATATTTTTATCCTTGAGGCCTATACTGCGATCCTTGAAATAAAAAAACTACCGCGGCATCTTCTGTTTTTTTCTGGCCAGAAATATTTTGCCTGTTTTGATATATCCTGTCACTTCTATATTGGCCGGGCAGACGTAACTGCAGCAGCCACACTCGATACATGTACTGATATAATAACGCTCCGCTATATCCAGGAGATTATTCTTGACGGCGTGGGCTATCTTCGTCGGATTCAAATTCTCCGGGCATGCCTGCAAACATCTGCCGCAGCGAATACAGGGCGTCTGGCGCCTGGCGAATTTAGCGCTTCCGATTTGCTCTTTCGTTAAAACGGTGACAGCATTCGTGGTTTTTGTAATCGGCGTTTCCAAATCGGCAATTGCTATTCCCATCATCGGTCCGCCGAGTACGACCTTTGCAGATTTTTGGGTCACTGATCCGCAAAATTCCAATAAATCTTCGACCGATGTTCCTATCGGAACATAATAGTTACCGGGCTTGGTGATTGCTTCTCCCGTGACGCTTACAACCCTGTGGGTCAACGGCAAATCGGAGACGACCGCCTCAGCAATTGCCGCCGCGGTGGCGATGTTAAGCACTACCACACCGATCATCGGGGGAATACCGCCGCTGGGAACATTCTTTTTTAGAATCGCTTTGATGAGCTGCCTTTCGCCGCCCTGAGGATATTTTGTTTTCACCGGAACGACTCTTATCCCGCCGGCGTCCCCGGAATCTCTCAGCGCTGCGCTCATAACCTCTATTGCCTGCGGCTTATTATCCTCAATGCCGATGAAGACCTTCGAGCAGCCGCATGCCTTTCTTGCAAGTCTGATACCTGCAATAATCTGGCTCGTCCATTCGAGCATAATACGATAATCGCAGGTAATATACGGCTCGCACTCACAACCGTTGATAATCAGGGCCTCTTTAGGCAATCGTGGATTCGGTTCAATCTTCACTCTTGTCGGGAAGCCGGCCCCTCCCATACCAACGATGCCGGCCCTGCGGACAGCCTCGCATATCTGTTCGACGGAATAGCTGCGCACATCGAAATCGTCGTCTAACTTGAAGTATGACCGCTTTGTCGGATTGTAGGGCAATACATCTATAACTATTGCCAGGCCTCGGCCTAACACAGCATGAGATCGCAAAGCGATTTCTTTTACTTTCCCGTTAATAGGCGAATGAACAGGCGCAGAAACAAATGCTTCGGAATCGCCGATTTTCTGACCTGCCTGGACGGCATCCCCCTTTCGAATTAACGGCCGGCAGACAGCGCCAATATGCTGGCTAAGCATAATTGCAACCTGCTTGACGACTGGGCCCGGCTGTATCCGGCTTTCACAAGTCAGGCTCTTGTTTTCCGGAGGATGTACTCCCCCGCTAAATGTAAATCTACCTCTCGAACTAACGTTCATACTCTTGAAGCTTGAATTATTTATCTAAACCAAATTATTTGTTTATTACTCTTGTAATTAATACGCATACGAAAGTCGCCAGTAAAGCCAACAGGAAGCTGAGGGCTATCTGCACTTCTTCGATGTTTATTGCTCTGGCGAGTACTCTTTCAGAAACTGCTAAAGAAACAATAAAAACAATTAGCGGCAGCAAGAAAGCAAGAACAGCCTTAAGCGCGACGGATGGGCACGAAGCATTTCCCAACTGCTCGTAGATCCTTTGGCAGTCGTGCTTTTGGATACAATCCTGACAGAATCTTTGTGAGACCATTATAGTTAATTACCATATATAACAACAAAGAAATTTATAATAAACATACTCAATCTATTCAAACACAACTTTTTAAAATTGCGAGTATTATTGATGAAAATAGCAAGTTTCTCAATATTCGGAATTACCCTTTGCCTGTGTTTTCAATGTTTGCAACTTAAAAAAGACAGTAATTTGATAGTATTTCTGAAACATTGGCGAGAGAATTGATAAATATCAAATGTGGCATAGTTTTCACGGACCGGCCTGTGACGGCATGTTCTCAGAAACCGGATTGCTGAAGAAATGGCAAAAGGGCGGACCTAAGCTCGTCTGGTCCGGAAGTGACATATTGAATCCGGACCACAGCACATAAGTGTCGGTCAATCCTTAGCGTCTTTGCGCCGCTTACGGTACTCTCGTGCTGCATTGGCTTTACATGTCTTGCACGATCTGGCCAAGCCGTCTTTACACGATGCGTTTTTATGGAACTCACTCTCCGGCTTCCATTCTTTGCATTTTCGGCATAGCTTCTGCTTTACGCCATCTACAACCCGATGGAGGTCGTCATATTTGTTACCTTTTCCAGCGGGTTCTCCTTCAACCGGTTTCTCGAAAGCCGGCTCCGCGACGACTTTCCGCTCGGGTACTTGCTCAACCTGTTTGCTCTCAGGAACTTCGGGCTGCTGTTGCTCGTCGGCAACCAGAACCTCGGCAACCTGCTGCTCGGCTTGTTTGCTCACAGGGACTTCAGGCTGGAATTGTTCGTCGGCAGTCTGCTTCCCGGCCTGCTTATTTTCGGCAAGTTCAAGCTGGAGTTTTTCATTGGAAGCCGTCAAATGGGCGACCCGCTCCTCAAGACGTACCTCGGTTTGCTTGCGTTTGATGATTTCGTATTGGAGTTGTTTTACTTGTTCATGCAACTTCTCTGACGGTTCCGTTTGTTTCGCCGGCTTCTGTTGCTTTGGGTGTCTTTTCTGAACGGCAGCCAATCGGCCTTTTTTAAAATCCTTGATTACATGGTGGCTTCGTTTATGGACACCTAAATTCACTCCGATAACGGGTGAGCTTTCCAGGAATTGATTTTCATATATGTTTCGGACCGCTCGTTTTCGCTGTCGCTTCGTAATCCATATCAGCACAAACAAAGCCGTTATGGATATTGTTAGTATCTCCCATTCCGCCCATTGGCGTTCGGATAACAATGACACAAATTGATTAAGTCTGTCCACAAAACTGCTTAACATCATCTCTTTTTTACACCTCTGAATCTCAGGCCAACCCCAGGCGAGACAACAGTATTCTTTTATATTATGTTATAGGACGATATATTACACATTATATCATATTTGGCTGCCCCAGAGCCGGTCTTTTTAATACATTGTCTAATCGACATATACCGCCATGATATTCATAAAAACCGCTGTATTTAAACCCGTTTAACAGCAATTATTCACACCTGCGAGCTGTTAAATAATGGCACCGAAACCTCCACAAGTATGGCAAAAAGGCCTGAATCAGCCTGTTCACCGGTCGAATGACGAAAAAAACGTTACATTTAGCTAACAATGGCTCCTGAAAATTTTCTTTGAAAATGCTCAATACAAAATACGGACTAAACACAAGAAAAAACAGGCCCAACGCTGATTTACCGGTAAAAATATACAAAAATTCGTTACAGACAGAAAAATCGTTACATTTAGCATTCATAATGGCACTTAAAAATAGAATTTATTGATTAGTTCTCCATGGATGGAGGCAGTATAGTGTATTTCGTACGCACTATCGCTCAAGCCCCTGTTTTAACAGTCCCTCTCCTCCATGAAACAGGGGCTTTTTTTTTACAAAATTACGTAGTCACCACAATAGAAATCCTGCTCATCAATCTGATAAAATAACCATAGTGTTCACTATCTTATAGCCCCTGCTATCCTCAGACTTCCTTCCTCCTGGAGCAGGGGCTTTTTAAAACACCCTGATTCACAACAAAAGGCGGCACGAAAATCCAATTTTGCACCATCAACCAACCACTAAAACGAGGTTTCTCAGCAATCTCCCAGACACTCCTTTTTCTACCCCTTTGGGATTAGACAGGACTATGAAATTGGCTTTGTTTGGCTTTGTTTGGCTTTGAATTGGGTTTGTTTTTTAGCTGCCTCGGTACACTTCAATCTCCGTAAACCATTGTCATTACTAACTTAGCGCCATTTTGCCCTTTTGCAAATTGGCTTTGTTTTTTCAAATAGCCTTCGATATAGACACAGATTTACACCGATGAACACTGTTGTTTGAGCCACAGAGAGCAAAGAGGCCACAGAGAAATAGTCAATCGTCAATTGTAAATAATCAATGGCAAAGTTCTCCATTATCCATTCGTCTTGCGTATTCTGTATTCTATACTCAATTTGTTATGTATTATACTAAATTATTTCTGAAAATCAAGGAAATTCCATAAAAATCTCCGTGAGACGAAGCTCTATACCCGGTTCTCGATGCTGGATTCTCGTTTTTGCTGCCTTTTTCCCCTGATTTGACTCCAATTCCCACTACAAAACTTGCCAATCAATAAGTTGAAAAAAAAGATGTGACCCCTACCCCCCCATATCCCCCTATCCCCGGCTTATCCAAATATTCGGCAGAAAAAGTGTAACGAATGCAGGAGGACATGGACTTTTAATATAGAGAATTATGGATGATACGAAATTGGAGGATATGACTATGTCGAAGGTAACTATGAAACGCGGGATAATATTAATGTTGTGTTCAATATTACAGACTTCAGCTCTATCTGTAGAATTTTCCGGTGGAACAGGAGAACCTAATGATCCGTATCAAATCGGCACGGCCAGTGACCTGATTCTGCTTGGTGAAAGTCCCGAGCATTACAATAAGCACTTCATCCTGACCGCTAACATCGACCTTGATCCCAACCTCCCCGGCGGAAAGGTCTTTGATAGTGCTGTTATTGCACCTGATGCCAACATGGTTGATTGGTTTTTTGAGGGTACGCCTTTTTTCAGTGTATTTAACGGCAATGGGAATAAAATCTTAAATTTCAGTTGCACTTCTACAGGTAAAGACAACGTTGGACTATTCGGATCTGTTTATTTGACTGCAGAGATCAAAGATTTGGGATTGATCAACCATAATGTGGATGCTGGAACAGGAAATCATGTTGGTTCACTGGTAGGATTTAATCGAGGTACAATCACCAACTGCTATGCTCAGGACGTCAGCGTTTCGGGCGACTGCGTCGTCGGCGGACTGGTGGGAAGGAACTTCGGAACGCTCAGTGCCTGCTATACCCAGGGCGGTACTGTCTCAGGAAATGATACGGTCGGTGGGCTGTTAGGGTATAATGGTGACAAAATTGTTAACTGCTATTCAACAAGTGACGTCGAAGGAAATAAAGATGTTGGTGGTCTGGTTGGACACAATGGCTTAGGAGAGAAGATCACTAGCACAATCACCAACTGCTATGCAACCGGCAGCGTTGCCGGTAATGAGAATGTTGGTGGTTTATCAGGCTTCAATAGCCAGGTTATTTTCCGGTCATTTTGGGATATCGAGACCAGCGGCCAGACAACAAGTGCCGGCGGCCTGGGCAAGACAACAGCCGAAATGCAAATGGCAAGCACCTATAATAGTTGGAGTGCATGCAGCAACGAAGGGATCTGGACGATTGATGAGGGCAACGATTATCCAAGGCTGTGGTGGGAGAACAAACCGGGGCAACCAATCGAACCAACACAGTTGTCCGATTTACTCACAGGAAGCGGAACACAAGATGATCCCTTCCTTATCTATACGGCCGAGGAAATGAATACCATTGGGCTATTTCCGTGTGATTGGGACAAGTACTTCAAGCTGATGGCGGATATTGATTTGAAAGCCTATACCGGAACGACATTCAATATCATCGGTTGCATAAACGACGGTTGTAATTACACACCATTTACAGGTATCTTTGATGGTTGTGGTCATACCATCTCGAATTTCAACTATCGTAGTACAGAAATAAATGCCATAGGACTCTTTGGTTACGTTAATGATCCGAATGCAGAGATTAAGAACCTGGGCCTGATTGACCCTAACGTGAACTTAGAAGGAGGAATTATCGGATATGTAGTTGGTTCTCTGGTAGGCGAACTCCGGAGTGGGAACCTAACTAATTGCTACGCCGAGGGTGGTAGAGTGTCGAACGATACGTATTACGCCGGCGGTCTGGTGGGATTAAACAACGGCGTTATCACAAATTGTTACTCGACTAACAGTGTTAGCGGTAACGATGCGGTCGGCGGACTGGTGGGTAGTAACGGCGATATAAACATGAAATCCGACTTTTCTGATGTGATATTCAACAGCTACTCGACCGGTAGTGTTAGCGGTAACGATGCAGTCGGTGGATTGGTAGGAGCAAACAACGGCACTATAACGAGCTGTTACTCGACCGGCAGCGTTTCCGGCCATGATAACATTGGCGGGCTGGTGGGATTAACTCGGAGCGGTATAAAAACCTGCTATTCGATTAGCAATGTTTCAGGAAATAAAAGTGTTGGCGGGCTGGTGGGAGGGATTCGGTCTGGAATTATTAACTGTTATTCGAGCGGCAGCGTTTCGGGCCAGGAGTATGTTGGCGGGCTAACGGGCTTCGCCTCTTATGGAGGAAAATATACGGTCGCGTCTTTTTGGGATATTGAGACCAGCGGCCAGACGATCAGTAGCAGTGGATCCGGCAAGACCACAGCCGAGATGCAAACCGCCAGCACATTCTTAGAAGCTGGCTGGGACTTCGTGGGCGAAATCGAAAACGGCACGGAGGATATCTGGTGGATTCTCGAAGACAAGGATTATCCGAGACTGTGGTGGGAAGACTAAGTACAGTGGGGCTGTTGAAAAAGTCCCACAGCAAAGTTTGAGATTGCCGCGCGATTCTTAGAGTCGCTGGCAATGGCCTGAAAACGCACCTTGTGCCATTGAGAGGAACCCTTCGACCGAGCTCAGGATAAACTCCGCGATGGAGCAATCTTACCTTTTTCAACAACTCCTCCGGTACGAATATTTCCTGTTATCCACATATTCGGCAAAAAAAGTGTAACGAATGTCGGAGGAGATGGACTTTCATTTATAGAATTGCGAAAGATATGAATAATTTGAAGTCTTATGGAATTTATGAGTTCTTATAATGAAACTCCTTAAAAGAGAAGCGGCAATGGAGACTGAATTTGGCGTTCTCGAAGTTCTGAAAATAGCTGAAAGGCTTGAGCATAACGGCAGGCAGTTCTATACGAAAATGGCAAAGCTGTTTATTGAAACACGCTGCAGGAATCTGTGCGAGGACCTGGCAGATTGGAGAGCCGGCCGCGAACTCACACTTGTGCAGCGAAGAAAGCAGTTCCATGAACAAAAAGCCAGGCTCATGCCAAAAGATGACTGTGACTACTTTCGAGTGCATCCTGATGTCATAGCCGATCTATCCGTCTTCGCCGACAAATTTTATCCCCCTCATACCCTCACCGGCCACGAGTCTCTATCAGAAATTGTCATAGACGCCATTACCAGAACAAGGGAGGCTGTCATCTTTTACCGCGGCTTGAAGGATTTCGCTCGAAATCAGGAAACCCGGGCTTTGATCAACCAGTTCATCGAAGAAGAGATACGCTATATATGCACTCTTGGTTTTAAGGAATAACATCAATATTTAGCTCGGAAGATACGCCTCAACACGTATAATATTAATGAGCAACCATTAGCGAGCGATAAATAGAAGGAGTAAAAAGGTGAGTCTTACGGCAGAAAATGGATTTCTTGAAGAAATTGTTACCAGATACCTTAAATTCTCTCAGGAACTTCGGTGTAAACGAATATTTCACATTATCCACATATTCGGCAAAAATAGTGTAACGAATGGAGGAGGACATGGACTTTTATATATAGAATTATGAACGATATGAATAATTTCAATTCCGGCCGGGCAGAGAGCTTTACTGCGATCATAATCAAGGCTCAGCAGGGTGATCGCACGAGTATGGGACAGTTAGCCGAGGTTGCGGAGCCTCGGCTGCTAACCTATATCTTCAGACTGACCTTGAGCCAGGATCTATCCGAAGAGCTGTGTCAAAAAACGTTGGTGAAAATGGTGCAATCGCTTAAGACACTCAAGAATATTGATCAATTTTGGAATTGGTTGTTGAGGCATGCCATGGGTGAAGTCCAGCATTACTATCGGGATCAAAAACGCCGGCACCAGGTCGAAATCGAGGCTTTGAACCGGGAGTATTTCAAACAATATGTCGCTCGAAACCAACACGATGGCCTCGATCAGTCTGCACGTATTGAATTGTCTGAAATCATTTATGACGCCATTGCTCAATTGAGGTTTACCTATCGCAGTATCCTGGTCCTGCGCTGTTACGAGGATCTGTCTTTTGCTGAAATTGCGCAGCTTATGAACTGCAAGGAATTCGGGGCCAGGGTCTTGTTTTTTCGGGCCAGGCACGCCCTAAGACAACATCTGTCCCGGCATGGCTTTGGAAAAGAGATGCTCCTGACAGGGCTCGGTCTCTTTGGAATCCTGACCCTATCGACCAAAGCGACCTCGACGGCTTGTTCGGTCAATACGGCATCCCTGAATGTTGGCCTCGCTGCGACGCTGGCAGGATCGCTGGGGACGAAACTGGGTATTGCCATTATTACCTCAATCAGCGCGATTCTGGCCGGTATTACTTTCAGACATGTGATTGTGTCAGTCATAGTAATAGCAGTGATATTAGCGGGACTTGTCATTGCCGGCCTGTATTCCAGTCTTGACTGAATAAGTGAGGAGGGCACCAAAATGTGCAAGACAACGATAAAACGCGGGATAATACTAATATTGTGTTTAATATTTCAATCTTCAGCATTATCTGCAAAATTTGCCGGAGGCACAGGTGAACCTAATGATCCATACCTTGTCTCAACTGCCGATGAATTGAACAGTATAGGCCATAATCCGAGATTAATGGATGCACATTTCAAATTAATCAATGATATTGACTTAACAGGCATCGACTTTTTCATTATTGGCAATGAACTTTTACCTTTCACTGGTGTATTTGACGGCAATAACCATACAATCTCAAACTTCACCTACACTTCTAAAGGAGAAATTGATATAGGGCTTTTCGGCAATGTTTGGAATGGCGAGATTAAAGATTTAGGCTTAATTAATCCTAATATTGATTCTGGAATAGGAAATTTCGGAGGCCCATTAATAACCTTTGGCTCCCTTGCGGGTGCATTTTTTGATAGCACACTCACCAATTGCTACGTTGAAGGGGGCCGTGTTTCGAGTTCTTATCAGTATGTAGGTGGCTTAGTGGGATGGAATGATGGCTCAATTACCAATTGCTATACGACTGCAATTGTTACCGGATTCGTAAGTGTAGGTGGCTTAGTGGGATTGAATGAATATCCCGGTGTAATCTCAAAATCCTATTCAGCAGGAAATATTTTGGGTCATTACCGTATTGGTGGTCTCGTTGGAGAGAACACTCCTGCCTGGAATGGAAAAATTGGAGGAACTATTACTAATTGTTATTCCACTTCAAGTGTATCAGGTACTTCCACAGTCGGTGGCTTGGTGGGACGGAATGAATCGAGCTCGATTATCAATTGCTATTCAACAGGGAGCGTTTCAGGCGATATATATATATCGGCGGCCTGGTGGGATATATGGTATGGAATAATTGGTATGATGAACCTTGCATAGTCACCAACTGTTATTCTATAGGGAACGTTTCGGGCGATGAAAACATCGGCGGTTTGGTGGGATATAGCCAATATAACGAAGTAACTGCTTCATTCTGGGATATCCAAACGAGCGGTCAGTTAAGCAGTGCTGGCGGCTCACGCAGGACCACAGCCCAGATGCAAACGGTCGACACATTTCTTGACGCAGGCTGGGACTTTGTGGACGAAACAGAAAACGGCACGGTAGCTATCTGGACAGAGCCTGAAGGCGGTGGATATCCAATACTTTTGTAGCAGATCGAAGACAATAATGATCTATAGGCAAATGGTGCGATTTCATATCACCCTTGCCAACTCAAAACTGCTTTTCTGGCTGGTTTTAAATATAGACTGTTATTTTACGGCGATTTACTGGCCTGGGTTGTTCCTCCGTAGGCGCCCATGTTTATCACCGCACCGTTCGGATTGGGCTCCAATCCTATCACACTGCCCGGGTCGCCTGCATCGATACAGCTACTGGTAAGGTCATCCGAAATCCATGTTTCGCTGCCGGGGTGCCATCTGCCTGCCTGCGATTTGAGATGATAGTCGCCATTAGCGGGGTCCGCAAAGAGCGGATCGGTGTCGATATTGCCGGCGCCCTGGAAGGAGCCCTGAACGTCGCTGTATGTGACCGTGCCGGTACTGATGACAATCTGAGCGGTGCCGTTGAAATAAACGATGGAGTTTGTAGCAGTCGGCATGGAATCCTGAATGCCGCTCTTAAGGTTCCCGGCGATCGTGCAGTTCGTTATCGTCGGGATGCCTCGGAGAAGGCCGTGCCCGTTATTTGCGGCGATAACACAATTGCTCATTATGGGGCTGTTATAATATGTGAACCGGCCGGCCCTGCGCGGGCGCATTTCAATGCCGGAGCCGCCGTTAGCGATAATGGTGCAGTTGGTAAGTGTCGGATTGCCGCCGCTGTACAATTCGATGCCGGCGCCGGTATTTTTCGTAACTGTGCATTTGTCAATTTTGGGGGAGACATTATTCGTGCAGTAGATGCCCCTGCTGCCGCCTGTGATTGTAAAGCCGCTCAGGATGCAGTCTGCATTTTCACCGTTGGCGAATGTCACTACCCTGCTGCCGCCGTCGATAATCGTGGCCGCTACGACGGCCGGATCGTTGGGGTCTGTTGAGCTGAGGGTCAGATTTCTGCCCATCAAGTCGATGTCTTCGTGATATGTTCCCTCTGCGACTACTATTTTGTCGCCGGCCTGGCCTCTGACAATGGCGTGCTGAATGTAATCGTAGTGTTCACCGGTCGTCAGATTCTCAACCGGCCCGTCCTCAGTCGCATATCCAAACTCCAGCGAGATTGCGTCGATCCGGCCGAAAGGGCCTGTTTGCCAGACGATGGTACCGGCGTTTATTGCCGGACCGACACCATAGAAGGATTGCTGCAGTTCTATATCCATAACGCCCTTTTGTTTGGTCAGGCAGCAGAATCTGATTTGGCCGCCGGTATTGCCGCCATCGACATAAACAATCAGGCAGCCGTCAACGTCCGGCTGAAGCTGACTGCCGGGGGACTTGATAATTGCCATTTCCCGGATATTTTCCGTATCGGATATGTCGGCGCCGTATATGTCCCCATCATCGTTTCGCTCATCCGTCCAGACGACCAGATTGCCGGAAATGGAAGGATCATACTGGCGGGCGGGATCGCTGCAAATGGTAAAGACCTTTATGTCGTCGATATTCGAGATGTCGGCCCCGAAAATGTCACCTTCGGCTTCCCAGACGACAATATCCTCGGATATATCCACGACATCGTCAAAGTCTTCCATGTATGCCTCGTAGGCGTAAGGATCTCGTCTGCCGGCATTACCGGCGACAGTGAAATAGACGGGATTGTCCAGGTCGGTGACGTCGGCGCCGCATATACTGTACGGTGTGTTACGCCAGTTATTTTCGTTGTACTTGTTTATATTGAGATGCTCCAGCCAGACGACCTTATTGCCGGAGACAGCCGGATGGCTGTACGATGCCGAGTTACTGTTTTCTCTTAAGGTCTTCTGCGCTGCCGTAGCGGTATTCGTCAGGAAGATACTGATGCATTCCGGCCCAAGGAAATCCGGCATGCTCGGGCCGCCGGCCCAAACGACGATATCACCATCAACTTTCGGCTGAGTATCGAGTCCGCCGCCGAGAAACGCTTCATCGATTTCGCCCGTTTCGAGGTCTTTGCTCTTGATATTCCAGGTGTAGTTAACACCCGGCCCGACACTGTAGACAACCTTGTTGCCGGAGACATCCGCATAGTGAAAATAATCGGTAGTCTCAAAGTCGGCGTCAATATGCCGCCGGGTCATTGTCACGGCAACGGTTGTCACCCGGACGACGCTGGGCTCACTGTCAACAAAGCCATCGCCGACAATCAGCTCAAAGGCATACGATCCCTGCTCGTTGCAATCGAAGAAGGGTCTGTCGGTATCCGCGTTCTGAAGAGCAATCTGCGGACCCTCTAATTGTTTCCAGGTATATGTAAGCTCGTCGATTACATCGGGATCGTGGGAACCGGAACCATTTAGACGAACCTGACTGGGAACAGGTGAGACTCTGTCGAGCCCGGCGTCGGCAACGGGCGGCTTGTTGCCGACAAGAATCAGCACGTCATCGGGCTGGCTCATATACGTGCCGTCCCAGACCACAAGCTCGAATCGATATTCACCTTCGACTTCCGGCACGAATGACGGATTCATACCGGTCGGATCGGTCAGTTCCACCGCAGGGCCGAACTGCTGGTCCCACTCATACATCAGCATATCGTTCGGGTCGTAGTTAAAGCTGCCGCTGCCGTCGAGAGTGACCAACTCAAGCCCCGCCACATGCAGGTCGGGGCCGGCATCGGCAACGGGCTTGATATATCCGACATACTCATCCGCGCCGATATCGACCTGTACACCCATCACAGCATAATCGCCGTCGATGTCACGCTGCCACGTATAGGGGACATAATCCGGATCGCCGGCATCTATGCACGGAGAGTCCAATTGCAGGTGAAAATCTTTAGCCTGCGCATCGACGAACAGTGGGTCCTCCGAGATATTTCCATTAGTGCCCGTCTGTTCCGGCACTTCCATGTAGTTGACCGGAGTATTATTCCATACATCGTTAAATGATATCAGAGACTCATCTACAGAGCCCTCCCAATATATTCCACCTCCGGATTTGGCATTACAGATGATATTGTTCAGTATCACACACTGACCAAACTCAGGAGCGGATTGGATGTAAACATTGCCTACAATGCCGGCCTGGCCATCGACAATGATGCTTGCATCGTTACCAACGATGGTATTGTTAATCAAACGCCCACAGAGCAGCAGGAGGACACCACCTCCGATATTCGCTGAATTGTCGTATATCAAATTGTTGCTAATCGTAGGATGAAAAACGGGACCTTCCTCAGATGTGGGATCAGGAAAAGGATATGTGAATATCCCCGCACCAGCGAATGCTGAATTGCCCTTGATTATATTATGCGTAATAATGGCCTCAGATACTACGCAGCCGATTGCACCTCCATAGCCGTTAATCATACTCTGTACACGGCCATTGTTATTCGCAATCACGTTACCTTTAATGGTCGGCGAAGCATTCTTACAATAAATACCGCCTCCCCAAACGATTCCTTCACCAGAAAAGGCAGGGTCCACCGTCCCGTATCCGCCGGTGATGGTAAAACCGGTCAGGACGGCTTCGGAAGTTTCGCCATTTACAAAGGTCACCACGCTGCCTTCATCGTCACCGTTGATGACAGTGGCCGCCACAATGTCCGGATCTTCGGGATCGGTGCCGGTAACGACTATATTCTTGCCGAGGAAATTGATGGTCTCAAAATACGTGCCGGGCTCGACAACGACCACATCCCCGTCATTACATTCCTGGATTGCCTGCTGAATGGTTGCGTAGCCACCGGGGACCAAACGGGTTTCCGCCCTTGATTGTACCGCTGCAACCGATAGCAGAACAAGACTCAGTAAGATCGGGTTTCTCATTATTTCGCCCTTTCCGAAACGTACGACAAGGTTAAAAAAACAGCTTTAAGCAAAGTTAAGAATACAGGCACAGCATAAAGCGGGTGCAGCTCATAACGACTCGCAGAATATCGTGAGAATCTTACTGCCTGCCTCCTTAAACGGCTATATACAACTTTAACATATAAGTAAGCGACTTTGCAAGACATTTTTCCCTGTATTCTTCCGTTTCTGTAGTTACAGCAGACTTATCATCTATTTAGATAAGACGTACCCGGATGGCTTTCGTCTCAATATTTTTTTGCTTTTTCTCTAAAAAATATTACCTCGCGGCTGTTATTGGGTAAAAACATGGCAACTGGAATGTAACGATAGGACAAATCGTTGCGGAATAAAAGCCTGAATCAGGAGATTGCCGATATGCCTATTAGAATCCGTCCTTCAGGGCATTGTTTCTCTTAGTCACCCGAGTGCCGGATAATCAAACAGGGCATCTGCTGTTTTCATGAAAAAAACCGGGGCCTATACCTGGTAAACTGGTATAAGCCCCGAACTAATACAAATTCTGATGTAATCCCACTCAAAACGGCACTTACTCTGCGGCATCTTTCGGTCGATTCAAGCGGATGTCATCGAAGTACATCTTGCCCGAACCGCCGGGTACCGTTATGTTGCCTTTGGTCCCGAGGCCAATAGCTATCCTGTCTACGTTGGTAAGATTGATACCCTGGTCGGCAAAGGCCTGCAAGGGAATAACCCACTCGGTCCAGGTGTCGATTTGTGTTGCGGCCGGATCGTCATGAATCACCACCGCGGGCGTTCCGGCGCTGTTGGAAATCGCGACGTACAGCGGCTCGGCGGCGTTGCTGGCTATACCGATATCCTGGTGCGCCCATTGCGTGCCGACTGTGCCGGTAATCGTGACATTAGAGAATACAGCCTGGCAAGTCAAAGCGGCATCGGTGCTTGTCAGCGCCAAACCGACATAAACATTCGAACCCATCGGTATATTCTGCGGAGTGGCGCCTGTTACCTGCTGCCAGTTCGTACCGTTTGCCGAATGGTAAACGGTAAAGTTGCCCGAGACACTGCGCTCCAGTTTCACCCAGTACGGTGCGGCAATCCCACTCTGGTTCGTGTTGAAGCTCGTGCCGCCTGTCGAGGGGCGACCCTGGGCGGCAACCCCGTTCGCAGGAGTTATAGCCGCAAAAGCGTGTGCTGAATCCGGACTCAGCGACTCACGGATCATCACGCCGGCCTTGGCCCAGGCGTTTGTGTTATCGATGCTCTGGACTCTCGCGACAATCGAGCCGATACCGGTGAGCGTCTTGTAAGCAAAATGGAACTCATCGGCTTCCACGCCGTTCACCGCCCAGATATCGGCGCCGGATGCGGTCATCGTGTAAGTGCCGGCCGGCGCTTCTACAAAGCTGCCGACGGATCCCGGATAGCCTCTGAACCACAGCGACAATTCCGCGACGCCTTGCTCGCTCCAGTCGCGTACGGCACTCAAAGTCAGCTCCACCTCCGAATACTTCGAGTAGCCCTGCTTGTTGTTGTCGAAGACAAGCGGCATTGATTGAAGGCCACCGTTGACGATAGTCTCCTCGGTATAAGAAGTGGTGTTTTCGTCGCCGACCGCAGCGCCCGTACCATTGCCGGCAAAATAATCTGCCGTCCCGGGCGTGCCGTAGCCAAGGCCATCATGCCATGCGCACCATATCTGATTGTCGCCGGCATCGTAATCCTCGAAGTCGTCGATGACAAAGAAATCACCCGTCGTAAAGCTCCAGACGTTGCCTGCCCACGGACTGTCGGGATTGGTATCGTTGACTTCATCGATCCGCCAGTAGTAAGTCGTAGTCAACGCAAGCTTGCCGGGATCGTAGCTCTCTTCACCGAGCGCTTTGGCCCCCTTATATTCAGGTGAGGTCTTCGTGGCATTTTTGACGGCATCTGCATCTGCTCCGAAGTACACCTCGTGCGAAGCGGCAATCGCTCCGGCATCCCAGCTAAGAATCCGGGTCGGTTTTACATCCACTGCACCATCGGCCGGATTTGGGCCGCTGACGGCGCCCTGCGTCGTGAAGCTCCAGACATCGCCTTTATACGTATCTGCGCCATCGAACTCATCGACCCGCCAGTAATACGTCTTGGCTAATTTGAGTGGCCCGGGAGCATAGCTTACAAGCCCCATAGCTACCCCACCGACAGCTTCATTTACAACGTCAAAATCTTCGCCGAAGTACACGGTGTGCATTTTCGCGCCGAAGCCCGCCGTCCAGGTAAGTGTTGGATTTTCAGGCACCAACTCGGCGCCATCGGCCGGATCGGGGTAATAGGCGGTCTTCGGAGGAACCATAAAGCTCCAGACATCGCCTTTCCACGGACTGTTCGGCTCGGCCTCGTTTACCTCGTCGATTCGCCAGTAGTAGGTCGTGCCCGGCACAAGACCGTCCGGATACGGGTATCCAAGAAGGCCGGCAACATAAAACGTTGAATCCAAGTCCTGGTTGATCCGGAACAAGTCTGAGTCTCGTGTGGCTTCGTTCACATCGTCGAAATTGTCACCCATGTAGATATTATGCGAAACGGCAAGACCTCCCGGCTTCCAGGAAAATGTTACCCACGTTTCGGTACGTAGAGCACCGTCCTCCGGGTCGGGGCCATAGGCATACGGCCATACCTGACCAGCCATAGTGCCCAGAATCTCGGATTCCGACAAGGCGTGGTTGTAGATCCTGACATCGTCGATTGCGCCAATCCAGTCACAGCCCCACCCGTCCGAGCCGATGAGGACAGGGGTCGGGCTGCTGGTAATTGCGCCCATTGGGGTCGATTCGGTTGCCTCTCCATCGAGATAGCATATCAGCGTCGTGCCGTCATACGAGCACGCGATATGGCACCACTCGTCGCGCTCCAGGTTTTTGTTGACGTAGGCCCAGGCCCTGGGCGACGTATTGAACGTGAACGCCATGTAGGGCTCAGGGCTGCCCCACCCGTATCGAACCTGATAGCTCCAACTGGGACTCATCCCACTCATCGCCTTGGCCATCGGCGCCGTCTCTGTGCCGTTTCCCTCCGGGTCATCGGCGCCAGGTCTTATCCAGAGGGCGATGGAGATCGGACCAGTGATGTCCAGGCTGGCGTCATTGCCGCAATCGATGTAGTCCCCGCCGCCGCCGGCGGCGCCCAGGCCATGGAACTCCAGGGCTGTCCCCCCGACGCCGGCAATCCATGTGGGATTGCCCACGATGGTCCCGTCGTTGCCGTTGCCGCTCGAATCGGAAACCGTGGTGCCGGAACCGTCGTCGAGCGTCCAGCGGCCCACCAGATCGGCGTATCCACTACTCGCCATACCAACAACAAGAATGGAAAAAACCAGACAAATCAATTTTTTACACATAATAATCCTCCTTACAAGAAGCTAAGATAATCGTGCTTTGGCCACACACCAAAACAAGCGACGAGAGTCTCCGGCTTCATTATGTTCCGTCAACGCTCGCCCAAGACAATTTTTTACGATTTGATAGTACCTCCTTCCTTCAAAAGCCTGATACGAACTGCTAATTGAAAAATGAGTACTGAAATAGACTATTGAAAACCCGGCTGCTGCAAGACTGAATATCCACAGATGCTAATTGTATTTATACCAGAGAAGCCGCCTTTCCGTCAAGAAAAATCTTCGGATTATGCGTGGAACATTGCTTTTTTGATGTGAATTTGCTGAAAATGAGGAATCTGCTTACCCGGTCCGGTTCGCCAGAAGAAATTGCCGGAGTCCTTCGAGGTCATCGGTGTTGATCAAATCGACGCCGGCGGAGAGAAGCTCGCGCCAGAGCGCCTCTCTGGCCGGCGAAGGATTGTCCGGTGTCGACCAGAATCTTACCAGCCTGCCCTTTTCATGCGCCTTCTGCACTATTTCTCTTAGCCTGTCGTGCTCTTCGGCGGGCATTTCGCCCGTCCCGTTCCACTTGAAGTATTTTTTCCAGTTGTCACTTATCACAGGGATTAAATCCGCCGGATAGTTGGACTCCAGGTCCGTTAGTCTGCCGTCGCAACCGGCGTAGCGGTGCTTTTGCGATTCCATGAGCTCACGAGGACGATTGCCTGTAATGATTGCAAGGACGGCTTTGTCGCTTCGGCCGTCCGGGCCAAACGAAGTAAAGATGTCTCGATACTCAGCCAGAATTCTATCAAGAGTCCTGTAGGTTTCAACGGCGCTGGTTTTGATATCGATGAGCAGCGTGAACTGCGGCCCGTTCGGGTAAACGCGCCCGCCATTTTTCATTATGCGTTTTTTCAACGGTTCGAGATAAAGCAAACGCAGAGTCTTGTCAGGCGTTATCTCTCGGGCATTATGAGCTACGTAAAGATCATCATCGACGAGCAAGACATCCGCTTCGACGCTGTTGAAACCTTGATCGAGCGCATCATACAGAGGCCGGTCGTGCTCGTAATCATTGTGCGCATGAGCACGCGAAAGAGGTATGACATGAGTGCCGGCAACGTGTGACCTGCACGACAATAATGACAGTGACACCGAACAAATGAACACGACCGCGTATGTATTGATAATTCGAATGGGCACTCCTGATTCAAAACTGCTGAGTTATGCTATCGTATATATAAACAGGCAAAATAAACTTTTGGCCTTATCTCAACAACAGCAAGAATTTTTTCTTTCAGGCATTTTGGTGCTTCAAGTCATACAAACGCGAAAACCGTTCACCTTCACGTTGACAGCGTCTTCTTGCAAAGCTCTATGTGCTCGTTCTGCCCGCCCGAACCTTCGTGCCCGGCGGCCCCCTGCTTCCAGGCCGAGCGCGCCTCTTCAAGACGTCCAATGGCTTGCAGTGCTTTACCTCGCCAATACTGCGCCGACGCCTCCTGAGGCCTGTTGGAGCGGCCGACGCCGATGTTTTTCGGATATGTCAGCGAGGCCTCGAAGTCACGCAGCGCCCCGGCGAAGTCCTCGTCTTCAAAACGCTGCCGGCCCCGCTCTACATGGGCCTTATGGAAGAGGTCCCACGTAATCGTCTGGCCTTCCCAGTTGACAAAGTACGGCGTGGATTCGAGCAGATCGATAGCATCTGTATATTGCTGCTCATCAAAATACATCTGGGCGAGCATGATGATTATATCGGCCCGGCGGATTTTCTCGAACGGCGTAGATTCGAGGACCTTGATCGCATCGGGCCGTCTCTTTGCCGCCAGGAGAATATCGGCCAGATCCCGGTACAGGGTCTGGTCCTTCGGCCTCGCGGCAATGGCCTTTCGATAGAGCCCCTCCGCCTTCGACAGGTCTTCTTCCACCGCCCAGGCATGAAGACCGAGGTTGCGAAATGCAACGCTCAAAGAAGAATCCAACTCAACCGCCTTGCTCCACTGCCGGACCGCTTCATCCTGCCGATCCAGATGACTGTAAAGATTTCCAAGATGCAGATGTGCGTGCGCATCTTCAGGATTATTTTTTACAGCGTACTCAAAGACGGCGACTTCTTCCGGGCGGGAAGGAAATACATAATCCCGATTCATTCGGGCCGCCTGAGCGAGATACGCGCCGGCCCCGGCCCGGTCCTTCTGCAGCGATGAAAGGTAGGCCATGTAATATACCGGCAGCGGACTTCGCTGATCCTCCGGCACCGCCTCGACGCAGGCCGCCCGCAGCAACTCTTCGGCCTCATTCGCCAGAGCCACCTCCGCAAAGACAAGACCGGCCTCCAGCATTTCAAATTCATCCTCTCCCACGAAAGCCCGCGCCTCCCGCACGAACCGATTCATTCGATCTTTGCTTTGAAGCGCGATAATCATCCTCGGTACCAGAGCCGTCGGATTCTCGGCGATTCTCTCTTCTGCCTGTTTATACGCCGCTTTTTTCCTGCCGGCGGCATACAAAGCCAGTAGCAGATGGTCCTGCGCCTTGTAATCCTTCGGATTTAGCCGGGCCGCCCTTTTCAAAACTTCCACGGCGTCGGAATACTCGCCTAACTGCATGTGGGCACGACCGGCCAGGTCGCAGCCGAGAGAATCCGTACCGAGACATCGTATCGCCCTGTAAGCACAGCGCAGAGCCTCGTTGTTATTTCCCAATCTCAAATGGGTCACACCGAGGAAATACCAGGACAACCCATCGGTATCATCTCTTTTCACGGCGGTTCTCAACCGGCCGGCGGCTTTTTCACACAGCCCCGCCTCGATATCCAGCACCGCCAGCGCCCGCAGAGCGGGCGAATAACGCTCATCTTCAGCCAGCGCCTTCTCGTAGTACTCGCGCGCCCTCCTGCGATTCGTCGCCAGGTCGAATTTTCGTCCCTTGAGAAATTTTTCCTCCAGCGTGAGCTGCTCATCGGGCTTGCTCATAAGGTCGGAGGGTTTGGGCTCGGGAGTTTTAGGAATCGGCAAAGGAGTCACGAACGAGGCAATAACCTGCCGCTTGCCGGTCCTTATGGTGACCTCGACGGGCGACTGCCCGGCGGCAGAAAGCGTCACCGTCTTCGGATTCTCAGGGCCAAGATCTATGGTCTTTCTCAGCAGTCGCCGGCCGTCGCGGGTGATCAGGCAGGTCGAACCCGGGAAAGGACTCGTTGCGATGATACTCAGCCGGAGAGTGTCATTCTCGCGGGCCGTCCGGACGGCGATGTCTTTCGTTGCAAACTCGAAACCGTCGCCGAGACCGTGCACCGGATACCAGTATTCCTGCCACGAGACCTCCTGCCTCGGTAATAACATGCCGTAATCGGACTGGGTGGGCAGCGGCCCGCTTTGGACCTCGATATAAGGGCCATCTTTGTCGGAAAGATTCTGCTGGCTGACAATGCCGAAGTCCCACGTTCCCCACGTCCAGGCCTTTTTCCCGCCCAGCTCGCGGTGGTCCGCTACCTGCACGATTCCCCGGTCCGCGTCGACCTCGTAGGCCCCGAAGAAATCAAATACGCAGTCCACGGAAAAAACCGAAGAGTAGATTTCATAGTTTTTCAGCCATGTCATGTCCCTGCCTTCGTGGATGGGCCAGGAGAAGAACTTGACGCCGGCATGGTCCGTGCCGAGAGTCATCGGATAGATGAAACGCGTGCCAGGCCGGTTCGGAAAAGCGGTACAGTTCCAGAAATAGTACGGGCTGATCGCATCGGCCGGGTTGAAGATGCGAATCTGCTCATCCAGGTATGCCTTGCCCGAATGCAGAGTCACGCGCACCGTCCACTGGGTACGCTGGCTCTTCTCCAGGTTGTTGATTTCAAGGTATGCCGAACCGTCCTTGTTTTCGCCAATCAGGGCATCGACCGGCGAGAGGATAGTGACCGTATGCCCCTGCGGTCCGGCGTTCCATTCGACCCCGCCGCTTATCCATGCCCCGCGCATCGCAATCATGCCGGGCTTGATCACATCGTTCAGATGGAACATTTCCCTGCCTTCGGTCTTGTCGAAAACCGAATGCAGCCGGCCGCCCAGCTCCGGAAGGCAGGTGACCTTCAAGTATTCGTTTTCAAGAAACAAAGCCTTGTAAGTCCGATCCTTCCTGGTTCTGGAAAGATGGTCCTGCATTGGATAAGGATAGACGATGGAGCCTTTGACCGTAGTCGAGAATTTCACATTGCCTTCGAGAGCCCAGAGCTTGGGATTAATATCCTCGGCCCAGCCGTAAGTGGGAATCGTGATGGCACCCTCCCAGGCTTTGACGTTCGCATAACTTCGGCTCGAAAGAACCAGCCCATTAAAAAGCATAACAATCCAGAAATATTTTAGAAGACCGCTCATGATATTCACCTCACATTTCTCCAGTAAAACGGGTTAACATTTCCGTCGCTGAAAAACTTCACGACCCTAAGGTCTCTAATTTATTTGCCTTTGCCCGCAAAAGAAACAAAAAACTGCTGCAGCAGGAAATTTTCCGCATGATTAAGATGATCGCAGAGGTACACCTGAATCTATCACAAACTGACAATATTTATATCCTGGTCACGGTCTTTGGCGACTGTCACCACCCGGCCCGTTTTGTCGGCAGCTATGCTTTGGCCGCCATATATCCTGCCCTTCCAGGGCCCTTTTGTTATTTCGCCGACGAGGTTTGTCCCTATGACAAACGCTTTTGTTTTTCGTGCCGTGTTTGTGACAACTTTCTCAAGTTCTCTACCATGGCCCGGCCACTCGTCCTCGGCGGCGGCGTATCCGTACGGAACGAGCAGTAAATCCGGCTTAAGCACCGCCATACGTTTGAGGATTTTACTGTCATGCGTGTCGGCACAGATAAGCAGACCGATTTTTCCAAATTTGGTTTCGACTGCATCGATGCTATCGCCGGGAGTATAAGGCGGGCTCATCAACTCTGCCAGCAGATTTATCTTGCGATGCTTTAGCAGAATATTTCCTTTGTTGTCGATCAGGAGCGCCGAATCATACAAGTTGCCACCCTGCTTTTCCGCCAGGCCGATACAGAGATAAAGGTTGCAATCTTTGGCCAGCTTGCAGAGCCGATCCGAATCTTCCCCCGGAATCGGGCACGCCCTTTTATGGGCATCGGGATTTACCCATCCGAAGATTGCCGTTTCCGGAAAACAGGCAATATCAGCCCCGGCATCCTTTGCCTCACGGATCGCGTTTTCAATTCTTACAAAATTGCCCCGGCGGTCGCCATCCAGCGTGAATATCTGACACATAGCCGCTTTTATACTTATCATTTGTTCCAGGTTCGTTTTTTTATCTGAACATCGGTTTTATGCATTTTTATTTGTCACTCATTTCCTCGAAGAACAGTTGCATTTGGATTGGCAATGGTCCTACCTGACCGAGACGCAGGTTGGGATTGTTCTGGATTATCTCTTTGACAGCATCGCCGGCCCCTTTTCCACGAACCTTGACAAACACGACACGCTGATCTCTGCGGTAGATGTTCGGCAAACGCTGCGCATCAATGCTGTCCGGCAGATTCTTGCTGAATTCCTCCCAAAGCGCATCGGCATTTTCGGGCTGGAAGGATTCTTTTGCGGAGAAGGAAATCGTGAAGATATCTTCATGATAGCGCTCTGTCACTTCCTGAAGATGCCAACTACCGGGAGGCTCTTTCTCTAACGCATCCTTGTAAAGCAAATAAACCGATGCCTTATGGTGCCAATCAGATTTAGCTCTTTCGAATTGCTCAAACAATATTTGCTTTAGCAGTTCGCTATCCGTTCGCGCGGGCTCCCGAAGTCCCCAGACGATGCGTCCGTAAAGATTGTTTTCATGGTCGGCCAAGGCAAGCTCGATGAGTCGGCGGATAACCACCTCGCTCTTGTTACGTATCGTGGAAAGTCCATGATAGACGGCATTATACCTGACGTCACGATCCTCATCGGCGGAGAGTTTGAGCATCAGCTCGATGGCCTCGAGGTTTCCGTCTCCGGACCAGACCCAGCGGTTGCCTGCGATCTTGGCTACATACCGGCGAACGCCCGGATTGGAATCTTCGGCTGCAGTTTGGAAGGCTTCAAGGAACGAATCGTCCATCAACTCGCCCAGACCCTGGCTCCAAAACAGCCTGAGTATTTGTTCGCGTGTTTTGCTGTCGCCTTTGAGCAATTGCTCCCGAAATTGCGGTAGTTTGCCGCCGTACTGTGCTCTCTTTTGTTCCAAGATCTTCTGGCGTTTCCATTGTTCAAAGTCAAGCTCACCATTGAAATGTTTGAGCAGGATCTCGGCCATTTCACGTTTTTTCGATTCTTTATGTTCCATGTATGGTTCGATATAAGATATCAACTCGTCTCGTTGCGAGCCTATGCCCCACGTGATCCGCCCGACTTCTTCGCCTTGCATGCAGATGTCCACCAGGGTTCTCAAGATATTCGGCGTCTTGGACAGAACGACGGAAAGGCCAAAGTAGATCGCATAATGCCGCTCCATCGGAACGGCGTGATACATGATCTCAATCGCCTCGGGATTCTGTGTCTGCTTGCCCCAGATATAACGGTTGCCTATCCAGGCCAGGATCAACGTGCGATGCTTGCGTGTACGCCGAAAGCCCTGCCGGACGGTCGTGAGAATCTCTTCATCAGGTCGCCTGTCCTTATCCACAGCATTAAACAAAGCGTCCAGGCGCTTACCACCGTCTGGGTCGTCGGGAAAGAAATTCTCCGGACTGGGCGACACATAACGATCGGTGCGCTGCCAGGCATAGCCAGAACCAACCACCGAACCTGGCGCTTGTCCTTCTTGTTCAGCCGGCTCGACCTCAACCTTCATATAGGCCTTTTGTGCGCTCAGCGTTATTGGAATTGCCTCTGTGAACGGCTCATTTCTGTCCACACGGTTTTGCCATCTTTTCCACAGCATCTTGAATATCTCCAGGTCCGTGAGCCCCTGTTTTTGTTCCAATGCCGGCCCCGGTTTTAACGAAAAGTCACCATTTTCGGCATCGGCAAAATCCGGATCGGCCATTATCGAATCGGCTGTTTTGTCCATGTTTTCGGCATCGACCTTGTTACGCCAAAATGTGTTTTTATAAACAGTATTATCGTTCCCGCTGCCTTCCTTGAATAGAATCCAGCCCCGCTCATTACCCCGGAAAATATTGTTGCGTATCGAAAGACTGCACGAATCGCGCATTCCAATGCCAGCGTAACTCGAATCAGCAATAATATTATTTTCAACTTTGACATTCGACCGGGCAAATCCGCCGATGCCGGTACCATTGCCGATTATCACATTGTTTGCTATTGTTCCACGTGCGCTTCTATTGCCGAGATATACTCCTCTGTTGGCGTTATTAATTATAAGATTATCCTTCATATTCAATGTTCCGCCGGTGCTGCGCACAGCGTGAAATCTCGAGCCTGTAACAACATTACCGGTGATCTCGGCCGTCGCGCCGGAGTACAGCGAAATACCCTGATGCCCGGAATCTATTACCAGGCTGTTCCGTATTACTCCTTTTGAATCCTGACCAAAGCATACCGTATATTCAAATCCCTCGAATCTGCATGTATCTATGTTCAGCTCGGAGAAACCCATAGAGTTTATGGCCACGGGACAGCGTTTGAAATTTCCCAGCGGCAGGAAACAACAATTTTTAATGTCCGCTACGGTGTTCTTGATTCCAACGGCAAAAGGATATTCAGTTCTTTCGCTGGTCGCTAACTGCCACTTAATCGTTATCGCCTCAATTATTACTCCGCCTTTATCTTTAGCGTCGACAGAAATTGCCGGCTGATTGGAAGTTACTTCGAAAATACATTCGTTCCTGGATTCGCCTTTCAGCACCAAAGGCTTCGTAATAGTCACCGGCTCGGTATAAACACCCTTTGGAACAATTACAGTCGTTCCGGCCTGAGCAGAGTCAATCATTTGCTGCAAATCATTTTTCGCAGTGGACATTGGTTTCACCGCTTCTATACCGTCTGATTCCTCGGCAGACGACAGGTTCAGTCCTTGTTTTTGCGAGTCGCTCGATCCCCATTGTATTACGAACTCATACCATTGTGCTTTATTGTAGCGACTGTCATCCAGCAAAATCGAAAGCGTGTAGTCGTTTGCCTGTTGCGGCATCTCGGTGATGGTGACAGATCCTCTTCCGGCAATTTTCGCCAATTTTATAAGATTGTTCGCTTCCCGCAGCGGGACGGCTTGCTCCAGTCGATATGGTTTCGATACTCTTTCCTGCCACTCGGGTTTCCACGCAGTCCCGTTGATGTACGTAGGCTCATCGTGTTTGATATTGCCTGCCCTGTCCCACCATTTACCCGGCAAATCCCAGTCATGGTGCTCATACCAGAGTTCGACGCCCTTTATCTTGATCGTGTCCTTGCCGTCGATGAAGGCCTTAATATGCAAGCCGTCCTTCATTTCAACCGTAGTAGTGCCCGTATCCGTTTTCTGGACCGGCGATGCAGTTTTCGGCGGCATCTTCCATTTTCGGTAATCGCGCGTCGGGCCATCTGGAATAATAGCAGCCTCTTCCGGCTGGATCGGCCAGGGACTCTCAAATCCAATCGGCTCAGCGACACCGATTCCCAACCGCCGAGCGGGTGAATTCGACATCAACGAAAAATTCCTCACTGCCGCGTCCGCAAACATCGGATCCATCTCCAAATTACCGGCTTGTTTGTCGAGCGCAATTTCCTCGGTTGTGCTCTCGCTATCGGCGGTCTTGGCGCGTCGCCGGGCGACCATGTGCTCATTGTTCCAGAACAGGTTCTTGTCCATGGTTACGATGCCGTCTGATCGGGTAAAAGCTGAATCGCTGCCAATGTCGCCACATACGATACCATTGGATTCGGAGAAGAAGATATTCTTTTGCACAACGGGTTCGGAAGCTCCAAGAATCGACAGGCCCACTTGTTTGTTACCGGCAAAGGTGTTACCTTCGATTGTATCTCGATTCTGAAACCAGCATGACATACCGCCCATTTCGTTAGCGTAAAATAGATTCTGCCTGACGGTGGCCGAAGTTTGCCCGGATGCATAAATCCCGCTGCGAGCATTCCCGAAAATCCAGTTTCCAACAATTGTCGGTGAACAATCATCATAACGGATACCGTGCCATACCGCTCCGGATATTCGGCAGCGCTCCACTCTTGCTGAATCGTTGCCTTTTCGAATACAAATCCCGGCGTAATGGCAATTGCGCAGCTCGCTATCCAGCAATCGTACGCCGGAACTTGCACCCTGCCTTTCGCCGACAATGATCCCCGTACCCCACACCGCAGCTACCAAACTGTCGCGAATCTCTACATCCGAACCATTCAAAATATGAATGCCGTCTCCTGGGGTCCCGATGACCACGCACTTTGAAACGGATGTTTTGGCGTTGCTGAACTCCAGGATGGGCACCGGCATGCTACGCCCCTCCAAACGTTCTCCAGGTAAGGTAAGCTTCAGATCACGAATCACAACGCCTTCCGTATCGCTCACGAAGAGAGTCGGCCTGCCATACTTTTCCTTAAATTCAGCCTTGAATTTTGCACTTATTTCGTTGCGTTGGTCGTCTGTTTTAGCTTCCTGCATTCGGACCTGGAGTGTGCGCATTGCCTCCTCGACCACACCCGCTCCGGCGTTCGCTGTCATAATAGTGGTTTTATCCCATCCGGCACCAGCCAGCGTAAGCGATTTGTCGATTTTCAAACGTTCTTCGTACATACCCGGCCCGATGCGAATAACCGCGCCCGCACCGGCTGCGTCGATAGCCTTTTGAATTGAACTGTATTTCGCACTGCCATCTGCGGCCACAGAAAGCACATCGGCGTTATTAGCTTTTGCCATTGGCAGAACACAAACCAACATAAGGGCAATAACGGCACAGACGGTGACAATGCGCAGGCTGCGGTACTTCCAGGTTTTTTTCTCCAGCCAGTTCAGACGTACCAACAGGTTGTGAGAATCTTCCACCAATCCTAATAGTCCTATCCCGGATTTTACCGGCCCGGTCAGTAACCACTTTGCGTTCTGCAGGATGGTTTCGCGGTAATCCGTTGTCTTTTCCCGAAGAATTCCCGCTACGGTCGCATCACAGCAAAGCTCTCTCAAATGCTGCAATCGCCGCCGGAGCAGCCAGAGAAGAGGATTGAACCAATACACAATCTGCAACAACATATAAAATGCATTGACCAGCAAGTCCCCTCGCTTGATGTGAGCAAGTTCGTGCAGCAGAATGTGTTCCGTACGCTTTTGAGATAGACGATGGATTGCCGCTGCCGGCAGCACAAGTACAGGCCTGAATGTTCCGAACACCGCCGGAGAAGCAATATTTTGAGATAAAGCTATCCCCGGAAGCTTCCGAAGGCCGAGCTTCTTCGCCGTATTCGTAAATAAAGTCCCAAACCATTCCGGCAAATCGGCATCTGAAAATTTGACGCTATGGAGCTGCCGGAGTTTTCGAAACCTGACTGCCGCCCACAAGCCAAGTATGATTACACCTGCCAGCCAAACGGCCATCGCGCAGACCTTCCAGTGTAATCCAACACGTCCAACCGATGCTGCAACACCGGTAGAGAAGACCCGGCCTGCAGGTTCGGCGGCCTTGTTGCTCATCATGCCATCACGATCCGGAGCCGGCTTGATACTGCCGCCCGTATCAAGGGGAGTTATTTTCGTACTCGTCCGAACGGTTGGTACAACAGCCGGCATATCTGTGTCACTGAGCTGTACAGCCGTCCGGCCCGCCAGCATCCGAACCTGTGAAACAATACTCGTGGAAAGTGAAAATGTCGGCGGTAATATCAACTTCACCAACACCAGCAGCCAAAGCGCATACCTTACCTGAGGCCAGATGCGCCTTCGCAGAAGAAAATCGACCGCGCCAATGAAAACGACCAGTACGCATACCTGCCAGAACATCGGCCACATCCAGCTCCACCAGCTCTGGGCAATAGTATTGATATGTTCAATCATTTTTGTTCTCCCTTTTTTCTGCTTTTTCCGGAAAGTATTTTGATTAGCTCTTTACGTTCTCCGGCGGACAAACTCTCATCTTCCAACAGGAAGTACATCATAGGACCAAAGGCCCCGTCAAAGGCCTGGTCCAGCATTATCTTCATTGCGGTTCGACGAGCCTGCCGGCGTGAAACGAGAGGTTCGTAGAGGCCTATATTGCCGCGCTTGCTCTTGCCGACCGCTTTCTTCTCGACCAGCCGGTCCAGCATAGTCTTTACGGTCGTATAAGCCCAGTTAACGGTTGACGGCAGCCGCTCGACCACGTCCCGCGCCTTTGCCGGGTGCTTGTCCCACAACGTGTTCATGATCAGCCATTCCGGTTCGGTTAGTTTCATAATATGCTCTCCTTACTACAAACGTAATAGAATTCTACTACATCTGTAGCAATAGTTAACAGAAAAATAAATAAATTTTAGACTTTTTTTCAATCTCCAGGGAAAGGAGAAAAACAGGACTGCCTTTACTCAAATCATCACTTTATCGTCCTTGCCCTGAAATTTAACAACTATTGACAAGTTAACAATGACTGCCGTTTCATATTTTCTGCCGGGGCAAGAAGAGAAAGTTCGTTTTTTTTACATAATAGCCACCTACATTCTTATCGAGAGCCGCTCAGAAAATAACCAACCGCCACCAGGGCATTGGTGCCTAAAACCGTTATAACATTCGCTTTCAGGGCGGGGATTAATTCCTGAATATTGTCGCAGTGTTTTAATGTCACGCTGATCGCCTTCAAGGCAAAAGGTATTGAAGCAAGGCCAATGAGACTTGCCGGCGGCATTAATTTCAAGACCACTCCGCCAATAATGCTGAGGTACGTCAGCGCCATCAGCCCGGCGTACAATCGGCCGGCCGTTTTAGGCCCCAGGGCAATCACCAGATTATACCGGCCGCCTTTTTTGTCCGCTTCAACGTCGGGGAACTCATTAAGAAGAAGTAAATTTGCGGTTAAGAATCCCGGCGCCAGAGAGGCGACAACAGCTTCGGCGCTGTATCTGCCGGTTTGAACGAAATACGTCCCCAGAACCGGCAGTATTCCCAATCCGAGTCCGGCCCAGAATTCTCCCGCCAGCCATTTTGTCAAATGAGACGTGTAAAAGTAAATCACCGGGCCGCCGAGTAATATCAAAGGCAGAAGCTGCCAGCCGGAAATAAACGTCAGGTAAATGCCGATCAGTAAAGCCGCCATCAAACAGCCCACGCCAAATTTGTAAACGCCCTTTGGTTTTAGAAGTCCGTTAGGGAGAACTCCGCTGCCTCCGGAAAAAGGCGTTCGAGTCGTTTCCAAATCTATGCCGCTCTTGTAATCGAAATAATCGTTGAGTACGTTAACGCTGGAATGAGCCAGCAGCAGACCGAGCATTGTCAGGACAAATTTAAGCAAGTCAAAACAGCCCTCGTGCCAGGAGATTGCCGTACCAAGCAGCACCAGAGTCACCGACAGCAGAAGAAACTGGGGCCGCGTCTCTAATAACCAGATTTTAAGCTTCATAGATATTGCTCCATCAAATCGATATTCTTATTAAATTATCGAAATTACCGAATTACCGCCACGATTTTTTTAATCCGCCCGGCGATTGCCGAACTTCGTAGTAATCTATTTTCCATTCAAGCCAGGTTTGACTTGCTTGTTTCCATTGACGTCTCCGAAGGTTATAATATAATCAGAGTAACCGATCCTTTTTGTCATTCCCGCGAAGGCGGGAATCCGGGTTATTGCAACGGTTTTGGATTCCTGTTTTCACAGGAATGACAAGTTAAGTTCTGTTTTTTAGTCTTATGGAGAATTAAATAATGTTCTATTTTAATGCCCATTCAAAAGCTTCGTCGAACAAGTCGACGTGTCACCATATCCCGCACATAATGTCAATTAACTTTTTCATTCTTGTAATAACCGCCCTGCTGTGTATAAGCCCGGCGAGATGCGGTCCGAACCACTTATCAAAGAGCTGATTGCCGCCGAGCCTGATGCCGCTTTCTACACGTGCGACGTGCGGGGTATCGGAGAATCCCAGCCGGACACGGGAATTAAAAAGGTGTCCGGTACATTTTTCCCCTCGCGTAAGCTCAGCCAAAAAACAGGGCGGGGCTGACAGAAAAATACTTCGCCAGCTTTTTGATGTGTGTTTTGCTTAGAGACCGCTGTCCGCGAAGAAGAGCCGGCCCTAAAGTTCTACTGCCCAGTATGCGTCCCAGATCTGAGCCGCTCATTTCGTTTTCCTCTACTAAGAATTTTAGTATCTCTTGAGGACTATGTTTTGACATTTCAAAATGCTTTTCTTCGTAATCAGCAATAACCTTTGTCAAAACTTCTAAATAATCGGCTTGCTCAGAAGTCAAGTCGGTACGCGAGGAAAGTCCTGCTGCAACTGCAAGCGCATCATTATAATCAACTTTGTTATGAATAGGCCGGAGCACAAAAAATCTTTTCTGTAAACCAAGAAGGGTAGTGGGAATGCGACCCGTATGATTATTTACTTGTCGTGCAGTAAGGCTCATGTTTACCCTTTCCATTTGGACTTATCGTATTGGCGATGAGTTAAAGCTACTTCAACAATAACGACCTGTCCTCTAAAATTCACTATAGTTACCAGCCTATACTTGTTACCACCAATATCAAAAACAACATACGTGTTTGTCTTCGTTTGGACTAAGTCAGCCTTTCCAAAAGTTGATTTCAGTTGTGACCAGTTGCACCACTCTGCCTCTTCAACGACTTGAGTCCACTTTTCAAGAGGCTTCCTTGCCTGCTGATGGCTTCGCCAAAAGCTCTGTAATTTAAGCTTTCCTATTATCCTCACGTATACATTATGTATACAGTTCGACAAAAAGTCAAGCGAAAATAATTTTTTACCGAAAAATTTTTCGACTCTCTGGTCCGCAGCCTCTTTTTTCGCCCAAAATCGAGCAAGTACACCCAAAGTGAAGAAAAAGCCAATCCGGGTCCGTATTGCTCAGGGTGTCAACGTACTTTGGGGCCTGGTCGGGCGTCACAGCATCGGCAGCTCGTAGCCTTTGCGGTATTGCTTGGTCAGGTAAGTGTTGGCTTCGGCATCGTCAATGAAGCGTTCGTTCTGGGCGTTGAATTTTAGTCGCCGGCCGACTCGCATTGCGATATTGGCCATGTGGCAGAGCGTTGCCGAGCGGTGCCCCACCTCGACGTCGGCGTTAAGGTCGCCTGCCTTGCGGCTGCGGACGGCCTTGATGAAATTCTCGGCGTGCGAGTAGCTGCCGCGTTGGCCGCCCGGGCCTTCTTTGCCGTTCTTGAATGTCACCTGCCAGCCTTTTCTGCCGATGGACATGGTTCCTTCGTCGCCGTAGAAGATATCGCCGTTATCGTGGCCTTCGAGTGGATAAGGCGTCCATAACCGCATCTCGTACATCAGGTAGACATCGTCATATTCGAACGTAGCGACCTGGGTATCGGGTGTCTGGTGGTCGTCGTCGTAGAAGAGCTGCCCGCCGCTGCATGAGACGGCCTTGGGCATTTCCACGCCGAGACCCCAGCGGGCAATGTCTATCTGGTGGATGCCGTCGTTGCCGGTGTCGCCCGTGCCGTAGTCCCAGAACCAGTGCCAGTTGTAGTGGAAGCGGTTCTTGTTGAAAGGCCGTTTCGGGGCCGGGCCGAGCCAGAGGTCGTAATTGACGCCGGGCGGCGTTTCACTGTCGGCCACGCGGCCGATGGGACCACGCAACTGGCAATCGATCGCTTTGGCCATGCGGATATTGCCGAGCTTGCCCGACTTTAGGTATTCGATACCTTCTCTGATGCCCTCGGAAGAGCGGGCTTGCGTGCCGTGCTGCACCATTCGGCCGTGCTTGCGAGCCAGGTTCACCAGCAGGCGCCCCTCGGCGATGGTATGGCTCAGCGGCTTTTCCACATAAACATCCTTTCCGGCAACGACCGAGGCCGCGGCTATCGGCACGTGCCAATGGTCGGGTGTGGCGATGGCGATGATATCGATGGATTTGTCTTCAAGCATCCGCCGATAATCGACGTAGCCGGCGACCGTTTCGTTGCGGTCCTTGAATTGTTTTACCCGCTTATCCAAAACCTTGCTATCGACGTCGCACAGCGCGACAACCCGCACGCCTTCAAGATCGTTAAATTCATTAGCGAGTCCTCCGCCGCGGCCGCGAATGCCCGCTACGCCGACACGAATGTCACTATTGGCGCCTCGCACTTTGGAGAACGGTATCGCCAGAGCGGCACCGACAGCCGCGGAACTCATTACAAAATCTCTGCGCGTAAGGTTATTCATTGTCAATCTCCCATCAAAAATAAGGCCGTTCGTAGTTGTTTGTTCATTGTTCATCGATCACGAAAGATGAACTATCGGTTCAAGTTGCCGTATGTCACTCTGCGAATTTTCTGAATCTTTCTTCAATCTGCAGGTTAGTTCGGAATCCTTCATAAACAATCACGAGAAACCTGAAATGTGCCGTCTCGCCCTGTTCGAGCATTAGTCTGAGCGGCATGATTTTGTTCTTACGATACTTCCGAGGCTGCTGCCTTTGGAAGTCGGCCTGGCCGAGCGGGTTGGCCGAGAACAAGCCGTAATTTCTCACATGCCAGTAGGTAGGATAGTTTATGCCGGCCGGGTGGTTAAGAATGGCAACGCCGACGACTTTGCCCTGCCTGACGCCCTGCAGGGCCACCCAGCGTGCCCTTTTGCCCCAGACGTTCTTTGCCGTTACGTCGCCGTTGGAGCTGAAATATCTGCCGGTGCCGGCGATAGATTCATTCGGCAGCGGCCGGCCCTGCTGCGGCGATATTTTCGGATCGCTTTCTCTCAGATAGTCGCTGACGCGAATCGCGAACATGCCCTCCTCGATATCTTCGAACAGGACGCGGGGGCTCTTAGCCGTCAGATCCATGCTCAGGTCGATGGCATATTCATTCTCATGCCCTCCGGCGAGGAACACCATAGTGCGTCGTTCCTCCAGCAGTACCTGCCGCTTATCATCCATCCAATGCGAGACGGTTGAAAGTTTTCCGGCGCCGGTGCCGCCTGCCATTTCTGTTATTTCCATGTGCCTGATCTGCGGTGAAACCGATGTATTCTTCCAGAAGTTGACGCCGTTCACCTGGTCGACGGCAAAGAAGATGCCTACGTGATGCTCGTGGTCCGTACTGCCGCCCTCTATCCTGGTGAGCGGATGGCGCCGGCTGACTTCGATACCGGAAGGCGTCCGCACCGGAACCAGCAGCGGCTTGGTCAGATCGCTGCCGTAAAGGTAGCTTGTAAAAGGCTCCCCGCCAATCACGACGTCGATTCTGTTTTCGCCTTTGACCAGTTCGACTTTTGGCGGCCCGGCCATCAAATTGGCGGCAAATGTGCTAATTATTAAGAGAAAAACAACCTTTTCCATAATATTCCTTTCCTGCTGAAAGCCACGCAAAGAATACCACGAATCCAAAGACAAATCATCAAAATTTCTATCGAAAAGACCGAACAGAATCCGCAAACCGGCAGTATTCTAAAAAAACCGGAAATTTTTGTTGCAATCAGTCCACAGCAAGGTTATATTATGGCAATTATATTGAAATGATCGTTATATGTGAGCGCTGAAATAGCAGAAACGGCGCTTGCTAATATTGGCATCCTGGCTTATCATTAGCGTCATTTCTTTTATTCTGCAAAACTTTTATTGGAAATAGTACGCCATCCGAACTGAGAGCGGCATATATTCCAGGAAATATAATATGTACCGGCTTTTTCTCTATGGGAAAATGTGCCCTGGTGCGAACAAGTAAGTAAATAAGGAGAACAGAATGAACATTTATGTAGGAAATCTGTCCCATGATGTAACGGACGAAGACTTGCGCCAGGAGTTTGAGACATTCGGGCAGGTTGAATCGGCTAC
>Ga0307378_10001444_pt1 | contig 38762 bp, 37 predicted proteins | sample UN1MG_FD_202238 | JGI IMG/M metagenome (GOLD analysis project Ga0307378, IMG submission 202238) | Soil microbial communities from Risofladan, Vaasa, Finland - UN-1 | ecosystem: Environmental > Terrestrial > Soil > Coastal area > Acid sulfate soil | place: Finland: Risofladan, Vaasa | collected...
CGATACTCACCGCATTTGAGATCGAGTATACTTGATTTGCACAAGATTTGCGTTAGAGAAACATCAATCTTGCATTAGATTTTCGGACCGCACAGGCTCACCTGGCCCGACGTCTGGGTAGTTACGAAGATGTCATCATTGCGGTACGTTGTGATGCCATTCATTTCGGGGCATCTTAGCTTGGCAAGATGCACATTCCTGAAAGCTCCCCTCTCTCAGTTTGGCAATCTGATCAGAGTGATTTCTAAAGTCTGAGGCAGACCAATTGCCAGCATTGCCCGCTTTTGCCATATTAAAGCCCAACTCCATCGCAAAGATCTCAACTGCTTCCTGGTTAAATCTCAACTTCTTAGCCCAAAACCTCAACTCCAATTCGGAAAATCCCCAAGCTTTGCCTACCGCACCATATAGGATTTTGTCAAGCAACTTACGATCTATGCAATGTCCTCCCAATGTAACACTAGCATGACATTTTTCGCGTTCACTGCAACCCGAGCATCCAAAAGCTTCGCAGAATTCCCATCCCCCAAAGCCTACCGGGGGATTGTCCATGACATAGTCGAGTGTCATAACGTAGCCAACGAAATCGACGCGCCAATAAACTTGGGTTTCAAGTGAGATTCCCCCTCCCACCCAATCATCCCCCTTGGCCTTTGACCAAAGCCAATGTCCATTCATCTCTACAGCAAACCAATCATCAACATTAGGACCACAGCGAGGGCCAATGTCAATACAACTATCGTTTACTGGGTCGTCATCGCTGCTATCACTGCTGTTGTCATTAGGAGACACCAAGTAGTATTCATCAGGACAAGGAATGTAGAAACGCTGTCCTGGATAAATGAGATTGGGGTTACCAATCTGATGGTAGTTCTTGGGATGATACCAGATGTACTGCCACCTGGGCACACCGAACCTCTGGGCAATTTTCGAGAGCCAATCACCACTTTGTACTGTGTACCAAGAACTACACTGGTTGCCGCACTGCCCACTGCTTGTTCCCTGCTGTACAGCTTGATATTGTTGGGACTGCGCATTGTTGGCCGCTGACCTGGGTGGCAGATTTAGGTGATGCCCCACATAGATTAAATTGGGGTTCTTGACCTGTGGATTCACTGCTACTATGGCATTAATCATACTCCAGGTAACTTGACTATTAGGCACACCCCAGTAATGCGCCGCGATAGCCCATAGAGTATCGCCCCTTTCAATGGTCCCGGTTGCCCAATCAAACAATCCTAACAAGTCAGCTCGGTTGATGGGATTGTTGCGTGTGTAAGCGTAGCGATGAAGCGTCAAAGGACTTCTCGAATCAGTTTGCGCGCTATCAAGCGTCAACCATACACCAGTCACAGGATCATAGTAGCGATGCCGGGCGTAGTAGAGTCCCGTGTAAGCCTCGCGCTCGTGGCCGGTGTAGGCGGTGTCCGTCCACCAACTCGCCCCGCCACCCGACACGTCTCCATAATCCCCGTAGCGGCGCAGGCCGTCTTCGTCCCGCAACGCGCCATCGGAGTGCGTGTAACCCACGGCACTGCCCAGGTCGTCGTAGTGCAGGTAGCCGGGCACACCGTCTACTATTGTCTGCAAGCGGGTCAGCTCATCATCGTAGACGTAACGGGTGGCCAGTGTGTTGGTTGGCGCGCCGGCATGTTCCAGTAACACCGGCCAGTCAGCCCCGTACAGGTACGTACGCTCCCAAAGCACCTCGCCACTAGAAGCGTCCACCTGCTGCTTGCGCACGCGGCGACTTTGGCCGTCGTAGGCATATCGCTCGGCGCGCCCGTCCAGAGCCCCCCACCTCGCTGTACCTGCGATCACCGGCATGCTTCCGGCACTTGCTGCCACACTTCCCTTCATGATGAGCGGCAGATAGACTGAAAATCGTGCCCCTGAGCTGGCGTGGACCAGCCGGTCCTCGGCGTCGTAACCATACACGACCCGGCGCTCGGGCTCTTGCTGAACGATCCGCGCACCGTTGGCGTCGTAGGTAAAAGTCGTGAGACCACGTACACTGTCGTCCGCACTGAGCAACTGGTTGGCGGCGTTGTAGGTATAGTCTACAATGTAGGGCTCCAGCCCGCTCCCGCCCTGGCGCAAGCCGGCCATCCGCACGCGGTTGCCCGCCGCGTCGAAGGTGTAGTGGGCCTCGACGCCGTCGCTGGCCACGCTGTCCACCAACTGGTCGCGGGCGTCGTTAGTGTAAGTGGTGGTGACCACGCTGGTGCTGGTCCCCTCTACCAGCGTCTCCACCTTCCGCGTTTTGTTGCCCACTGCGTCCAGAGTGAAAGCGTAGGTGGCGAAAGCGCCATCGGCGTTGCCGTTGGTCACGCCGGCCACCCGCCCTGCGCCGTCGTAATCGTGGGCGACGTAGGCCCCGTTGGGGTAATCAACGCACAGGGGCAGGCCGCTGGCATCGCGGGTGTAAGCCGTCACGCCCTCGCCCGTGGTCACGGATTGGAGATGGTCGTCGGCGTCAAAGACATAAGTCGCCTGCTCGCCGCCGGGATAGGTCACGCGCACGCGGTTGCCCACGCCGTCGTAGCCATAGTTCACCTGTTCTCCGTTGGGAGGGGTGATCCCCGTCATGCGGTCGAGGGCATCGTAGGTGTAGGTCGTCGTGCCGGTGCCGTCGCTCATACTCAGGCGATCCCCGACGGCGTCGTGGGTAAAGGTCACGTCGGGCGTGTCATCGTCATAGTCGGTCAGCACCAGGCGGCCCAGCGCGTCGTACCGGTAGCTGATGATGGTGCCGTCCGGCTTCTCCAGGCCAGTCTGGTGACCCTCGGCGTCATATTGGTAGCGCCAGGTCTCCCCCAGTGGGTTGACCTCGCGGATGCGCTGGTTGCGCGCGTCGTAGGCAAACCCGGTCACGTGCCCGTTGGCATCCTCCTGGCGGATCAGATTGCCCACCACGTCGTAGGCGTAGCGTGTCTCGTGACCTGCGGCGTCGGTGACCTCGACCAGCCGGTTCAGCGCATCGTAGGCAAAGCGCGTCTCGCGCCCCAGCGCGTCCCGCTCCAGTATGAGATTGCCCACCTCATCGTACCCGTGCTCGGTCGCGTTGCCCAGGGGGTCAACCTCGCGCACCATGCGTCCCAGCCCGTCGTATTCCCAGCGTGTGGTGCGTCCCGCCGCGTCGGTCTGGCTCAGGCGATGGCCCACCCTGTCGTAGGTGTAGCTGATCTCACCCCCGCCGGGCAGCGTGGTGATGAGCACCCGCCCGGCCGCGTCGTAGGGCGTGAGCGTCGTGTGGCCGTTGGCATCGGTTACGGACACCTGGCGATTCAGCGCATCGTAGCCGTGCACGGTGGTGCCACTCAGCGCATTGGTCTCGGTGATCAGGTTGCCCGCCGGGTCGTAGGCGCGGGTCGTCTGCCGGCCCAGTTGATCGGTCGTCGTGATGACGCGCCCCAGCGGGTCGTACTCACGGGTAAAAACGCCGCCCAGGGCGTCGGTGATGGCCGTCTGCCGGTTCAGCGCATCGTAGGCATTAGCGGTGGTGTGCCCCAGGCGATCTGCCGTCTGGCTTTGGTTCCCCGCCGGATCGTAGGCATAGGTCCAGGAAAAGCCCAGGGCATCGGTATGGGCAATCAGGTGCCCTTCGGCGTCGTAGGTATAACCGGTGCGCTGGCCCGCCGCATTCGTCGTCTCGGCTACCCGTCCCAGCTCGTCGTACACGGTCAGCGAAACGCCACCCAGCGGGTCGGTCACCTTCACCTGGCGGTCCAGGGCGTCGTATTCGTGACGGGTCACACGGCCCAGCGGGTCTGTCTCGGCGACCAGGTTGCTGTTAGCGTCGTATTCGTAGCGCCAGGTGTGCCCTTCGGCGTCGGTGCGACTGGCCAGGTTGCCGGCGTCGTCGTAGCTATACGTCGTCTCGTTGCCCTCGGCGTCAATGACCTTGATCTTGCGTCCCAGCGCATCGTATTGGTAGGTGGTCGCGTGGCCCAGGGGACCGGTCTCAGTCAGAGGATTGCCATTGGGGTCATACTCGTAGCGTGTCACGCCACCGGGCGGATCCGTCTTCCGCGTCATGCGCCCCAGCGCATCGTAGGCGTAGCTGGTGGTGTGGCCGTTGGCGTCGGTCTCGGTGAGGAGCCGGCCGTTGGCGTCGTAGGTGTAGGTGCGGGCATGGCCCAGTCCATCGGTCTCGGCCAGCTTGTTGCCGAGCAGATCGTAGGTGTGGGTCGTGGTGTAGCCCAGCGGATCGGTCAATTGGATCAGGCGATCAGCGCTGTCATAGGTCTGCGTCGTCACGTGGCCACGCTCGTCAATGGTCTCCACCACGCGGCCTACGGCGTCATAGTGCTGCCCGGTGGTATGGCCCAGGCGGTTGGTCGTGATGATGAGCTGGCCCAACGCATCATAGTCGTAGCGCGTGTGTTGGCCCAGCGGGTCCGTCTCCACCGTGAGCCGGCCAGCAGCGTCGTAGGAATAGGTCATCGTTTCGCCCAGCGGATTCGTCCGGGATTTGAGCCGCCCGGCTTTGTCGTATTCCGACATCGTCACGTGGCCCAGGGCATCGGTTTCGCGGATGACCCGGCCGGCGGCATCATATCCGGTGTAGCGGTGGCTGCTCCCACAGCAGGAGGCTGGATTGATCGCCTCGACGACCCGGTTCAAGGCATCGTAGACGTAGGTCGTGGTATGACTCACCGGATCGGTCTCGGTCAGCCGGTTGCCGTTGGCATCATAGGTATACGTGGTGACGTGGCCGTCCTTGTCCTGACGGGCCACCAGGTTACCCACGGCGTCATACGTGTACACGGTCGTGTGGCCCAACGGGTCAATGTCCCTGACCAGCCGCCCCAGCGCATCGTACTCGCGGTCGGTCTCGTTGCCAGCCCAGTCCGTCTCGGCCACGAGGCGATTGTAGGCGTTGTAGCCAAAGACCCGGATATGGCCCAGCGCGTCGGTCTCGCTGAGCAGGTTGCCCATCAGGTCGTAGCCAAAGGTCGTCAGGCCGCCATCGGGCGCAGTGATGACCGTCGTGCGGCCCATCCCGTCGTAGGCGTAGTGGACCACGTGGCCCTCGGCGTCCGTGAAGCTCAGCTTGCGGCCCCATGCATCGTAGGCGAGCAGCGTGGTCTGGCTGAGGGGATTGGTGACCGTGACCGGCAGCCCCAGGTCGTTGTAACTGTACCACGTCTGGCTGCCCGTTCCGTCCTCTTGCCAGGTCACCAGACCATGGGCGTTGTACGCATATTTCTGCACGCCGCCTTCGGGACCAGTCTTGCGGATCAAGCGCCCTTCAGCGTCGTACTCATAGGTGGTGGTGTTGCCCAGCGGGTCGGTTTCGGTCAGCAGGTTGTTCTGCTCGTCGTAAGTGTAAGTCCACACGTACCCCAGCGCATCGGTCTTGCTCAGCATGTTACCCCGCTCGTCGTAGGTGTACCGCGTGATGTTGCCGTTCTTGTCCCGCATGGCGACGACGTTGTTGTCAATATCATAGGTATAGGTGATGAAATGGCCCAGTGCGTCAATCTCACGGATGAGCCGGTACCGGTCGTCATAGATCTGAGTCAACGGGTTGCCGAGGGCATCGGTGTAGACAGTCGTCTGGCCCAGCTCATCGTAGTTGAACGTCGAGACGTTGCCCTCCGCGTCCCGCTGCTCGACGACCCGTCCCTGGTCGTCGTAGAGGTTCTGGACAAAGAGCCGGCCGCTGGGGTCGATTCCGGTGAGCAGGCGGTGGTGTTCGTCGCACAAGGGCAGAACATAGCCTCTATAGTACAAGCCTTCCCCATAGGTGTAGGTCATCGTCTCGCCGGTGGTGTTGGTGAAGGAGATCAAATTATCAGCCCAGTCGTAGCCGTAGGAGACGCTTTCGCCATTGGATGAAGTGATACCTGTGATGAGGCCGCCGCTGTAAGCGAAGGTGTAGGTGACGTTGGCCGTGTCCACGATTTGTATGAGCTTGCCCTCGCTATCATAAGAGAGATACTGGGTGTTAGCGCTGCGGTCCTCGATGCGGACCAGGCGCTGCTCGGTATCAAAGTAGTGGTGGATCTGATCGGGGGTGGTGAGCACGAAGGTGTCGTCGTCCCAGTTTCCCGGTGTGCCCTGCGTGTCGCGGACCAGGGTGTCCAGAACGGCGTTGTCGGCAACATAGGTGCCGGGGTCGGGGTCATCCTGCGTTCCGAGATCGCCGACAAAGTAGGCAATGTGCCCGTCGGTGAGAGTGATGACGACCGTGTCGTCTATACGCCAGTCGAAGCCGTACTGGTAGCTGTGCGTCCAGCCGTAACCCAGCGGCCCGGGTGTCGCGTCGGCATCTATCGAGTTGTAGAACCGCCGAAAGTTGAAGGACATCCCCGGGCCAGGTCGCGTCCAGTCGGTGTGGTGCGACGTGAAATTGCCGGTAGCCGTGTTGACCGGTTCCCCCGCCTTGGGGCAGGCAGGGGCATAGCCTTTGACCTTGGGGTCCTGGGGAGGTGGAGGTACATAGACGCGCAAAGGATGGCTGCCATTGCGTGCCAGATTTTCCCAATCACCATCCGTATAATGCTGGGCTCTGAGCCAATATTTGCCAGGGGTATCGAACTGATAAGACCCACTGTAGGCATATTCTCCACCGGCCGCCAAGGTCTGATTCCCAGACGCCGGGAATGCAGCAACAACATTTGCTCCAGTTTCGTCGTAAATCGCGACACGGAAATTCTCAGTCTTGCTCACGACATCATAGTTGTGTGCGGTGAACTGAGCAGTAACGCTTGCCCCGGGGTTGATCTGGTCGTGGCTCAGGACGATCGAGGTCCCATCCCTGAGGCGTACATCGACAGGAGCCAGGACCTCAAACCACCGGCCATTGTAAGAGCTCGGATCACGAACGCCAAACTCGTGCCACGTGCCGTCGTGCCATCCGGCTGCAGCATACTTCCAGCCAGCAGTAAAGGAACGGGATCGGTTATAGTTGATGGTGCGACACTGGCAGGAGGCCAAAGCGCCCTGGTCCTCTCCATCAGGCCAGTTTTCACCCGTGTTGACCCCTGCATAAACTCGGGCCAGGTTAGCGGTATTCCAACCATCGTTGCAAATCTCACCAAAGGTTGCTCGCGTGCTGTCGCCCTCAACTGGTGCGCTTGGATCGATGTCCAGACTTCCCTTGAGCCGCACATTGTTGGTGTGGTCCGCTGGACAATATCCATAGAGACAGGTGCCACCGTAATATGGAGGGCCACTGGATCCGGTCTTGTACGAAGCGATAGCGTGTTGGATCGAATTATCGTTGGACCTGATCTCGATGCAGTAGACAGTGTTGGCCTCAAGGTGTAGTACGATCAACAGGTCTTTCGGCCATGTACCTCCGGGGTAGATCTGGTAATACCCCCTGCCGAGATCGCCAAAGACCTCCCCATGTTTCCGTACATACAGGCGGTAGTAATCATGAACTCCGTCAATCCTGACGTACAGGCTGTTGCTTGAGCTCACCCAGACATTTTCTATCCTGATTGTACTGTCGGCCGAGACAGTGGGCATGGTTGGCGAGGGGATCAGGGTCAGGGCCAGTGAGAGACATACCAGCAGGAAGATGAAGCGAAAGATCTTGTTCATCATGTCAATCCTCCACGCCGGCGTCCCTCGATAATGGGCTTCTGGATCTACTCTCACATCAAAGCACGCCGGCACGTACTTGCTGTTTGGCCAAGTCGTGTTTCCCGAGTAACTTTGCCCAATCGGGTCCTTTTATGCCATTGTAGTACACTTACGTTTACATAGCGTCAAATAAGTGCTAAATATTGTCTAGAATCCACCGCCCTTTGCTCCACTCGCCTTGACGACCAGCGGCAGAAGGACCCGGCTGAGACGGTAGGAGTCGCCCGGCCGTATGTGCTGTCCACCCCGAGTATAGACGGCCACCTCGCCAGCGCCATCGGACGCGTTTTCTCACGCCAGACGTTGTACGACATCTTTCCCGCCGCTCCAACTGGACAATCATCGCCGGTTGGATGTCCACGGCGATGAGCCGCCCCTCCGACCCCGCACACCGCGCGGCGTCTACGGTGAAAGCGCCGGGGAGCGCTTTCTTCATCTCCATTGTCTTCCTTCTGCCGTTTCTCACGACAATCCTCTTGCACCCACGCGTGGGTCTCCGCGCCTACTTTCTGCCGACGAACAGCCCATATCCCATCTGCTGCATCAATTCCATTGTCAGCGCACTAAACTGCTCCCTGAGGGACTGCCTGACTTCCGGACGTGTGACGTACAAGCGCAGCAAGCGACCAAAGGCTCTCATAGCCCACCACCGACCGACCCATTGGATTCGATCCTTGACTTCTTTGCGGGGGTCAATCTGGCAAAGTTTCACCACCCGATCCTGCAGCCCGGATCCCTCCCACAGCGCCTGCCAGGTCGCAGCGGTGGGAATGTCCGGGCCTACCCAAGCCCGCACCTGCGCAGCGATCTCCAGAGACGGTTCCTCGATCCAGAACGCCTCATTTAACCCCACGTAGCCCCCAGGCTTTGTCACTCGCACACATTCTTGGATCGCCCGCCGCCTATCTTCCACGAATGCAATCACGGATTCGCAAAAGACAACGTCAAACCGGTCCGCCTCGAAGGGCAGCTCGAGCACATCGGCAACCTGGAACTCGACCTTGTCCTCGACCCGCCCACCGCTGGCGCGCAGGCGTGACCATTCGATCATCTTCTCCGAGATGTCCACGCCCACCACACGGCAATTGTGCTTCCTGGCAACATAGATGGACCCGACGCCGATGCCACAGCCTGCGTTCAGAACCTCTTGAGCATCCTCGATATGGCAGAGCGATAAGAGCTCGTTTGTCGCCTCAAGCCCGCCATTGTGTTTGGTGATGCCAACGTAGGCCTGCATGTCGAGGTAGTTCAAGACCACCTGTGCATTCTGTCCTGTAGCCATAGCCTTCCCTCCCTGCGATTAGATTGGCAGACCTGGGATGATGCGGCCCTTGACCCGTTGCTTGTAATCCAGGTAGAGACGATCGCCGCGTGGGACAGAGGCGCTCCCACATCCGTGACAATCGCGGCCGCCCGTGGAAAGAGCGGCGACCATCCGACGTTGGTCGTCGTAGTCACCAGTCAGGCCGTCGTTTCACTTGCCGGTGGCAGGATCGCGGTCTTGCAGGGTCATACGCAGAGAAGCGGACACCGCCACCCGCGTCGGCCCGCCCTTCTTGAATCGAAAGTCGCACTTCTCTGCGCCCTCGGCCAGCGTCTTGGTGCGGATCAGCCCCCAGTCTAGCATTTCACTGTACAACAGATCGGCGACGCATAGGTAAGGGCCAAGCTCGGACGCTCCCTGCTGTTGCAGGAACTTGCACGTCGCGCCCTCCAGGTAATCCACGCCGTGGTCAAAGGTCTCGCCGTCGCCCTCGACGAACGTGTACACATAGTCACCCGGATACCGGCACTCGTGCGATTCCGCCGCCCGTTTCCGCAGCCTGCGGATGTAGCGGCGAGAGAACGTCATGGACCCGAAAAGGCGGCGCAGGAAGCGCGGATAAGCCTTTAGGACTGCCCGATCCATCTCATAGATAAGCTCTCCAACTGCCTCGAGGGTCTCTCCCTGCGCCCTGAGCACCCGGTACATCGCCAGAGACCAGGCGGCGCCGATGATGAACTGGGTATACGGCTGCTTGCCGCCGATGTACGGCAACTGAGGAATGAGGGCTTCGTATTCCCGTCGAGTCTCGCCGATCAGGGCGTCGGTCTGCTCCTCGCCATAGGGGGAGACAAACACGTTTCTTACGCGCCCCGCCATCCTGTCAAAGTCCCTCAAAAGTTTCCGTTTGCGTGAGACATAATAATCACCGCCATTTGGATCTGCCATATCTCACCCCCTTACACATGTCGACCTAGTAGATCGACGGTATCAGACGCCACCGCGTTTGCTGCCTGTAGACCTGGTAGGCCTTGCCGAACTCGGCGACAAGCATCTCTTCCTCACGCGCGATGCGCCACACGACGAGCGGCACGACGAAGACGGTCAATATCAACCCGGCGATGCTGCTCAGCGCCAGCCCCATCCCTGCCAGGCACACAAGATTGCTCAGGTAACCCGGATGGCGGACCCATCGATATGGCCCACCAGTCACCAGGCGATGCCCTGGCTGGATCCCCAACCTGGACGTGTAGAAGCCGCGTAACGACCGGAAGGCCGCCGATTGTAGTACGATGCCCGCCGCAAAAAGGCACAAGCCTGCCCACGCCAAAAGCCCATCACGGGGAATCGGTCCGGCGAAATGCGCGTATTCCCAGGGCGGCAGGAGGATAAGCCCAATCAAGGCCAGGACCCCCAGGGCCAGGACGGTCCGCTGGCTCTTATCGTAGGCCGACTTCACGCCGCGCCGCCGACCCACCGCGATCACCAGCCACCACCCACTCCACAAGACCAGGTATGTCACCCCTACCGGGCGTTGGACAAAAGCCACGCCTCCACCAGCTATTGCGATCAGGACACAGCAGGCTGCGGTAAAGACCAGCAGTCCCATCGCCCTGCGGGTCACCATCTTTCTTTCTCCGGGCGGTTTTCCTGCCCCTTGACTGACGATGCCCCCAGCCGATACCGCACGACTCGATATCCTCCACCAACTGGCGGGATCTTTCCCAGCAGCCGATGTAGGCCCAGGCGGGGCTCCGGCTCGTCGTAGTAGAACCATTCGTCGAGCAGGCGGATGACTGGACTCCACTGGATCATCAAACGGGTAGTCCTGGGATGATGCGACCCTTCACCCGCTGCTTGTAATCCAGGTAGGGCTGTCCCAGTGTGCGTTCCAGGCTTTGTTCCTCCGTCAATACGACGAACAGAAAGCCAGCCCACCATAGTGGAACCAGTGCAACACCGATGATGGAGCGGAACATGATCGCGAACCCCAACGAGAATAAAACGTCGGCGAGGTAGATGGGGTTCCTCACAATGCCATAGATGCCACTGGTCCTGAGAACTGTGTTTTCCTCCGGAGCAGCCCACCATTTGATGGAAAGGGCCGGGACGGCAAAAACCACTGCAACCGCGAGGATGATGCCGCCGGCAATCCAATTCCACACGCCTATCTCAAAACGAGGCTGGAGGCAGAAGGGCAAAACGAGTATAATGCGGGCCATGTCGCAAACCATCACAACAGCAAAGCCGAGCAGAGCGTTTCTGCCTAGCTTTGTTCCGCTGACCAAGGCGGTACCGGCAAGAAGCCCAAACATGCCAACGAAAGCCCAAAAGAATGGATCTTGAAGAACGAACATGACACACCCCCTATTATGGTAATCTTCGATCCGCCTAACGATTCGACTGCACACCGCCGTCAGGCGGTGTTTCGTTACGGACCCTGACCCTTTACAGTAGCATGCACGATGGCGTAAATGGGCGCTATGGTTCTCGTCTGATTCACTCCAGTGAAATAAATCCTCTCAAGGTCTTTGCTCGTCACATTCTGTATCTGTGTGTACCCACGTACTCGAAGAAACTCTTCCACCTGCCCCTCTTCAATCCCAAAGACCAAGTCTTCTCCCGTGTACCGCTTCGCCCGTTGCATGCGAATGATCTCCCCACGTTTGTGGGCAGCGGTCAAAGCCGAGGTATACACATAGTCAAATATGATCGAGCTCCCCGAACCAGAATTCTTCAGCACAAATTCCAGCGTTTGATCTACCGCCTCCGCGGTGAGATAGTGCACCACCCCTTCCCAGATAAACAACGTCTTTACCTGCGGGCTGTAACCGAAATCGAAAAGCTTTGGCAGTGTTTCTGCGTTGAAATCAATCGGAACGTAGGTGACATGCCCTGGCAGCTTTCCGAAAATCTTTGCCAGCTTTTCAAGCTTCACCTGTTGCGTTGCCGGGTGATCCACTTCGAACACTCGCACGTGCCCCTCAAGCTGCTCGAAGCGATAGGCTCGCGAGTCCAATCCGGCCCCCAAGATAACCAGTTGATCGAGGCCGGTCTCGAGGCACGCCTGAAGATAATCGTCAATGTACCGGCAGCGAGCGACGAGGAATCCTATGACCCCTGGCCCCTTCCGTTCCGCATAGCCAGCAAAGAGTTTTCCCAACAGGTAGAACGCAGGGCTGATGAGTTGACGGGCCAAGGGATCATAGCAAATCCCCTCACCGGCTGGCTTGCCCGACTCCAGCGCCCTCACAAAGGCGATCCCCTGAGCTGTGGTGCTCGCTTGCGTTTTCTTCATCCGATCTATTCCGAAATAACTATGTCAGCATCACAGTTCCGGCTGTCCCGTCCACCATGATCATCTGTCCGGTATGAATGAGACGGGTAGCCACGCCGGTAGCCATCACCGCGGGGATGCCATATTCGCGCGCCACAATCGAGCCGTGACTCAGTGGTCCGCCAATATCGGTGACGACGGCCGAAGCCATGGCGAAAAGCGGCGTCCAGGCGGGTGTGGTCGCCACAGCAACCAGCACATCACCAGGGTGCATTTGCCCAAAATCATCCGGGCCGCGCAGAACACACGCCGGGGCAGTAACCTGGCCCGCGCTGGTGCCCTTACCTTTCAGGAGGTTGATTTGGGGTTTCTGGGGCGAAAACATTTTGGCCAGCAAGTGGTTTTCCGGCAGAACGGTAGGGGGCGCTGCCTTGCGGGCGCGCTTCCAGCTTGCTTTTCGGGCTTCCACGCTTGCGGCATGGCTGCTCAACGGCTCATTTTTCTCCAGGGCGGCAGTCAATGCATCCACTTCTCCAGCTTCAAGCCAGTAGATGTCTTCCGGCTGGGCGATTGCACCGCCCGCCGCCAGGCGCAGCCCCAGTTCGCGCAGCAGACGCCTGAGCTGCGGGTAGGGCAGACCGATGTTCGCGATGGCATTTTCGCGCTCGGTCGCGCACTCCTGAGCCGAGGTGAGCAGTTTCTGGAACCATTTTCGGCGCAGCGAACCTATGCGCTGGGAGATGGCCTGTTCTGCCTGCTGGCGTGCTCTTTCCTGTGCTCCCTGGCGGGTGTATGGGTTGTTTCCCTGGCCTGAAAGGAAAACCTTCAGGGTGTCCAACATCGGAACCGGCTGCTCGGCGGGGACAGGATTCATAAAATCAAGATCGTAGGTGAGGTGACCAAACTCGGCCAGGTGGGCGGCGAAGCGGGCGGCGAACTCGCCCGACAGGGAGGCGGGTACGGGGTCGGCTTGCAGCGCGGCCCAAACAGCCTGGGCAGGTGTTTGCTGTAAATAATTCGCCAGTTCCGGCTGCGTCTGCGCCCACTGCGCCAGATCAAACAGCGATTTTTCCGCCCGCAGCGGAAGGTTTTCCAAACCAAGCAGGAAGGTTGTGGCAGCGGAGTCTGCTTTGCGTTTGATCAGCGCGTTGTAGAACAGGCTGAAGAACATCTCACTGAAGTTGGATTGGGGGATCGGTCTACATATTGACGCACAGAAATAGTCAGCCGAGATTTCATATAATTCGCGCACTCCAACTAGCAGTTCAGGAGCCTTCACTGAAGCCAGATCCATCTGGCGCCACCTGGTTACCATTGCGGAACACCTGGCGCGCGCTTCTTCCGCCAGTACCTTACCGTACTCATAGAGTTTTCCGGCGGTTGACCCGTGCACCAACATGTATTTCCAAAATTTACTTCTCTTGATGAAGCAAAGGAAGATATATCCATTGATGACCTCGAAAATGGGTACGTCTTCACCGCAAAGCCCCATGACCTCAGCATACATTTTCAGATACACCTTTGTGGCAATAGGTATACCCAGCGTGATAAATAGCGGCGAAACCGCATCGGGCAGCAGGTCAATAGAACTGCCGCGCGCCAGGAGCGGTTTTGGGTAGGGGCTTTTCCATTCCAGTGGCGGCTCGGGCAGTGGCGCTTCTCGAAGCGACGTGATCGGGCGGGCCTGGACGATGGAAATGCGGCCATCGTGGAGAGTCCACTCGATATCCATTGGCTGGTCATAGAGATCCTCGATCTGCATGCCGATGTGAGCCAGTTCAGCGGCCTGTGCAGGGCTGAGCACCGCCTTGGCGCGCCGGTTCTTCGGCACCGGTTCCTCGCGCGTGCCATCGAGGGTACAGATGGTCATGACGTCCTTCTTGCTGATCTTCTGTTCCACCACCTTTCCACTCGCCTTATCAACCACAAGCGTATCGGGCGTGACGTGCCCGCCAACAATGGCCTCGCCCAGCCCCCAGGCAGCGTTGATCATCATCTGGCTGCGCGCCCCGGTCAGTGGATTTGCGGTGAAGAGGATGCCTGCCGCGTCGGCGGGCACCAGGATTTGCACGACTACCGCCAGGCTCACATCCTGGGGCGTGATGTTATGGCATGCACGGTAGCCAATCGCCCGCGCCGTCCAGAGCGAAGCCCAGCAGCGTTTGACGGCATCGAGCACCATCGCTTCGCCGCGCATGTTGAGATAGGTCTCCTGCTGGCCGGCAAACGACATCTCCGGCAAGTCCTCAGCGGTAGGCTGGTGAAAATCAGTCAAACGGCTGCCCACGATTGATCCCGTTTTTGTTCCGATTTGTTATGTGAAGCAAAGACATCCTGTCGCTTTGCTTGATTAGAACGTCCAAGCGTCTCCTTGCACCAGGCCAGAACCTTCTTTGTTGGAACAGTCTCTAAAGCTTTCAGAATAACGTCAGAAGTGGTTGAGGCAACCATTGCGCCAATACTCAGCAGTAGACCAGTGAAGCCACTTTTGGCTTGGTCATGTTCCAATCGTTTCAACTTTCCCAAGACAGATTCAACCACTTCGCTGCTGCCCAAAAGTCGTTCGCCGGGGCGGGCTTTGGCTGATTCCTGTGCTACAAAAGCGACGAGTTCTGTATGAACCCTTCGGGTACGGTCGGTACGAGCTATATGCTGCAGCCGTTCTGTCAATTCGAGGTGCGCACCGTGATATAGTCCTTGTTGCCTGACAAAAGTCTCGGTGGCGGTAGTGAGTTGAAGCAATTCTCCCCACTCTTCGAGTGGTTGACGAAAGCGAATGATCCAGTTCAGTTTTTTCTGAACTTGTTCTGGGTCGAATAGTGTCATCTCTTCTGTCTGCTGCTTGTCGAGAAAGGCGAGCAAGCCTTGTCCCCAACGAACCAGAACGTCTACGTTCATATAACGTGCTTTTGTCCTCTGGTTGGGTGGCGCTAGAGAAGCTAGGGGTGTTTGTTGAACTCTGTTCTTGGTTTGAGCCGCCAGTCGCGTAAACTCTAGCCAGGTCTCATCACGTATAAGCTCGCGTTTCAATACTGCCGCTGTCTTGTGTTTGATGTCGTAGATAAAACAGGTCTCTGAATGTTCCTGACAGAATCTCTCGACTCCGGCCTTTAGATCCGATCCGTGGTCACCGACAATCAATCGCGGCACTCCTGTTTTTCCAACATTCTTTTCAAGCTGTCGATAGACCACGTCTTGGTTTGATTTCTCGACTGGCAGAAGGGCTATTGGTTCGACATCTCGATGGCTGAGACACTGACCAGCAGAAGGTAAAGCACTCAGACGAATACCAAGAATCACCAAACACTTCTCTGCACCTATTTGGACAGTGTGATCTGCAATCCATACCCAGTCGTCAGCCTGCTCCTTGGGACGAGTCAGTTTGTAGTAGCCCAGCCGCAGCAGCCACAGACGACCTGTGTACCACGTGGGAACAGCCAGCGGAAGCTGGAAAGATGATATCATCGTCTCTGTCGCGCGACTGGTACCCCGAAGACTCACTGCGTCAGATAACACCAAGTCAGTGAATAGCTTTACGTGCCCCACAGAATACTGATGGTAGCGGGGAATCAGCGCAAAGTCCTCGAGACCACCTAAAACGTCTTTTTTTGCTCCCTTTTTGTTCGCGAGCCTCCAATTCCTTTTTCAACTCCCGCTCTCTGGCCTCCATCTGTTTCACTTGCGCTTCAAGTTCCTGCGCCCGACTCTTCCAACGCTCCCGGCTCTCTTCCAAGAATCGAACACGGTTCTTGAGTCGCTTGATTGTTGCCTTGGCCTCGCGACATTTGGCTTTCCACTGATCCCGGCTCTTCTCGAAAAACCGAGCCAGTTTTCTCACCGGACTTTTGTAGACCTTGTCTTTTGTAGCGCTCTTCATCCTGTCTCCCCTAATGTGTCAGAATTGGGACACTATAGCAGAGATCATCTCAACTGCCAAATTGCCTGGGGAGACGAGGGAACAAAAATGGCACCAATCTTGCAGTCGACAATCGTCTAAACTGAACTGATTTTCACCACCCTACCTCAGCGGTGGCCGAGGAACGCACGGCAACGGACACGTCACCCCCGCCAAGGTCGGCATACGCGCCAAGCTTGGCGTACGCTCGTCTAATCGCCTCGGCAATATCATCCGGTATCGTGCTCTGCGCAAAGAGCTTTCCGATCCGACTGGAGGCCTCTTCGAGCGTCGCAGGCTGGTCAGGAGAGACAGTGGAAACAGCCGCCAGTATCTGCTCTTGCAGCCCGTGCTCCGCCACAAATCGGCGATAGGCTGCCGTGGTGATGTGAAAACCAGGCGGCACGGGCAGGCCTGCCGCCGCCATGCGCGCCAGCGAAGAGCCCTTTCCTCCCACCTGCGACAATCCGGCAGAGGTATCGGAGAGAGACACTATGAAATTGGGTTTCGCTTGCATAGAGTTCTCCTTTTTGCCTGTAAATAGGGCTTTCTCACCCTGCTGCCTTTCCAAGCTGGAAGTGGAAGATGCGCATTGGCTTGAACAGGCGAAAGATGGGGGCCATCCAGCGAAAGGAGTCCAGCCGCGGCTCAGGGCAGTCGAAGTATCCCCACTCGTCGAGCAGGTGGATGCCGTCGCCCCAGCCTTCGATCTCCTGACCGCGCCAGAAGCCCCAGTGCAAAAGGCCCGTAAACTGGGAGTTGGAGAGTGAGAGTTGGCGGTTACCCAGCCAGACCCAGAATGGCGTCCAGCCGTCGAAGACCAGCTCTGCGCCTGGGAAATGGTCGCGCAGCGTGAGCACTAGCCACTTGACCTGTGCACCTTCGAAGTACATGAAAACACCTTCAGCCAAGAACAGGAAGGGACGCTGGCCATGCGCGCTCACCGTGTTCAGCCAGGCATCCTCGAGCACCGAGCAGCCCAGCAAATGATAGCGCCCCCCTTCGCCGCCGATGAACTTCCGGCGTAGGTCGATGACGCCCGGAAAATCCAGGTCATACCACTCCACCTGGCCGTTGTCCACCCGTTCGAAGCGCGAGTCGAGGCCGCACCCGATGTGAACCACCACCGCCTCCGGGTGACGGCTGAGGAAATCCCGGGCGTAGCGGTCCATTTCGCGGGTGAGCATGATCCGCGTTACCTTGTGCGCCTCGGTCATCGGGATCTGCCTGACCCGGTCGAAGTTGTAGCTCATCTGCGTGACCAGCGCCACGGCTTTCTCGTCCTTCATCATAGCGTCTGGGCGCTGCGATTCCATCGCCCGGACGTAGAGCGGAATGAGCAACGTTTCAGGCACGCCGCTCAAGTTTAGATTAACGATCTCGGACATAATCAACCTCCTTTTTGCATGCAAATAAAAGGCCTTTTCACCCTGCTGCCTTTCCAAGCTGGAAGTGGTAAATGCGCAGCGTTCTGAACAGGGATTCAATGGGACGCAGCCAGCGAATATGGGCCAGCCGCGGCTCAGGCTCGTCCAAGAATCCCCATTCATCCAGCAGTCGGATGCCCTTGGCCCATCTTTCCAGCTCCTGACCGTGCCAGATTCCCCAGTGGGTGCGGAAGCCAAACCTGGCGGATTGGAGGTTGCTCACCATATTGTGGATTGGCGAATAGGCGTCGAAGATCAACTCTGCGCCTGGGAAATGATCATAGAGCATCCGCACCAGCGATTTGTTTTGTGCTTCTTTGAGGTGCATGGAAACCCCTTCCGCCACAAAGAGACAAGGGCGCTGATGATGGGCGCTTACCGCCTCCAGCCAGGCGTCCTCGAGCACCGAACAGCCCAGCAGATGATAGCGCTCCCCCCATCGCCAATCAACTTCCGGCGCAGTTCAATGATGTCCGGAAAATCCAGGTCATACCATTCCACCTGGCCATTGTCTGGCTGCTCAGAGCAGACGCGCTCGAAGCGAGTATCGAGACCGCAGCCGATGTGAACCACTGCCGCTTCTGGGTGGCGCTCCAGGAAATTCCGCGTGTAGCGGTCGAATTTCCGGTTGCGCAGGATGATCACCAGCTTGTTCGCCTCGTTCAGATGGAGCAGCCTGATCCGACTGAAATCATAGCGCCCGTCGTCGCTGATTTGCTTGACCAGTGCCACGGCTTTCTCATCCTTGATCAGTGCGTCTGGGCGCTGCGATTCCATCGCCCTCAGATAGAGCGTGACAAGCAATGTTTCAGATACGCCGCTCAAGTTTTGGTCAGTAGTCTCGGACATGTCAGTCTCCTTTTTGCATGCAAATAAAAGGTCTTTTCACACTGCCGCCTTTCCAAGCTGGAAGTGGTAGATGCGTAAGACCCTAGCCAGGAGCGGAATGTGCCGCATCCATCGAATGTGATCCAGCCGCGGCTCAGGCCGGTCCAAGTACCCCCACTCATCGAGCAGACGGATGCCATCGCCCCAGCTTTCGAGTTCCTGACCACGTTTGAGCCCCCAGTGATAGCGGGCGCCGAACTTGGTGATGGATAGGCGGAGGTTGTTCGCCCGGACGAGGAACGGCGAAAAGGCGTCGAAGACCAGCTCTGCGCCAGGGAAACGGTCATGCAGCATCAGTACCAGCGACTTGACCTGCGCCTCCTTAAAGTACATCAAGACACCTTCGGCCAGAAAGAGAAAGGGACGCTGGTGATGTGCGCTCACCGCGTCCAGCCAGGCGCTGTCGAATGCTGAGCAACCCAGCAAGTGATAGCGTCTCCCCTCGTCGCCGATGAATTTCCGGCGCAGCTCGATGACCTCCGGCAAATCCAGGTCGTACCACTCGACCTGGCCATTGTCTAGCTGCTCAGAGCAGACGCGCTCGAAGCGCGAATCGAGGCCACAGCCGATGTGAACCACAACCGCCTCCGGGTGGCGAGTCAGAAAATCCTGCACGTAGCGGTCGAATTCCCGGTTGCGCAGGATCAGCGTTACCTTGTCATCCTCGTCCATCTTGATCTGCTTGATCCGGTCAAAGTCATAGCTCATCTGCGTGACCAGAGCCACAGCTTTCTCGTCCTTGATCAGCGCATCCGGGCGCTGCGATTCCATCGCCCGGATGTAGAGCGTAACGAGCAACGTTTCAGCCACACCGCTCAGGTCTTGGTGAGTGGTCTCGGGCATGTCGGCCTCCTCAGAGTTAGTAGTGGAAAACGCCTATCGTCTTGGCGAAAATCACTCCAAATAGGCTTTCTCCTCGAATTCATTTTGTCAAGCCCGTCCTGAAAGCATAACGTCCCCACTTGTACCCTATCATTCATATGCCAACGTCTCGCGGATCGTGATCTGGCAGGCGCCGCGGGCTGGGAGGTAGCAGGCGGCACTGGTCAACCCGACAACCAGGGCCAGCCAGATCAACACACCCGCCGCGGAAAAGGTGAAGGTGAGCGGGGTCTGGATCATCGCCGTGCCCACCGCGTCGCACAGCGCCTGGGCCAAGGGATAGGCCAGCAGGCAGCCGGCCAGCCAACTGACCAGACCGATGAGAATCCCCTCGACCAGAATGATCTTGAGCAAGTCGTTATCGGACGCACCAATGGCGCGCATGACGCCGATTTCGCGGCTGCGCTCCAGCACGTTCAAGCCCATGATGCCCGTCAAGCCTAGCCCGCCGACGACGCTCAACAGGGTCGCCATGATCATCAAGATCATGACGACGGCGTTGAACAGAGCTGACAAGGTGTTGCGCAGGTCATCCAGCAACACACCCGAACTGATTCCGATGCCTTGTGATTTGAGATGGCGATCCAGGTCTTGCAGCGTTTGCAGTTGGGAGGCCGCGTCGTGACGGGCAGTATGGACGTATAGCGCGCCAGCGCGCCCTTGCAGACCGACCTCGCGCGCCAGGTATGGCAAGTTCACGTACACAGTCGGCCCATCGGCCAGCATCAAATGGGCAATGCCTACGACTTGCCAATCCATCTCTTTGCCCAGCACCTTGAGCCGGATCGAGTCGCCCACCTTTACACCGGGGTCCTGATCCAGAAACCGGTTGGTGATCACGATGGCGTGCTCGTCTTCCGGCAGCAGCCAGCGGCCGTCCACCATATCGGGCTTGATCGAAGATGTATCCGCCAGAAAAGCAAGCAAGTATATGATATCGCCCTCGGTGCCGTCGTCATACACGCGGTTGACCAGGGCATAGTTCGCAGGCTCTACGCGGACGACGTCGGGCACTTGGGACGCCGCCTGCTCGAGCCGGGCAATCCGGCGAGGCTGATCGAGGCTGATGATGAGATCCATCCCCCAGTACTCGAAACCGTGATCAATTGAGAGCAGGGCCGATGCATAAGTGCTGATCACGGCGACAAAGAACGCGCTGGCGAGCGAGAGCGTCGCCAGGGTGAGCGCCAAACGCCCTTTGCGGCGGAAAGCATTGCGCAGCGGCAGCAGCCACGCGCTCGGCAGGCCGCGGATATTTCGCAGGCGGCGGTCAATCCAGCCGGCCCCGAACTGGCCCCGGCCCACTCCACTGTCGTTGAGTGCCTCGCGCACGGTCACGCGCGTCCCGGAAAAGACCGGGACGGTGGCCGCCAGCAATGGCGCGAGCAGCCCCACCCCCACTTCCAGCCCGAGGACGGACGCCGAAACGCTCAGGTCGGCCACGTCGCTGTTGATGATGCCGGCCACGAACACAGCCAACCAGCGCGCGCCCAGCCAGCCAAGCGGCGCGCCGACGATGACGCCCAACAAGCCAAACACCAGTGTCATGCCCAGGTACAAGCTGGCGACCTGCGAGGTGCGCGCGCCAATGGCCTTCATGATGCCGATCTGCCGCACCTGCTGCCCCAACAAAGCCGAAAGTGTGTTGACGACCAGGAACCCGCTCAGGATCAGGATAAAGATGCCAAAGGCGCTCAACAGCACCATGATGCCGTCTACGGCGTCCTGGAGGGCCAGCTTGCCTGGCTCCGGCACCGAGGTCGCCAGGACAAGACCTCCACTGTCTTCGAACTTTTCCCGTGCACGTGCAGCGATGCGGCGCATCTCGTCCCAATCCCGTACCTGTGGATCAGTCGTGATGTACAGCTCGTCATAGTCGCGCGGCTCGCCCAGCCATTCCAGCGTCCCCATGGTCACATAGCCATAGATCGAACCTTCGAATGTCGCCGGCTGCTGCGAGGGATCGTGCACCACGCCGACGACGCGCAGCCGGCGTTCTTTACCGTCGCTCAGCCGGATGACGACCTCGTCGCCTATGTGAGCGCGGGCGATTTCCATTGCCGCCTGTTCGATCAGGATTTCGTGATCGCGCGGCGGCCAGTTGCCCTGCACCGGATGGATCTTGTTGACGCGCATGTCGTCGAAATGGGGAATGGCAAATAGGCTGACGCTGCGCCATTCGTCCGGCCCGGTCTGAAGGCGCGCGGCCATGCTCCGCCGGCCTTCTGCGTCACGCACGTCGGGGACGCGCCGTATGGTGTCTACCAGGTCATCGCCAAACGGCGTGGTGATGAACTTGGCGCCGGCCGGGTCGGTCGCCAGGTAACCGGCCGGCAGCTCGCGGTCCAGGATCGTCTGGGCCCCCGTCGCCAGCCCGACCGATAAGACGCCCACGGCAATAGACAACACGACCAGCGCGCTGCGTTTCTTGTTGGATAGCAAATCGTGAAGCACTTTGTACCATCGAACCTTCACCGCTCACCTCACTCTCCCACGATCTCACCATCGGCAAGCAGGACGGAGCGCTGGGCTTGCCGGGCCAGGTCTTGGTCGTGCGTCACCATCACAATCGTTTTGCCCTGGCGAACCAGGTCTTGAAATACGGCAAAAACCGACTGGGCGGTGCTTGAATCGAGGCTGCCGGTTGGCTCGTCGGCCAGCAGGATCGGCGGGTCGTTGGCCAGCGCGCGGGCGATGGCGACGCGCTGTTGCTGGCCGCCCGAGACGGCTGCCGGCAGCTTGTGAGCATGCTCGGCGATTTCCATCTGCTCTAACAGGTACATCGCCCGCTTGCGCTGCTGGGGGATCGGGTAGCGGTCGGCGAGATCCATGGGCAGCATGACGTTCTGGACCACCGTCAGCGAAGGCAAGAGTTGAAAGAACTGCAAGACGACTCCCACATTGCGGCCCCGCCACACGGCTCGCTTGTCTTCGCCCAGCGCGTGCACGGCGGTGCCGGCTACCCGGATTTCGCCGGACGTCGGCCGGTCAATGCCGGTGATCATGTTGACCAGCGTGGTCTTGCCCGCCCCGGACTTGCCCAGCACCACCACGAATTCGCCGGCGCCGATTTGCAGATCAACGCCGTTGAGCGCCGTCACGCTGCCGGCTGTGCCGGTGTACTTTTTCACCACGCGACGCAGCTCGATGAAGGAACCATTTGCCGGTTGAGGTCGGCCGGGCCGTGACGTAGCGTTTCGCTTGAGCCCGTTCTTCAGCATAGGATTCTCCGTATCTTTTCAAAATGTAGGTGTAATCCCTTGTGGTTGTCCCTGAGGGCAGGTCCGAGACCTGCCCCTACCGCGAATTATTGAGAAGATACATCAGTGATTTGCCATGGCTCCATCTGCGATCTCGCCATCGGCCAGTACGATGATGCGGTCGGCGCGTTTGGCGAGATCGTTGTCGTGGGTCACCACCAGGATCGTTTTGCCGTCATCCACCAGCCGCTCGAACAATTGAAAGACGGTCTCGGCGGTCTGGGAATCCAGGTTGCCGGTCGGTTCGTCGGCGGCCACCAGCGGCGGGTCATTGGCCAGCGCGCGGGCAATCGCCACGCTTTGCTGCTGCCCGCCCGAAAGCGCCGAGGGCAGCTCGTGAGCAAGATCTGCCATGCCGACCCATTCCAGCAAGTGCATCGCCCGCTCGCGACGTTCGGCGAGCGGCCAGGTCCGGCCAAAGTCCATCGGGAGCGTGATGTTCTCGATAGCCGTCAGGGTTGGCAGCAATTGAAAAAACTGAAAGACCACGCCGATGGTGCGTCCGCGCCAGACGGCCATCTGGCCCTCGTCGAGATGCCGCACGTCCACGCCGCCCACCCACACCTCGCCCGACGTAGGGTGATCAATACCGGTGATCATGTTGATGAGCGTGGATTTGCCGCTGCCTGACTTGCCGACGATGGATACAAATTCGCCTTCGTCAATGTGCAGATCCACGCCTCTGAGCGCCGTGAATTTGCCGGCCGGCGTCTCGAACGTTTTCACGACCTGATGCAAGTCAATCAGGTGCACCTTGCCGTTACCCTGGTGCCCGTTTGCCGTTTCAGGTCCATTCTGCTTGCCCAGTCCAAACATTATTGCCTCGCTAACTGGCCCTTTTCTGCTACAGTGCGGCGCGACCGGGACAGAAAAGCCTTGAGCACGCCGAGCAAGAATGCGTACAGCCCAGAGCGGGCCGCCGCAACGCGATGACGTCCGGAAAATCCAGGTCATACCATTCCACCTGGCCATTGTCTGGCTGCTCAGAGCAGACGCGCTCGAAGCGCGAATCAAGGCCGCACCCGACGTGGACCACAACCGCTTCCGGGTGGCGCCCCAGGAAATCCTGCGCGTGGCGGTCGAATTCCTGGCTGCGCCGGATCGCCGACGCTATGCTTTCACCGGTCATCGGGAACCCTTTGATCCGCTCGATGTCGTCGCCCAGCCGCGCCACCAGCGCCACGGCTTTCTCGTCCTTGATCAGCGCGTCCGGGCGCTGCGATTCCATCGCCCGGAGGTGAAGCGTGACGAGCAACATTTCAGACACGTCGCTCAGGTCTTGATGAGGTGTCTCAGACGTGCCAGCCTCCTTTTTGCACGCAAATGAAGGGGCTTTTCACTCTACCACCTTTCCAAGGCGGAAGTGGTAAATGCGTAGGACCCTGGCCAGGAGCGGAATGTGCCGCATCCATCGAATGTGATCCAGCCGCGGCTCAGGCCGGTCGAAGTATCCCCACTCGTCGAGCAGGTGGATGCCGTCGCCCCAGCTTTCGATCTCCTGGCCGCGCCAGATCCCCCAGTGGTAACGGGCGCCGAACTTGGTGATGGATAGGCGGAGGTTGTTCGCCCGGACGAGGAACGGCGAAAAGGCATCGATGACCAGCTCCGCGCCTGGGAAACGGTCACGCAGCGTCAACACCAGCCACTTGACCTGCGCCTCCTTAAAGTACATCAGGACACCTTCGGCCAGAAAGAGAAAGGGACGCTGGCGATGCGCGCTCACCGTATCCAGCCAGGCACTGTCGAACGCCGAGCAACCCAATAAGTGATAGCGTATCCCTTCGTCGCCAATAAGCTTCCGCCGCAGCTCGATGACCTCCGGCAAATCCAGGTCGTACCACTCGACCCGGCCGTTGTCCACACGCTCGAAGCGCGAATCGAGGCCACAGCCGATGTGAACCACAACCGCCTCCGGGTGGCGGGCCAGGAAATCCTGCACGTAGCGGTCGAATTCCTGGTTGCGCAGGATCACCGTCGCTATGTTTACATCGCTCATCGGGAACCGCCCGATCCGGTCGAAGTCGTAGCCCATCCGCGTGACCAGCGCCACAGCTTTCTCGTCTTTGATCAGCGCGTCCGGACGCTGCGATTCCATCGCTCGGATGTAGAGCGTAATGAGCAACGTTTCGGCCACGCCGCTCAGGTCTTGTTGAGATGTCTCGGACATGCCGCCCTGCTTAGAGTTGGTAGTGAAAAACGCCTATGGTCTTGGCGAAAAATGGAATATGGCGCACCAATAGGGCACGGCCCAGACGCGGCTCAGGGTACTGGAAGGGGAACCGTTCATCGAGCAGGCAGATGCCGTCACTCCATCGTTCGAGGTCTTTGCCGTGTTTCAGAGCCCAATGACTGCGGGCGCCAACTTTGGTAAGGGTGACCCTGAGGTTGTTCGCCCAACTGAGGAACGGCGAAAATCCATCGAAGACCAATTCCGCGCCTGGGAAATGCTCCTTCAGCGCCAGCACCAACGACTTGACCTGGGCTTCCTCCAGGTACAGCAAAACACCCTCGGCCAGAAAGAGAAAGGGTCGCTGTCGATGCACGCTCATTGCATCCAGCCAAGCGCTATCGAGCACTGAGCAAGCCAGCAAATGATAGCGCTCTCCCTCGCTGCCGATGAGCTTCCGGCGCAGCTCGATGACATCCGGCAAATCCAGGTCATACCACTCGACCTGGCCATTGTCCACGCGCTCGAAGCGCGAATCGAGGCCGCACCCGATGTGAACCACAACCGCTTCCGGGTAGCGCGCCAGAAAATCCTGCGCGTAACGGTCGAACTCGCGGTTACGCAGGACAATAGCCACCTGAGTTTCCTCATCAATCTTGGCCAGTTTGTTCCGTAAGAAATCCTGGTCCATCCGCTGGACCAGCGTCACGGCTTTCTCGTCTTTGATGAGGGCATCGGGGCGCTGTGATTCCACGGCCCGAATGTAGAGCATCATGAGTAGCGTTTCAGCTACGTCACTCAGATTTTGGAGAGAGATCTCGGACATATTGCCGCCCCTACGTGAAATAGCGGCGAGAGCCCCGTCCCTTGGGCAGGGGTGAAGCCGCCCCGTTGTTACATTTGAGCGCGTATCTTGATTTCGCCTAGCATCACCTTTGTACGGAGGCGGACAATTGCACAATTAGAACGAGGAAGCACCGGTCGGTGGGGCGAGGGGCCTCAGAAACGGCTCGAAAACGCCCTCGTTTCCCTGAAAAGTGGCACTTTTCTCCCCTCCAGCGGGGTGCTGTCCCTACCGCAATTCCAGTTATGCAATTCCTCCAGCGTCGTTCAAAGGTGATGCTAGACAACGGTCGCGCAGTTCCTCTCAGGGCTTTCTGAAGGTGAGGCAATACATGTTGCCTTTGGCAAAATCCATTGCATGTACGTCTCTCATCCCCTCTGGAACCAGCCCAACTGGGGCCGAGAACCTTTCGCCATGCTCCTGCAACCACCTTCTAACACTTGGCATCCAGGCGAGAGATTCCATCAGTTTGGCAGTCTCATCAACAATCACGATCTTGGCCCCTGCTCTCGCCACCCGGGTCATTTCGCAGATGGCCTTGGCCGGGTCATTGAAAGCATTGATTCCGCCGACGTGGAGAACCGTATCGAACGACTCGTCGCGCAGAGGCAGTTCTTCAGCATTGCCCAGAATCAACTCTGCCTCTCGCTGCCACCGCTTCAGATTCCTCTGGCATCTTTTCAGCATTCCCCAGGAGAGGTCCAGCCCAAAGTAAGCTGCCTTCACCGGCAGGTAGTGAAGGTTTGCCCCCGTGCCAATTGACACCTCTAACACGCGGTCGCCGTCCTGGACCTCCAGTTCCCCCAGATACTCCCCGCGAAAGTGCTCTTCTCCCCCACCTGCCAGGTACGCAAACAGCTTGATACCGGCATCGTAGAGCCCTGCAATCCTGTTGTATAACCCTTGATACCGCTGGTTGAATCCGGAGACTTGCGATTCATCCAGCAAGAGGGGAATTCCGTCACGTACACGAAATCTTTCCCCGGAGTGAACACCCACCAGTACTTCCTGTGCACTTCCATCGGACCCTGGCACAGAGGCCAGGCGCAACGGTTCGTGTGTTCCAGGCCCACACAGCAGCGAGACGGTTTCAGGTTTCATCATTCGTCCTCCTGTGTCTTGACTCAAGGCAAAAAGTTATCTGAAGGTCTATAGAAGCCGGTTCACTTCCTACCGGCGAAAAGCCCGTATCCCGCGTACTGAAACACCTCCGGTGGCACGTCGAACACTCCCTTGATGGACTGCCTGACCGCCGGATTTGTGATGTACAGGCGCAGCCCTCGCCCCCAGGCGCCCAGAAGCCACCGCCAACCGATCCACCGTATTCGACTCTTGACTTCCGTGCGGGCGTCAACCTGGCATACTTTCACCACCCGCTCCTGCAACCCGGATGCCTCCCAAAGCGCCTGCCAGGCCTCACTGGTTGGGACAAAAGGGCCAATTGCATCCTTAACCCGCGCGACCAGCTCAGGAGGCGGTTGCTCAGTCCACAAGCCCTCGTTCAGCCCCACGTAGCCGCCTGGCCTTGTCACCCGCACGCATTCCCGAATCGCCCGCGCCTTATCCTCTACGAATACAAGCACCGATTCGGCAAAGACGACGTCGAACCGATCCGCTTCGAAGGGTAGATCCAGCACGTCGGCGGTGCGGAACTCAACCCTGGCCTCGACTCGCTCCTCTCTGGCACGCCGGCGTGACCATGCGATCATCTGCTCCGAGATGTCCACGCCCACCACACGACAACGGTATTTCTTGGCGATGTAGGCGGATCCGACGCCGATCCCACAGCCTACGTTCAAGACCTCGCGAGCATTCCCGATGTGGCAGAGCGATAGGAGCTCGTCGGTCGCCTCGATCCCACCCATGTGCTTCGTGATGCCGACGTGGGCCTGCATGTCGAGAAAGTTCACATCCGATGAAGCATTCTTTTCTGTGGTCATGGTCTTTCCTCCCTTTCTCTCAACGCTGTGAGCGCGCCTGCTCTCACCTGTTAAAAAAACCGTACAGCAAGGTTACGGTCACTACTCACGCTGACTCTCTGAGTATAGCCTTTTGACGGCCGGACGCAAGAATTTCGAAATGGTCAGCCGATCCACCAGTTCGGGGAAGATCAATTTCAGCCAGATGCTCGCAGTACCAGGCCTCATCACAACCTGACGCTTGCGTCGTCGAGCCGCTCTGAGAACGATCCGTGCGCATTGATCAGCGGTCATCATTTTCTCGGTGTAGATCGCTCGTCCAGAAGGTCCTTTGGGCCGTCCATCCTTGTCCAGGTACCGCTCGTGAAATTCTGTAACTACCCAGTAAGGACAGATCACCGTCACACTGACCCCGGCCTCTGCCAGTTCCATACGCAGCGAGTCAGAGAATCCTATCACGGCGAATTTGCTGGCTACGTAGGAGGTATTGAACGGAATTGCCAACATCCCTCCCAGACTGGAAACGTTCACGATCCGCCCGCTTGTCTCCTTGAGAAACGGCAGCGCATAGTAGGTGCAGTACACAGTGCCGTAGAAATTCACTTCAATGACCTGCTTAAACAAGTGCAAATCGGCCAGATCTTCCAGTTTACTGACGACGTCCATGCCAGCATTATTGACCATCATGTCAATCCGACCGTACGTTTCCTGGGTGTGCTGGATTAACGTTTTGCACCGAGCTTCATCAGCCACGTCAGTGGGTATTGCTATGGCCTTGCCCCCACGTTGTTGGCACTCTCCAGCCAGTGAGTCAAGGCGTTGAGCATTGCGTGCAGCAAGAGCCAGCCAGGCTCCTTCATCAGCCAGCAAAAGTGCCAGAGCCCTACCAATCCCACTCGAGGCCCCCGTCACAATGACTGTCTTTTCTCTGAAAGTATCTTTACTCACCGTTAAACTCCTGACCTTAACTTTGACGTGACTAGCACCGATAATCTGGGTAGATACCGCCCCGTCCGCGCACAATACTCGAGGTAAGCCTCGCCATGAGCCTCTCGAAGATAATTCTCCTCGATGTGAATCTTCCACTCGTAGCTCACCACGGTGAGCGCGAACGCCAGCAGTGCCAGCCAGCTCGGTGCCAGCAACAGGATGCCCAACGCCAGCAGGTCCATCGAAAGCGCCAGCGGGTTGCGTACCCACCCGTACAGGCCACCGGTCACCAGCGGCTGCTTGCTCTCCGGCAAGGCCATGCGAAACGAGCGCCCCAGCGAGATCGCACCCCAGATGAGCAGCAAACACGCCAGTACACAGGCGAGAACCCCCAGCCCGCGCGCGAAGGGTACCTCCAGGAACATCAGCCGCCCAAACCAGACCACGCTCCGCGCCGTGAGCATGTACGCCGGCCCCGTCACCCAGACGAGCACAGAAGCAACCGCGTTCAGCAGCGCCGCAGCCCGTTTTCCCCCGGCATGGCCTACCGGATTGGCACCAGTCCGCCGCTTCACGGAAGCCATCACCACGGTGACAGCGCCAAAGTAGATGGAGAATGAAATGGCCAGTACGATCCGTGTCCAGTGCATCGTCGGACTCGCTTCCCGAAATGCTCCTCCAGTATCTTAAGCCGGATATCTGCATTTTGATGCGCTCATTATACTAGATTATATAAGTTCTGTCAATACTGAACGTTCAACATTTTAACAACAGAGATAGAGAACCTAACCCCAGAAACAGTATGAGGTTGTCACACACGGGAGCGACAGCGATCTAACCCACGCCTGCCAGAAGAGGGGCTACGCCGATCCATCTGCTTCCACACCAACAGTCGGGGCCGTCTGCACATCTCAGCGCGTGTGCAAACCCTCACGAAGCGTCTCCGGCTCGGCGACCAGAGGACGGCACACAGAATCGACGCACGCGTAAGCCATGGCGCGCTCATCTCACCGCTTCGAGATATCTACACGGGGTTGGGCCGCTTATCCTGTCAATCCACTACGCGGTCACGATCGTGGACGTCGTACGCATATCCAATGAGGATAGACAATACGAGAAGCCCGATAATCAGGAGCGGAACGAGAAAACCGCTCTTTTGCAGGAACTCGTTAAAGAAACAGAGATCGACAACGCTGGAGTCGAGCAGCTTCCCGGGTCGTCGTGTCATGCGAATCTCCGGAAATCTGGATTTGCTCAAGGAGCAGGATTATGATACAATGCTGGTTGATTCTGCAAATAACTCCGGTATGGGTGTTGGAAACGGAGGTTCTCATGAAGACAGTTCGTGCTGTTGTCGTCATCGGCAGCTTGTTCCTACTCGTGGCCTGCGCTGGGCAAGAGCCGCCAATGCCGATTGGGGCGTCGGCGACTGCCAGCGCGCCGCCTCTGCCCACGCTTGCTCACGACGGCGGGGGGATTGCCTTCACCTCCGAACGGGATGGAGAAGGAGACATCTACATCATGAACGCCGACGGCAGCGACCTGCAACGGCTAACCGATGATCCTGCCTATGATGGCTGGCCCACCTGGTCGCCCGATGGCTTGCAGATTGCCTTCGTTTCCACCCGCAGCGGCAATGCCGACATCTATGTGATGGATGCCGACGGCAGCAACGTGCGACAGTTGACGCAGCACAGTGCTGACGACATCTGGCCCGAGTGGTCTCCGGATGGTACCCGGATAGCTTTTCCCTCGCGCCGCGATGGCAACTTTGAAATCTATGTCATAGACGCTGATGGTACCAACCTGCGACGCCTGACGAACACAGCAACTCCTGAGGATTTCCCTGCGTGGTCACCTGATGGCTCACAGATTGTCTTCTCCCGCATTGAGGGCAACGATGGCACGTATGTTATGAACGCCGATGGCAGCGAAGAGCGGCAACTGGCGGACTTGGCAGTTCTCGAGCCTGCCTGGTCGCCGGATGGCACGCAAATTGTTTTTGGGTCCGACCACGAAGGCTTTCGGGGAATCTATGTGATGGATGCGGACGGCAGCAACCTGCAAAAGCTGTCGAGCACCCGTGCTGGCGAAAACTGCCCTGATTGGTCCCCGGATGGCACGCGGATAACGTTCGCTTCCTGGCGCGACGGCGACGGCGAAATCTATGTGATGGATGCGGACGGCAGTAACCTACAAAAGTTGACCGACAACGGGTTCCAAGAGGAATTCCCTGCCTGGCGGCCTGCGCCTGAGATCCACGCACAGTGAGAACGTATTGAGGAATGCCTGTCAATCCACTGCGCGGTCACGATCGTGGACGTCGTACGCATGTCCAGTGAGAATAGACAATACAAGAAGCCCGATAATCAGGAGCGGAACGAGAAAACCGCTCTTTTGCAAGAACTCGTTAAAGAAATACCCGACGATGAACTGTCCAAAAGCCCATACGAAGAAGGCGACGAGTGGCCACGGCCACGACTTGGCCAGGAAACGCAGTACCTTGCCGTAGAGATGCGATGGCTGCCTGGTCAGCGGCGCGTTGATCCTGGTAGCGACCAAACCGGCGACGATTCCAATCACCGGGGGGAATAAACCTCCACCAACCAGGAGCAGTGCGATAGACAGCAGAATCAGGACCAGGCCGCCATTTTTTCTGTGAACAAAGGCCGCCGCCCAGATCATTGTGATGAGGCCGATAATAAACGCCAGGATGCCCGTTAGCAGATAGCTGGGAATGACCGTCATGGCGGGTTCGCAAAGATTCCACACCTTTTCCGGCTCGCAGGGAGGGCCCATGGCGGCTATCATGAGGCTGTCCGGCCGGACATTCCCTCGAAGTATTTCAAAGTAACCGTGTTCTGGACCCCCAAATCCGGCAAAAGCGCCGAACAACGCGGCAACTACTCTGGTCGATTTTCTCATTTCTGCCCCCTTGTCTCTTTCTGGATATAGAAAGACGCTCCTCCTACGTGTATAACGCCCAACGGTGAGCATCACCCGTCTGGCGGGTCTAGCGTCGGCAACCTCCAGCCTAGACACCCACCCATTATACCAGACATCCTGTGCTGTTCCAACGCCTCATAACCAAGAATCGCTCACAGGAGCCCGATGATTCTTCGGACAAGGTGATCACCCCACTACCGGGGCCTGTGTACGACGCGACATGCATCCCCTCGAACCAATGCGAATCTCTGGAAATCTGGATTTGCTCAAGGAGCAAGACTGTGATACAATGCTGATTGGTTCTGCAACTAAATCCGGCAGGGGATATTATACAAAAGATTTCTGCAATGTGCAGATTATTGCTTCTTATGAAGATGGAAAACTCACATACCCATGCTTGAAAAACCTGATCTCCAAGACGAACAAATCATCGCCTGTTTGCAGGATGAATATGGGTTGCTCGTCGTCCAGGTCGCTTTTCTTCCTCTCGGAGCCGATCGGGATACGGCCGTCTATCGTGTCGTCGCAGACGATGAAACGCCGTACTTTGTTAAGTTAAGACGAGGCGTCTTTGACGAAACTTCCGTGGCGTTGCCCAAATGTCTCAGCGACCAGGGTATCGGGCAAATCATCGCCCCCCTGGCAACCAAAACAGGGCGACTCTGGGCCAGCCTGGACGCCTTCAAGGTGATTCTTTACCCTTTTGTTGAGGGCCACAATGGGTATGAGGTTAACTTGTCGGATCGCCACTGGGTCGATTTTGGCACAGCCCTCAAGAGCATTCACACTGCTCTAGTGCCTCCAGCGCTAATCAGACGCATCCAACTGGAGACGTATTCTCCACAGTGGCGCGAAATCGTCAAGACGTTCCTGGAGCGTGTTGAGGATGACGCTTTTGATGACCCCGTTGCAGTAAGATTAGCTGCGTTTTTGAGGGCCAGACGCGATGAGATCCTCGATCTCGTCGGGCGCGCTGAACGGCTCGCTCGGGCACTTCGAGCTCGATCTCTGGAGTTTATTTTGTGCCATTCTGATATTCACGCCGGCAATATCCTGATTGATGCCAACGCCGCTTTCTACATTGTCGATTGGGACAATCCAATCCTGGCACCCAAAGAGCGTGATTTGATGTTCATCGGCGGTGGTCAGGGGTTTGCCGGGCATACACCACAAGAAGAAGAAACCCTGTTCTACCGGGGTTATGGTCAAACGCAGATCGATCCAATAGCGTTGGCGTATTATCGCTATGAACGAATCGTTCAAGACATTGCGGTCTACTGCAAGCAGATATTTCTGACAAATGAAGGCGGTAAAGATCGAGAGCAATCCTTTCAATATCTGGCATCTAATTTTGTGCCCAATGGTGTTCTGGAGATAGCCTACAAGTCCGATCAGACACTGCGAGAGGGGTAAGCCACAAACGGTACAGTGGAGGGCTGGGTGCTGGGCGCTCCCAGGTCCACCACCTGGAAGGGCCGGTGTCCGTCCTGAGCGACGGCCAGCAAGGCCTGAGTGGCGTCGACATCCGGCTCGCCAACGATGGCGATCTCCTTGGGCGGAGAGGGTGAAGCCGGCCAGCTCCAACAAGGTGGTGACCGCCATGGCGTTGCCTGATGGTGTGGCGTTGTCCTGCAGATCACGAGGACGGGTGATGAGCGTCTCGTGGGGGGGGCCAGACAAAGAACTTGGCCTCTTCGCCCTCGCTGTCGGCGTCTTGCGTGGAGGAGAAGCCGCCGGACGGATCGGTCATCTCGCGCATTACATAGTCCAGAATCTCCTCTGTAATGGTTCAGAAGAAGGGCTCGCCGGTCACCTGCCAGGCGTGCAGGTACACCCGCGCCAACTGGGCGTTGTCGTAGAGCATCTTCATCCACTCCCGGTTGGCATTGGGGTATTTACGCTCCAGGGCATAGGGCAGGTAGACGGCTCCGAAGCCTCTGGCCAGGTCCTCTTCGTGCAGGCGCTCGACGGACCGCAGATGGTCCTGGAGCGGTGCGACGAGGCTTTCGGGCAGCATCGTCACCCGGTCTTTTTCCCCCTTGCCGTCGCGGACGATGATCGCCCGCTTAGAAGTTGGTTCCACCGCCTATTTCACCTCCAGCAGGCTTGCTTGTTGCAGTTTCCGCTGTATAATATTCTCACCTGGCGGGATCGTGTATTCCGCAAGAAGACTCGTGCGGGGCTATTATGCGGAAGATTTCCGCAAATGCAACTCTGGGAGCAGGATGGAAAGATTCTATGTAAGGTACCGAAATGATGGGGAAAGACGGATTCCATATAGTTAATAGTTGAACTAAGCGCTTCGCGCAGGGATTGCCCCTCGCAACAAACCATCTGACATTCCTCCATTTTCCCCCAATCAGGACTATACTACCCGTATCACTTTTACGGGAGGTATAGTCATGACCCCTTTAAGACAACGCATGGTCGAGGACCTGCAGTTGCGCGGCTTGTCCGAAAAGACCCAGGATGCCTATGTGCGCGCTGTGAGACAGTTGGCGGAGCACTATGGCAAGTCCCCGGATCGCATCAACGAAGAAGAACTGCGCCAGTACTTGCTTTACCTCAAGAATGACAAGCAGGTCGCTAGCAGCACCTTGAACGTCACGCTGAACGGCATCAAGTTCTTCTATCAGCATACGCTGAGGAGAGAGTGGCCAACCTTCGATTTGGTGCGCTCACCACGCGAAAAGAAGCTGCCGGTAGTTCTCAGTGCAGCCGAAGTACGGCGAATCCTGGGCTGTCTGTACCGCCCGCGCTATCGGGCGTGCCTGACCACGATCTATTCCTGTGGGCTGCGTTTGCAGGAAGGCGTTCACCTGCAAGTCAGAGACATCGACGGCGACCGCATGGTAGTCCACGTGCGGAAGGGAAAAGGAGCCAAGGACCGGTACGTGCCGCTGCCCATGCTTACCCTGAAGATGCTGCGCCAGCATTGGAGCACACACCGGCATCCCAGGTGGCTCTTCCCTGCCTCGGCCCGTACGAACCTGCCCCCATCTGCTGCCATGAGGCCGATCCATGTCAGCAGTGTGCAAAAGGCGTTCAAGGCTGCGTTGCAGGAGAGCGGGGTTCAGAAGCCAGCCACTGTGCATACGTTGAGGCATTCCTAGCCACGCATCTACTGGAAGCCGGCGTCAACTTGCGCATCATCCAAGCATACCTGGGTCACAGTTCACCCAAGACGACGGCGCTCTACACCCACCTGACCCGCAAAGCGGAAGACCTGGCCACGGAAGCCATCAACCAGGTGATGGGAGACCTGGAATGGTAGAGATGGCAGAGATAATCCGGCGTTATGGGCCTCAGTACCGGGCCAAGTATGGTGAGAGGATGCTGCCCAGCCACCGACAGGCGATGCGGGCGATCGAGCGCTGTCGGACCCCGGCACTTGGGGGACACATCTATCACTGTGAGGAGTGTGAGGAGACAGAATACCATTACCACTCTTGCCGCAACCGTCATTGTCCCAAGTGCCAAAATGGCAAAGCGCAGGAGTGGTTGGAGAAGCAACAGGACATGCTCCTGCCCGTGCGTTACTTCCTGGTCACAGTCACCTTGCCCGGCGATCTCAGAGCAGCGGCCCGCAGTCATCAGAAGCTCGTTTACGATCTGCTCTTCCGTACCTCGGCGGCAGCGATGCAGCACCTGGCCCGTGACGCTCGCTTCGTGGGGGGACAACTGGGTATGGTAGGTGTACTCCACATCCTTCGGCTACGCTCAGGACAGGCTCTGGGGGCGCAACCTGAGTTACCATCCGCACGTGCACTACCTGGTTCCCGCCGGAGCGGTGGCTCCGGATGGACAGACCTGGCTACCGAGCCGGAAGAACTTTTTGCTCCCGGTGAAGGCGCTCTCCAGGATCTTTCGGGCCAAGTTCTGTGACGCCTTACGCGAGACGGCTTGCTTCGCCGACGTCCCGGCGGCGGTATGGAAACAGGAGTGGGTGGTGCATTGCCAACCGGTGGGCAACGGCGTGAGCGCTTTGAAGTATCTGGCTCCTTACATTTTTCGGGTGGCCATCAGTAACAACCGCATCCTAAAGTTAGCCGATGGGAAGGTGACGTTCCGTTACCGCACTTCCGACACCGGCAAACTCAAAACCTGCACCCTACCCGCCGAGGAGTTCATCCGCCGCTTCCTACAACACGTCCTGCCCAAGGGCTTCGTCAAAGTGCGCTACTACGGCTTCCTCAGCTCTGGCCTCCGGCAGTGGCTGGCCGCCCTCCGCCAACAGTTGGGCCGCCCTCCCGCCGACCCGCCACCGGTCCCCGAAGGTACAGACGTAGATGCCCAGACTGCCGACCACGTGGCGGACGATTCGGCGCCCGATCACGTCGTGCGCTGTCCCTCTTGTGGTCGGGTGATGCGGCGACGGTCCATCATCCGTCCCCAGGGGCGCTGCCCTCCCTGAGCAGTTGAGCAGTGCCGATGAGAACATAACGGCTCTCAGGGACGCAGGCGATGGCTCCAGGCGTCTTCAGTTCCGCCTGCCTGGTGGATGGAAAATGCCTGCCATTGAGCTGCTCATCCGGCTGCTCTTCGATCCCCCCAGGCATCGTTCTGGGGTGAGGACATTGACAACTCGCCAGTTCCCACTTCCCGGTGGCGAACTCGTCTCCATCTGCCCCACGTATGCCCGCTTCCCCGCACAACCGTTTTGCCTCAAATTCCAAATACGAGTACAATATGTAGCACCCGGCTTAGTTCAACACGGATTATGTGGCGGCTTCGCGCCACATGAATCCTTTACGTTAGGTGGCCAAACTAGAGAGTATAAGCAACGAAGGTTTTGAGAACTGGATTCAGAATCATGAAGAAAGCAGTGTATGCCGGAAGTTTCGATCCTATCACAAACGGTCATCTGTGGATGATTGAGCAGGGGGCCAATCTGTTCGACGAGTTGGTGGTAGCCGTGGGAATTAACCCTGACAAGCAATACACTTTCTCCCTGGAAGAGCGCGTCAGGATGGTCCGTCAATCAACTGAAGCCATTGCCAAGATCGTTGTTGATAGCTTTGAAGCTCGGTTTTTGGTGCATTATGCGACTTCGATTGGCGCCCGCTACATACTACGAGGGATACGAAACGAAGAAGATTATGAATATGAGCGAGGCTGGCGTCACATAAACAGTGATTTGTGTGCAGATATCGTCACCGTGTTTCTCATACCACCACGGGAGTTGGCTGAAGTGAGTTCAAGTTTAGTGAGAGGGATAGTCGGGCCAACAGGTTGGGAAAACATCGTCAGACAGTATGTTCCCGAAGCAACTTATCAATTCCTTGTGGCAAAGGTCGGGGATGAAGGCAGTCTTGGGCAAAAACAGGCCACCTAACACTCGCTGGAGCCGACAGCGCCTATCGGCGCTCGTTGTATCGCGGCTTTTTGACTTTGGTGGTAGACTTGTCTAGAGTGGTGGCCCTGCCCACCCGGCGCTGCGGCTCAGCTTTTCCGTTGGGGTGCGACACGAAGTTGCGTAAGTAGCTGTTGTGATTGCCGTATCATCAGCACTCACGGCGATACGGCAAGACACAACCCGGTTTTCTGCAACCGGTATCCTACCCGGACATGCGTCACTGGTGACGGTGGGGTGTGAAGCTCCGGGGACAAGGGTATCCCTCATCCCGATAGGGATGGCAGCGGAATCGTGAGAGGAAGCTGTGACTGCCAGCACCAAGGCGGTCGGGGGCTCGGATTGCGTAGTATGGTTAACATATGTGAACCGCTGATAAACGTCGTCATTGAGAACAAGCCAAAGGTGCTGACTTGCCCCGCAAGGGCATAAAGGCTTGGGCCAAAAGGCAAGGGGTCAAGTATGGGTGCTCCTAACTCACCCATCGCAGATGTTGAACCCCCGGCGGAGAGGCGGAACCTAACCTACGCAGGTACTTGCATGGAACGTGGTAAGCCCGAAGGTCTCCCGGTGGATTTTCCACACGGGAAAGCGAGCCGCAAGGCGAGCCGAAAGGCCTGCGGGTAGAGGATGGTGGAAGAAGCGAATGCCTTCCTGTAATGGGGAGGATAGGGGTTGAACTTGGAGAGTGCGCCGTGAGAGCAGTCGAAAGGGTACATCACCCCACGCGAAAGCGGGCTGACTTCCAAACCTGGTCGCTCGTCACGAGAGAGTTTGGCGAACTATTGCAGGAGGGAAAGCAAATGACGGCGGGCATAGTCCTGGCTGGTGCGCCCTCCTGTGCAGCGAAGACCGGCACATATAAACTGGAGAAACGGTCTGGCGCAGCGCAAGGTGGCTCCAAGCGTGTATCGTGAAGTTGTGATAAACGGTGCTTATCACAGCGGGTCCTACCAGGGGGCCTTCGAGCGGCTTGAGCGGTCTGACGCGAAAGTGTCACGGGCCGTTCTTAGGGGGCGGGGAGGCAGCAATGCCTCCCTGCTACCCGACCCGTTTACCGAGGAGGAGGTTGAAAATGGTGGACCTATGGAAATTCTTTGATATTACACATCGGGAACACGTTCTTTGGAACCCGATGAGCGTTGAGAAGTTCGAGGAACTGATCGAGCTCCTGCGATTAGGGCCTGGAGATCGAGTGCTGGAGATTGCTACAGGTAAAGGGGAATTCATCATCCGGTTGGCGGAGCAGTATGATATTGAAGGAATAGGAGTCGATCTCTCGCCATATTGTGTTTCAGCTGCCAAAGAAAAACAGCAACAGCGTATTCCAGATGTTCAGTTGAGTTTCATGGAGATGGACGGGGCAGATTATGAGCCGGAGGACCGGGAGAGTTTCGATTTGGTGGCCTGTATCGGAGCGAGCTGGATATATGGTGGGCATAAAGGGACGTTGAAGGCATTGAACGGGGTGGCAGCGCCCGGAAGTTGGGTGGTCGTAGGAGAGCCATATTGGCAACGAGAGCCAGCGGCGGAATATTTGGAGACCATCGGTGAAAAACGTAGCGCTTATGGCACACATTACGAAAATGTGAAGGTTGGGCAAGAGCTTGGTTTGAAGCTAGTCTACACATTGGTGAGCAACCAAGATGATTGGGATAGGTATGAAGGGTTGCAGTGGTATGCAGCAGAGGAGTGGGCGAGTGAGCATCCGGGCGATGCTGATGTGGAAGAGGTATTGAAGCGAGTACGAGAGAATAAGGAGAATTACCTGAGGTGGGGGCGGGAGACGCTTGGGTGGGCAATCTATGTGTTCAAGAAGGAAGATGTTGAAAAATAATGAGTGGCCCAACAACTCGTTGGAACCGACCGCCAGGGGCGTCCATCTTTGAGCCCGGTTCTGCTTCCGAGAGTCGGCTTTTGGGCAAGGGTTGTTCGGCATATCGCTCTGGCGGCGGCTCAACTCGGGCGTTAGGCGGCTTCGCTGCCTTGTGTTAAGCTAAAAGGTGTCGCCTTTTTGGGTACTATTTCAAGAAGTGTGGTAGAGTAGAAGTGGCGGCCGTAGCAGTAGGCGCTGTGGGAAGTGTGGGCAACGCGGAGCGTTGTCCAAGCCC
>Ga0307378_10001445_pt1 | contig 38725 bp, 41 predicted proteins | sample UN1MG_FD_202238 | JGI IMG/M metagenome (GOLD analysis project Ga0307378, IMG submission 202238) | Soil microbial communities from Risofladan, Vaasa, Finland - UN-1 | ecosystem: Environmental > Terrestrial > Soil > Coastal area > Acid sulfate soil | place: Finland: Risofladan, Vaasa | collected...
CAAGTACGGTGTGGAGCGTTGGACGTTCGCCACGGACAAGGTCGAAGGGTTTGCGACGGTGCGTTTCGAGATGGAGCCGGGCCGTTGGGTGCGGGTGACCTTACGGGTCAGGGCTGATGAAGGGGCCAAAGAGAAGGAACTGGAGCAGGGACAGCGCATCGTGTGGAGGGCGTTATACAACTGGCTCAAGACGCAGTTTGAGGCTATTGAGTATGGCGTATTCAGCCCACGAGAGGCCTTCCTGAGCTGGATAGAACTGCCTACGCCACAAGGTACAATCACTGTGGCCGAGGCCCTGTTGCCGCGTTTGGAGGAGATGCCGAGGTTACTGACAGGAGGGATGGGACGTGGAGATTGAGGTCAAGGGCGGCAAGTCTGGTTACGTGATCCGAAGCGCGTGGGACGCCCTGGAGTGTGTGGCCATAGTAGAAACCTTCGTGGATTCCGATGCGGCGTACAATACTGATTATGGCGCAGCGGCCAATGGCCTGGACCGCTGGCTGAAGCGGATGATAGCCGAGGAGGAAAATCATGATGGATGAGTTCTGTGTAAAGTGCCGCCGCAAGATGCGCGTGGCGAAGGCGGGGCAGGAGGTCATCGAGCTTACCGCCAGGGGTGGTAAGCCGTACAAGCAGATGAGTGGTGATGTGTTGGAATGCTCTCAGTGTCACTACCAGGTCGTGACCCGGTTTGGCAAGGTGACAGCCCAGCATGATGAGGGATTCATGGATCGGGTCATATCGGCGAGGAGCATAGGCTGTCTGGAGGTAGTCTAATATGTACGAAAACTACGATGACATCAAGTCGCGCATCACCGAGGAGCCGACCTGGTATGACCAGAATGGCACCCCGCGCTATGGCAGGTTTACTCCCAGTCAGTGCCCGAACATTTATGCTAATGTGGTGATGCTGGTCCGGATCGTTTGCCAAGATTGCAAGGCGGAGTTCCTGGTGGAGATGCATGCGGGCATCTTTGAGCACCGTCAAGAGGCCCCGCCTTTCCGGTGGCACTATGGTGATCCGCCCGTTCACGGCTGTATAGGTGATACCATGAACTGTGAGGACCTGGAGGTCATGGAGGCATGGACTAGGGAGGGCGTGATAGATTGGGCGCGCAGGCCAGAGTTTGAGGGCTTGATAGATGCCTGATGAGGCGTGCAAGGTGCTGTGCCTGGGGTGTACCAGGATAGCCCTTGAGGCGGATCCTATGCCTGAGTTCGGCATCACCTACGCAGAGGCGTTCCGGTTGCTTATTTGGGAGGCTGATGACTAGCAAGTGCATGATAACCATTGACTGGCGCGCACCGGACAATGGGATACGTTTGGGCAAGAATCAGATTGCCATCCGTCCCGTCCCGGCTCGCCGGCTTCATCACCGCTGCGGGTCCTGCCGGTTCATGGACCGCAGGATAGATGGTTGGGAGTGTGCTAGCTGGCTGCGGTACTTAATGACCTGGTTTCCGACGGCGGTTATGAAGCCCATTACGCCACAGACGCGCCTGGCGGCTGTTAGGAGTGCAGCGGTTCGCGTATCCGCCGCTAACCCTGGTTGGTTTGCCTGCCCGCTGTGGCTCTCCGGCGAGTCTGTGTCTACACGGGCCTGGCGTAGTGGGCATTATAGTGAGTTCCTGACCTTGCGGGCATTGGCCGGTGAGTTGAAAGACGGAGAAAGCGGCCTGGAGTTCCGGACCCATGACGCCTCGCGGGCACAGGGCGACTTGGCGGAGCTGGAACGGGCCGGTGCCGATATGAGGCGGAAGACCGAATGGTGGAAACTCCTGGGTCCATGGAATCTTCCGGATTCGATAGGTTTGGCATACAGCCTCGGAAGTGCCCTGTCCGCCAAGGCTGCGAGTTCCTTTGAGGGGCTGTTATCATTTGTCAGCACGGGCTATCTCACGCAGAGCGAAGGGGCTTCTGTGGAGGTGTCCAGTCATGCCAATTGTAAGTGTGCAATTGTTGACGATGTGGATGATGAACTGGAGTAGTCTTTGACCCCTACTTGACAAGCTGCAAACTATGCTGTACAATGTGACGGAGCATCAAATTGCCCCGTCTACCCGGACGATGGGTGGGCGGGGCTTTTGCTATTGTAGGAGCATAATGACTAAAGGCATCAAGGGCGTTGAAGATCTCAAACTAGATGAAGCGAACCCGCGAAGGCACAACCCCCGCAACGTAGGGCTGATCGTGGACGCGCTGCATGAGGTGGGTGCAGCCCGGAGCATCGTCATCGATGAGGACGGTAACGTGCTGGCCGGGAACGCCACCGTGGAGGCTGCCATGGAAGCGGGTATCCTCAAGGTGCGTGTGGTGGAGGCCAACGGTGAGGAGCTGGTGGCCGTGCGGCGCACGGGGTTGACGGGGGAACAGAAGAAGCGTTTGGCTTACTATGATAACCGTACTGCAGAGTTGGCAGAGTGGGATGTGATCCGTATCGTTCAAGACCTGGATGAGGGCTTGAGTCTAACCGGTTTGTTCTATGAGGAGGAGTTACAAGACCTCCTGAAGGAAGAGGGCAAGAAGATCGGGGAGCTGGTGCGGCCAGACTTCCCTGACCTTGAAAAACAACCTGATGTCAAAGATGTCAAAGATATCAAGGATGAGAATTGGTTCTATGTGGAGTTCTATGGTGATGATGAGCGAATGAGGGAGATGACTGAACTGTTGAGCCCTCACTTGACAGGTCAAAGTAAGCATGAGCTAGATCGTGATTTCTTCTACGCTATGATGAAACGGTGCGCAAGTGAGGTCGAGGGGACTGATGGCGAGTGAGGCGGCGGAGATAGCGAAGAAGGGCTGGCTGTCACATACTGGTTTCACGGTCATGCCCATCCACGGCGAGGATGTTTTCACTGCGGCGTTGCGGAGAGCAAGGGAGCTATTTGAGATGGATCAACCCATAACGGTGGGGTTCAGTGGCGGTAAGGACAGCACATGCGTCTTGATGATTATGTTGATGGTGGCCCGAGAATTAGGGCGGCTCCCATTGGAAGTAGCGATGGTGGATGAGGAAGTTCTTGACCCGGACACCATCGCTTATTCGTTTGAAGTAGCCAAATGGCCTGACATCAATTTTCGCTGGTTATGTATCCCGATCAAGCATACCCTCCGCTCACAGCTTCGCACTCATTGGTATACTTGGGATCCCGCTGAACGGGATAAGTGGGCCAGGGAGATACCGGAGGGGGCGATCACCCTGGATGACCTGCAGGGGTATGACAAGGAAGATACCGGCTATGGAGATGCGATAGCAGCGTACTACAGGCAGTACCACGATTGGCCCGTGAGAGTTCACGTCACTGGTATTCGAGTGGAGGAAAGTTTAAACAGGCGTAGAACTATCATGAACAGTGGATCGTGGTTGCACAAGCATTCCCATGAATGGTTAACGAAGCCTATTTATGATTGGAAGTGGCAAGATGTGTGGAAGTCCATCATTCAGAATGGTTGGCCACACTCAGTGTATTATGACAAGGTGTGGATGAAGGGTGTCTCCATGAAAGATCAACGCATAGGTCCATGGGGCAACGTGGCCAGCAGCCGTGAGACCAGGTTTTACCCAGAGTTTTATCCTGATTTCTGGGCGAAGGCGATAGTGCGCCTGCCTGAGTTGAGGGCCATGGCCCGTTATGGAAGCACCAAGATGTATCGAGCAAGGGCGAATAAACCGGAGGGTATAACCTGGCGAGAGTTCTGTATGCAGATCCTTCAATCATTGGATGATGAGTCAAGGGTGTTTTGGCTTAATCAAATCGAAGGCTATTTACGTAGATGGAAGAATCGTACTACATTACCTTTCCCTGACGAACCAGTTAAAGTTGAAGGAGAAAAGACCTGGCAATCATCCTGGCGAACCCTTGCTGTTATTATTGATAAAAATGATAGATTCAAAGGTAGAATATCGAGGGACGTGTGGTGATGGTTATGGAAGATCAGGCTGTCTCACAAATACAGCTTAATCAGTTGACAATTGAGTGGGTCCCATTGAAACAGGTGAGGCCCAATTCATACAACCCTAACAAAATGACCTTTCATGACAGGATGCTGTTGAGGCAATCGCTCCTGGAGGATGGTTGGACGCAGCCGATAGTGACCCTCAAGGACGGCGCGGTTATCGTGGATGGAGAGCAACGCTGGGCCGTCGCCGGGTTGGGGTTACACCCGTCTGATATTCAGGAAGTGATTGACAAGATGGAGTCACGCAAGGCTCAGGGTCACCCTGAGTCTAACAGCATCCTTGAGCGCCTGCATGACGCCAAGGCTAGATTAGAAGAAGCTATAACCGGGGGAGAGGAGTCAAACCTGGCCGCCATCACGGGGGGGCTGGTCCCTATCACCAGGTTGGACCTGGGGGATGAGGCCCACAAGGTCATCTCCACCATCAGGCACAACCGGGCGAGGGGCATACATCAGATAGACGCGATGGCGGGTTTGACACGTGACCTGGTAGAGTTGGGCCTTGACCTGGATGACCTGGAGATGCGCCTGGGGATGGATGATGAGGAGATACGGCGCTTCCTCCAGCAGACAGAGGGGCAGATAGGTGATTTGATGGATGACCTTGAGGGTACAGATTATTCACAGGCTTGGGGTCCAGTCAAGGTAACGACGCTCACTGATAATGAGGTGCTGGCGAAGGAGATTGAGAGGTCACAGCAAGCGGCGGTGGAGGCAAAGGATTATCAACTCAAGCTGAAAGCGCGGAGGGATCAAATCAACGCTCAGGCTGCGCAGATCGTAACACAGCGAGAGGAGCATGGAGAGGTCTTAACACAGTCGGACAAGGATGATGTTGCTGCTCAAGTGGAGAAGTCTATTGACGCCCCAGAGCCGCCGCCGCCTATACAGGCGCGGAAGCTCGCGATTGTCATTGCCCCGGAGGAGCATGACATGATCATGAGGCTCGTAGAGATCATGGGGGAGGGCGTGGCGACGACGGTGGTTGAGGCGTGCAAGGCAGAGTTGGAGCGGAGGGGCGGATGATTCCCAAGAAGCAAGTCAAGGACAATGAAGCGTTCAAGAGCGCCTGGCAGGGCATCGGTGACCTCATCCCGAGGGAGCGCGTTGATGCCTTGGTGGAGCAGACCGTTGAGGAGATCAAGGCTTTCTCAATGGGCAAGACCGTTGGTTACGGGTGGAGCGGGGGCAAGGATAGTCAAGCCCTCCGGGGGGTGATGGAGGCGGCTGGAGTTAATCAGTGCGTGCTCGTGAGGACTGATCTTGAGTTCCCGGCTTTCATTCAGTGGATGAAGGAGAACACACCCACGGGGCTGCAGGTCATCAATACAGGGCAGGACCTCCCCTGGCTGGTGAAGAATCTCGCCATGTTGTTTCCTCGTGATGCAAAGTTGGTAGCCAAGTGGTATAGGGTGGTGCAGCACAGGGGGCAGGAGCGATTCTTTAAGGAGCAGGGTCTGGACCTGCTTGCCCTTGGCCGCCGTCACGCTGACGGCAACTATACAGGCAAGGATGGGGTCTATATCAACGCGCGCGGCATCACTCGCTGGTCACCGATCCGGCACTGGACCCATGAGGAGGTACTGGCCTTTTGTCACTATCAAGACATGCCGCTACCGCCTATTTATGATTGGCCGCGGGGGTGGATTGTGGGCACCGGCCCTTGGGCAGCGAGGACGTATACCGAGGATGATGAGCAGGGCTGGAGTGAGACGTACATCATAGACCCCTCAGTCGTTGAGGGGGCTGCAGAGCATATCCCTTCCGCCAGGGAGTTCTTAGACAATCTATGAAGCGGGTATTGGGATTTGTTGGTCTAATTGTGGCGTGGGAGTTTGCGGTATGGAGTACGGATTCTGCTTTCTTGCCGTCAAGCGTAGAGGTCCTGAAAGCCTTAATAGAGCTGTTTGTCACGGGGGAGATATACAGGCACATCACGGCTTCCCTGCAGCACATCATGATAGGGTTCATGGTGGCTGCGGTGCTCGGTGGCTTCCTGGGCATACTGATCACGGAAAGCAAGGCCATGGACACGATCTTGACGCCGGTGATAGACGCGATGCGCCCGGTGGCGGCGCTGACGATCTTCCCCTTATTGATCGTGGTATTGGGGCTGGGTATGAAGAGCAAGGTATTCGTTATCTGCTGGACTGCGTGGCCAGCAATCTTGCTCAATACAGCTCATGCCATCAGAACGGTGGACCAGTCAGTGATCGAAGCCGCTATGCTGGATGGGGCCGGACGGTTGAGCCTCTTGCGTCACGTCAAGTTACCGCTGGGACTTCCGACGATTATGACGGGGCTGAGGATAGGGATGAGCGGGGGCTGGATCAGCCTAGTATCAGCGGAGATGTTAGGGGCAAGCGCCGGGTTAGGTTACAGTATCTTGGCGTACTCTCAGACCTTTCGCTTTGCGAAGATGTATAGCATAATAGTCATCATTGCGCTTTTAGGCTTGATGATGAATGTGGCGCTGGCCTGGCTGCAGTCACGGTTGGATTATGACATGATAAGGGAGAAGAAAGATGAAGAGAGCAAGTTTCTACGTTTTCATGATCGGGCTGCTAGTTATGCTCTTGACAGTTTCAAGTGGCTGCGCAGCCCCAGAGCCCGAGGGTGAATCAGCAGCACTCCCGGTGGTCAAGTACGTCAACTTCAAGGTGTATGACCCGGTCTATGTGGCCATAGAGAACGGCTACTTTGAGGACCATGGGATCGAGGTAAAGATCATTGGTGACGTGCTTGCGGGGCCTACAGGCATACAGGCGGTGGCCGGGGGCAGCGCTCACGCAGGGTTGTCTTCACTCCCGGCGATCATCAACGCCAATGCCAGTGGGTTACCCATCATAGCCACCAGTGACATACAGTCTGCTATCGGTGATCAGCCGTTGGAGGTCTATTATGTCCGGTCTGACAGCGGCATCCGCTCAATTGAGGACTTGCGGGGGAAGGTCGTACAGGTGAATCTGTGGCGGTCCAGCTTTCATTACACCATCTTGATGGCCCTGGATCAGCACGGGATGAGTGACAGTGAAATGACGTTTGTCCTCATCAGCTTTGACCTTGCCTCTGAAACCCTCAAGAACGGTGAAGTGGACATGATCGGGCTGATGGAGCCTTATGCCAGCTACGCGGCTGAGACGTATGGTGATGAGTTTACGGTCCTGTTTGACGCCCTAGATATCTTCGGCGAGGCGCAGATATGCACTCACTTCATGAACAGGGTATGGGCTGAGGATCACCCTGAGCAGGCGACGGCTTTTACTGATGGGATCGTTGACGCTATCCTGTGGATTCATGGTCACCAGGACGAGGCAAAGGTTATCATCGCCAAGTATACCGGCATCCCTGAGCAGTACGTCCCTGAGTATTGGTTTCAAGAGAACGGGGTCGTGATCATGGAGGACGTGCAGATGTGGATGGACTTCATGCGTGAGCGGGGAGACCTGACGGCTGATTGGGTGACTGTTGACATGATAGCCACGAATGAGTACAACACCAGGGCAGCAGAATAGTCGGATGTGGCCAGGTCAGCCTACTAAGGGTTTAAGGGTAGCATAAACATCATGGCTCTAAACACGAGTAAGTCTGCGATTTTAGATAAGCGCCGTAGGCGTGTGGCTGCCCTGCGTCTGCGGGGATTGACGCAGCGTGAGATCGTGAACGGCCTGAGTGAAGCGGATATGCTTAACCCTAAGACGGGGAGGCCTTATTCTGTAGCCACCGTGAATCATGATCTCAAGGTTATACAAGAGGGCTGGCGGGAAGAGGCTACGCAGGACATCGCAGAGCATGTAGCTCGAATCTTGGCGGAGCTTCATGAGGTCAAGAGGGCGGCATGGTCTGAGAAGGCGTTTGGGGACATCCTGAGGGCCATCGAGAAGGAATGCAAGATACTCGGGATAGACAGCCCCGACAAGCAAATCATCATTGAGGGAGATCTAGAGACGTTCCTGTCCAGGTTGCCGGAGGAGTACCAGGATGCAGTCCGGAAGCTCATTATCTCCGACTTTGTCGGAAGCGGCCCTGCGAGGGCTTGACCCCCAGGACTTTGCGCAGACCTTCATCAAGTCCATGGGTGACCCGTCTAAGGGCAGGCTCAAGGAGTGGGCCTTGCGCGGTACCCGGATCTCCGCGGGGGATTGGGGGGAACGGTATTTCTATATCGAGGACCCCTGCGAGGTAGAGACGGGGCGACTACTCACGCCGGGGCCGATAAGGCTGTTCCCCCTACAAAAGGCGCTACTCGAGTCTGCCCTGGAGATGGTGCCTGAGCTGGGGTTCCGTTGGCAGAGCATCGTCTACAGCGCCACCAAGAAGTCGGGCAAGTCCCGTATTGCGGCCATGGTGGATGCGTGGGTGGCGGATCAGATGGGGCCGTTTGCGGAAGTCTATCTGGCGGCCAACGATGGGAAGCAGTCGGGGGATAGGCTGCTGAACTGCATTGCTCGGAGCATCGAGCTGAATCAGAAATTGGGGACCGGCCTCGTGATGACCCGGTGGAAGGACCGCAAGACCGCAATATCCTTGCCCAACGGCTCGGTCATCGAGGCCATCCCCGTAGACCCCACAGGGCAGGCAGGTGGTAACCCCGCCTGTGTTACGTTCTCGGAGCTTTGGGGATACCGGCTGGAGGACAAGCAGCGGCTCTGGGCGGCCCTCACGCTATCGCCCACGAAGCGGGGCATGTCCTTCCGGTGGGTGGACACCTATGCAGGTTATGAGGGTGAGAGCGAGACCCTGGAGAACCTGTACGAGCAGGGCGTGAACCAGGGTCGCTACTGGGTGGACTGGGCAGATGAGAACCACATTGAGTATGACCCCCTTCTACGTGAGCTAGAGATACCCCTGTTCGTCAATGAGGCCTCGCGTCTGTGGTGTTACTGGGAGACCGAACCCCGGTTCCCTTGGCAGACCGAGGCATACTATCAGGAGCAGGCCGCGGCCCTCACGGACATGGAGTACCGCCGGGTGCACAAGAACGAGTGGGTCACTTCGGAGGATGTGTTCGTGCCTATCGAATGGTGGAAGGGGTGCGAGGCTGGCGAGTTCCCGCCCTTGCAGCCGGGCGAGCAGGTGGTCCTGGGTGTGGACGCGGCGGTAAGTGGTGACTCATTTGCGGTGGTGGGCGTTACGAGGCACCCTGCGGCCCCTAAGACCCACGTGGCGGTGCGTTACAGCCGGGTATGGTACCCGCCCAAGGGTGGCAAGCTGGACTTTGAGCCTATCGATCAGGAGATAAGGCGCTTCTGTGCGGAGCATAATGTGGTGGAGGTAGCCTTTGACCACTGGCAGATGCATAAGATGGCCACGGACCAGGTCAAAGATTACGTGGCCCACTGGCGCGAGTTCAGCCAGCAGGGGGAGCGCCTGGAGGCCGATGTGCAGTTGTACCAACTCATCCGGGCAAAAGAGGTGGTCCACGATGGGACCCACCATGAGCTGACTCAGCACATCGCCAATGCCAACAGCAAGATGAGCAAGGAGGAGGAAACCAGGCTGCGGATCGTTAAGAGTAAGCGGGGCAAAATTGACGCCTGCGTAGCCCTCTCTATGGCGGCGCACCGGTGCTTGTACCTGAACCTGTGAGGGGTAGAGAAATGGAGCAAGGGCTGTGCCCGGTATGCCGGGGTAAGAAGATAATCGTGTCCACTCACGTCCTCGGGGGCATCTTCCGGAAGAAGTGCTACGCCTGCGATGGCACAGGTATCATCAAACCAAAGCCAAAGACCTGCGGCATGCCTCCAGGATCGTGTGGGGGCTGCCCAGGGCGGTTCTAAGGCGCTTAAAGCTGAGATGAGGGGTAATGCCTAACACGGTAATCATTGCGGGCAGGAACTACACTGACCCAGACAGGCCAGCACAGGCTCCGCACATTGACGCGGACGGTACTGCGTATATCAGGACTCTGGGTCAGAGCGATGTGGTGATGCTGTCCGAACCAGCACTGGCTGCCGCCAGGGCGGGAACGGCATTCTGCCGCAAGGTGAACAGTAAAGTGGGCATCAATGGTGCGCCAACGGTGCTGACGGATGCGGGCCTGCTCAGGGCAACGACGGCGGGCTACAGGGACGTTATCACTTGCCTCTATGCCTATCTGAGCACATTCAGCGATTCATGTGAGTTTGAGATAGGTTACACGGTAAACGCGGATGGCACCGGGGCATTTACGGCGATGACGATGATGTTTGGCCTTGATACTGGCGCTGCCTCTTCGGTGCCTTCACCAAGCCTTACGATGCTTAGTCCACCCATCGTCATCACGCCAGCCATGGGCGGGGCATGGACCATCAGGGCACAGACCAATGATGTAGGTGCAACGGTGACGTTCGGCATGAACGGGTGGCGCGAGCCTATCACCTAAGAGGACTAATCCTTTGTCAGCAAAAGAAGCTGGCTAGAATCCTTTTGCGCAAAAGGGGGAGTAATGGCAAGGGTGGAGATAGCGGGAAGGGGCCAGGACAGTCATACGCCCATCGGCGCGGTGTTTAGTGAGCAGGGTATCATCATGCCGCCTTATGATGACCTGGTCAGTTACGGGCTGACCGATGTGCCCGCCGTCAATAAGGCGATATACACGCCCAGTGCCAGCTTCCGGTTCATCCCTCAGTTGGTCGTGATGTCCTGTGAGGGGGCGCAAATCTTTACTTTCACCTGTGGGGGGTGGCACATGACCATCTATATCTCTGGGCAGTCAGGGGGCACGGAGGTCGTTCCCTTCGTCGGTGGGGGCCTGCGGCTGGCTCGGCTGCCGTTGCTGTTGACCACGCCCAACGCGGTGAATCACTACGTGGGCTTTATGGGTAGGCAGGTGGCGGAATAGGAGGCGCATAATGGGCATAGCACAAACGGTACTGGTGGCGGGCAAGGGGGCTGACGGCACGCCCCACGTCGTTGAGATCACCGTTGATGGTGCGGTCAAGGTCAGTGCCTCCGCGGCGGACAACCCTACCTATCCTCTGGTGCGGAACCTGACCCTGACCCTGGCCGATACGGAGTACGCGCAGGCCCTCCCTGCCAACTGCCGGGCCTTCGAGTTCCATTGCCGCACGGCCAACGATATCCGGTTTGCATTCGAGCCGGGGCGTGTCGGGCCGCCGGTGGCGCCATATATGACCTTGCCCTCTGGCTTGTGGTACTACTCTGAGGAGGTCTACCTGCAACCAGTGTGGACCCTCTATTTCGCCAGCGCGGTAGCTGCCGTGGTGGTGGAACTCATAGGGTGGACGTAAGAGATGCCGGTAAGGGGTGGTGCGGGCCTTCTAGCGGCCCTGCTGGAGACGGGGCAGAGAACCGCCTACAGCTTCTTCGGTGATGGGAGCTATGAGGCGGGCGTAGGCAAGGCGTACACGGTGAACGCCCTGGCGGGCAACAGCGATATTGAGGTTGCCCACTATGCGGCGGCGACGCTCAGCTTTACCGCGCCTGGCACCATAGCGGATGCTGCGAACGGTTTGGCAGGTTGGGCCGTGAACGATCGCATGGTCATCAAGGGTTCGGCCAGCAATGACGGTGAGGTTACAGTCACGGGTATCGGTGGGGCACCGGCAAACTTGACTATCTCTGCGGCGGTGAATGAACTAGCGGGGGCTATGATCTCACTTTACAAGGTGGCCGCTCATTCAAACAACGTCGTCACAGACACCAACACGGGGTTGATGTTGAGCCGCAACACCTCCACAGGTGAGGCCGTAGGGCCAACGAGTAACGGTTTGTTGAACTGGTACGACGTGGCGACTAGGTTCGCCATTTACGCGGGGGCCAATACTATATCGGTCATTATGCCGGACAGCATCTTCCGCGTCATTGGAGGGGCTGCATTGACTCAGTTCCATGTTGGGGACTGCATCATGGCGGCGGGGTTCGTCAACGGAGTCAACAACCTCCCTAACGCCTATGTGGTCTCAGCAACGCCCAACGGTCCCGATTTGGACATCGTTATAGACCCTGGGCCTGAGACCTTGATAGCGGAGGGCGCCGTTGGCGATACGCTCTACCTGAATTGCCAGAGCATCTACAACTACGCTGCGGGGGCGCGGTTGGGCGGCGGGTTGTCGGGATACACGGATTGGAGGCCGCCCAATGCGACGGAATTATGGAGTATCACGGACAATGAGGCTCCGAATGGTCTGCCGGATGCCATAGCCTTCCCTGGCTGGCCGGCGGGGGGCTGGTCATCTACTACCCAGTCCAGCAACACGGCGGCAGCATTACGGCCACTCCATTCTACGTCTAATATGCCGGGTGCAGTAAAGACGGGTGTGAGTTATGCCATACTCGTGAGGCTAGGAATATGATAGACCTGCAATCTAAGACGCTGGACGAACTCAGAGCGATGGACAAAGAGGATATTATCAAGGCCATCTTTGAGGGCGAGACCTACAGCGACCCCAGACTGGTCAAGGACCAGTACGGCAACAACGTAGAGCTGGTCGAGGCAACCTACCGGAAGTACGACGGCAACCTGGTGGGGCGGCGCGTTGTCAGGTGGACCTACCATGATGCCAAAGAGGGCACGGTCAAGGACATCATCACTGAGGACGGCAAGGAGCGAGCGACAGTCACCCACTCGCTAGACGGCAGGCAGCCCACACTCAAGCGGGTGCCCATTGCGGAGCCGATACCGTTGGAGGAGCTGGGCGGCATAGATGTCAAGCAGATGCCGGAGCCGGTTGTTGTAGAGCAACCTGTCATGGCTGTGGAGGTCATACAGGAGCCGATCATCATTGAGGCGCCACTGACCAGGTGGCAGCGGTTCAAGAAGCGGGCGGAAAAGGTATTCTTCCTGCTACCGGACGACGTATAAGGGGAAGGCATGGCTAAGAAGCACAAAGCGGCCACAAGGGCCAAGGACAAGGAACTGGCACTCCTGGATGGGGACGCTAAGGCGCTCCTGGAGTCTGAGAAGAAGCGCGGGGTTCCTGAGGACGTGGCGGCTGCGGCCAAGGCGTCTGTGAAGGAGCCTGCCCCTACAGGCTGGGGCGGCAGCCAGGTGTTCCTGTTCCAGATGGCCCTCAGGGCGGATGAGGCCCCCATGTGGTGGACTGTAGAACGCGATGCGTGGCTGCGGTCATTCTGGAGCACTGCGCCATTCCTGCCGGGGGTCATCTATTCCATCGCCACCCGCAACGCGGCCTTCCGCTTCGAGTTCACCGGACCCGACGCACAGGTGCAGTATGCCAAGGACCTCACGGCGCAGGCAGACCTTGGGGCGGGCTGGCAATCGTTCATCATGAAGCTCACACAGGACCTCTTGACACAGGACAATGGAGCCTTCATCGAGGTTATCCGCCCTGCCAGGGTGCGCACTGAGAAGGGGCTGCTCCAGGCGGTCAAGGCCCTGGACAAGGACGGAGAGATGTCCTGGCACAAGGTGTGGCGGAACCAGTTGCTTCCCATCGACCTGGAGGAGTACAAGATTGAGGACTCGCAGCAGGACCCGCCATTGGGCATAGCGCACCTGGACGCGGGCCGCTGCCAGAGGACGGGTGACATCGACTATCCTGTGATCTACAGGGACCGCAAGAATAAGAAGCACAAACTAGCATGGTGGCAGGTCATCACCCTGGAGGATATGCCTAGCCCCATTGAGGACATGAACGACGTGGGCTTCTGCGCGGTGTCCCGGATACTGAGGGCGGCGCAGATCCTGCGGGACGTTTCGGTCTACAAGCAGGAGAAAATCAGTGGCCGCTTTGCGGGTTCCGTGTGGCTCACCAACGTGGATGCGACACGCATCACGGACGCAGTGAAGCAGGCCAAAACTAACGCGGACCAGTTGGGGCTATCACGGTACATGCCGCCCATCATCGCATCGGTCCTGGACCCGAAGGCTGACCCGAAGGCGCTAGAGATCGCCCTGGCCTCACTACCTGACGGCTTCGATGAGGAGATCGCCCTGCGCTGGTACATCACGGAGGTGGCCTTGGGTACGGGGGTGGACTATACCTACCTGGCTCCGTTACCGGGACAGGGGCTGGGCACGGCGAGCCAGGTGGAGACCATGGCCAGGCAGACCAAGGGCAAGTCGTCCCGGCTGTTCATGGCCATGCTGGAGTTCAAGTTCAGGTATCATGGGCTGCTGCCGGGCGACGTGAGCATGGAGTTCGTAGAGGTGGACGCGGAGGAGGAGGAAACCCGTGACGCAGCGGCGGAACGCAGGGCCAAGACACGCAGCACGCGCATCCTGAGTGGTGAGATCAACCCTCAGATCGCCCGGCAGATCGCGGTGGATGATGGGGACCTGAACCCGGACTACCTGGAGCAGATATCCGAGGAGGATGTTACCCCGGAGCTTACAGAGTCACCGGAGGAAGAGGCCACGGACGTGGGGGACATAACCGAGGAGTCTCAGGAGAAGAGCGTCTGGACGCGCATCAAGGCCCTAGGGGACCGGTTGCAGCTAAGGCGCAAGGGTTCCGGCTATGAGGACGCGGTGAACGCCTACGCGGAGCGCCTGGTTGCCGCGTACGATGAGTGGGCCGAGAAGTGGGCTGGGCTCATCGCCAAGGCGGACCTGCTGAACCGGGACCTGCTCATCAGGCAGGCGGCCAACGAGATAGACGACATCATGCAGGGGATAGCCAAGGAGGGTCTGTCCGAGGCATATATGCTGGGCCTGTTTGAAGGGGACTGGGAGTTTGAGGACGAATTGAGTTATGCGGGCTACGTTCAGGTCCAAAACTATACGGACCGCAACCTGCGCTTCCTGGAGTTCAGCCTGAATCCCGACGTGCAGACCAAGCTCAAGGGGCTGGGTGACGAAGGGCTAAAGGACGCGGGGGCCGTGCTGGGTGTCCTGGGCACCTTTAGAGGCCGTGTAGCGACGTATGCGGGTCCGTACTGGGTGATGATATGGAAAGGTACGGAAGAGCGGGTCAAGACGCAGGGGCAGGCTCAGGGGCGTGTGATTAAGGTGACGCGGCACTCAGACAGCCGGGCAGAGCACTGTGATACCTGCCCGCCCAAGGCTGGTGCGTACAAGTCCTGGGATGAGATGATCGCAGAGTGCGGCGGGGTCCCGGCGGATGGGTCGGACGATTGCGGTTGTAATTGCAGGTGCTGGATCGCGCTAGGATAGATTGGAGGGCACAATGGTTGCCGACAGCGTGAGGAGAAATGTGAGGAGAAAGAGATATGCGGTAGCAGCGCGTGTGATTGTGTACCATACTATAGCCTATGGGTTGCTGCTGCCCCTAGCGGTGCTGACAGGCATTCAGAAGATCTGGATACGGATCGCTGAGTGGGTATTCGGGTTGGTCGTCAGCCGGGAATATGCCGAGGACACATATCTGAGCTGGGTTCTTGATTGGCTGCGGGTAACGGGTTTCCGGGAGAACAAGCCTAGCATCCTTGGTTACATGCCACCAGGTCATGGTGTGTGGGACGTGTTGGATCAGTTTAAAGATCAGTTTGGAGGGGTAACATGACAGACGCCCAAGGGCACAGCATAGAGATTCCTATGGCAAGCGTCACTAAGGACGTCACGGTCAATGTGAACCTCACGGGCTTCCGCCAGTGGCACATGCGGCTGCGGATTGGCCTGGTGCTGATGCGGCTCGCCATCTGGATATCGGGCATGGGATGCAAAGTGGAGGAGCCAGGTGAAACAAGCGCTTCGGATTAAGTTCAATGCCTTGGGGAGATGGGAAGAAGAACCTATTCATCCTAAAGAAGACTGGACGGGTCTAGGAGAACACAGTTTCTCGTACGGCGACTCCGGTGTTTTCTTCATTTGTTCATCATACTGCATGATGTGTGGAGAGAAGAAAGACGTTGCAGCCTTTGACGTATCCACCGGTGAGTATGCACCGTGCTTTATCTGTCGGGATTGTATAAATGCCGCCTTCGACCGCTACGCAGCAGGGGAACGTTCGGAGAGGCCAGAAGATGCCCCCTAGAATCCGCCTTGAGCGCATCGGGTCTGACAAGCCCATCGTGGATACCGCCAAACTCCTGCGGGGCCTGGAGCGGGCCGTAGATGACACCACAGCCATAGTGGAGTCCAACTTCAAGGCCACGACCAAGACCTGGAAGCACGAGGTCCGGTTCAAGCGGCGCAAGGCAGCAAGGCGTGGCAACGTGATTGAGGGCGACGTGACCACGGATGACGAGATATACGGCTATGTCACAGGTGGCACTAGGCGTCACCTCATACCGAAACGGCCCTTGCCACAGGGTAGGTCTCTCCGCTTCCGCGGTGGCAAGTATGGGGCCAAGACGAGGCCCAGGGTGCTCGGCTCGCACAAGGGCGGGGCGGGTGGTGCCTTTGTGTTCCGGAAGCAAGTCATGCACCCCGGCACGAAGGCCAGGGAGTTTGAGCAGGAGATAGCCTTGCGGCGTCAGAGGAACCTCCACAACTTCGTCATCAGGGCGTATGCGGAGGCCAGGAAGTGAGCGGCCAAGCATGGTCAGATTCTTACATTGTGACCGATGAGCCGGGCATATTCAGACAAGGCAGCCGGTTCTTCACCCTAGCCCAGGTCATCAATGGGTTGTGCAACCTTCTGGTGGCGATATACTGGAAGGATTTGCGCCTGGGGCAGAACGAGTGGCTGCAAGTAACCTTCATGCCGGAAACTAAACGATGGAACTTCTGCGTCAAGGCAGAATGGACGGTAGGAGAGGCCAGGAAGTGACGACAAAGGTTTGGAGTCCGGAGCTGGCTAAAGAGCTTGAGGAGAGTGATAGGCAGTTCCTAATGGAATGGCGGCGTACCTTGCTAGCTCAGGTAGACGCCATTGAGCGCAGGCTGAAACTCCAGACCACGACAGCAGACTTGCGCAAGCAAGCAAAGTGTGATAAAATAGCTGCCAAAGGGTAAAGAGCATGCAACAACTTCTAGTAGCCGTTACAAGCTGGTTGGGCTATCAAATAAGTATTGTTTGGGAAGATTGGTGGATAATCCACCTCAGTCAATACGATGGACATAGCCATTGGTGTGAGAGCACGCGGCGACTTCATGCTTTCTATTTTGGCAAGGGACATTCAGGTTTTACCTTGAAGTTGGGACCGTATCGTCTCACGGGTTATCAGATATAGAATAGTCAAGGCTTCCCGTAATGGTACGCCGTCTATCAGGTGGCCGTCCGCAAGGAGCGCCGCCAAGGGGCGGCGTTTTCTTATGGAGCAGGGACCGCAGGGGTTGTACCTCAAGCCGCCACATGGGGAGCTATCCCACAGCGGCGTTAAGACCGCATTGGCCAAGGCGAGGGAGTTTGGCTTCGAGGGCCAGCCCTTTGCGTTGTGTTCGGGACTGTACGGTTACGGTGATCTGGTCCTGGGAGACCCGGAGGCGGTGGGCGTCGATGAGTTCGATGCGCGGTTCAGTGAGCACCGGGTATCCGTCAAGGAGCGGTTGAAGTGGTGGCCTGATGCCACCGAGTTGTTCCTGTACGCCTACAAGGAATGGGTGCCCTATGGGAAGCCAAGGCGGGTCGAAGTACCCGCACAGGTGCAGACGCTGATGGGGCCGATACGGTTTCTGGACGAGGAGGCAGGCATGGGAGAGGGCGTGGTAATCAACGTCAACACGGCGGGCGCGGCCCCGAAGGTTACGGAGGACGTGGCCCTGATGAAGGCTATGGCTGGTAACGGTGAGGCTATCAAGACACTGGAAGAGGCTGGGGACAGTACCGAGGGGGCGAAGGAGACGAAGGTATGGAAGCCTTCAGACGCGCCATCGCACACAGAGGCAGCGGATACCCCGAAGAAGCGGAACCAGTGGGCCGGGACGGCCAACGGTTATCGGGAGACCTGTCTGGGCAAGATAGATGGTACGCCTACAGAGGCGCAGGTCAAGGCGTGTGAGGCCAGTGCCATCAGGATAGCCAACGCGGCGGTCAAGAGCGCGGAGATTCAGGATTCCCGCAGCGAGAAGGGTGGGCTGAGCCTGTCAGACATTCAGAGCATGATGTGGACAGCCTTGTCTCCTAGTGAAGAAGTGGATAAGCCATACGTCCGGGACATAGACATCTACGACAATTATGTCACGTACAAGCTGGAGGGCATGGACTACCTGCGCGTCTACACGATCGTGGACGGGAAGCTCCAGTTGGGTGAGGCTACTGAGATTGAGTACGTGATACGGCCTAAGGATGGAATGTTGGGTAAGGGCTACAAGGCTGAGCTGGTTCAGGAGTTTGACGCCCTGGAATTGGGCGACAAGGTCTTGGATGATGATGAGAAGGCTGCATTGACTTCTGCACAGCGCCGGGCTTTGCCGAATAGCGCTTATGCCTGGGTAGAGACCGGTGAGGGCTGCGAGAAGGTAGACGGCAAGACGCCGGAGAAGTGCCGCCACCTCCCCTACAAGAAGGCCGACGGGAGCCTTGATTGCGCCCGTGTGCGCAATGCGAGGTCGGTTCTAGCGGGGGGAAGGACTGGCAAGCCTATGACCGGCGTGCCTCAGGCTGCCAAGGACAAGATCGAGAAGGCCCAGACGGAATGCACCAAGAGCACGACTACAGGCGGCAAGGGCCTGGAGGGGCTACGTGCCCAGGCAAACAAGGCACTGGAGGGTGTTACGGGCTTGTGGAAGGCCATAACCGCTGGAGGGGATGAGGCATTCCTAAAGGGCGACACGGGCTTCAAGACCTTTAAGGCAGAGGATGGTAAGACGTGGATCATCACATGGACAACCAACGCCTTCCTGGACCGGGATGGGGAGATATTCACCACCAAGTCCATCGAGGAGTATGCGGACCGGGCCTGGAAGCAAATTAAGGAGACTGGCAGCAAGGGACAATACGACTTCTATCACGCGCCGCGTAGCGAGTTCGCCGACATCAAGTTTGCTGGGGCTGTGGGCAGGTTTTTGGTGGAGATGGGCACCTTCCATGACGACGGGGTGGGGAAGGTGTTCGAGAAGTTCTTCACAGAGTGCCCGGAGGCGCAGAAGGAAATCGCCCCCGACGGTTGGGGGACTTCACACCGGTTCCAGTTTAAGCCAGGGGACCGGGACGATGGTGTCTTTGACTGGTTTGATAAGGACCGTACTTCGGTCCTGGCGGTCCACAGGGCCGCTAACGCATATACGGCGATGGGGGTACTGCAAATGTCACTGAACGAAGAGCAACAGGATGTACTCAAGAAGGTTGGTGAGGCCACGGGTGTGGACCTGCTGAACATGATGCAGTCTACCGAGGATACAACCAAGACTCTTGAGGGGGCTGGCGTAGCCTATAAGGGTGCCAAGGACGGCGACAACAAGGAAGAGGTAACGGCAACGGCGGCGGCTGCGGAAACTGAGGAAGATGCTGAGGTCACCGATGTTGCGCATATCGATGTCGAAGGCGTGGCGCAGCGTGTGGCCCAAATCATGGGCTTGAAGGAGCTGAGCGAGATGCTCCAGGATATCAACGGACGCCTGATCGAAGTGGAGAAGGGCGACGAAGAGAAGGGGAAGCGCCTGATCGAAGTAGAGAAGGGCGACGATACGAGGTTGAAGGAAAAGAAAGCCTGGCAGCCAAATGTGGCGTGGCTCCGTCCCTCCACGGCTGACGGTACCCTCCTTGACGAGAGCAAGGACAAGGGTTTGACCGACAAGAAGCCGGGGGTCCCCAATGCCATTCAGCAAGTTTCCAAGACGATATTGGGGAACCCAGTAGCGGGAGGTAGGACATAATGAGCGGTCAATTGGACCAGAGCCAAATGGTAGCCCTGGGGCAGGCCATCGCCCAGGGAATGATGCAGAGCGGCCTGGTGCAGGGCCAGAAGTACGCCACCGGGACGCCGACGACCAACTGGATCCACGGTCCGGGCGGCATTTTGGGTTCGTCTGCTCTGGACCAGCAGATCATCAGCGCACGCATCACGCCGATGGGCCTCAGCTCGGTGCTCCCGGTGAATATGAGCCGGGATACCAACCCCGAGTACGGGTTCATCACGGGCATGTCGTCTAGCGGTGAGGCGGAGCCAAGCGGGGTTTGCGCGGACTGCCCTAGTGGTATCACGCAGTCCTGCATCCAGACCACGCAGTTTGGGCGCGTCTGCCGCGAGACCAAGGAGCTGGACATCGACCGGACCATCGAACGCATCAATCGTGGCGAGATCGACTACCAGCTCATCAATGACATCCTGGGCCTCCAGCCCGCAGACGTCTTCCGAGCCATCACCCAGCCGGACTACCGGACCGTGCTCAATGTCGCTACGGCCTGGGGCATGGTGGAGGTCGGAGGCCAATTTCAGCAGGTGCTGGTGCCCATGACCTTCCAGGGCAACCCGGTAAACAACACAGCCGGGGGAGGGTACAAGGAGTTCGCGGGGCTGGATCTGCTCATCAGCACCAACTACGTTGACGCCTACACGGGAGCCAATTGCGCGGCCTTGGACGCGGATGTCAAGACATTCAATTGGGCGGACGTGAACTCCGTGGACGCCAACGGGAACTTCACCATCGTGTCTCAACTGTCCTGGATGGAGGAGTACGTTCACCGCAACGCCAGGCGCATGGGACTCATGCCCGCTTCTTGGGTATGGGTGATGCGTGAGGAGTTGTGGTATATGCTCACGGAGATTTGGCCTACGGCATACTACACCAGCCGTGGCCTGACGGCGGTGCCGCCGGGGGTTTCCGTGAACGTGGACGGGGTAGACCTGACCCAGTTGCGCGATACCATGCGCGCCGGGATGTTCCTTGAGATCAATGGGCGCAGGCACCCCGTGGTCATAGATGACGGGATCGTGGAGTACAATGAGGCCACCGGCCAGGGCAACCTTGTGGCCGGCGACTTCGCCAGCACCATTTACCTGGTGCCCGTTACCGTTGCAGGTGGCACGCAGGCCACCTTCTACGAGACCAAGGATTATCGGTTCACGGCGGCGGAGATGGCCGCTGCGCCGGGCGGACTGCTCCAGGACCAGTTCTGGACGGACGATGGCCGGTTCCTGTGGACCCTGGACCGCCAGTTGTGGTGCTACATCCTGGCGGGCAAGATCGAGCCGCGGATCATACTGCGGACTCCCATGCTGTCGGGCAAGCTAGAATACGTGAAGTACACGCCTGTGCAGCACTTCAGGGATTTCGATGAGGACAGCGACTACTTCCTCAAGGGTGGTGTACCTTCCAGGCCAGCCCCGAGTTTCTGGGGTACTTGGAACCTGCCTGCGACCTATAGTCGCTAGTGACGGTTGACAAAGATGGGGGCGGTTCTTCCGCCCCCACATACCCAAAGGAGCGGGTCTGATGCGTGTCCAGATGGTGCCGGGGGAACGGTTTTTCCGTTCGCATGAAAGCGGCATAAAAAGGGTCGTGGAGGCGTACTGCAAGCACCTGCCGGAATTCGGCATAGAGATAGTCACCGAGGACGTGAAGGACTACGATGTCAAGGCGGTGCACGCAGGGATGGCCCCGGATTGCGACGTGGCTCATCTGCATGGGCTTTACTGGACTTCTGATTACGAGGCCTCTGCTTGGGAGTGGAAGGCCAACAGCGGCGTGATCGGTAATCTCCGTGTGGCCAGGGAGGTCACGGTGCCCTCAGAGTGGGTGGCCATGACCATCAGGCGGGACATGCGCATTCAGCCCCACGTGGTGCCTCACGGCATTGAGTGGGATGAGTGGGCACATCACCACGAGAAGAGCGGCGGCTACGTGCTGTGGAATAAGAACCGGGATGCCGACGTATGTACGCCGTGGCCGATGGCGGACCTGGCCAAGACGGCGCCGGAAGTGAAGTTCATATCTACCTTTGCGCCACCCAATGCGCCCAGCAACGTGGAGGTCATCGGGTTGCAGCCCTACGAGGGCATGAAGCTGTTAGTACAGGGCGCGGGGGTCTACCTGAGCACGACCAAGGAGACATTTGGGATTGGCATCCTGGAGGCGATGGCGGCGGGGGTGCCTGTGCTGGGGTTTGCGTGGGGCAATATCGGGAACCTGGTGCACCACCAGGTCAACGGCTGGCTGTCTATGCCGGGGGACTTTGACCATCTGCGTGAGGGGTTGGAGTACTGTATACAGCACCGGGAGCGGCTGGGTGAGGCTGGCCGCGAGATGTCCAAGCATTACCGCTGGCGAGAGGTCTGCAAGCAGGTGGCGGGGGTCTATGAGCTGGCGGCGCGGGAGCATCTGGCGAACGTGGCGGTGATCATCCCCAGCCATAACTATGCGGACCGGGTGGGCCAGGCTATAGAAAGTGCCCTGGCACAGACCTACAAGGGCCTGACGAACGTAGTGGTGGTAGACGACGGGAGTGAGGACGACGGGGCCACAGGGCAGGTTGTGGCAAAGTATGAGGAGCAGGATAGCCGGGTGCGGTACATCAAGCAGCAGAATCAGGGCGTGGCTGTAGCGAGAAACAGGGGCATTGGCAGCGTCGATACGGAATATGTCTGCTGCTTGGATGCGGACGATGCCATAGCACCGGAGTTCCTGAGCAGGTGCATCAGCCCATTGGAGGAGGACCGGTCTTTGGGGCTATCATTCACGGGCCTGTGGGCGGTGACCCCGGACGGGAAGGCAGGTCAGTCCCAATGGCCTGACGGCTATGATTTCGAGCAGCAGTTGGCGCGGCGTAACCAGGTGCCCACGTGCTGCGTATTCCGCCGGGAGGCCTGGAAGCGACTGGGCGGGTACCGGAAGAGGTACTGCCCAAACGGCGCGGGTAGCGAGGATGCGGAGTTCTGGACTCGGATGGGGGCTTACGGCTGGGGTGCGGTACAGGCCACCAAGGAGCCGCTGTTCATGTACGCCTTGGGCACAGGCCACGTGACGGCGCTCCTCAAGGAAGGCAACTATCAAGAGCCGGACTGGCTGGCCTGGCACCCCTGGGTTCAGGATAGGCAGTTTCCTCTTGCTTGTCTGGCGGAGCCGAAGCGGTTCAGTCATCCGGTGCGGGCTTATGACACGCCGTGGGTGAGCGTGATCGTGCCTGTGGGTCCGGGCCATGAGGAGATCGTGGTTGACGCCCTGGACAGCCTGGAGGCGCAAACCTTCCGGCAGTGGGAGTGCGTGCTGGTGAATGATACGGGGCAGCCCCTACCTGAGCAGCTATTGAGGGCATACCCCTACGTGACACTGGTGGAGACGCCGGGGAACAAGGGCGCGGGTTATGCACGGAACAGGGGCGTGGAGGTAGCGAGGTCTCCCTTGCTCACCTTCCTGGATGCAGACGATTACATGCAGCCGGAGTTCCTGCGGGTATGCGTGGAGACTAGGTTGCAGACTGGCAGTTGGATCTACACTGATTTGTGGTCGGCATGGCCCAACGGTGAGGTCCACGAGTATCAGGTGGACGACTTCGACGTGACCAGCTTGTGGCAGGACGGCTTGGGGGCGGTAACAGTGATTATTGACCAGGCCGAGTTTCAGGCCGTGGGCGGCTTCGACGAGGAGCTGGACACGCGGGAGGATTGGGATTTTCAGTTCAAGCTAGCCATGGCGGGCTTTTGCGGTGTGCGTGTGCCTCAGCCCTTGGTGACCTACCGCCTCGCTACGGGGGAGCGCAGGGAGAAACAGGCTAGTGATACCGCGGCCATGCTGAGGGAGAAATATGACCTGGAGGGCTTAAAGGTGGCGTGCAAACCATGTTCACAGAATGCCAGGGTTATGAGTACCGTGTTGCCGCAGAGCTGGAGCACCAAGGAGGAGGAGGGGTTCGTACAGTTGAAGTACGTGGGCAAGAACCGGGCCACCTCTACGTTCAAGGGCGTTTCAGGGCGCAATTACCGATTCGGGAACAACGACGATGCGCGGATTGCCTGGGTGCATCCAGAGGATGCTATCAACCTCGTAGACGTAAAGCATCAGCCATTTGAGCGCGTGCAAGCGTTGACCCAGACGCAGGGCCTGCCTACGGCGCTAATGGCCCCGGTTTCAGGATAAGGGGAGATGAGTAGGGATACCAAGACCACGCTGCTATCGCTGGACAGGTACGCCAAGTGGCTGGGGCTGGACCCGCTGCACTTCGCGGGTGGCTACAGTGCACTCCGGCCTGCGGGCACCTGCAATAGCGTCTGGATGCAGTACGATTGGCAGAACGCCAGCCACGTGAGCAGGCACCAGTTGGCCGAGCTGATTGCCAAGGCCGAGGAGGACATTGCCCTGCTCGTGAGGTACTGGCCTGCGTTAGTTTGGATCTCAGACGAGTGGCACCCGTACCCCAGGATACACCGCCGGGAGCTATACGGGACGGGATTGACACGGCGCGGCGACCACAAGCCGATGAACCTCAAATGGGGCTACGTGTGGTATGGCGGACAGAGAGCGGTGACGGCTATCGACGCGGCCAACGTGACGCGCAATGCCGATGTGGACGGCGATGGGGACGGGTTTGCGGAGTGGGCTCAGTTCACTATCACCAACGTGGCTACGGACTTCAATGTCTGCCAGCTCAGGGCGTACTTCAAGGTCTATGCCGCATTGGACGCAACCAACTGCCGGACCGACCCAGCGAGTGCGGGCGCGGACCCGGCATGGGAGGTGAAACCCATAACGGCTACGCTTTCAGGCACAACGCTAACGGTTCTGATCCCGATATGGTGCCTATTCAAGCCGCAGTTGCAGGAGTCGTTTAGCGCCACTGGCATAGACGCCGATGTCGTGGGTAGCTACGTGGACACCTTGACCTTCTACCGAGAGTACAATGACCCATCGGAGCAGGTGCAATTCCTGTGGGGTGAGCCGGGTTGCAGGACCGCGGCCTGTGCTGTCAGCATACAGGCGGGTTGTTTTGGGGTATTGGACCCGAGGGAGGGTACTGTAGTCCCACAGCCGGGCACGTGGGACGGTGAATCCTTCGCCCTTGCGTCGTGGACTGAGGGGCGGGAACCCGATTCGGTGCGGTTCTGGTACCGGGCGGGGTATCAACCGGAGGTGGCTCCGGGGTGCGATCCTTTAAGTGACTACTGGGCCAACCTGATTGCGATACTGGCGACGTCCAGGCTGGAGCGGCCCCTGTGTGCCTGCTCACTAGCTAGGGCCAAGGCGGATGTTTGGCGTACGGACGTGACCAAGGTTAATGACTCTGGCAGCTTCCAGTTGGGCATGGATGCGCTGGATTGCACGCTGGGCTATCGCAGGGGTGAGATTCATGTATGGAAACATCTTTCAGGCCGCCCCGGTTTGACCAGGGGCCAGGCCGTAGAATGGTGACGGAGGTGTAGAAGATGAGTAACGGTGATTTGACGCCAGCACAAAGGGAGTTCAGCCGTGTGTTTCTCATTGAGGGCCGGGCACGCGGCGACCATACGCCGGAGTATATGGGGTGTATGAGGGCAGGACCGATAGACTGGTCCCTGGGTGCTGTGACCAAGATTGACTGTCCTTCTAGCCAACAGTACGGCAAGTTTGTGGAGAGGGGCAAGAGCAAGGCCGATGCAGACAGGCCCACGACCTCACTGGTGGGGTTGTTCGCGGCGGACCTGGAGAGTACGCTGATCCGGTTAGCCAAGACCGGGTGCGCGGTGGACCTGCATTACCATTTTGGGCAGTGCACGGACCCGCAGTTGTTTGACGTGTTCCAGCAGGCCATCGTCTGGGAGGACGTGGACCTGACGAACTACTCCGCGGACGACCTGGGTGCTCTGGACGGGAGTGAGACTGGCAAGGTGAACGAGACCAGTGAGCTTTCCGCTAGGGAGTTCTATCAGGTGCTGCCCCTCGCCTTTGCGGAGGTGGCGGCGACTGTTGTGACCAACGAGGTCATCGACGTGGTGGTCTGTGACAGCATATCGTGCGGGGAGTGCATAGGCCAGTCTGGGGGGTGTGAGAGGGTCTATGCGGTTACCCTGGCTGCGGGTGGATCTCCGGGTACGCCTGCCGACGTGGTGTATACGCTGGACGGCGGGGCGAACTGGAATACCAGTGAGATTGATTCACTTGGCGCGACGGAGGACCCGACGGGCCTGGCGTGCCTGGCTGGGTACATGGTGGTGGTCTCGGCAGACTCGTGCAGCCTGCATTACGTCTTACAGGCCGATCTGGACGCAGTGGGCGGCGAGACCTGGGTGCAGAACGTCACCGGGTTTGTGGACAAGGGCACGGGCACCTGCCCGCTGGATATCTGGTCTGTGGGCAACTACGCCTTCATCTCCGCTGAGGGCGGGTACGTCTACGGCACCGCTGACCCGACGGCGGGCGTGGTCATCCTGGAGGCCGGCAACGCGGTAACTAATGCGTTGTGGGCCATTCACGCCATGAACCGGAACGTCTGCGTGGCCGTGGGCAGTGCGGGCGCGGTGATCCGGACACTGAACGGCGGGGATACGTGGCAGCACATGAGCGCACCTGTGGGCATCGGCACGTCTCTCCAGTCGGTATGGGTCAAGACCGAGACAGAGTGGTGGGTTGGCTCCAGTGATGGGCGGCTGTTCGAGACCCTGGACGGCGGCAATACATGGAACCTGCGGGCGGACTGGGCGGGCGGCACTGTCTACGACATCGCGTTTTCCTCGGACAACGTGATGACCGTTGCGCATACCACGGCGGCTGGGGTGGGCCGGCTACTGCGCAGCTACAATGGCGGCAACAGCTTCGTGGTATTGCCGGAGGGCGTAGGGGCCTTGCCTGCCAGTGCCAGGCTGAACGCCATCGCCCTGTGCGAGAACGATGTCAATGTGGTCGCTGCGGTTGGGTTGGACGGCGGCGCAGACGGCATCATACTCTGGGGCGAGGACTAGGCAAGCGTGTCATAACTATGTGAAAGGGAGGACCTTCCCATGACAGCAGACAAGAAAGCAAAGCGCACAAAGCGTATCAAGGAGAAGAAGGGGCTGTCTCCTGCTGCAATGGCGGCTATCGAGACCGCCAAGAAGATGCGTGAGGCGGAACAGCCCACGGAGGTGACGCTGATCGGCGGGGTCACGGCCATCCTGCATCCTGTGGCCCCGTCGCTGATTCAGGACGTGCAGTTGCGCATCGAGGACCCCCCGGTTCCACGGGTCTGGATTCAGGACAAGGATCGGGAGGAGGAGAACCCCAGCGACCCGTCATACCTGGCGGGCCTGGAGCGTGCTTCGCAGGAGCGGGAGGTGGCGGTTTTGGATGCCTTTGTCATGATGGGCGTGGAGCTGCCAAAGGGGTACGAGATACCCCCGTCCTGGATCAAGCAGCTCAAGATGCTGGGGCTGGAATTCGATGAGGACGACCCTGACGAGGTAGAGTTCGTCTTCAAGAAGTACCATACCAGCAACTCCGTCCTGATGAAGTTAACTGTGATGTCGGGCATTCGAGAGGAGGACATAGCCGGATTCCGCGACCTTTTTCGCGGTTAGGCGGCACGGCAGACCCATCCGGGACTATCCGCTTGCAGACGCGGTGATGACGGGTATCACGGCCTCCACGCACTTCATGCAGTGGGAGGCTGCTAACGCGGCGGGGTTGGACCTGCACCTCTGGGATGCGGGTTTCTACCCTAAGCGGTTCATGGCCAAGGTATTGGCATGGCACGAGGGCCATGAGCTAATCGAACAGCACAAACAGTCTGCGCTGCTCAAGGACGCAGAACGCAAGGCCAAACGGGCGAAGCAAAAAGGGCGGTAGATGGCTATAGAGACCATCGGCGTCCGGGTAGTGGTCGAGGGCGCTGAGAAGGCAGTTAGTGACCTGAACAGGGTCAATAAGGCAGCGGGTTCCCTTGGCGGCGCAGCCGCAGCTACCGCTTCCCCTTTGGGCATCCTGGCGGGTGCGCTGGCCAACGTGGGCACAATTGCCGCGGGCATCATCAGCGCACAACTATTCACCAACCTAGTAGAGGGCCTCAAGAGCGTGGCTCAGGAGGCCCTTTTTGGTGCGGGTCGTGTTGAGGAGTTAGAGATAATCCTGGAGCTGCTGGGCACCAGGGCGGGGTACGGCGCGGCCCAACTCTACAAGTGGCGTGACGCTGTAGTGGATGCCGGGATCCGCACCGACGTGGCCACAAAGCTCCTGGCCCAATTCATACGCTATCAGATTGATGCGGCTCAGGCCGTGGAGCTAGCCAATGTGGCCCAGGACGCGGCGGTGTTCGCTCAGCAGGACAGCACCGAGGCCCTGGACGGCTTGCTACATGGTATTCTCACGCAAAGGTCCATCGTCCTACGGACCTATGGCGTCATGGTCGATTTTAACCGAGCCTATGCAGAGTATGGCGACCTCATTGGCAAGGCTGCTGATGAACTGGACGCCAATGAGCGTGTACAGGCGGCCCTCAACGCAGTCCTCCAGCAGGGCGTGTCCATTACTGGATCCTATGAGGCGGCGATGGGGACCTGGTCCAAGATGTGGCGCACGCTAACGGGAAGGCTCATCCCGGAGATGATCTGGCAGTTGGGCGGGCCGTTTCAGCAGGCCATGGGTTCGGTGGTTTTTGCCATCTCGGACTTTGTTGAGGGCCTGACCGCTGCGGTATCGGAGGGTGGGTCATTGCGCCCCATCCTCGATGGGCTGGCCAGCGCAGCTATGCGCCTCTTAGCCCCACTTATCGCCATCGTCCGTGTCATATCCTCGTACCTTGGCGCGGCCAATGCCGCCAAGGCTGTAACCAGTGACTGGGACATGAAGATGGCGGATATGAGAAGGCCTACGGAGAAGGTTACTGAGGTCATTGCTCAACTAGGTGACCAGTGGGCCAAGGAAGGCAAGAGAATCGCTGATGTTACCAGGGATCTTACCAAGTCCATAACGCGCATGTGGGATGACCATGGGCGCCAATTGGCAAAGAGCATCTTCGACTTCAACCTGAGCCGGCTGCGGGATGAGTTGGACTGGCAGAAGCGCAGGGAGCGGGAACTCGGGGAACACAACCGCAAGATGGCGGATATGTACGCGGAGCTGAATGAGTTGCGCACGGGTAAGCGCCGCCAAGAGATCAAGGCCCAGATGCAGGATGAGCAGAAGAACTACGGGGCTCAGCGTGCACAGTTTGAGCAGTTGCTTGGCGAGGCCCAGTCCGATGAGGAACGCCTGCGTATTCAGGGGTGGCTCGATGCCCTCCAGGCAGAGCACCAGGGCCAGCAGGATGTGCTTCAGGAGGAGATAACCGCCATAGACGCAGAGCAGGCGCTATTGGAGAAGCGCATCGCTATGGAGGAGCGGGCCTTCGAGCAGCGTCGGGATTTGGAGGCTGAGGACCGGCGTGTTCGCATGGCGCGGGAAGATGAGGATTTCGCGCGGCGCACAACCAGGGACGAAGAAGAGGTACGGCGCCGGGAGGAGCTGCAACGTGAGGAGTCCAGGGAGCGGATAGCGATCATACAGGAGCAGATCGCCGATGAGAAGGCGGCCAAACTGGCATCCTATCAAGAGCAGCAGGCCATGCTCACTCAGTCCGTAGGTGACCAGCAGGGCATCCTCAAGGGGTTCACGGATGAGCAGGAGACGCTGGTGGGGGAGTGGACCAAGACCTTCGAGGGTTTCATTCCCACCATCAGGGATGAGCTGATCCCGACGCTGAACGACATGCTGGGCGCGTGGAGCGTGTTCTCCACAGAGATGTGGCCGGTGCTCAAGCCCATCCTAGAGTTCCTGGGCAGGCTTATCCTGCCCGTGATCAATGCAGAGATGGACAAGCTCACACGCATGATGGCGCAGGCAGCCATCGTCATCTGGGCCAATGAGATAGCGCTCAAGGGTTTCAACCGTGTGACCGCGCACATGGCTGAGGTCTTACGTGATGCTTGGGAGGAGGCCCAAAAGATTGCGGGCCGTTTCTACGACGTGGGCGCAGGCATCGTTCAGGGCATCATCGACGGCGTCAATGGGATGTGGCAACATATCATAAACCGGGTGCGGAACCTGGCAGAGGCCATCATCTATGAAATCAAATTGAGGCTGGGCATGGGGTCACCGTCCAAAGTCTTCATAGGCATGGGTCAGGAGATTTCGCGGAGTTTGGCCGAAGGTATCCGGTCTATGGGAGACCTGCCAGCCTTGCAGATGGGTCAGGTGACGTTAGGGACGCTGGCCGCCGTGCCCGCCTCCACAACCAGCGTCAGCAACCAGTACAACCTGAATATGACCTCACTTGCGCCCACGTCCACCGTGGCTGCGGACTTCCATCTGATGCAGGTCATGGCGAAGTGATAGAACCGCATCCTGGGGCGCTGTAGTAGCCCAGGACGGTTTTTGGGGTGAAACAGGTAGCGGGGCTAGGGTATGGGAGAGAAAACGGCTGGGGGGCCGCGGGCGAGGGTCTTCCGGCTCATCAGGACGGAGGACGTGAGCGGGGTCAGTGGCACCGGGATTGTGGCCGATGGCGTGGTGTTCCCTGACGGCGTGACAGTGCTGCGGTGGAGGACCGTGGGGGGCAGCACGGCCATTTATGACTCCGTGGAGAGCGTAGAACGGATACACGGCCATGACGGGAGCACGAGGCTGGTATGGTGAGTCTTTTGCGCAAAAGGAAACCGGGGCCTTTCTTTTGCGGGCAAAACATCTCAGGGGGCAATAATATGAGCAAAAGGGTTGATGGAGGGCATCATGGTCAAGAAGCGATTGGCTCTTGCGAGTGCCCTGCTACTGGCGGTGCTCATAGTCGCCGTGGTGGTGGGGGGTAGGGACATGGGCATTTGTGACATCAAGTATGAGCTGATAACGCCGGACGGCCAGACGTTTAACTTCTGGGGCGTGGGCCGTGCGCCAGGCTCAGAGGCCACCTTGCAGGCCCACGAGGGCTTTGGCCTGCCACCGGTGCGGCATGTCACCCAGGACATCTACAACGTGCCGGGCAACCTCCTGGTAGACGTGGTGGTGCAGGGCCGTACCGTGACCATCACCGAATCGGTCTATGCCACGGACGCAACGCGCAAGGGGCTACACAAGGCCCTGGCGGAGATATGGGATGCCGTGCGTTGGGACCGTGGGGCCACAAGGACCATGCCAAGCATCCTGCGGTACACAGTAGATGGTAACAGTTGGGACCTGTACGTTGTCCTGTCGGGCGTCGTAGAGGGACGCCAGGGCCGCTATGGTCGGAACGAGATCGTGGGCCTGCGGTTCGAGGCGCACGACCCGCTGTGGTGGGATGATGAAGAGAGCCTGTTGACGTTGGACTGGGAGGATGAATCGACGGTTCTCTATTTTGCGAGTCGCGTAGACGGTCTTTGGGAGCGAGACATTGCACAACCCGCGGCTGTAACGCCTGGTTTTGGTGGCCCGAATATTTGGGCGATTGCTGTAGACCCGGAAACAGGGGACGTAATTGTCGCTGGAAACTTCACGGACTGGGACAACCTAGGTTCACCCGCAGGTGACTACGTTGTTCGCTGGGATGTTTCAGCGGGGGCCTGGACTAGTATCGGCGGCGGTCTGAATGACTGGGTATTCACCCTATGCTTTGGGCCGGATGGTGTTCTCTATGCTGGCGGGGCATTCCTGAACGGGTCGGGCGGCGCGGGTGACCCGCTTGCGGACGGTATAGCGCAGTATGACGCCTTGACGGATACCTGGGTCAACGTAGGCGGTGGCCCTGGCGTTGGCGTTGCACTAACGAACGTTCAGGACATCGTAGTCGGCTACGATGGGGTTTTGTATGTGACTGGCTTCTTCACCGCTTGGGGAGGCTTGGGGTCACCTGCTGGCGACTACATCGTCCAGTTGCCCATACCCTATGCTGGCGGCGTGTGGGCCACAGTAGGGAACGGTTTAAATAGTGTAGGTTACGCCCTAACCGTCCTGCCGAATGGCAATATCGCCTGCGGCGGCAATGCAACTATTTATGGCGGCGTTGTCTGTAACTATATTGGGGAATGGGATGGTACTACGTGGGCTGCATTGGGTTCTGGTACGAATGCTACAGTCCACACGATGGACGTTCACCCTAATGGAGACCTGTATATCGGTGGTCTATTTACGACCGCATCCGGAACCACTGTCAACCGGATTGCTCGCTGGAATGGCATGACTTGGTTTGATTTGGATGGGGGTGTAAGTGATAACGTCAATGCCTTGTCGATTGCACCTGACGGGATGTTATATGCAGGCGGGGTGTTTATCACGGCGGGGAGCCTAACGCTTGTTGACAGAGTGGCCCGATGGAACGGGTTTACATGGGCACGACTAGACATTGATTTACCAGGCATCCTTGGCGTAGAAGTACTGGTCACATATATGAACAATTTCTACCTTGGATTCGACACTACTGGAGTAACTTACTATGCGGGCAATAACAGCGTTGTCACCACAGGATCGGCGGCAACGCTACCGGTCATTGAAATTAAGAATCAAGGGCTTGTGCGGTCCATCCGCAACGAGACCACCGGGCAAGAACTACTCTTTGACATGCAGATGCTTGACGGCGAGATCGTCACCGTGGATATGAGTACGGGCCGCAAGACCGTCACGTCAAACTGGCGGGGCAACCGTTTGGGAGACCTGTTGCCAAATAGCGATCTTGGCACGTTCAAGCTGGAGTCCTACCCGCGGGCCTACTATGGGGGGACCGTGAAGGGCACAAACCTTGTAACTGCATTCATTACCACCATAGAGCCGGTAGAAATTCTTGATACTAACAACGAACTATCAGGTTGGGTATGCATCACAGGCATCAACTACAACAATACAACCCTAGGGAACCTATATGCTGAGGTTGTTGATGCAGGTGCTCCCCCTTGGCGCGTGGACTTTTTCAGAGATGCAGCGCGTGGTATTGGGGATTTGGTAGCTCACACTGCGAACTATGCGGCCCTAGGTGAGCAGGCTATTATCGCAGATAACCAAAGTGGCCTGGGAGGATACATCACCATTGAGGCACTAGGCCCAGCCGATGCGACCATTCATGCCAGGTATACCGTTATTAGGCCGAGAAAGTTTAACGATGCGGCTTGGCAACTGACAGGGTTTGACGGCATCATAGGAATTGCGCAAAGCAATACAAACTTGGGCAAGCTGTACGTATCGGTTGTGGACGATGGGGCGGGTGCAAATTGGCATGTTGACCTGTATGAGGACTTTGCTAGGACTGAATTAGTAGGACATACTGCCAGTTACGCGGCTGCTTTCACCGGTCTTATGGCGGTTGTTCCTGACAACGCTAGTCAGTTGGGTGGCACCATCACTATTGCCTTCCCAGCCGCTCCAGTAGCAGACGTTGACATCGAGGTCTATTTTACGATTGTCACGGCCACCTGGTACAACAAATGGTGGAGTGTGGATGAGGCCATTCTAGCCGCAGAATGATTGTGAGGGGCTATGCCCGCTGAGTATGAGGTACATCTTCTGGAGGCCGCCAGGGACAACCTTCTGGATGTCGTTGATGACTTCGAGACCCTGTCCTATGCCCAGCGGGTCAATGAGGTGGGCGCGTTTGGCCTCTCGGTGTGGGCGGATAGCTTCGATATCACCTTCGCGCACCTGGACGGGCGGATCGTAGTCTGGAGAAAGCCGCAGGGCGGGCGGAGGTACATCGACTTTGCGGGCCTCATTCGGGGCGTGACCCGCCAGTATCGAGGGGGCAAGCAGCAGGTCACGCTCTCCGGCGTGGGATACAATGACCTCTTGCGCCGCCGCGTGGTGGCGTATGCGGCCACTACCTCGGGGGCCAGGAAGGCGGACCAGGCCGACGACATGATGAAGGTTGTCGTGAGAGAAAACCTGGGCGCCTCCGCTCTTGCGGGCCGGGACCTCTCAGGCTGGGGCTTCACAGTACAGGCCAACGTGTCAGCCGGGACCATCGTGCGGGGCGACTTTGCCTACCAGGTCGTGCTGGACACGCTACAGGGCATCTCGGACGCCAGCCGTCAGACCCCAGCAACGCAGAGCTTCTTTGGCATCGTGCCTATCAACAGCGGATGGGAGATGCAGTTTCGTACCAACGTGCCGCAGTGGGGACAGGACCACAGCCACCCTAGCGGTGAGCATGGCCCTGTGGTGTTCTCCCAAGAGTACGAGAACATGGCCAACCCAGTTCTGGAGTGGGACCGCCATGATGAGGTAACGGTGGTCTACGGCGGGGGGCAGGGTGAGGACCTGGCCAAGCCGGTCATCGAAGTGGCCGATGCGGCACGCGAGGGCGAAAGCCCCCTCAATCGTTGTGAGGCCTATCACAGCATCACCAGCGGGGCAGGAACTACGCTGGAACTGATTGACGGGGCCAGGGCTGGGCTGGACGAAGGCCGGGGCAAGCGGCGGTTCACCTTCGACGTGGTAGAGATCCCCAGCACGTTGTACGGCCTGCACTGGGGCTTTGGGGACCTGGTGACGGCGGTATACGCAGGCGAGCAGTGGGACCTACACGTAGCAGCGGTAGAGGTCACGGTGGAGGGCAAGGTGGAGACCATCACTCCAAGGTTCGAGGAGTTTGCAGGGTGAGCACTACCGTAGAGCAACTGATAGCCGGGGTGACCGCCTTAGAACAAGGCATCAGGGCGCTTGAGGTCCGGGAACGTCCTTTGGCCTTGCGCGGCTGGCGCGATGATTTTCTGGGCACCGCCTTTCACGAGCAATACAGCACCCACGTCGGCAATGGTACTGTAACCTTCGTGCCGGGCGGCGAGCACGGCGGCGTGATTATGCTGTCTACAAATGCGGTGCTCGGTGCCTGGGCTGATATGTTTCTAGGCACCAGGGCTGATGCCTATCTCACCCTGGATGCAGACTACGGCTGGACCATGATTTGGCGGATGAAAGTCAGCTCCGTGGCAGGCAACCTCCGCGCGCGAGCTGGAGCGAGAGACAACGCGGCCAACAACTATATCGCCGCTGGCCTGTGGCAGGACTTTGGCAATAACTGGGTTGTAGTAACCCGATTGGGGGGAGGGGCTGTCAACTCAGTCGCCAGTACCGTAGTGGCAGACACAAATTGGCACGTTCACAGGCTGGGGGTCACATCAGGACTGGTGAACTACTTTGTGGATGGGAGTCTTCTCGTAACAACACCTGTGAGCGTGCCGATAGTCCCGTTGACGCCATGGATTAGCGCCTTCGTGTCCGCTGCTGTGGCCAGGGATGCGTATTATGATTGGTGGGACGTCATTCCTCAGGTGCTTTCATGAGCGGTACTATTGAGCAGTTGATAGCGCGTCTCGGTGCGGCACAGAAGAAACTGAACGCCCTGGAGGCCCAGGAGCGGCCCCTGGCCCTACGGGGTTGGCGTGATGACTTTTTGGGTGATAGTATTCACGAGCAGTACACCGCCGTTTCCGCTGGCGCGGGCAGCGGGGGGGCTTTACAGAACAACGCGCACGGTGGGGTCTACCGGCTAACGGCAGGTGCAGGCGTAGGATTCTATCACTATCTCTGGTTAGGCAACGCGGCTGCTGGATACGCTACACTGGACGCCGACGAAGGTTGGGAGATGATAACCTGGATGGCCATCAGCCACACAACGAATATGTACGGTGACTTTGGGGTCAATGTGCCTGGCGTGGATACTATCATGGCTGGCTTTGCCTCGCCGGATGTGGCAAATAACTGGAGACTGGTGACAAGAACCGCTGCTGGCCCTGTCAACATTGTGGACAGCGGCATCGCCGCAGATACGGACCCGCACGTGCACCGGCTAGTCACCTATCCCATAACGGGCGGTCTCAGGCAAGCGGATTACTTCCTGGATGGGGCACTGATAGCCACTACTTCAGTATCGGTTCCCATCACGGTCATCACGCCAATAGTTCGCGCCTACGCGATTGCTGTTGCGGCCCGATACGTTGACCTGGACTTTTGGGCCGTAATACCGAGGAACCTAGCATAAGGCTTTTGGGGGAGGAATATCGTGGAGTTTGGTTTCCTAGAATTTCTACTCAATGCCGGTGGTCCAACTGTCATAGCTGTAGTCGCCTTGTATATCGTTTTCAGGCAGAACGTCCTGCACAGTTCTGACAGGGTGACCAACCTCGAAGCCCTGACGGAATTGCAGAGGCAAACGCTGACCGTCGTGCGGGAGAATACCGCCACATTGAGCAAGGTCGGTGCCGTGATGGAAGCCCGCAATCCTACGTTCATAGCCATCGAAAAGCACACGGAGGCCAGCGTTATACTGATGTTAGATGTGCGGGAATGCCTCAAGGAGAATATCAAGGTTTGCACTGAGCTGAGGGTTCTCCTGTCAGGTATTAACGGCAAATCCACGACGCACAAGAAGCGATAGGGCGGAGGTGCATCATGACTGTCCCATGGCCCGTACCGGTGGGTGACACCGGGATCGGTTTTCACGCTAACCCTGACGCCTATGAGAAGCCGCCTGACCATGTGGGTTTCGCACGGGATGTCAAGGCCCACGGTGGCACTTGGTGGTTGGCATGGCTCTTCGACGAGAACAAACGGGACTTCATCGGCACTATGCGGCGTGAGGGCATTGAGGTCATAGCCCGGTTCGGCCCGGCGCAGATGCCCCGGCCTGGAATACAAACCGCGCACATCGACGCCTACGTTGCGGCGGGTGTTCGCTGGTTCGTGCTCATGAACGAGCTAAACCTGCGCGAGGAATGGACCGAGGAGTGGAGCAAGTTCGAGAAGCCCGTCAGGATGTGCGCGGATCAGTTCATCCGGTACGCCGACATCATCCGGGGCAAGGGTGATGACCTGTGGGTGCTGACCCCGCCGCCTTCGTTGGGCGGGCACATGAATCATCGGGTGTGGTTTACCCGGTTCATGTACGCGCTCCAGAACATTGCAGCGGAGCGCGGGCAGACCATGGAGCAGCTTCTGTGGCACTGCGGTATTGGGTTACATTGCCGGTCGGTGGGCAACCCCTTGGAGGCTGGGCCTGACTGGTACGACTGTTCTGCAAGGGAATGGGAGTGGTTTGACGCCACAGTCAAGGCGTTTGTGGGCCACAGCCTGCCTATGGCCAATACTGAGGCCTTCGACGAGGCGCAGTGGGTACGCCCTTATCTGGGCAGCAACTACAACTGGGACCGCTGGACATCCCGGAACCTGGAGCAGATGCGGTGGTTCAACCCTGACAATCCTGGGTACCGGTACCCGAACAACGTCATCTGCAATACGTTCTGGGTGCACAGCGCCCATAGACTCAGTCCGTGGCCGCAGTGCGGCCTCGTGGGCAACTACATTCACTACCTACAACGGGGCGACTACATAACGGGCCTCTGGAACGCTTTGCCGGAGGTTATCAACTGGAAGAGGAGGGACGACGTGACACCAGGACCGACGCCGGAGCCACCGGAGATCAAGCTGAGGGTCTATGACGCGGAAGGGACCAAACAGAGCCTAGAGTGGGCACAGGACAAGTACGGGGTGAAACTGGAGCAGTGCAAGGGCAAGGGCTGGCACGTGGCCCAGATGTGGGAGCGCGTGAATGCGGCTGCGGGTATGGAGATGTTCTTCTACGATGAGGCCGGCGACTCGGCTCAGGGGGTGCCTGTAGAGTTCCACTGGCCGGGCGGGTGCGACTGTGATAAGCGCACAGAGATTGATGGCAAGGTAGGGTTTGCCTACAATGCGTGGATTTGGGATCCCGCGATTGGAGGCCCATACTGGATCGAGATCCCCGTTGACGAGCCGAGCGATAAGCTGGGTGGCCTGGGCATGAAGGCCATGACCAACCATGACCACATAGACTTTGTGTGGAAGTTCGGGGTGTTGGAAGGCACGGAGCCGGAGGACCCCCTGGAGGTCATCTTGCCCTTGGCTGAGGAGAAGCTGGGGGCCATGCCTGTGCCGGGGGACTGGGCCTATCCCTCGAAGGCCAGGGAGCAAGGGTTTGGGTACCAGGTGGGGGGCTACGCGCAGGTGGAGATTGACGGGGTGCTATGGGCGTACCAGACCTTCACCAACGATGACCAGAGCGCCTACGGCGTGGCGTATTCGCCCGAGGGTAAGTACGACAAGACGGAGTGGGCCATCATCGAGCGGAACTGAGTTGAAATCAGCGGCCCTATGTATACTTCTTAGTTCTAAGAGTATTAACTAACTAAAGGTGTATAGTATATGACGGACTTTTCGCGCGGACGGCATGTCGCGGTTCTTTTGCTCCCAAAACATCGTGCCGGGGTATAATGAGATAAACAGGTGTGTGGATATGGCTCACTACTTCATAGCGGATAACCGGCTCATTTTGGCAGTAGCGCGTGACAACGGCGCGCAGGTCCTTGAGCGTGAGGGCTACGTTGAATGCACGCAAGAGGAGTATGAGCGGCTGCTGGCGGTGCTCCAGGCTAATGAGAAGGGTACCGTTGAGATAGTGGGTGAGATACGCGACATCCACGGGGATTGACCTATGGGCGCTCTGACGGACATCTTGATAGCGGGCGGAGTGCACCTGAAGGACAAGCGGGCTACGCTCCCGGTGAACCCGAAGCAGAAGTGGCCCTATCGGGAACTCCCGGATATCAAGGGTGCCATCATCCATCATACCGTCGGCAAGTCCTGGTACACATCGGAGGCTATCGCCCTGATGCACATTGGTCTTGGCTGGCCGGGCATGGCCTATACGTTCTACATTCACGAGGAAGGCCCGCAGTACGGCTCACCTATCGTGACGGACTTCGACCACCGGTTGTGTGATTGGGGGCCGCAGGCGGGCGCAGGGCCGCATTCCGTCAATGCGGAGACCTTCGGGGTGGCGCTGGGAGGAAACTTCGTGCGGGTTGCGCCTGCGCCGGAGATGATCGTGGAGCTGGTTCACCTGATGTGCGGGTTGCAGATATTCTTCGTTCAGGAAGTCGGACATTCATTGTACGTCAAGCCGCACTTCCAGGTGGGCAAGACGCAGTGCCCAGGGTTGGCCTGGGCATCATACCTCGCGGCTATAGGCTGCGTGTAGGAGGTTGTCATGATAGAACTTCTTCTAGGGTTGCTCAGGAACCCCGCAGTGCTGGGCGCTATCGCGGTGGCACTGGTGTGGCTCTTGCGCAAGGTTAAGTGGCCCGTGGTCGGCCCGAAGGCTA
>Ga0307378_10001447_pt1 | contig 38719 bp, 21 predicted proteins | sample UN1MG_FD_202238 | JGI IMG/M metagenome (GOLD analysis project Ga0307378, IMG submission 202238) | Soil microbial communities from Risofladan, Vaasa, Finland - UN-1 | ecosystem: Environmental > Terrestrial > Soil > Coastal area > Acid sulfate soil | place: Finland: Risofladan, Vaasa | collected...
GGAAGTTCCGGATCGAGCGTGGAGCGATGCCGGCTCGCAAAGAGCAGGCGCCCATCGGGCATGATGAACGGATCCATATTGCAGGACAGGTTGAAGGTCAGGCGGCGCACCTCCGAACCGTCGAGCTTGCAGGAATACAGATTTGTGGTCATGCCGGCACCATATTCATCCGAAGCACCGTTTTGCACACCCACAAAAGTCAATTGGTACCAGGGCTCCGGAGAAACAATCGTATACAGCATTGCCTGGTAATCCGGGCTTCGGCAGTTGCCTATACCGTCTGTGATCTGCCTTACATTCGAGCCGTCTATCTCCATTTCATAGATGTTCCAGTTATCGCCGGGCGCCCTCTTTCCGGCAAAAAGAATATGCGAGGCATCGAATGATATCGACGGATCGCAAGCGCTGTGGAAATCCCGGCTCATTTCTTTCAGGGCCGAATCCGGGTATACCTTAACAAGGCGTGCGCCTTCGCCTAAATCCAGGAACCAATTGGCCGCGGTTTCCTGACGCTCAAGGGCCGGTCCGGTCCGTTGATTCGATACCCGAGGGATTTGTGTGACAATAAAGGCATTATCAAGGGGGCCCTGGAGTGGTGATACCGAAGCGGTGCTCTGGCCCGAAGCCTGTGTGACAATTCCGCTAAAAATAAGAATATAACCGCAGATAAAAAGATTTAAAAGATGTCTACGGCAATATTCATTATGTCCAAAACGAGCTCTGTTCACTTAACCTCCTTTTTATTGAAAGGGGATAAGTTTACACTCCAGGAGTCTTACCCCAGAGTTCCAAATTGCATGAGATTGGAATTAGAGTACGTTCCATACCAAGATACACTCTTAAGACGATGCCTGAGCACGATGCTTTTAATATATCCGGAAAAAGGAAATTGAGCAAGTAGAATCTCACTGTCAGAAAAGCGCTGGGTGTGGCCGGATTTTCCGGCAGGGCCATGCTGCATGTTTTCGGCTCTCCCAATAGCTATTCCAGGTATTTGACTGTTGCAGAGCGACTAACGCCATTATGGCATCTGCACAGGGACGATCTCCCTGATCGATTCCAATGTGCCATATCACTATGGAGATATCGGCATATGTCTCTACTTACATTAACAATCTTGACAGAGTACTCGGCAGCAATAAACAGGTTTCCAGTATCTGCTCAGAAGGTTATTGACACTTGCTTTTCGAAGCTCATGGTCATTTGCATTAGCCGCCAGTAGCTGAATCGACCTGAGCTACCTGACTTCCAGATCGAAACTCTCCGAATGGCTGTTAAACTCCGGAGCGTACATGCACTGTATAGCGGCCATGCCTGTTTGGTATTTTCCCTTGTGTTGGATACGGGTACTGTATTCGAAGACATACACGCCCTTGGGCAGATAGTCCATGAAAAAGTGCGTCGCAGTGTCACGCGTGCTCTCATAGTAACCCAAACCGTCCTGGTACCGGTAGCGACTGAGAACGTTGACCGGTTCGGTGCCGCTGCCCCTTTGGTCTTTGAGGTGGACGTATTCCATATCGCGGTCCACCCGCAATTCGATGCGTACGACCAGCTCGTCGCCCACGGCAAGCTGACCCTGGACGGGATTCAGGACCTGGCCCTGGTCTGTTGTGTTCTTGACGAACAAGGTCTTTTTGAGCTGCAGCGGTGTGCCTTCATACGGTGTGACTTTGCTCATATCCTCAAGATACTGCCAGTGCACGCTGCCCCAACTAACGCCTTCATCAACCTTCCTGACCGTGATTTGGCCCATGGCGGGCTCGATCTCCCGGCGGATGAAACGCTCTTCGTAGAAACCCGTGCCGGCTTCGACCTGTTCGGGCTGTATCCATTGCCCCCCCAGCGCCACCTCGACCAGGGCGTCGGAGGCGAGGAAATCGGCGCCTCGCAGGAGCAATCCATAAATCGCATCGGCCGTGGCCTTGGTGGTTTTCCAATCCTGGGTCTGTTTCTGTTTGAGCAGCCAAACCCTGCAATCCTCGACTGCCTGCGCATCGCCTGAGACCTCGTCAAAAGCCTCAATCATCATGGCCTGAGTTTCAATCGGAGCGCGATACCACCACCAACTGCGCTCAGTGTCACGCCAGTACATGCCGAGCTCATCGTCGGTGACGCTGTATTCCCGAATCGACTGCATAATCTGGCCGGGGACCTGAAGATCGCCGAAGCGTTTGAGTGCAATGGCCAGGTGGGCCTGAGACTGGCGCCACAGTTTGGGCCAGTATTGACGGGCCTGGTCGAGCCAGTAGTCGAGGGCCTCCTGGTATTGGGTGCTCACGGGCTTATCGGCAAGGAAGAAGCTGCGGCCGTAAAGGTAGAGCGCGATCGTGGAGCTAAGATGGTTCTCGTCTTTATCGCCGTGTTCGAGAATCCAGCGATATCGCTCGTCCATCCATTTGTCCAGAGCGCCCAGTGCCTTGATCGCACAACTGACATCCATCTGATTGACGCCCAGGTGACGCAGACGCCCGAATCCCGTAGTGATATAAAGGGTAATATATTCGCTACCGCGGCAGCCAGGGAACCAGGGCCACAAACCGCTGCCCAGTTGCATTTGTTGGAGTTTGAATAGTGCGCGCGAGGTTTCGTTGTTGAGCCGATTCTCATCGAACAGGATTCCCACGTTTTTGCGTGCCTGAGACTCGGCCATAGCTTGTCTTAACCAGGGAGTTTCCTCCAGGGTTACGGCCTTGAGGTCTTCGTTCTTTTCAAGGGGACTATCCAGAGCCGGCGTGGCTTTCCACTGGTCAAAGATACGCCGAATTTTGGGATCTGCATTGGCTATATAAGAGGCCAGGGTATTGGCATAGAGCCGGTTGAAGACCTGCTCGCTGCACTCGTACGGATATTCCATCAGGTAAGGCAAAGCCATTACCGCATACCACGCGGGCTGTGAGACCATCTGCACGGTGAGGCTCTGGTGAAGCAGAGTCTGCGACTGGCCCGAGTTCAGAAGTTTGGTGAATTCGAATTCCTTCGTCTGCGGGCCGCGTACGGGCAGGGGCAGAGATTCAGTCACCAGGATTCGTCGGCTCAATACGGGCAGATATCCTTCCTCGCCGTCACTGAGCCGGCTCGTAGCACCCACGGCCTTGTAAGTGAGAAAATCACATTCGTCCGGTATGGTCAACCGCCACGAATACGTGCGTGACTCCTGGCTGGGCACATCGAATGTTTGCTCCGGGGACAAATTGCCCAATGCCTCGTCGCGGGGCTCCAGGGTGCGCGCATCGGCCAAAATGAGGCTCACTTTGCCCGTCTGGCGGGCGGCGGACTGGTTGGTGACCTTGACTGTGAACTCGATGATGTCACCTTCGCGCACGAACCGCGGCGGATTGGGCTCGACCATCAGGTCTTTGGCTGTGACGGTCGTGTCCGTTAAAAAGCCGCTGCGCAGTTGGTTGTCGTGGGCAAAGCCCATGAACCGCCATTCGGTCAGGGCCTCCGGTATGGTAAACTCAATCCGGACCACGCCTTCGGCATCGGACAGAAGGTGCGGGAAGAAGAACGCTGTCTCGTTGAGGTTCTTGCGTGCAGAAACCTGGCCAAGGTCCGGAGCCGGTTCCGGACCGGCTTTATCTTCCTGCCCTTGATCGTTTTCTGAGTAAGAAGTAGTAGTTTCATCGCCACTATAGGATGGATAGGATGGATCAGAGCCTCCAGTACGGCCTCCAGGCGACGGAACAGCGCCGGCACCACTCCAGCCATAATACGAATAGACAATTTCATAAGGGAAATGGCGATAGTAGAACATCGTAGAGAGGTAATCCACACTCCAGTCGTTAAGAACGGTGAGCAACGTAATCACGCCGTTCTGGAATCTGCTATCCAGCCGTGGCGACTCGCGGCGAAAGCCGGCGAAACCCTGCGGCCAATCGTGTTGTAGGTACTGGTCCAGGGATGCGTCATACATTCCTGCCACCATCTCGGCGACTGCCTTGCTCGCGTCCGATCCTGTGATTACCGCGGTCCAAACTTCCTCCTGTCCCGGCTCCAGCAGAGACCTGAAACGCTCCCACTGTATAGTAAGCTGCTGATTGGTCCAGGGCACGTCCACGATCCGCTCGTTTATATAGGGGAGGTTCTCGCGCACGTACGTAACGCGCAACGTGAATCCGCCGCGCATGTACTCTGTAACCTCCTCCTCGATAACCTCCTGGGTTCGGTTGGGATCCGTCCACCACGCACGCAGGAGCTCACCCCTGCACTCTAATTCCACATAGGCCCGGCCGGTGTCGTATCCTGTGCCCCACAGGGCCATGAACGATTCGCCCGGCTCAAGAGACCACGTGGGCGCGGCGAAGTGATTAGCCACACGCACGCTAAAATATTCTGACTGGGGATCTACGACGTGGATAGTATGCTGCGCAGCGACCGGTTTTCCGAAGCGGTCCTGAGTCTGCAGCACAGCCCGATAGACGCCTGCTTGAAGTGTCATAGGCAGCACGGCCAGACCTTGAGCATCAGTCTGAAATGAGTGCTCGCCGATCAGGTCGGCCGGCTCCCATGCATTCGGATCGGATGGATCCGGCTGTGATCCTGCCGATCCCAGGCTGGGACGAATGACCTTTTCCGGCTGTTTCAGCGTGTAGACATGGACTTTGCCCGCGGCAGGCTCGGCCTGGCCATCGATGGATTGAGTAGTGACAATAAGCTCCACCGGTTCATCCGGAGTCTGCCAGGCGTCTGCATGTATGGCTGCCTCAAGCGCGGTATAGCCGGCGCGGACCACGTGCTCGCCCGAGCGCGTTTCGCCTGTCGTGTCGGTCACATCGGCGTGAACACGGTACGCAAATACAGGTTCATCTTCTTCCAGAATGGACAGATCGGGCTTTGCCGTGAAAGGAATGGAGAACGAGCCGTCGGCTTCTGTGATTGCTGAGCCGTGCGCAATGACCTGTTCGGCTCCGTAGGAAGGATAGCTCCAACGGGCCCACCAACACCAGATGGGAAATCGAACCTGCCGCACGACGCTCCATTTGACCTGGGCCCCACCGATGGCCGCCCCGGTGTACGCAGTCGCCTTGCCCGGCACTGCGACCTCGGTGTCGAGCCTGGGCGCTTCGGCGGGCGCGTCGAGCTGGACGCGGAATTTGGGACGCTTGTATTCCTCCACGTTGAAGTTTGCCCATCCCCAGAGGTCGGGGCCGTCCTGTGCGCGGAGGGACATTCGGCCCATCAGGCGGTCGCGCGGGGCCGTGAAGCTGCCGCTGAAGGCGCCGTAGTCGTTGCAACCGTGCTCTTGGCGCGCAATCTCCTGCCCACTGGTGTCTCGGAACACTACGGTCAACGACCGGCCCGCAAGCGTCTGGTAGTTGTCACCGGCCGGATCCGTATGAATACAAATCCCTTTATAGTGGATGGTCTGGCCCGGGCGATACAGCGACCGGTCTGTGAAGAAGATTGTGCGTTCCTGTGGTTTCGGATCGCTTCGCGGGGGGGTAGCCCGGACCGTATTCCAACTGGCCAGTAATTGACCTTGGTATTCGGCAACAATGAGGGCTGAGTCCTGACCCATATGATATGTGAATGTGAATAACCCATTCTCGTCGGTGCTTACCTGACCGTCTGGCCGGTACCTCAATGTGCTTTGGTCGTATATCCAGCGAGTGACTGTCGCTCCGGCAAGTGGAGCGCCGCTCTCGGCGTCGAGCACAAACCCATCGACCGAGCCGTCATGACCATGCTCGCGCAGAACCAGTGCCAAATCACTGACCTGGACGGGCGCTATACTGACTTTGTTGTCGGTCTTCTCAAAAGCAGGATCGTGACTGGCGATCAGGAAGTAGAAGCCCTTGTCCAGGTCTTCGGGTGCAGCCAGCGCCTCAGTACGCTGCTGATAATCAGTAGTAGCAGGCAAGTCAGCACTCCACTCGAGCGCCGGTTGAAGCTTGAGCATAGCTTCCAGATCAACGCTGTTAATATACAACCAGGTCTCGAACGAAAAGGGTACGGCCCTGAAGAAGACCCGGGTTACATTGCGATAAGTGACGTTGATGTCCTGCGGCGTATCGCTCCACACCCACTCTGTCTTGATCGTGGCGGATTTGGCCTCGATTTGCTGGATAAGGTTGTAACACCTCACTCCGCCGGTGCTGTCCGGATACGTCTTCCATCCCCGGCTCGCCAGCACGTGTGCCCGGGCGTAGTCTCCTTGCGCGTGTACGACCCTGGCCCACTCGTACAATGCCCGAGCAGCGATCTCGGAGTCTGCCCACAAATCCACGAACCGCGCCAGTGCCGCGATGTAAAAGGCGGCCTTGTCAGGCCCCAATGCCTGGTTGTTGCCGAACATTAGCCTGTTCAAATCCGCATCAATGAAAGCGCTTTTATCGGAGTCGTCTTGATGGAAGGCCAGCAAATCCTGATACAGACCGATGGCCTTAAGCTTGGCCGAATCCGTGTCCGAGGTCTCGGGCTGCCATGCGAGAAACTCGGCAACGGATCCGAAGACAGGACTGTCGGCCATGATTTCAAATGTATCCTGAGGTACGGTGCCGGCCTGTTCGCCCGCACTGTAAAAGGACAACGCTTCAAAGACCAAAAAATCGTAGAGCGTCGGCCGGTAGCTGTCCGGGACAGTTCCTTGTTCCAGCAAATCGTCCCACTCATCGACAGGGATTGTCTTTAGCTCCTGCTCTGCTCCCAGGGCCAGCGTGAAGTGCAGGTCGATCTCCGCCAGGATACGGGGCAGGTCCCATGTTGTAATATCCGCTCCGGGCGGTTCGGCGGTCTGGGTCCGCTGAATGAATCGCCAACTATTTTGCTTGAAATACTGCCAGTACCAATGAGCCAGAATCGTTTCCATTACCGGCTTCATTGGTTCGGGCGCCTCTGCAATCTCTGTCTCCAAAAGGACAATCTGCTCCTCGGCTTTACCCCCTTGAATCTGGCCCTCCAGCGCGATTTTCAGACAGACGGCCCTGGTTGCCTCCGCATAAGCCTGATCCTCTATGGCTCCCGGGATGATCTCGTCCAGAACCGCCATGGCGGTCCTGGGCAGCCTGTTTTGAATCGCCTCGTCCACCTGGTCCCACAGGCTGTCCCGCGTTTCCGCAGCAGACAGATGTCCGGCAACTACCAACAGAAGCAGCACACAGAGCAGCCGTCCGGCATGATTTGCTTTTCCTATCATTTTGGTGTCCTCTCAAAAAGAGCTATAAAATAAAATATAATAACGCTCCAGCTTACGCAGCCGCAGCATATTTGCATTATCAAGCGGATAATTTAGTAAAAGATGTCTAAGTGCAGAGGCAAAATGGTGATTTGGGACAAAGTATTTCCTTGCCTGATCAAAATGCCGTAAACTCAACCAATGAAAGCACATACCGACGTTCCTATTGTGCTAATCCGGCTCTCCTCAGGAATAATGCCCAGAGCACAAAACGAAATCAATACAAAAGGAAAAACTCTTATTTTGTTAAGGGCAGGACCAGTATGAAATAAACGTATGAATTATAATGGCACGCAAAATATGATAGGTTTTGGCCTGCCTTTCAATATTCATATACTATTGTACCGATAATATTGTTCGTTCGCAAGGTTTTTTTTACTTGTTCGTTATATTAGGCACCTCTGCTCAACAGTTATATCCTCCTTGTATCTATTTTTCGGCAAGAATGCCCGGTCTAATTAATCAGTTCTTGTTGCGGAAACAGTGTTTGTCATTCCCGCGGAAGCGGGAATCCAGTTTTTTTCGCCCTGGACCCCTGCTTTCGCAGGGTACATGTTTAGCCGGCCTCTGGCATTCTCGACCATCCCCAAAGCCTGCGGCTTTGAGGCTGCCACCCGTTTTCCATCAATTCTATTGGGTGGCAGCCTCATCCCGATTGTCGTTTATCTCCGATGGGGATGGTTTTTCCCTGGCTAAACACGTACTTCGCAGGGGTGACACTGTGGTTCCTCGCTTTCCGCAACAGGAACTAATCAGGATATTTTATTTCTCAGAGGAAACGTAAAATGACATACTACCGAGAAATCTTTCCAATTCGTAAGGTTTGGGCAATGCAGAGTATGACTGTACTCTCGTGTGATCAATAACCTGGAATGCATATCTACGACAATAGCTTCCAATTCGTTTATAACAAAGATCAAAACTCACACACGATGCTCACAGAGTACAGTCATACCTGATTGCGAACAGCAGTCACACGTCCCCTCGGTTTTTCCACTCTAACCGGAGAATCGCAACTGTCTCAATTGCCGAAGATCGCTCCAGCAGTCTCAAAAAACACGCTTCATTTACCCTGTACTGCGCCTTCTGGATTCTCGCCTGGTGCCTGTTACTTTCGACGTACCTCGGGACGTTTTCACTTCGCCCGTGAGCTTGGAATCTGCGATCTTTCCTTCGAAGCTCGTTTCAAATTCCTGGTCGCCGAATTTCATGACATACTTGAAGCTCACCTTGTCACCATCGAGATTAATCTTCTTGATCAGAGTGGACCCGTAGAGCGCGCTCATGTCCGAATTGACTCTCAGTCTCTGCTTGCGGGCACCCCGCTCGGATTCGATATCGAGATTCCACGTGCCGATAACCGAAGCGCCGACCCGTGTTCCCGTGGCGGCAGATTCGCCGCGGTCGCTCTTGAATACTCCTTCGAGCGAAGTATTGCCGAGTGTTCCTTCGAATGCCATTTCCATTTGACCGTCGTCTCTCTGGATAACTCTCTTAAACGTCAGCTTCCGGTCTTCGTATTTCACGTCTGAAACCTTACTCTCACCCCTGGAGCTTTTCCACATGCCGCTGAGATTACCTTCCTTGTCGGCGGTAATCGTGAGAGTTCCCGTGTACTCTCTTTCGCCGGCTTTGATCTTCATCTCCCAGCTTCCAACTCCCCGCGGGATTCTCGGGGCCCGTTTGCCCTTTATTTCCGTCTCGCCCTGGTCGCTCATCATGAGCCCCGTAATCTCGCCCTGCTCGATTGCGCCTGTGAACTTCGACGTTCTCTCTTCGCCCCCGAAGCGGGTGACCTGCGTGAAGCTGAGCTTATTGTCTTCGAACTTCACATCCTTGAGCTCATTCATTCCCCAGAAACTGATCCATTGGCCGGTGTATTGACCTTCCTGGTTCCTGGAAAACGCCAGGATCGACTCAAACTCCCGCTCGCCAAATTTCATTTTGATCTGCCAGTCGCCGTACAGCCCGCCTCTGCGGGACTGGGACTGAGCCGACGCCTGTACGGGCAGGATCAACGGCACAACCAGCGAACAGACCAGTGCAACCATTAGAAGTGTTTTGCGTTCCATAATTCTTGCCTCCAAAAAAATATAGTTTGAACTGCCCCCACTATTCTGAAGCTGCGATACAATAAAGATTCTGCTTTCCCTTGATGTACATTTCGTCACCGACAAACGCGGGCGAACAATCGATTTTGTCATCGAGGGTATTGACGGCCAGCACCTCGAATTTGTCGGAGGATTTGAGCACGTAACTCACACCGTTTCTGCCCACAAAATATATGCGGCCGGCCGCCGCCGTGGGAGAAGCATAGACTCCTTTCATTTCATCCATCTTCTGTTTGACAAAATGAGGCCCTCCTGTTTTGGCGTCGTAACAGGATACGACTCCCTGATTGACCGAACAGACATATAGCTTGTCGCCGTAAAGAATCGGTGACGGCACATAGGGCGTTGCTTCTTTGACATGCCACTTAACAGCATCGGTATCGCTCAGGTCGCCTGTACGATCCAATTCGATAGCCTGCAGAGAACTGCCTCGAAAGCCGCTTGTACAATAAACCATCCCCAGACCTGTCACCGGCGAGGGAATCACGTTTCGAGTCTGGCCGCTGCACTGCCAGATAATATCTCCCGTTTCGAAATCATAACTGCGAATCAGATTTGTTGCACTGGTGACAACCTGCATTTTTCCGTCAACTTCGACGGGCAGTGGTGTGGCCCATGAAGTGGCTTCATCGCGATCCTTTCTCCAGACAATCTCACCCGTCTCTTTGTTTAGCGCTACGATAAAAGATTCTCCTTCGTGATCTCTTACGACAATTACCGCATCGCCCGCTACAGCCAGCGAACCACCCTCGCCAAAACCCATAATCGTATTCATCCGGCCGATATCCTTGCTCCACTTCGGATTGCCGTCCATGTCAAAGCAATGTAGTCCGCGTGAGCCAAAGTTTGTCCATACAAGTCTGCCGTCTGTTACCGGCGAGAAAGAAGCGAAACCGTGATCATTATGATGTCCCTGGTGAGGCAACACTTCGCGGATTGTTTTCTGCCATAGCTGCCTGCCGGAATTTCTGTCCAAACAAACAAGGTTGAATTTATAGATGTTAGTTGGAGGCGAACCTCCGGGGCATCTTCTACTTCTCGTACCCTCACTTGTGCTCGGCGCTTCAGGTTTGCCCTGCACGTCAGTTTTAATCGCCGTTTGGAAGAATATCTTATCTTTCCAGATAATCGGCGATGAATTCGAGGCGTCCCCGGTCAGCTTGACCTTCCATTTGATATTCTCCGTTTCGCTCCATGTTAATGGCGGATTACCTTTTGGAGAGACTCCGCTATAATTCGGTCCACGCCATGTCGGCCAGTAATCATCGGCCGAATCCCCGAATACATCGAAATTAATCAAAACAAGAACTGCAATCATTTGAAATAAAACAAATCTCTTCATAACACCCTTTCATTCCACCGGAATTTCCCATATAGCATTAGATTTCCTCACTCAACGAAGTCACTAAGCTTCATTTCGAACAGCAAACCAAATCCGTGTCAGAAAGAGCTTAGACAACTACTATTGATATTTGCTTTAAGCAGTCAGACGTCTCTACCAGGTGAAATATTGCAAAAAAATTCATAGAAAACTAATAATCTTCGCCAGATTCAAGATTTTCATCATCAGAAGCTTCGAGACACTACATAACTTAAAAGATCGATGCCACCTTCTGTACGCCGCCTGACTCAAAACCTTGATTTGATGTCACTTGTACATATCCGGCAGGTCTTCCATGAACAATGTAATCGGATCCGCTTCAAAGGTCTTGAAGTTCTCTACAGTCGCCGCGCCGGGGAAGGCGGCGTAGTTCTGACGCTTGTCGGCATTTCGCCAGACCAGAACCCATGCAATCTTTTTTGTCGAGGGGCCGGACTTGATTACTTCGAGCAGTATGTCGGTCCACCATTTTGCATTGGCGGGGCCCTGACCGACACCTGTTTCGGTGAAGGCTGCGATTTTGTTCCGCTCCTCGGCCAATGAGACCACGGTCTCCAATGCTTGCCGTGCCTGGTCTTTTGTCTTTATTGACCTGAAATACCCGTAGTTGTCGTGACCGATGATATCGATGTAATCGTCGCCGGGATAGCGTTCGAGGTACTCCCGGCGATCTTTGAAACGGTCGGGAGAGTAGGCGGTGATAATGTTATGCAGACCTTTCGTCTTTCTCAGGTAATCGATGGTAAAGCGCCAAATCTGTTTGTATTCATCCGGCGTACACCACTTGGCTCCCCACCAGAACCAGTTGCCGTTGTGCTCGTGGAATGGCCGAAAGATGATGGGGACAGGTTCGCCCCCTGGACCTTTCAGGTCGGCGAAAAAGGCTGCGACCTCATCAAGCTTGGCCTTATAAGTCTCGTGCAGGTCCCCATCGGGCAACAGACGATTCACAACCTTTTTCCGGGTCCATGAGTTTTCTTTTGTGCCGGGAATGCGGGCGTGCCAGCTTATCGTACTAATTCCGCCTTTTTCATAGCCCTTCGCGATCCATATCTTCATATTCTCAAACGGGACATCGTCGATGTTCGCCGCTGTGCCGATATGGCCGATATCCCAGCCGAAAACCGCGGGGAACTTGCCACAAACACGGTGAACATCGCTGTCGAAATCCTTGTCGGTCGACTTCCATCCCACACCATAAGCCAGCGTATCCTCATGGCCGAACAGGACACCTTCATTCGTTACCTTATGAAGGTTTCGATAGAGGGCTTTGGTTTCAGGAGTGGCCTGTGGATCGGTCAGCTTTAGCGTCGAATTAGAACCGCCTTCAGCACCGAGGGAAACGCCCAATGTCATCAGAGTAATCCAGCAGATTATTAATCTTTTCATTTTATGTCTCCTTTTTAAATTTTGCTTTGTTTACAGAATGTCTCTACGCAAGAGGCTTCCACCAGGAATTGGTGAGGTTTTTCTCAATCAATTCGCATCGCTGTTTGACGCATCGGCTGGATCGCAGCCCATCCGGCGGCGTGTTTGTAACGTAGTCCAGCAGCTTTTCCACTGAACTGGTTGCGACGTGAGTTCGCGTGTCGGATGAGCCGTAGTAGATAAAGACATCGCCATTATCGCGTGCGACCCAGCCATTGGAGAACAGCACATTGGAAACGTCGCCTATTCTTTCGTCCCCCTGAGGGGCCATGAAATACCCGCCGGGCTTTGCGATTACCTTCCAGGGCTCGCTCAGGTCGGTCAGGAATATGTATAAGACATAACGATACCCGGCCGCCGTATCGCGCACGCCGTGGGCCAAATGGAGCCAGCCCTTTTCCGTCTTGATGGGAACCGGTCCCTGACCGTTCTTGCCCTCGGTGATAGTGTGGTAGGTGCAGCGGTCAATAATCACCTCTTCAGTAATCCTGGCATGCTCGATATCTTCGCACAGTCCCCAGCCGATTCCCTCGCCGGTGCCGGTGGACTTGAAGTCGGCCATGGGCCGCGTGTAAAAGGCGTACTTGCCGTCGATGAACTCCGGGTGCAGCACGCAGTTCCGCTGCTGGGCCGAGGGAGTCTTGAGATCGCCCAGCCGCTCCCAAACCTTTAGATCCTTGGTGCGCGCCATGCCGCATCGAGCAATGGCGGCCGAGGAATCTTCCGGGTGATTCGGGTCATGAAGCTCGGCACAAAACAGCCCGTAGATCCAGCCGTCATCGTGTTTCGTTAAACGCATGTCATAGACGTTGGTCTCCTCCGGGTCCGCCGGCGGCATCTCTACGGGGTAATCCCAAAATCGAAAGCGGTCGATGCCGGTGCTGCTCTCGGCGACGGCAAAAAACGATTTACGATCGGCTCCCTCGACCCGCGCCAAAAGACAAATCCGGCCGTCTAATTCAATGGCTCCAACATTAAACGTGCTGTTTATACCCATGCGTTCGCAGAGCAGCGGATTCGTGGCAGGGTCGAGATCATATCGCCAGAAAACAGGAGTATGCGCCGCTGTTAGTACGGGATATTGATAACGCTGCACGATACCGTTTGTGTTCGTTGTCTTCTCGTTTGGCCGATTGATGAGAGCCTCATGCTCGGCCAGGAGCTGCTTGACTCGTTCTTTATATTCGTTTTCATTCATTTATTCTATCCTCCTGCTACCGTTATATTAGTTCGGATCCGCCGAAGCGATCTGCGGGAGTCTTCTTATTGTCTCCAAACATGTGCGCACGTTATGATACGGTCCCTTCCACTGTGAGACCTTCGGCTCTGTGGGATCGGGACAACCGGTCCGGTCGATCCGCCAGAACCACTCACCATGTTTCCTGTCGACAAAATATTTCTCGATAAAATCCCAGGCCTGCAGGGCCGCTTCGAGAAAAGACCGGTCGGAAGACAACTCGTAAGCGTTCAGAAAGCCTACTATACTCTCCGCCTGAGGCCACCACTCCCGGTTCGGATCTGTGACTTTTCCCGCCTGGCCTTCGTAACATAAACCGCCATCGTCGTCGAGAGCCTCGGCCAGAGTGACCCGGGCCAGACGCAGAGCTAATCTTTGAGCCCGTAATGTCACATTCGGATCGCCCAGAACTTCGGCAGCCTCGCACAGCAGCCAACTGGCTTCGATGTCATGACCGAATGTATAGTTGGCCGATTTGGGCTGCCACGCCTCGTCAAAAAAGTGATTCAGGTGGCCCGAGGCCTGGTCTGCAATTCGCTGATCGAACAAATCAATGAGTTCTGTCAAACGCTCCCGAAGCTGAGTATTGGGCCGGATGCGATAGAGATTCGTATAGGCCTCCAGCAGGTGCAGATGATTGTTCATAGACTTCTTCTCGTCCATGTCCTTGTCGCTGAGTCGCAAATCCTCGGCGACAGACCAGTTGCGGTTACAGACCTCGATATACCCCCCATAGGTCTGATCCCGGCTATTCGTTTCGATAAGATCGAACATCTGCCTGGCACGTTGAAGCGCCGGATCATTTTTAAAGGCCTGGCAGTACTCTGCCAGTGCATAGATATAGAAAGCCTGGCCGTAAATCTTCTTCTTGTCATCCAGAGGATGTCCCTGGAAGTCCACCTGCCAGAAAGTCCCGCCGTGCGAGCGATCCCAAAAGTATGCCTCAAGATAATCGTACGCGCGCCCGGCCATATCACGGCACCGATTATCTTCGTTAAATCGATACAAAGCTGAAAAGGTCCAAAGGACTCTGGCGTTCAGTATCAATCCCTTCGGGGCCCTGGGATCAATCGTTCCGTCATTGGACATTTGGCCTATAAATCCGCCGTACTTCGGATCGACCGACCTTTCAAGCCAGAATGGAACGAGATTATTCTCCAGTTCATTCCTTACGGCCAGACTAAATTGTTGTACCGTTTCATACAACATGATGATCCAGCACAAATCAGGATTTCATTAACGTGTCGAGGGCGTCCCGCCCTCGAATCGCGGGCAAGATGCCCGCGACACGATTTTCATTACTTGTCACTGGGAAGATGGTCGAACCAGCTCTTTTTGAGAATCAGTGTCGTTGCGAGAAGTATTGCTAACGTGCCGGCAATACCTCGGGGATTTTGAATCACGATATAGACTGGTAAAGCCACCAGGGTAATTTGCCAGATGATGCCCACAGCTACGTTGAACCAGTGACGGGCACAATCGGTATTTGGCTCAAAGCCGGGATCTTCAGCCTTTATTTTCTCTACGATCGGTTTCCAGAATCCCCAGGGACGAACGGTCATATAAAAGTCCTTGAGGATTTCTTCGTCCTCCGGCTTTGAAAGAAGCGTGCCCAGGAAACACCCCAGAACCGAAAACAGAAAGATAGCGGGAAAGGCATAGAGCGTATTTGTGCCGGGCCAGAAATGTTTCACGATGGGAGGGACTACAAGTGCCCCAAGGGTCCCGATTATCATTCCATAGAAAAAGCCGAAACCGTTGAACCGCCACCAGTGCCATTTCAGCAGATTGGCCGCTACATACCCACCGTACAGACCGCCCACAATCCAGAGCGTCACTTCAGTAATGCTCTCCGTCAGAAATCCAAAAACAATGCCCACGGCCACGACCAAAACGGAAGTAGCATAACTCATTAGGATCTGTAACTTGTTGGAGGCCGTCGGATTGATAAAGCGTTTGTATATATCATTCACGATATACGCCGGTCCGGCGTTAACTGTCGCCGCAAATGTGGACATAAAAGCCGCCAGCAATCCCGCCAGCAGCAGTCCGGTCAGACCCACCGGGATAATGGAGCTTTGTATAACAACCGGCAGGATCTGTTCAAAATCAGGCTGCACACCCTCTTGAACGGCAGTTGTCCACATGCCCTGAAGTGTTTCCCGCAGCGGGCCGAGAGCCAATATCGTCAAACCCGCCACTAACATATAGCGAGGGAAATATAAGACTACATTAACCGTCGCGCTCATCAGTGACGCTTCCCTGGGACTTCGCGTAGCCAGGACACGCTGCATATCGTAATTCGGTGCCGGCCCGGCCATACTGGCCATCACGCCCTTGAACAACATGAGCATCATAATCACGGTAAACAGAGAGAATCCATCCTTTGTGATACTGGACTGGACCATGTCGAACGCGCCGGACCAGTTCAAGTCGAGTCTCCACCCAAAAGAGAGGTTTTGCCATCCGGCCGGCACGACGGCATCGATCATCTCGGGACTGACATTATGGATAGCAATCACGCCCACGGTAATAGAGGCGATGGTCATAATAATGAATTGCAGCACCTCGGTCAGAACGACACTGTACATGCCGCCCTTGACAACGTAGAGCGTTGTTATCGTTAGTATGATCAGCGCATAGGTATTCTCGTGCAGGCTCCACGGCAGCAAAATCTGGGCGAACTTGCCGATACCTTTAAACGCGTAAGCAATCATGCCAATCACGTTTATCAGGGCAAAAATGACCACGCTGATATGGGCCAGGTTGGCGCCGGTGCCGCTACCAAACCGGGTCTTTATCCATTCGGCGCCGGTAAGTACATTGGAACGCCTCAGCCACATACCGACATAGACCATCAGAAATATCTGGTTAAATGTCGGCCAGACCCATGGAATCCACACGCTCTTAAGACCATAGACAAAACACAGGTACACCAGCCACATGGTCCCCGTGATGTCGAATTGACCCGATGCGTTCGAGATGCCGAGAATATACCACGGCAGGCTTTTGCCCCCGAGAAAATAGGAGTCCAGGTCCTTCGAGGCTCGCTTGGAGATCCAAAAGCCGATTAGAACCGTTAATACCAGATAGGTAAAGATGATGGCAATGTCAATATTATATAGATCCATGTGTTACCCCTGCACAAGTATTAATAATTCTTAATGTCGCGATAACCAGGTTATGAAACTTCTCAATGAGTCTACCATCTTTGACAGCATTTGTATACAAAGGAGTGATTGTCTATATGCCAAGCCACACAGCAGGGGCTTTTTTTCTTTGCTTTTCAAATAAAACGGTCTATACTGAAATTGATTAGTTTCTTTTACTGGCTGTAGTTACGAGAGTGATCGACGAACCAGGAGACAATTTCGCCGAACAGGTTAAGAAATATAAGTCATTTTCAAGGAAGGAAAAACAGATATGGGCGATAAGGGGAAAAAAGATAAAGGCAAAAAGGAACAACAGAAAAAGGCCAAGCTTAATCCAAAGGAAAAACGAAAGTTGAAAAAAGAAAAGAAGAATATATAAATGCCCGGTGGTGGACACGGTCAAAAAGCCATTGACGATGCGACAGAGATTGCTTTTCTCGCTTGCTAAAATTGTAGACCAGCCCCGCCAGCCAACCGGAAGAATCAGCAGTTGTGTCGTATCGATAACCTTTCGCCTGCACAACTCCTATCCTTTTACAACCTCGTGCTTTTTAATGAAATCCGGGTCAATATCCACGCCTAAACCCGGACCGGTGGGGACTTTAATCTTTCCATCCACGACGGACAGGGGCGATGTTTTACATTCGAATTGCACATTCGTGTTTAATCCTTTGAATTCGTGATGAGCAAGTGCATTGGGAAGAGCAGATACGAAGTGTATCATGTAGAGGTATCCGAGTCCTCCACCGGACATATGCGGCGTACAATCTTTTCCGAATGCCTGTGCCATACGCGCCACTTTCATCGAACGAATCATGCCGCCGAAATAATAATTATCGGGTTGAACAATTTGAAGACCGTCATTGGCAATCAGCCAGCGAAATCCGTGAAGGCTGTACTCCTGTTCGCCGCCTGCTATTGGGATGGTCAGTGCATCGGCAACCTGTTTAGTCTCTTCATACCAGTCGAAAAGAACAGGTTCTTCAAAAAAACCATAACGGTACTCTTGAAGTAATTTGCCAACGCGTATCGCCTCATCCACTGAGTAAAAACCGTTTGCATCGGCATACAAAGCCATCTTATCGCCAAAAGTTTCGCGGATGAGCGGAATGATTTTTTCGGTCCTTCCTTTTGGACCCACGGCATTAATGTCCTTCGTCATGAACATAAGTCCGCCGACTTTAATCTTAAGTGCGTGGGCGTTATATTCCGCGATATCCCTTTTTATCAGTTCCAGCGACTCGGCTACTGATTTTTCACGGTATTCCGTGGCCTGGTATACTGCAACCCGCGGGTGGTGGATTTCTCCGATCAACCGGCCGATGGACTTGTTGGCAATACGCCCTAACATATCGAGAATCGCAAACTCAATGGTGGCCAGGGGTATCCCGAGAGCCATGCCGCTTAATCTGAAATTGAGATTGTATATGTACACCTTTTCAAGCAGCAGGTCCAGGTCGCGTGCATCTTTATTAATAAAGAAAGGTTGCAGCGTATTAACAAAAATGGGATAGAGCGAATTCATCCCGCTGTGACCAACCGAAATACCCTCTGCACCATTAGCAGAACGCACCCGGCACAAAAAATTGTTCTTATAACGAAGCAATTCGAGGGTTTCGATGATGACCGGAGTAGTAAACAGCTCCTTTTTCAGTACCGGCTGTTTAAGTATTTCATCGAGCCGGGTGTAATCAGGTTTCCGGGCTCCTGAGCCGGACCCCCGAGCTTCGGAGCCGCCGGATGGCAGCGGCAATGCGGCGGCAAGACCACCGGTAAGACCAGTGCTTATAAAGTTTCGACGATTTGTTCTCATAATAAAATTCCCACTTTCTGCAACAGCTAAGGACTCCCTATTCTTTGCCAGCTCTTTTGCTTCGACTGTTATCGCTGAATACGTATAGGGAATTCTTTGGTAAGACTGACCGTTAGTTGTTAGTAGCGACGTCCGCCACGACCGCCACGGTCGGAACTATCACGTCTGTCTCTGTCGCCACGGTCGGAACTATCACGTCTGTCTCTGTCGCCACGGTCGCCACGGCCACCACGGTCGCCACGGTCGCCACGGCCACCACCGAAACCTTCTTTTTTGACTTGGTCACTGCTATGGCTTATTATCCTCTTACCCTCTTCAACCTTAATGGCGTTTCCCTTCAAATTTTTGCCATTCAGTTCGCTGATTGCGGCTTGGCCTTCATCCGAAACCAGCATTCCCACAAACCCAATTCCGTTTGATTCGCCCGTAACCCTGTTTCTTAAGATCTTGACGGATATGACCTGGCCAAAAGCTTCAAAAGCCTGACGCAAATCGTCTTCCGTTGTCTCGGGGGATAGATTTCCTACATAGATATTCATATAGATTTCCTTACTCTTACTTCTAATAGACATTTTTGCCGTTAAAAGGACTTTGCTTAACGGCTGATCTTTTCTTCCATTAAGATAGCAACTTTCGCTGACAAGTACAATTCTTTTTGACTATTCTTTGCCAGTATTATTCTTGACCGGCTATATCCCCCAAGGTTTATTAAGGTTTATTAGGACAGTCACCGTTTTCTGTGTACTGTCCCCAGCCATTAATAGGTGGCTGTGTCCCTAGTTTTCTGCCAGTACTGGCGAATTCACATGGTAAGTGCAACACTGATATAAAAGAGACATCGTGAGTCAAATCCGGTAGCTTGGAGTTGTTCAAAAGCTTCAGACTACGGAGAGCTCGCGATGACAGGCCGGCTTCCAGACATTCATCTGAATTGTATACGGATTTACGACCATCTTAAATGTTCTTGAATTATTCAGGCTCAGTGCTAATCTGTTGACAGGTATAAGAAATTAGAGGAGTTTTTAGAAAGGAAATCATGCGACACTTCATAACGACAATCGTTGCAGTTCTGCTCATCTTATCTTTGGCTGGCCGGTCTTTTGCCGGCACGGACATCCAGCAAAACGAACCGGCGGACAAAATCAAAGATGCCGAAATGACCTTGTCCCCCAACGGCCGGCTTGATGTCCTCTGGGACATGTCCAGGGCATATAGGGAAAAAACTTCTACATGCGAGCGTATTTGTATAAATGGTCTTTGGCGCTGGCAGCCCGCCTCCAACATCGCGGACAAAGTTCCAGCCGACGAATGGGGTCACTTCAAGGTGCCGGGCTCCTGGCCCGGAATCACCAGCTACATGCAGAAGGACTTCCAGACGGTTCACTCCCATCCGAAGTGGAAGAACGTTAGCCTGCGCGGCGTCACTGCAGCCTGGTATCAGCGCCGGATAACCGTGCCCGCGGAATGGGCGGACCGGCGTATCACAGTATCCGCTGAATACGTGAATTCATACGCCGCCGTATATATTGATGGAAAGAAGGCCGGTGAGATTCTTTTCCCGGCCGGAGAAGTTGACATCACGAATATGTGCCGGCCCGGGGGCACATACGTTCTTTCCCTGCACATCGTGTCACTGCCGCTGAAGGGCGTTATGCTCTCATACATCGACACGGCCTCGGCCAGGGAAGTAACGGGTTCGGTAGCACGGCGGGGTCTTTGCGGCGATGTCTTCCTGGTCGGCGCGCCCGCGGGGCCGCGACTGGCCGAGGTAAATGTCGACACCTCGGTGCGTAAATGGGAGATCACGTTCAACGCGTCTTTGAAGAATACCAAAGCGGGTGAGCCGTACTCGCTGATCGCCCGAATTACGCAGAAGGGTCACGACGTCAGGCAATTCAAAAGCTCAGCGTTCAAGACCGAGCAGCGGTTTTCGTTCACCGAGAAATGGAGGCCTGAGAAGCTCTGGGACATCCACACGCCTCAGAACATGTACGAGCTGCATTTGTCGCTGCTGGACGCCGGGGGCAACGTGCTGGATGAATTTCCTCCCATCCGCTTCGGATTCCGCGAGTTCCGGATCGACGGCCGGGATTTCTACCTGAACGGAAGCCGCATCTTCCTGTCCGCCCTACCGCTCGATAACGCACAGGTCGGGGCCGCGACGGCGACCTACGAGGCCGCAACTGAGAGCATGAAACGCCTCGGGACCTTCGGCATAAACTTCATGTACACTCACAACTACGGGTGTGAGCCGGGGGCGCACCTGAGCTTTTCGGAGATCCTGCGAGCCGCGGACGACATCGGAATGCTTCTCGCTCTTTCCATGCCGCATTTCAGCCATTACGACTGGGACGCCCCGGATGCCGACCAGAGCAACGGCTACGCGCGTCTGGCGGAATTCTACGCACGTGTCGCACAGAACCATCCATCGGTTGTAATGTACTCCACGAGCCACAACGCCACCGGCTACAACGAGGATATGAACCCGGACATGATGGACGGTCTTTACGATAAGCGGGACCGCTGGGCCCTGAACAATATGAAAAAGGCGCTCCGGGCCGAGTCCATAATCAAGCGTCTGGACCCAGGCCGCATCGTTTATCATCACGCATCGGGCAATCTCAGCTCGATGCACACGAGTAATTTTTACCCGAACTTCGTCCCGATCCAGGAGCTGTCCGATTGGTTCGAGCACTGGGCTGCCGAGGCCGTAAAACCGGTTTTCATGTGCGAATACGGGGCGCCGTTCACCTGGGACTGGGCGATGTACCGTGGGTGGTACAAGGGCAAAAGGGAGTTCGGCAGCGCCCCCGTGCCGTGGGAGTTCTGTCTTGCCGAGTGGAATGCGCAGTTCTTCGGAGACCGGGCCTTCCGGATCAGCGAAATGGAAAAAAGGAACCTGCGCTGGGAGTCAAAACAGTTCCGCGATGGAAAGACCTGGCATCGCTGGGACTATCCCCACAGGCTGGGATCGACCGACTTTCCCGAGCGCGAGCCGGTGTTTGAGATGTACTATACGGACAACTTCCGAGCATTCCGCACCTGGGGGGTATCGGCGAACTCTCCCTGGGAACATCACATCCTGTTCAAGCTGCGCCCGGGTATGGACAGAAACCGCAGGGAGGAGTTGAAGGTCGATTGGGAAAATCTCCAGCGGCCCGGATTCAGCCCCGATTACAAAGAGCAGCGCTATGAACGGATGGATTTGGCCTACGAAAGTTCGGACTGGATCCCGACCCCCGGAGCTAAGGCATTGATCCGAAACAACCGGCCTCTTTTGGCCTACATCGGCGGCAAGCCCACCCGCTTCACGAGTAAGGACCACAACTTCCTCGCCGGCGAGACAGTTGAAAAGCAGATCATCGTGATCAACAACTCGCGATTGCCGGTGAATTGTGAGTGCTCGTGGTCGCTGGCCCTTCCCGAGCCGGTAGTCGGTCACAGCAGGATTACTGTTGAAACCGGGCGGCAGGCGCGGATACCGATACGTTTCGCTCTGCCGCCGCGACTCAGGCCGGGCGAGTACAAGCTGAGCGCAAAAGTGCAATTCAATACCGGCGAAACACAGGAAGATGAATTTCCGATCCATGTGCTTGCCCGCCGGGCGTTCCCACGTACCGAGGTTAAGATCGCGATGTTCGATCCGAAAGGCCAGACGGCAGAATCTCTCAGAGATATGGGCGTCCTCTACGACACTGTGGATGCAAAGGCAGACCTTCAGGCGTATGAAGTGCTGATCATCGGCAAGGCCGCCCTTACTGTGGACGGGCCGGCGCCGGACGTCGGCCGTGTGCGAGATGAGCTAAAGGTAATCGTGTTCGAGCAGACGCCGGACGTATTGTCCAAACGTCTCGGCTTCCGTGTGGCAAAATATGGGCTTCGAAACGTCTTTCGCCGGGTGCCGGATCATCCGGCTCTAACAGGATTACAAACGGAGCACCTGAGGGACTGGCGAGGTGAAGCGACGATCCTTCCGCAGCGATTGAATTATAAGCTAAATCCCGATTTCAACAACGCGCCATCGGTTACCTGGTGCGGCATACCGGTTACCCGCGCGTGGCGCTGCGGCTGCCGCGGTAATGTCGCCTCGGTTCTTATCGAGAAGCCCGCATGCGGCGACTTCCTGCCAATCGTGGATGGCGGATTCAGCTTGCAGTACAGCCCGCTGCTGGAGTACCGGCAGGGCAAGGGGCTGGTGCTGTTCTGCCAGATGGACGTGACCGGGCGCACCCAGACCGATCCCGCAGCAGAGGTACTGATCTCTAATATCATCGAGTACGTCAGCGAGTGGAAGCCCTCGCCTCGGCGACAGGTGCTTTACGCCGGCGAGCCAAAAGGCATGACACACCTCCATGCAGCGGGATTTAGGCCCGGCTCTTACGGCGGTGAATTGAAAGCTAACCAGGTGTTAATCGTCGGGCCGGGCAGCATTGTGTCGCGGGCTTCCAGCCCGCGATTCGAGGGCGGGACGCCCTCGACACGTGGCGGACACCTGCTGGCTATCGGCCTGACCCGGGAAGATGCCGATGCGCTGCTGCCCTTTCATGTCTCGATGAACCAGGCAGAACACATTAACGCTTACTTCGATCCGCCGGGGGCGAACTCTTTGCTGGCGGGCGTCGGACCGGCGGACGTGCATAACCGCGACCCGCGCACAATCCAGCTTGTGTCCGGCGGCGCAAATACCGTAGGCAATGGCGTGCTTGCCGTTGCGAGGCAAGCTAACGTGGTCTTCTGCCAACTTGTACCCTGGCAGTTCGAATACCAAAACAACTTCGGGCTCAAGCGAACGTTTCGGCGCACCAGCTTTCTCGTGACACGGCTCCTCGGCAATCTGGGGGTGAGCGGCGAAACACCATTACTGGCCCGACTGTCAAGACCGGCTGAAAGCGACGAACCCAGCCGGTGGCTTCATGGCTTCTACCTGGATGAGCCCGAAGAATGGGATGACCCCTACCGCTTCTTCCGCTGGTAATACGTGCCCCCGGCAAGGCCCGGCACAATACTGAAATTACTGCCGCCAGAGTGACATCAAAATCGGGGTGATAGGATTCGAACCTACGGCCTCCTGCTCCCAAAGCAGGCGCTCTAGCCAAGCTGAGCTACACCCCGATAAACCCGGCGTCGCCGCCGGTTGTTGCCGCCCCGTATCGTTTATCAAAGAGCGTATCATGCGCAACAACGAGCATTCTACACGAAGCCAGCTTATATTGCAACAATTATAGTTCGTTCTGCGTTCTGCGTGCTGCGGACAGCATTTATTGAGGTTAAAAGAACTCAGAACGCGGAACGCAGAACACAGCACTAATTATGTCACGTGTGATAGTCGGCGTTGATTCTCACGTATTCGGCGCTCAAATCGCAGCCGTAGCAAAAATCGCTCGCCTTGCCCGCGCCCAAGTCCACTGTTATCGTATGCTCGGTCTGCGAGATGACTTTGCCGGCCTTGCCCGGATCGAACTTCGCCGGCTTGCCGTTTCTGAAAACGGTTATCTGCCCGAGCTTGCAGGACAGCTTATCGGGATTCAATTTCACGCCCACCGAGCCGGCGGCACAAATAATCCTGCCCCAGTTCGGATCGCCCCCGTGCACCGCGCATTTGACTAACGGATAGTCGGCGATGGCCCTGCACGCCTTAGCCGCATCGGCCTTGGTCGCGGCGCCTTTGACTACGACCTTGAACATCCGCGTTGCCCCCTCGGCGTCGAGCGCCATCTGCCGGGCCAGGTCGTCGCACAATTCGCCCAGCGCCTTTGCGAACTTTTTATATCGCGGGCACTTGCTAACGATCGGCCGATTGCCCGCAAGGCCGGAGGCTAAAATTATCGCCGTATCGTTCGTGCTCTGGTGAGCGTCCACGGTCAGCCTGTTCAGCGAATCGCCGATTGCAACCTTTAGCGCACTGCCTAACAGCGTCTTGCTTATAGCCGCGTCGGTCGTAATAAAACAAAGCGTCGTCGCCATATTCGGAGCAATCATTCCCGCCCCTTTGACCGCGCCGGCTATCATGACCTCGCAGCCGGAAATTTCGAGCACGCGGACGGCCTGCTTCGGCTTAGTATCGGTCGTCATTATCGCCTTTGCGAAATCCAGCCCCGCTTTCGATGAATCCGAAATCTGTGCCGCTGCTTTTTCGATGCCGGCGCTGATGTTTTGCATCGGCAAATGCTCGCCGATAATGCCGGTCGAGGCGACTAAAACATTTGCGATTTGCGATTTGCGATTTGCGATTTTTAGCTCTCGTGCTGTCTTGCTGCACATTGTAATTGCGTTTTTGATACCTTTTTCGCCCGTGCAGGCGTTGGCGTTGCCGGAATTGACGACTATCGCCGAGATACTGTTGCTCTTGACATGCTGCTTACAAACCGTGACCGCTGCCGAGACTATTTTGTTGGTCGTAAAGACCGCCGCGGCCTTTGCTCCGCTCGGGCAGACGAGCAATCCGAGGTCGTTTTTGCCCGATTTTTTAATGCCGCAACGCACACCAGCGGCCAAAAAGCCCTTCGGCGACGTAATTGTCTTGTTTTTCTTATGTTTATCCATAAGCATGAACCTAACAGAATCGCAAAACCGCTTCAAGTGAATTTGCCGGCAGCTATTCGCATTTCACATTAACCGCGGATTAACGCTGATAAACGCGGATTTTGTTTCACTACAAAGCATGCCCAGAGCATAGTCGATTGGGAACCTCCAAAATACGTCATTGCGAGGCCTGAAAGGCCGTGGCAATCTCTTCTGCCATAAGCGTAAAAGCCATAGTTGCCCCAAAATTGGCTTTGTTTGGCTTTGAATTGGCTTTGTTTGGGTTTGTTTTCACCAAGTGTCCAATTCAATATATTTCTCGTAACCCCTTATTATAATTGACTTTGCTTTCATTTCTGCCTTTCAAAAATTGGGTTTGTTTTTTCAAATTCCTTTTCCTCATTTTGACGCTGTCCGCTGAACGCAGAACACTGAACGATTATAATTTGGCTTTGTTTGGCTTTGAATTGGCTTTGTTTTCTCGTAGCCCGAAAGCCAGAAGTTCTTCATAATCACCTTCTGAATAAGACTTTGCGCCAATTTAGCCCTGCCGCAAATTGGGTTTGTTTTTTCAAATTAACCACGAATTCACACGAATAAACACCAGATTTACTAATTACAGTTTACTATTTACTATTTGGCCATCTTATCCTTCAAGTTTCCGGCCAAGGGCCGGCGATTGGCTTTGTTTGGCTTTGTTTTTTCGCCGCCTGAAAGTGTGAATATCTTCATAATCCACTTCCATATCAATACTTAAGCTCATTCTGCCCTTTCGTAAATTGGGTTTGTTTTTTCAAATAGCCTTCTATTAGACACGGATTTACACCGATTAACACTGTTGTTTGAGCCACAGAGAGCACAGAGGCCACAGAGAAATAATCAATAGTAAATAATAAATAATAAAGTCTCCTGGCTTTTGAATTCTGTATCCTGTTTTTCTTCTCCATTCTCAATTCATAATTCAAAGCACTACATACGATATACGTATTTCGTTAAGTATTGTACTAAAATTATTCTCGAACTCAAACAAAATTTCAAAAAATCTCCGTGAGACGCCGCTTTTAGTTTTGCCACAGAGAGCACCGAGGACACAGAGCAATAGTCAATAGTAAACCTGTCCTGAGCAAGGTCGAATGGATCGTAAATAGTCAATGGCAAGGGCCGCTGATTAACGCTGATTTACCCTGTTAGATGTCGGATATGACTATCTAACGGGGTAATCGAGGATTCTCGATGCTCGAATTCTGAATTCTGGCTCCTCAATTCTCATTTTTTTCCACTTTTTTTGAAAAATCTTTACTTTTTTCAATTTTTTTATCAACATTTAGCCCGTGAGATACGCTGTATATAGCGGAAGTGGTTGTAGTTATCTCATGGGCTGAACCCCGTGAGATACGCTTCATATATAGATAATTGGAATTCTTTGAGTTATCTCATGGGCTGAATCCTCACCCAAACGCTGTATATAGTGAATGGTTGTTAGTTTTCGGCCTTTTTGTGCTCTTTTGTACTTTTTGCCTTGAAAAACAACGAAATAGCGTAGATTTTTCATTTGTGAACGAGCTATTTAATTGATTATTGATTAAGGATTGATTATTTGGTTGAAAGTAGGCGTTTTCGGTTGAGTGTTTTGATAAGCGGATGTTGTGTAGATGACTGTCCCTACTTTCTCTAGTTTCTCCTGAGACAGGTGAAGAGATGATCAACAAACCAACTGTCTTCATTCTCGGCGCTGGCGCAAGTCGGCCTTATGGATATCCGACCGGTATAGAACTACGAGAACAAATTTGCTCATCCTTCGTTTCAGACAGTCGAGCTTATTTTGACCATTCAAACGGCACGCGGTCGGCTTTTGAGCTAGCGCAGGCGTTGAGGCAAGCTGAGGAGTTTGTTGACAAGTTTCGCAAATCCAGCACGAAATCGATAGACTTATTTTTGGCGAGAAATCCTGAGTTCAAGAAAATGGGAAAGTGGGCTATCGTATTCAGGATTTTGGATGCTGAATCAAAAAGCCAATTTAGAGAAAAAATGGAAAACAAGTCTCAAGATTGGTATTCATATCTGTTTGGTAAGCTCACTGAGGACCTTGTCAAAAAAGATGATTACAGTCGTTTATCAGAAAATAATATATCGTTTATCACATTCAACTACGACAGGTCTTTGGAGCATTTTCTATATGAAAGCCTTCTTAACTCATTTAATAATATCTCAACTGAGAAAATTAAGGAACAACTGACTACACTTCGGGTCATCCACATATTTGGGCAAGTGGCCGGTTTGGACTGGCAAGATATCTTTGACAAGATTGAATATCGTAGAGACATAAATCGTATCAATTTACCAGGAATTGTTAAAAATCTGAGAATAATATACGAAGAAAATGAAAATATCGAATTAGAGGAAGCTCGCGAACTTATCAGCAATGCTCAACATATATTCTTTCTTGGTTTTGGCTATGCAAAAGAAAATCTCAAGGTCCTGAACATTCCTAAGATATTGAAAAAAGGGCAGAATATTTATGGAACCGCTTTGCATCTAACAAAAAAAGAAATTAAAGACATACAGTCTATCTTTCCGGATATGCCCCCTCCGTATGCAAGCTATGTTCACATTGAAAACATAGATTGCTTAATGTTGTTGAGACAGTATTTGTAATGGAGTATTTAGGGATGTCTACTATTTTAGGCTTCAATCACAATCAGTAGGACGTACGATGAAAAAGGGAAGCTTAGGTGCAAATAAGTTCGTATCGCATATTGTGTATCTCGTGAGAAGTGAATAGTGCAACGGATCGCATATAAAGAAAGTAAAAGAGGTGAATCAGTTAACAATACTGTACAAATATCTCAGTTGAACATGAGGAAAGGATTCAGAATGAACACTGTATATTCCTATAAGTTCGAACCGATAGATAGCCTTTTGCTAAAAGAAATGAAGGAGATGTCCGGCAAGTTTTTTTCTGCCGTACTCTGTATCCATTTATCTTCTGGTGTAAGCTACGATTTGAAACTTGTTAATCCCAAAGTTCCTTCCGAATCGTCGACAAACGTAAAAGAATTGTGCAGAAGCACGACGACAACGTCTATAGATTGCCTGGAAGTTGTTGGAAAACAACATGAACCAGGTAAACGAGTTTCGGATATATTGTGGTACATATACTTCTTGAAGAATGGCAAGAGAGAATTAACGACAATTCACTGTAATGAGATTGATGGTCTACCTGATCAGGGTTGGCGATGATGTGAAACTCATAGGGAGAATTAAATTAGTACGGTACATTTTTGAACCAGACTCGTAATTCTTATTGACCGAAGTGGTCTGCGTTGATGTTTGTGATTTGTTCGAAATTGTTCACTCGGCCGGAGAATCCTTCTTTTGCATATCTGTAATACGTAGACCAAGTTCGGGTCACGTTGCATTAGCTTGTGGATTCCCGCTGGAGTTTATCCCATACGGGGAGTCGGGAATGACAAGAGACGGGTCAATTCCTGCATCTCACAGATGCCTTTAGATCAAAAATGGTGGGGCACTTACTATTGATTATTGATTAATGACTATTGATTATTTCTCAGATTAAAAATGGTGGGGCAACCCTTCGACTGGGCTCAGGGCAGGTCGCCACCCTACAAAGCTATGAAAGCCTCCCCGGGGGATGCCTTACGGTATTGGCCCGCCGATCAAGAATGGTGGGGCAGGTCCCACCCTGCGATTTTGGCAGCTATTAGAAGTAGAATCGAAGGCCGACGGCGGCGTTGATGTCCAGCTCGACGTCCGGTGAAAGATCGAGAACGGGAACGAGCTCGAAAAAGAGGTCGAGGGGGACATCGTCAAACAGATATGTCACGCCCAGGGGGACCCGTATGCCAAAGATCGCGTTATTTTCGTTACGCCCTCTGCCGTCATTGTCTTTGAACTTCAGTCGCGCGCCGATACCGTAGTAAACAGGCATTTCGTCGGCTTCGAGCAAATCGTAGTTGTGAACAAGGTAATCGCCATGTAGCTGGAAGGAATCGTTCTCGGAGTACGACCACGCCGCCGCACCGTCGATCGCATAATCTTCGTCAAGCCAATACTTGAGGCTGAGACCGGTCGGCTCTCCGAGAATAACTCCGACGCCGAAGTCATCCTGCGTACGGGCATTTGCAGATGATACTGCCAGCAGAAGCACTATGATCGCTATCTTACACTTCATTTCGTTTCTCCTTAAGTCTGTTTCATTTTCATTGTGTCCAAAACCGAGCAGAACAAGATCATCCAGCACAGGACAGCTTGTACCCGATCCATCGGCCGCAAGTCTCTACTCGAAGGTCTGGTGAAACGTTCTATAGCTTCTTTATCGGCTAAATGAGGCATGGGATTTAATCTCGTAGGATCGGCCCTGGCCCACCGATCAAAATTGATGGGGCGAGTCCCACGCTACAAAGCCAGGAAAGTCTATGCTTTTGCGAAATTGCGGGATTTGCGTTTTATTTGAAATGCCGGAGAATCGCCGGAAGATTGGCAAAATTCCTTTATGTTGAGCGGGGATTTTTCTTGACTTAACACGGCTAATTTCGTATAAGGTAAAGATAGTAAGGCTTGCGGCGGCCGGATCGGCACGCTTTTATAGGTCTCTGAAGGAAGGAGGTGGCATCAAATCGAAGGGAACGAAACGCCCCGCGAAGGCGTATCGGACAACGTAATGAAGGCGGAAATCACCTTTAACCGTTTCTATATTAACTCTCTTTTATGAAGGAGGAATACTATGTTTAAGAAAATGACATGTCTGGTTTCCCTTGTCCTGCCGCTGGTTATGCTCAATAGTGCCTCGGCGCTTATATTCTGGGACGCCGAGGGATTCGACGATCTGTGGAGCACGGCAGTCAACTGGGACACCAATACCATCCCGACCAGGACCGATCCGGTTTCCATCGATTATCCGGACAACATGCATTGCCAAATCAAGGACGGTATTACCGCCTTATGCGAAACGTTGAGGGTCGCCAATTCCGGGTCCACCACAAACCTGGATATCAGCGGCGGCTCGCTCACGGCAAGCGGGGCCTACATAGGCGTGGATGAACCGACAGGCCACGGCATACTGAATATGAGCGGCGGTGTGTTTTCCACCGGCTCGTTGCAGCTCGGCTGGAGCGCTACCGGCACGCTCAATATGACCGGCGGCACTATCAATCTAAGTGACAATCTACAAGTGCCCGGCCTGAACGGCACCGGGACGGTAAACCTGCTCGGCGGCACTATCAACGCATCCGAGCTGCAGTTAACCTCCGCTTCCGGCACAATGAATATTACCACCGGCGTATTGGTCCTCGAAGGCGATGATACGGCTACCGTTCAAACCTACATCGACGACGGCTGGATTACCGCCTATAAAGGCCAGAGCAGGCTGAACCTGGATTATAACGTTACGAATCCGGGCAAGACGACGTTGTCGGCCACGGCACTGCTCAATCCGGTCCCGGCAGACGGTGCAACTGTGGCGCCCGGCGAGGTGGTGCTGAGCTGGACTTCGCTCGATCCGTGCGTACCAGGCCAGCCGGTTCAGGTCGATGTTTACTTCACCGACGACCTGAAACTGCTGGAAGAATTTACCGATCCGGCGGCAATTACGATTGTCAGTAAGCAGAACGTGACATCCATTGCCGTACAGACCGAGTCGAAGAAGCAGTACTACTGGGCCGTGGATACCTACGTAGGCAGTGACGCCGACCCGGTTTACGGTCCTATCTTCAGTTTCTCTGTCGATAATATTCCTCCCAGAGTGAACGCCGGAGCGGATATTGCAACCTGGCTGCAGGACGGCACGAGGACCGGCGATCTGGACGCGACCGTAACTGATGAAGAAGATTGTTTTTTAATGTGGTCGGTGGTTAGTGAACCGAATGAAGGGACCGCCGTTATTGAGAACGGCAATTCCGAGGATCCGAATGTTACCCTGTCGGCCGTGGGCGAGTATGTCCTGCAGTTGCTGGCCTTTGACGGTGAATACAGGGGTTCGGATACGGTAACGATCAACGTGTATAACGACAGTTGCCAAGCCGCCCAGTCGCTGCCGGACTATGTGCCGATATTGGGCGATCTCAACGGGGACTGCAAGGTTGATGATGCCGACCTGGCGTTGCTGGAAGAAAACTGGCTGAAGGACAATTCACTGACTGATGACTGGCATAAAATCGAATAACTCAGAACAATATAGATTCTTGCTTACCGAGGCGTTTGATGCATGATTCAAACGCCTCGGCTTTTTTTATACACGACACAGGCCAATTCCTGCATCACAGACTCGTATGTTTGGCCATGGCCCACCATACGAAGCTAAATATCTTGTTATTTCCGGTCTTTTGGGGGGGATTTAACTACTTATGTTCGTCTTTACAGCCGATATCATAAGTATTATTATAGCCGTGGGGTGTGCAACTTGTTGCACACGCGAACGTTCCGCGTGGGCAAAAACGGCATTTGCCCACCCTACAGTCCTGAGATTGCCGCGAAAACGGACCTTTTGCAGGAATTGATGTATGGGCAAAGATAGTCCGGAAGTATCGGTAGTTGTGCCGCTGCTGGACGAGCAGGATAATATCGGCCCGCTCTACGAGCAGATTACGCAGACTCTTGCCGGCCGGCACAGCTACGAAATAATATTCATCGACGACGGCAGCGTGGATGAGAGCTTCGCCGTATTAGCGAAACTGCAGAAGGCCGATGCAAAAATCAGGGTGATTCGCTTTCGCAGGAACTTCGGCCAGACCGCGGCATTGGCCGCCGGCTTCGAACATGCGCGGGGGCAGATTATTATCGCGATGGACGCCGACCTGCAGAACGACCCGGATGATATTCCCAAAATGATAGCGAAGCTCGGCGAAGGTTTCGACGTCGTTAGCGGCTGGAGAAAAAAACGGCACGACAATGCCATAACGAGACTGCTGCCATCGAAGATGGCCAACTGGCTGATCTCAAGAATTACCGGCGTAAAGCTCCACGACTACGGCTGCACGCTAAAGGCGTATCGCAGGGAGGTCCTGGCGGAAACAAAACTGTACGGCGAGATGCACCGGTTCATCCCGGCTTTGGCAAGCTGGAGCGGTGCGGAAATCGCGGAGATGGTCGTCAACCACCGGCCCCGAACCGCCGGGGCAGGCAAATACGGGCTGGCGCGCACGTGGAAAGTTCTGCTGGACCTGATTACGGTCAAGTTTCTCGGCTCGTTTTCCACAAAGCCGATCTACATCTTCGGCAGCCTCGGCCTGCTCAGCGCCGCCGGCTCGATTCTTTTCGGCCTGACCGTTATATACCAGAAGCTCGCTCACGGCAACGATATGAGCGGAAACCCGCTGCTGATACTGACGGCTGTATTTATTATCGCTACGATCCAGTTCATCCTGATGGGCCTGCTGGCCGAGCTGCTGGTCCGGACATACCACGAATCGCAGAACCGTCCGACCTATGTCATCAAAGAGATCCTCGAAGCGACCGACCAAAAGGGAGTCAACTAAATGAGCAAGTCGCCACGAAAGCACAGGCCTGCAAAAAAACTACATAAGCCGCATCACGAACCGGCGCCGGTTTCGAAATTCAACATCAAGAGTCCGGCGGCCGCTATAATCGTAACGGCAGTCCTGGCGGCAATCCCGTTTTTCATGGGCAAGTACATCGAGTTCAACTCGCCCGACCCGTTCGACAGCGGCGGTTACGTCTATTCGGCCCAGCACATTATCAACGGAGCAAGGATCGGCGTCGATGAAAAACCCAGCGCCCAGATGGGGACGCTGCTGGTCAATATTCTCGGCGTGCGGCTGTTAGGGTTCAACGAGACCGGCCCGAAGCTGATACAGATGCTCCTACAGGCCGCGGCGCTGGTGCTGATGTTTATCGCAATGCGGAGATTGTTCGGAACAATGCTGCCCGCCGCGGTGGGTGTTATTATTGCCTCGATATACCTGTCGGCCCCGCTGATAGCGAAGTTCGGCAATGTAAAAGAGCAGCACATGATCGCCTTTATGATAATGGGGATGAGCTGTTTTGTGCTTTACCAATTGAACGGCAAATGGTGGTGCGCGATGCCGGCCGGGGCGTTTCTGAGCTTCGCGCCGCTGTTCAAGGAGACCGGCACATCCGTGCTTGGAGCGGTCGGCTTATTCGTGATTTTGCAGCCCTTGCTCAAGCACAACAGTTGGAAGAAAACGGGCGCCGATATTTTGTGGCTGTTCGCGGGGGCGGCGGCTATTCTCGTTCCGATATCTCTATGGCTGGCCGTAGGAAGGACGCCGATAAATTATTACCCGTATTCATTTTTATACAGATCGTTCTTTACTGCGCATGAGGCCCCGCAGACCGGCAGCGAAAAAGAGCAGCCGGCGGCTGATACAGATAAGGCAGCGGTCGAAAAATCCGCCGACGGGCAGGGACTTTTAATGAAGCTCCTGCCGTCATACGTGCGCGATAGCTGGCAGGCGCTCGGCCCCGAGCAGAGACAAGAGACCAGGCTCAGGGTGTTCCGCTGGTACCGGTTACTGATATTGCCTATCGTTCTGGCAGCCGGGGCGATCATTCTCAGAATCGCCAGGATAATCTCCGGCAGATTGAGCAAAACAAAGACCGGTCGCGAAATCAGCTACAATCGATTTGTGCTGCTCTTTGCAGTTTGGTGGCTGCTGGATATGGCGTTTGTGTGGATCAGTCCGCGTTCGTACGAGCAGTATTATCTGCCGCTTAACGCTTCGGCGGCGATGTTGGGCGGGTACCTGATAGCAGCCTATTACGAAAAGGTAAAGAACGCCTTGACGAGGCCAAAGTGGGTCGCTATCGGAGCACTCGGCTTTTTACTGATGGTAATAATGTCGTGGCATATTTTCTTCGGCATCAGAACGAGCCCCCACTCCGGCATGAAATACAAAAATCCGGATATACAACGTGGGTACGTACAAAAGTTGGGGATCGCTTCTGATCACAGAAAAGGTGCAAAGAGCCCCTCGGAAGTTGTCGGCGAATATATAAGGGACAACACTTCGCAAACCGACCAAATCTACGTCTGGGGCTGGTTCCCGGGCATTTATGTCTCGGCACAGAGACTCAGCCCGGCACCGAAGGCGTTCGAAGGGACAATGCATACACTTTCGCCGAAAGCGCTGTCGGAACGAATCGACGAGATATTAAATTCATTTAAGGACAAGCCGCCGAAGTTCATCGTGGACAGCCGTAAGAGTCACTTCCCATGGAACAGACCTCCGCTGGAATTATGGCCGATGGTACGTTATGAGGGCATGGAAACACAGGCGTTTCTGCCGCTGGATCCGAAGGCTATCGAGAACTACGACAAAGCCTGGAGCGAAAAATTGAGCCGGGGGCCAGGCGGAGCAGATGAGGCCGAAAGGTACAAGGTCATGGCACCGTTCAGACAGTTCATCAGGGAGAACTACGAGATCGCCGAGCCGAGACAATACGTATTCACCCCGGACGGCCGCATGATGCACATGAGGTTTGGCGAGCATATCGTTTTCAAACTAAAAGAGAAGTGAGAATCATTGCCCGGCGGTAAAAAGAGTGACAAGGTTGATGGATGAAAACCTCAAAAAGCAGCAGGAGCTCTACGACATGGGCTGGCGCAAGGAACTCCAGGTCGGCAAGGAAGAACGCGGCAACCTGCAGACAAATCTGGAATTCCTTGTACAGACCGATCTGCTCAAATCCAAAGACAGAATATTGGAAATCGGCTGCGGCATCGGTACCGTGGTGAATGAGCTTAGCGGGAAGGGTCATGATATCGCCGGCATCGACATATCGGGCGAAGCGATAGAGTACGGCAGGAAAAAATACGTTGACATTCGCCTGGAGGTGCAGGCGGCGGAAATCCTGCCGTACGAAGACGAATCTTTCGAAGCTGTGCTGAGTTTCGATTTGTTCGAGCATATTGCGGCGATTGACAAACACGTAAGCGAAGTCCGGCGGGTGCTTTGCCCCGGCGGGTATTACCTCTTCCAGACGCCGAACAGGTACAGCAATATTATCTATGAGACACTCTGGACAAAGTCGCTGCAATGGCGGCAGTATCATCCTTCGCTGCATTCACCGGGGCAACTGAGACGGCGAATGGCCCGGCATGGATTCGAGACGCGGTTTGTCAAAATGAATCCTATCAACGAATTTACAGAAAAAAAACTTAAGAAGCTCGGACTGCTCGGCCGTATTATTAGGCGCGTGGATTTTCGCAGGATGCCGCTTGTACTGCAAACGAACCTATACGTTATTGCCAATAAAATTAGAAAATGAAAATTTTAATGCTCAATTATGAATTTCCGCCGATAGGAGGCGGAGCGGCCAAAGCGAATCTTTGCCTTTTGTGGCAATATGCCGGCCGGGACGACCTGCGCGTGGACATGCTGACCTCGGCGTCGAAACCCGGTTTTGTGAGCGAGAAATTTTCCGAAAACATTACCATCCACAAAGTCGGTATCCACAAGAAACACCTGCACTTCTGGCGGAGGGTCGAGGTAATCGAATGGCTCGTTAAGGCCGGATTTCATTATCGCAGGCTGCTGCGGGAAAACGATTATGATTTAGCTCACGCATTTTTCGGCTTTCCGACGGGATGGCTTTGCTACCGAAAAGCCGGCAGATTACCGTACATTATTTCGCTCCGAGGCTCGGATGTGCCGGGACAGCACGCACGGCTCCAGCTCGACTATAAAATTCTCGCTCCCGTATTCGGCGCAATCTGGAAGAAGGCTTCGGCGCTGGTGGCATGCAGCGAGGGCCTGAAGGAACGTGCGCTGCTATTTATGCCATCGGTCTCGATTGACGTGATTCCGAACGGCGTTGAGCTGGACAGGTTTTTCCCTGCCGAGACCGCCGAAAAATCCAAAGTGCTCAGGCTCCTGACGGTCGGCAGATTATCCGTTACAAAGCGAATCGAGCTGCTCATCGATACCGTCGAGATATTGCACAGGACCGCCTTTAAACTTCATCTGACGGTTGTCGGCGGCGGGCAAATGGAACGGCAGCTCAGGAAAATCGTCACCGAAAGAGAACTGGACGGCGTTATCAAGATTACCGGCAGAATGGACTCGGAAAAAATGCCGGAAGTGTACCGGCGGAACGATATCTTCATCAGCGCCAGTATGCAGGAGGGCATGAGCAACGCAATGCTCGAAGCAATGGCATCCGGCCTGCCGATTGTGACAACGCGATGTGAGGGACTGGCCGAACTGATTGACGGCAACGGCCTTATCGTCGAGCATGATAACATCGAAGAAATCGCCAAAGCGGTAAAACGACTGGCCGACGATCCTGAGCTTTACAAGCGAATGTCAACGGCGGCGAGAAAACAGGCGGAAAAATTCGACTGGGCGAATGTGGCTTCAAGCTACATAGAGCAGTATCGTAAAATGATAACGTGACGGAGACTTAACAGTGCAGCCGAAACTGTCGGTGATAATCGCATCTTACAATCATCAGGACTATATTGCCGAGACCCTGAGAAGTCTTGAGGAGCAGACGTTTGAAGGTTTTGAAATCATTATAGTCGATGACGGCAGCACGGACAAAACCGTCGAGGCTGCGAAAAGTGCACAATCACGGGCGCAGATTCATACGCAGGAAAATCAGGGTGTCGTAGCCGCCCGCAACCGCGGCGTGAGCCTGGCGAAAGGCAGGTACATCTGTTTCGTCGACAGTGACGATGTGGTTTTGCCCGAACGGTTCGCAAAACAAGCAGCCCTGCTCGACGGCGATGATGAGCTGGGACTGGTCTTTGCCGATGCTCTGATTATCGACTCGCAAGGCGACGAGATTGGAAAATTCAGCGACGTCTATCCCGTCGTGCCCGGTGACGTTGCCCAAATGCTTGCAATGCACTACTGTTTTACGCCGATGATTACGGCGATGGTTCGCGCGGACATACTTCGAAAAACAGGGCCTTTCGAAAAGCCGGGCCCGATCAGTGACTACATGAAGTGGATCGAGGTCGCTCATATCAGCAAGGTCCATTACGACCCCGAACCGTTAGGCTGCTGGCGACGGCACCAGGCAAGCACGTCGAAACAGGCCAACAAGGTCAAAAGCTACGCCAAAACCAGGGCGGCGTTAAAGCGGATTCTGCGAAAGTATCCTATGTTACAGACCGAAATCGGCAGGAAAATTGTAAAGCGGTATTCACGATCGTATTTTCTGACCGCGTTCTGGCTGGCAGCAGACGGCAATGTCAGGCGGGCAAGAAAGTACTACTGCAAGGCAGTGAAATTGTATCCCCGTTCTTTAGAGAACTGGGGCGGATTGATTTTGACTTGTCTGCCGGCGAGGAATCTCGTCGCCAGGCTGCATCGTTATGTAAGGGCGAAAAAGCTGCCCTGGTGAACTGATTCTTATATTCAGCTCATAGTGCCGTTTCTAAAAAGTAAATGTCACATTTTGTCATTCCCGCACCTGCTTTCGCAGGTGTAAACTTGTCCCCGCGGAAGCGGGGAGCGGGAATCCATTATTGTGTTTCTGGATTCCGGCTCAAGGCCGGAATGACAGAATAAAAAAAGTTATACTAATTTAATGGAAACGGCAATAGTTAGCGTTCTGCGAAAGTGGTTATGATTAGAACGGAAAAAATACCCTGCAATTTGTGCGGCGGCAAAGATTCGGAATTCCTTTTCGAAGCAAGAGACCGGCTGCACGGAATCGGGGGGACATTCAGCTATGTTCGCTGCTCTGAGTGCGGCCTTGTCTATATGAATCCGCAGGTCGTGCCGGAAGACATCGGGAAACTATATCCTTCGGATTATGCTCCCCACACGACGGCGACAAAAGGCGCAGCGGCTGGAATCCGTTCTTTGTACAACCGGCTGATGAAGACGCCCATGATTGCACAGTTTATCAAGTGGATAACGAATGTAAAAATCGTAAATGAAATCTATCGCCGGCTCGATCAAAAGAGCCGAATCCTGGACGCCGGCTGCGGCGCAGGGGCGTTCCTGAACCGTGTCAAAACCGAGAAAGGCTGCGAAGTCCATGGAGTCGATATATCCGAGGCGGCCGTCGAGGCGGCAAATAATTCTTTCGGCCTCGACATCTTCAAAGGCACGATTACCGAAGCGCCTTTCGAGGACGCATCTTTCGATGTTATCACCGCCTGGTGGTACCTGGAGCATGTCCCCGACCCTCATGCGACCGCGGCAAGAATCAGCAGTCTTTTGAAACAGAACGGGCACTGCATTATCGGCGTTCCCAATTTCGACAGCTTCAACGCAAAAGGCTTCAAGGACAAATGGTATCATCTCGACTGCCCGCGTCATTTGTGCATATGGACGCCATCGGCGATGAAAAGGCTCCTGGGGCAGCACGGCCTGTCGGTGACAACAATCATATACGACAAAACGCCGTGGGGCCTGCGGGGTTCGCTGCAATATTCACTGTTCGGCGATAACATCAATCCGAAACACCGCAACAGGATAAGACAGTCCCTGATGTTGTGGATGCTTTTTTTGCCGTGGACGATATTAGTATCATTGCTGAAAAAATCAGATATAATCGTGGTTTACGCGAAAAAAACTATGGATGAAAAAGCTGCGGTTACGTAAGGGCAGTTAGAGGCGTATTCTTATGACAAAGGAATATTTTTACGACCATTTTCAGCAGGACAAACCTACCGGTGTTGGTAACTGGATTTCGAAAGCCTTTGCCGGGAAAATCTTCAAATACGCCGGGATAGAAGCGGGCCACAGCGTCCTGGAAACGGGGCCGGGACGAGGCGTTTTTGCCGATACCTGTCTTAAAGCGGGAGCCGGATACTTCGCCGTCGAACCGAACCGGCGGATGGCTGAGTCGCTCGAAAAAAGAGGAGCCGGCGTCATTTGTGCGATGGTGCCGCCGCTGCCTGAGATGGACAGGCAGTTCGACTTTGCCGTAATGATAAATGT